>Ga0299913_10000402_pt1 | contig 26834 bp, 22 predicted proteins | sample RVTome_9_FD_201360 | JGI IMG/M metagenome (GOLD analysis project Ga0299913, IMG submission 201360) | Soil microbial communities from uranium-contaminated site in the Upper Colorado River Basin, Wyoming, United States - RVT155D38 (version 2) ... | reverse complement strand
ACGATGATCACCTCGAACGGGATACGGTTCTCGCCCATGGCTTCTTCGAGGCGCTCGAGAAGATGGCCGAGGTCCTTCTCCTCGTTGAAAGCCGGGAGGACTATCCAGGTCTTACGTTCCTTGGAAAGACGTGTTGCTGGCATCAGTGAGCTAGAGGGTATTGGCTGATTTGACGATCATTGTGTATCGACCTTGCGCGCTCGATTCTGAATCGGCAGGAAACACCTCGCCGTGCGGATGAACGGAATGAGCCGATCGTGCGATGGCGGCTCGGCTCCGAACGCGCCGTAAGGTGGACAGAACTTGCATGGATACGAGCCGCAGGACAGGCCGAATAGGCGGTCGTTGAAGTGGCATTCCAAGCACCAACTTCAGTCCACGTTCGACATTGCCGATCGAGGGTGAACGTGAAGGTTCACAACGAACGGACTTGCGTGTCTCAGGCGCCTCTGGGGGTTCGACTTTGAAGACCGACGACGTTCCTCGGGTTTCGCGGTGGAGCCGCATATGGGCTGCTATTCGGGTTCGTCCCACGTTCGTGCTCGTTTTCATCCCCCTCTCGATTCTCTACATCAGTACGGCGACTCTCTCCTCTCACAACCACATAGATCCGCTCACCAACGCGCTGACCGGTTGGCATCTGGGGATGACCGGCTCGGTTGTCATGCCCGAGCACGCCGCGGCGACGGCGGACGACCAATACGGGAACGTCGCCTGGATCGTCGAAACCGAGCACGGTCCGGTGAGTCACTATCCGCCCGGTGCCGCAGCGCTCACCGCTCCCCTCTATCGGCTCTCGGGCGAGCCCATGACCGACTGGTACGTACAGGGTCTCAACCGGCCCGATGCCGAAGCGATACTCTTTCCGCTTCCCTCAGGGGCGCCTGCCGCGATCACCGCGGCATTGGCTACTGCGGCGGCCATGGGTCTGTTGGCTGCGGCCATTCCCTACGCGGGAGTTTCGAAGATGGTGGCGGTGGGAGCCGGGTATGTGGCCGGGCTCGGGACCACCATGTGGTCGACGGCATCGGACGCGCTTTGGCAGCACGGTCCGGCTTCCCTCTGGCTCGCGTTGGGTATTTACTTTGCTGCCCGCTCCCACCTGTGGTGGGCAGGTTTTTCATTCGGCGCTGCCATCATCACCCGTCCGCCCACCGCTCTGATCGCTGCCGCGATCGGTCTCACGATCGCCTGGTCGCAACGAAGTGTCCTACCGGCCGTCAAAGTGGCCGCCGGCTCGCTGGTCGGCCTGGGGGGTTTGCTCTGGTACAACTGGTGGTTGTGGGGTCGTCTCACCGTCACCGGTGGATACGGGTCGGGGTTCACCGAGCAGCTGACCTCGGCCGACTCGTCCTCATTCCTCGAGAACCTGGCCATGGGGCTGGTCGACCCTTCTCACGGATTGTTGGTCTACTCGCCGTTCCTCGTCGTGCTGGTTCCGGGTCTGCGGGCCGGCTGGCGGAGGTTGCCCGACTGGGGGCGTGGGGCCGCCATCGGAGCCGCCCTTTATCTCCTGGTCCAATTCAAGGCGAACAGGTCGTCAGGTGGCTCGGGGTTCTTGGGCTATCGGTATCCACTCGAGGCCCTGGTCTCGGCGGGAGCGTTGCTGACTCTCGCCTATGTCCAATGGGTGATGGATCGGCCCTTCGTTCGCAGGCTTTTTTGGGGCTGCGTGGGCATCGCATTGCTCCTCCAGATCAACTGGAAGCTGGTGTTGATACCTATGGAGGGGCGGACTTCCAGGTGATCAGCGGAGCCTCCGTAATCGGTTGTCCTACAATCCCTGGACCTCCCAATGATCCCCGGGATCTGGATGGAAAGCTCAAAGTGATGGCGCCTCGTGTCGATAATGCCGGGTGGAGATGAGCACTCTCGATGTTTCAGTTGTCCTTCCGGTGTACAACGAGTTGGACAACCTCGAAGAAGAGGTCACCAGGATCCGCAAGTCTCTCGCCGACTCGGATCTGACGTTCGAGATCATCGTCGTCGACGACGGATCCACCGATGGCTCGGGCGCTCTTGCCGATGCTTTGGAGGGAGTCCGCGTGATCCGCTTCGCCACCAACCGCGGGGCGGGATCGGCGCGCAAGTACGGGACGATGGCGGCGAAGGGTGAGGTCGTCGTCTGGACCGACGTCGACATGACCTACCCGAATGACCGGATCCCGGATCTCGTTGCAGGGCTGGACGGCTATGACCAGGTGGTTGGAGCCAGAACCTCGGAGCAGGGAACGGTTCGTCACCTTCGCACGCCGGCCAAATGGCTCATCCGCAAGCTGGCTTCGTACCTGTCTCGTCATGAGATTCCCGACCTCAACTCAGGGTTCCGGGCTTTTCGGCGTGAAGTCGCGGATCAATTCTTGTACTTGCTCCCGAGAGGCTTTTCGTGTGTCACCACCATCACGCTGGCATTCCTGTCCAACGGTTACTCAGTGTGCTACGTGCCGATCGAGTATTCCCCTAGGTCCGGTGCGTCCAAGTTCCATTGGTGGGCAGATACTCAGCGCTACCTCCTGCAGGTGATTCGGATGATCCTGATGCACGAGCCAATACGCTTCTTTGGTCCGCTCGCCGCCTCGATCACAACAGTAGGGCTCGGGAAACTCCTTTACGACGTCATCAGGTACGACTTCAGGGTCACCACCAACACCATTGTCGTGTTAGGGGTGGCGTTCGCGTTGGCGGGCGTTGGTCTGATCGCGGATCTGATGGTGCAGCTCAACAAGAAGCGGCATGACGTGATGCCGGCGACTCTCGACTAGTCAAGTGGCGAGTGGGAGAGAAGCTCGTATGCCTCATGCTTCTCTCGACCCAGAGGAGCGGCGGGTCAAGGCAGAGAAGATCGAACGTCTACTCAGATTGGGCGATCGGGACCAGAGCATCGAGCTCCTGGAGATAGGCACCGGGTCCGGGGCCATTGCTCACCATTTCGCAACCCTTCCCGGTCATGACTTCCGGGTCAGAGCAGTGGACGTGATCGACCAGGTAACGGTGGCAAAGGTATTCGAGTTCCAACTCGTAGAAGACACCCGGTTGCCATTCGAAGACTTTGAGTTCGACGTCGTCATCAGCAATCACGTCCTGGAACACGTCGGCGACCGGAAGAATCAGTTGTCACACTTACGAGAGATCGGACGGGTCTTGAAACCCGACGGCATTGGATATCTGGCCACACCCAATCGGTGGGCCTTTGTCGAGCCGCACTACCGGTTGGTTGGGCTGAGCTGGCTCCCCGAGCGATGGCGCACCTCGTACCTCCGATTGACCGGCAGGGGAGAGCTCTACGACTGCGCCCCATTGAGCCGTCGGCGCCTGGAGAGTCTCATCGTGGGTGCCGGCCTGAGGGTCGAGTATCTGGACGCGGCAGCCGTTCGCGCCACGCTCGACATCAAAGATTCGAGAAGCCTGGTGCGCAGGTTTGCCTCACTCCTACCCGATTCGTGGATCAGGGCCGCCGGTCCGTTGCTCCCGACGCATGTTTGTCGCCTCAGACACGACGGTGAGATTCGCTAGTAGCTAGGGCTTTACCGTCCACCAGTCGATCGTCTCTCGGAGACCTTCCTCCAGCGCGATTTCGGCCTCGAAGCCGAACTGGGACTTCGCCCGGCTGGTGTCGAGAGAACGTCTCGGCTGGCCGTCGGGTTTGCTGGCGTCCCAGACGATCTTTCCCTCGTAACCACAGAGCCTGGCAATCAAGGATGCCAGATCGGCGATCTTGGTCTCGACCCCGGTGCCCAGGTTCACGGGAGCGGGGCCGTCGTACTCTTGCGTGGCGGCCACGATTCCCCGAGCCGCGTCGCGAACGTGGAGGAACTCGCGGCTGGGCGAGCCCGTGCCCCACAGTGTCACCGAGTCGGCAGCGGCCTCCTTGGCGGCCGTGAAACGGTGGATCAACGCGGGGATAACGTGGGAGGTCTCGAGGTCGAAGTTGTCGTGGGGGCCGTAGAGATTGGCCGGCAGCAGATAGATGCCGTTGTAGTCGTACTGGGTGCGGTAGGCCTGCAACATCGCAAGGAGTGATCTCTTGGCGACGCCGTATGGGGCGTTGGTCTCCTCGGGATAGCCGTCCCAGATGTCGTCCTCCTCGAACGGAACCGCGGTGTGCTTCGGGTATGAGCAGACGGTGCCAACCTGCACGTACTTCTTCACGCCGGCTCGGCGCGACGCCTCGATCAGATGCAGGCCCATGGCCGCGTTGGCGTAGAAATAGCGGCCGGGGTTGTCCCGGTTGGCACCGATCCCTCCCACCTCGGCGGCGAGGTGGATCAGAACATCCGGTTGGCTGTTCGCTATGAGATCTTCGACAACGACCTGTCGGGTGAGGTCGTGGGTGACGCTTCGTGGCATGACGAGATCTTCGACGCCGGCAGCTCTCAGTTCGTCGACGACATGACGGCCCAGGAATCCGGCACCTCCTGTCACCATGTAGGTGGTGCTCAAGGTCGCCCGTTTCGCCATTCGTTGGGCTTGAGCCCGGCGTCGACCAGCGCCTTCTCCTGTTCGGCGAGCTTCAAGTCGAACTCGATCATCATGTCGATCAGGTCGTCGAACGAGGTCGCTGGCTTCCAACCCAACTCTCTCTCCGCCTTCGAGGCATCACCCTGGAGCACGTCCACCTCAGCCGGTCTCAGGTAGCGAGGATCGATCTCGACGTATTCCTCCCAGTCGAGTTCCAGTCTCGAAAACGCATTGTTTGTGAACTCTCGGACCGAGTGTCGCTCACCGGTGGCCACGACGTAGTCGTCGGCCTCGTCCTGCTGCAGCATCAGCCACATCGCCTTCACATAGTCGCCGGCAAAGCCCCAGTCTCTCTCAGCATCGAGGTTGCCCAAGTAGAGCTTGTCCTGGAGGCCGAGACTTATACGAGTTGCAGCCCTCGTGATCTTCCGGGTGACAAAGGTCTCCCCGCGTCGTGGCGACTCGTGGTTGAACAGGATCCCGTTACATGCGAACAGGTCGTAGGCCTCGCGATAGTTGACCGTCTGCCAGAACGAATAGACCTTGGCGACGCCATATGGGCTTCTCGGATGAAACTCTGTCTCCTCCGACTGCGGTATCTCGGATGCCTCTCCGTACATCTCCGAACTCGAAGCTTGATAGAAGCGGGCACCATCTGCGAGGAGACGGACCGCTTCGAGCAGTCGCAGCGTCCCAAGGGCATCGACATCCGCGGTGTAGAGGGGGTTCTCGAAGCTCACCGCCACATGACTCTGGGCGCCGAGGTTGTAAACCTCCTCTGGTTGGAGATCCGTGACGAGGCGGGATAGAGCGTTGGCGTCGCTCAGGTCGGCGTAGTGGAGAAATAGGTTGGCGCCGGCCAGGTGAGGGTCGATATACAGGTGATCGATCCGATCGGTGGTGAAACTGGATGAACGCCTGACTGTCCCATGGACCTCGTACCCTTTCGTGAGTAGGAGTTCTGCCAGATATGAGCCATCTTGTCCGGTGATTCCAGTTATAAGGGCGCGCACATCCTCATGATGCCACTAGAACCATTCGTCGCCACGACCATCCACTCATAGCCAACCGATGAACACGATCAGCCCCAAGATCACGATCGTCACTGCGACTCTGAACAATCTGCCGGGACTTCAATTAACCGCTGCCAGCATCGAATCACAGTCGTTTCGTGGCATTGAGCATGTTGTGGTCGACGGAGGATCGTCGGATGGAACCCAGGAGTGGCTGGCCACCAAATCCGGCTCGATTCTATGGATAAGCGAGCCGGACCTCGGCATCGCTGACGCTATGAATAAGGGTGTCTCGATGGCCTCGGGGGAGTGGGTTCTCGTGCTTCACTCCGAAGACACACTGGTAAGTCACGAGAGCTTGGAAAGCGCAGTTCGTAGATTGAATACGGATGCTGACGTTGTGAGCTACCACGTCGAGTTCCTCAAAGGCAACCAGTCCCGGATATACAAGTCGCGGGGCTTTGGCTGGTACATCAACTTCAAGACCACTATTCCGCACCAGGGCGCGTTGGCTCGACGCACATTGTTCGGAAAGGTTGGTGCATTCGACACTGGCTTCACGGTTGGCATGGACTACGACTTCTTCCTGCGTGCCCATCGGCATGGCGCGCGAGCTGTGGTCGTGGACGATGTTCTATCGAGGATGCCAGCCACTGGAGTGAGCTCGAGTCTCCAATGGGGCAGCCTCAGAGCCAGGTTCCGTGAAGAGCGAACAATTCAGCACAAGAACTCTTTGGGGCCTCTCAATAGGCTGATGTACTCGATCTACTGGCCTATTTATATCGGCTATCGGAGGATGCGGCATGCAGCTCTAGCCCGATCATCAGACCATGTAGAGGAATCCATATGAATGTTTGGCTCCCTTATGTCGTAGGGGGCAGCGGAACCGATACCTTTACCCGTTCCTTCGCATCCAGGCTCGAAGCTGCCGGTCACTCGGCGTTCCTTCAGGCATTTCCACATTGGATGCAATTCGCGCCCGACCTGCTGCGAACAGTGAAACCGCCAAAGCACGCCAACGTAACTCTCACCAACACCTGGAATGGTTTTGCTTTCGAGAGGAGGGGCGTGCCCATGGTCACCATGGAGCAACTCTGTGTCTTCGATCGCGCATACGAGTCGTTCCGAAGTGCGGGTCAGGCCCTTTTCCATTTGACGCTGGTGCGCTGGTTTGAGACTCGCACGTTCGCCGCGGCAGATCGAGTCGTGGCCGTGAGTCGGGCAACACAGAGGGCTGTGATGGAATCGTTTGAAGGCGTGGCGCCGATCGTGATTCCGAATGGAGTGGATACCGACTTTTTCTCTCCCGGGCCGGCCAAAGGCAACGATGGGGTCTTTCGCCTCCTGTTTGTTGGCAATCTCACCACGCGAAAGGGTGCGGATTTGTTGCCAGGTATCATGAACGCGCTCGGCCCGGGGTTTTTCCTGAGGTACACCACTGGGTTGAGGAAACGGGCAGTTCTCGATGCTGAGAACGCCGTCTCGCTGGGAAGCTTGGATCTCAATGGAGTGCGCCAGGCCTATCGCGAGGCTGATGCACTGATCTTTCCGACCCGTCTCGAGGGCCTCCCACTCTCGGTCTTGGAGGCGATGGCTTGCGGACTCCCAGTGGTCGGCTCGGACCGCTCGTCCATGTCTGAGGCGGTTGCCGACGGCCAGACCGGTTTCCTTTGCGCGTTGGAGGCCGGTGCATTCGTGTCGGCGATTCGTTCGTTGGCGGAAAATCAGACGCTTCGAACGAAGATGGGGGAAGCTGCACGACGTCGGGCCGCCAGCGAGTTCAGCATCGACCTCACCGTCCAGCGTTACCTGGAACTGTTCCGCGAATTGGTCGATTGATCACGCCTTCGCGGGTGGTTGGACGATCGACTTATAGACGGACTCGAGCTGCACTGCCACGCGACTCCAGTCACCCACCGATTCGAATGTCCTGCGGGCACCGTAAGCCAGATGGTCAGACTTCTCGATCGCACGACGTAAGGCTGGCGCGATCGATTCCGGTGTCGTTGATGTGATCAGGTATCCGTTGACATCGTCTTCGATAATGTCGGGCGCCATCCCGATGCAAGATGCCACCACGGGTCGGCCCATCGCTAGCGCCTCCATGAGCACCACGGGTCCAGAATCGACATCATGGCCGTCGGCCACCCCCGGCATGGCCACGACATCTGATGCCGCCATCCACATCGCCACCCGATCCCTGCGCTGGGCACCCACAAGGTGGACCTTTCCCCGAATGTCGGAACCGATGCTCTGTTCGAGGATTCTCCGTTCAGGTCCTTCGCCGACGATATAGAGGTGGGCATCGGAGTCACCCAGCAGACTCATTGAGCGGATCAAATCTCCGAAGCCTTTCTTGCCGACGAGCCGGCCGACCGCCAGCACCAGAGGAGCCTCCGGGTCGACGGCGAGGATCATCCGCGCCCCCCTTTTCTCCATGGGCGAGAAGACCTCGCTATTGGCGCCGTGGGGGATCATATGGCTTTTTGCCCGGATCGACGGCTGGACGTCGGACAGGAGACCGAGGATCTCGGACGATGCCGCTACCACCGCATCCGTGCGGTCGAGGATATTCCGCGCGATTGGCCACAATCTCCCCCGGGCGAATCGAGCGTCGGCGCCATGCGCCGACACGACAATCGGGATGTCCTTCGGGACAGCGGCGGTGAGCAGCCCCTGGGGCAAAACCCAATGCAGATGAACAGCGTCCGGACGATTCTCTTGAATCTGTCGGCGCATCGTCAGACCCATCGATGTGACGGCTGAGGGAGCCACGGCAAACGCCAGGGGTCGGAGTCGGTTCTGGGCATCGAGGCTCTTGCCGTAGCCCCAGACCTGGAGCTTCCGGGGCGCATAGGGCGCTCCGACCACAGTGACGCCGGAGCGGCTTCCCTCAACGAGTCCGTTCATTCGTGGGACCACAACAGTCACCTCGATGCCCCGCGCAGCGAGTGCGGCCAGCATCTCCTCCAGGAACGGAGCCGCGCTGTCCTCCTGATTCAAGGGATAGGAGCTAGCCGCGTGGAGGATTCTCATGATTGAACCCACGTTCTCATAGGACGCCCAGCGAAACTATCGGCACAAGAGCATTGTCCGTCAACAATTGCACGAAGCCTGTGACACGCGTGTGATCTTTCAGTTCGACGGTACTTGTCAGACTGGCAGAGCAAATGCTGAGTCCTGCAGTCAACCGTGCTTGTGTCGTGACCGATGACAGGATTGGGTCCAGGGGGCTCAAGAGTGACCGCTAGCAATGATTGCGAGGCATAGTGAGAGTCCTTCACGTGGCCGCGACGACATCGGGCGGAGCCGGTAAGGGTTTGATTGGACTGCATCGAGGCCTCTTGGGAAGAGGAGTCGACAGCCACGTGCTGACCATTGATGGGCCGAGCCCAGACAGCGTCAGCAGCAGAGTCCATGTACCAAGGGGCTCCAGAGCTCTTACTCGATCGGTGATGAGGGCTGACCGACTCCTCCTTCGGATGATGGCTGGAGACCCCAAGGAGACCTTTCATATGCCTTGGATCCCTACAGCGGTGCCGGAGCTAATCCGCCGTGCCGACCCGGATATCATCCATCTCCACTGGCTGCGGAACCTGATGACCGCCCGTCAAATTGCGAATCTGAGTTCGAACTATCGGACTGTGTGGACGATTCGAGATCTGGCGCCGATTACGGGAGGGTGTCACTACGCGCACGGCTGCGAACGGTATGTCGACCGATGTGGTCATTGCCCGCTGATACCTCGCGGGTGGGCTCGAGATCCGACTTACTGGACTCACTCGGCCAAACTCAATGCAGCAGAGTTGACCGAGATTACGCCAGTGGCTCTCAGCAGATGGTTGGCGGGAGAGATCTCAAGGTCGCCCCTGTTCGCTGGCCGTAAGATCACAGTGATTCACCCAGGTGTAGATACTTCAGTTTTCGTGCCTCGTGAGATCCGATCCGCGAGATTGGCACTTTCTCTTCCAGAGGATGAGCTTCTAATCGGGTTCGTCGCCATGCACCCATTCGTGGAGGCGAGAAAAGGTTGGCGTCACCTTGCCGAAGCCGTGAGCGTCCTTGATGCCAGAGAAATGAAACTCAGAGTCGTTGTCACTTCAACGGCAGAAGACGCAAGCCGTGTGGGTGGCTTGCCGAACAGGTGGCTGGCTCATGGTCACGTGACTACAGATCATGAACTCTCGATGCTCTATTCAGCCTGTGATGCTGTGGTTGTCCCCTCTACTCAGGAGGCGTTCGGCAAGGTCGCAGTCGAGGCGCTGTTGTGTGGAACTCGCGTAGTGGGATTCCGGGATACCGGAGTCGAGGACGCCGTCGACCACCGAGCCACCGGGTATCTGGCCGTCCATAGTGATTCTCATGATCTCGCCGCTGGGATTGAGTGGGCCATTCGAGAGCGAGTGCGCGGCTTTGAACAGAAACGAGCTGTTCTCCAGCAGCGATTTGGGCTCGACGGCCAGGCTGAGAAGTATGCCGCTCTCTATGGCTCGTTGAGCGGGAACTAGAAGGGCAGCCTTTGGCTCCGCCTTCGTTCTCGCCAGGCTGGAGCACTCCTGGAAGTATATGGGGCAATGCTACCTGGCTGGCTGGGGGGAGGATATTCAGCCAGATCGCAGGCCTTGTCGTGACCCTCGTCGCTGCACGCTACTTGGGCCCAGAAGACTTCGGGCGGTACTCATACGCGGTCGCCTTGGTGTTGCTGTTGGCAGGGATCGCCAACCTAGGACTTCAGGGAATTGTGACGCGCGATCTCGTCGACGAAGAAGGCAACCGGAACGAGATCCTTGGCAGCGCCGTCGCTATTCGTGCCCTAGGCGCAGTTGGGTCGACTGTGCTGGCGGTTGCCTTGATATCCCTCCTGAGGCCGTCGGACGTGGAGATGCGATTGATGGTCGTGCTGCTGTGCATAGGTGTACTCCTTCAACCTCTTCGGGTCCTCGACCTGTTCTATGAAAGCGAGGTGGCCTCCAAGTACACGGTTGCCGCAGACGGGTTGGCGGGCGTCACTTGGCTGCTCATCATTGGTGCCCTGATCGCCTCAACGTTCTCTGTGATTTGGTTTTCCGGAGCCAAGGCGATCCAGCTTGCCTTGAGTGCCCTACTGCTCTTGGCGATCTATTTCAGGCAAGGAGGTCGTCCGACTGAGTGGCAGTTTGATAGTGAACGGGCGAAATCGCTTCTGCGAAAGTCATGGCCTCTGGCTCTGGCGAACCTCGGTGTGGTCGTGTATCTGAAGATCGACCAAGTCATGTTGGGCCAGATGACCGGCGACGCCGAGGTTGGCACTTACGCCATCGCTGCTCAACTATCAGAAGCGACATACTTCATCCCGGCGGTAGTTGCATCATCTTTGTTTCCGTCGTTGGTCGCTCTTAGACGTTCGGATGAGCGTACATATCGGAGCAGGCTCATCAGCTCCTACGCGGGGCTCGCTTGGGCAGGGGTCGCTATAGCGACGCTGGTGTTGTTAGTTAGCGGACCCGTAATAGAGCTCCTGTTTGGCGAGGAGTATCGGGGGGCGGCACCCATTCTTGTGGTCCACATTTGGGCCTCCCCGTTCATTTTCATGCGCGCAATCCTGAGCAGGTGGCTAATAATCGAGGAACTTTACGTATTCTCGCTCGTCTCGCATTTGGCGGGAGCCCTTGTGAACGTTGCTGCGAACCTCATTTTGATCCCAAGGATGGCTGGGTTCGGCGCTGCCCTGGCAACAGTCATCTCGTACGCAACAGCCTCGTATTTCTCGCTCTTCGTAAGCCGCAGGACGAGACCAGCCGCGGGAATGATGACTCGAGCCCTGCTCATGCCGCTAAAGGCGATCGGCACACCCAAGGGTCAAGACAGAGGTCCAGAGGACGATCAAAGAGAAGACAATGAAGGAGAGAACTGATCCCGTGACGGTCACCATCGCTCGGCTAATAAGGAGGATCCGAGGAATTGGGTCGTCGGAACGTGTTGCAAGATCATCGATCCTGTCGCGTCTTCAATTGCTGATCGACGCTGGATTCAGGCGGGAGACACGGGCTGTCGCAGTCGGGAGACGAAGATATTGGGATTCTCTTGGACCAGATGATCCGACGCAGTATCGCCTTCGGCGGAATATTCATCGCATCGAAAAGGGTCTCATCCACAAGGATCGGCGCGATCTATTCGCACTCGACTATCTAACAGAAACCATCGATGCTTTCGCGCAGGTGTTAAACGCGAATCGAGGTGAGATCCTGCCGGCATCGGAGCTTGCCTGGGCAAGGGACGTTCTGATTGAATACTTCGCGTCAACGCGTTCGGACCAACAGCGCGATCAGGCGGAAAGACACTTTTCAGCATTGCTGGAGTCAGCTTCAGCGGCCTCAGAAGGACCAGGACCCCGCCTGGTGCCATATCATCGAGCTGTGGATCGGGAACCAATGGTTCCGTACGAACAGTTCTTAGATTTGGCTGTTCAGCGCCGTTCTGTTCGATGGTTCCGACAGGAACCGGTACCAAGAGATCTCATCGATCAGGCTCTGGTCGCGGCGGCCCAATCACCGTCGGCCTGCAATCGACAACCATTCAAATTCCGAATCTTTGATGAACCGGAGGCCGTCCGTCGTGTAGCTCGCATTCCGGGAGGTACGGCCGGCTACTCCGATAATTTTCCCGCTGTGGCAGTCATCGTCGGAGACCTCTCGGCCTTCTTCTCACCACGTGACCGTCACGTCATATATATCGATGGTGCTTTGGCGGCCATGACTTTCATGCTCGCCTTAGAAACGCTGGGCTTGAGTTCGTGCCCGATCAACTGGCCCGATGTAACTGAAGCTGAACGCCAGATGCGCAGCGAGCTTGCGTTGAGTGAGCACGAGCGCGTTGTGATGCTTATTGCATTCGGTTATCCGGATCCTGACGGCTTGATCGCACGCTCACAGAAGCGTCCGGTCGAGCAGTTGCGGGGTTATTCACCCGATGGGACGTGACGGGCTCATTGAGCTGACTGGTGTTGGGTTCCACAACCAGGGTGCGCACCTCATGCTGTTGGCGGTTCTCGATGAGGTGAGGACTTGGGGAAACGAGTGGAAGGTGGGGATCGCGGTCGACCTCCGGTCTTTCCGTCAAGGCAGGAGGTTGGGACTTGCTCGGATTGCCAGAAAGTCCTGGGGCCAGCCCACCTTGAAGCAACGAGTTCTCCTATCAATTCTGCGATCCTTCTCCGAATCTGTCCTAAAAGAGTTTCACGTCACGACTGATAGGGCCGTCACGGCCGTTCTGGATGCAAGCGGATTTGCGATCAGCGATCAATGGGGCCCGCAGGCAGTGGAGCACCGCGCGGCAGAGTATCGCAAGAGACGAGACCAGGGTCATCCGATCGTGCTGCTTCCTCAAGCGTTCGGCCCATTCAACGTACCTCGGATTAGGACTGGCGCCGCTGAGGTGTTCGAATTGGCAGACCTGATTTACGCAAGGGATTCCGAGTCTTTCGCGTTCTCAAGTGAGTTGGTCTCTCAAGAAAAGCTAAGGATGGCTCCGGATTTCACTTGTTTGGTGAAGGCCGCGGACCTCGCAGAGCACGAAAGCCTGGAAGGTACCGTTGTAGTGATCCCAAATCAGCGGATGGTTGACAGGAGTCAGATTGAATCTGGTCAAGTCTATCTAGAGTTCCTGCGGAAGGTTGTTCGCTCTGCGTCAGACCTTGGACGCGATGTCGTCGTAGTAATCCACGACAACGACGACGTCAAGATCGCGAAACGCGTTCAGAAAGAGTTACCGACGCGTATTCGCGTCATTCGGGAACCAGACCCGCGACGAGTTAAGGCATACCTGAAAGATCCAGCATTGGTCGTCTCATCTCGCTTCCACGGTCTCGTCAATGCGCTGTCTCAAGGAACACCTGCGGTCGGCACTGGATGGAGCCACAAATACGCATACCTGTTCCGAGACTACGGATGTGAAGGGGCGCTCTGGCCCACCGACATCTCGTCGGGTCATCTCCTAAATCGTATGGAAGAGCTACTTGACCCAACATTCAGTGCGGAACTCAAACGGGAGCTACTCAAGAGGGGACAGACGCAGGCCGCAGAGGTTCGTCGGATGTGGAGTGAGGTCCGCAGTCTGCTGGGTGTGCAGCCCTCGTCGGGTGCAGCCTCGTCATAGGCGACAGTTGCCCACGAGTCGAAGTCAAAGGGTGCAGACGAAGATCTCGTTGGTCGGTAGATGAGACAGGGAGTGGCGCGTTATCAATTCGACAGGGAGGCGACGAATCGTCAAGGTTCTGACGGTGAACCCGGCGTGTTGGAACCGTTGGACAATGTCAAGAGTGTAAAGCCGTACGTGGTCCGCCTGATAGAAGACCGCACGTCGTTCGTCTGGTGTGGTGATCGTCCGGTATGGAAGTCGGGCCGAAGGAGCATAACCGTGAATACTGACGCCTCTCGACAACTAGTTGTTTGGTTGAACAACTACGGGCAATAGGAAACACCCGGCTCAAGTGTGGGAGACTGTCATCTCGGATGCGACTACCAGGCCGTCTACTCTCCAAGGCCACTGCACACCGTCGGCTTCGCCAGGTCCAAAGTTTCGACGGATTCTCGCCCAAAATGTTGCCCGCAGTACGGTTCCTCGTGACCGGCAAAGCTGACATCCAGTCCGCTGCTGTTGCTGAACGAGCTGAAAACCGCCGAACACAGATCGCCGACTCCTACAACGACGGCATCGAAGTCTGGTATTCCCCTAAGCCAGGCAGCGCCGACGGACAGGACAAGCTCGAGCCAGGTCGGATCATGCAGTTCTCCGCCGAGCGAGTCGCCGCCACTGGCAAAGACCGCCGTTGGGGAACCGCAATGTATCTGATCGCCAGAGAGTTCCAATGCACGTCCGGTATCGAACTCGGCACATGCGCAGGCATCTCGGCCATGTACATTGCCTCCGTCCCATCGATCAAACGCTATGTGACAGTCGAAGGGTCACCAGCACTGGCGGCCATCGCCCGAGACACTCTCGCCGATTTCCCTTCCGTTGAAGTGGTTAACGCACCATTCGAAGATGCTCTCGAACTCGACCTGAAGGTCGACTTTGCGTTTGTCGACGGTCACCATGAACAGCAGGCAACCATCCACTATGCCAAACGTCTGCGACCCAAACTCGCCGAACAGGCGATCGTCATATTCGACGACATCTCATGGTCGGCCGACATGCGAGCCGCCTGGGATCAACTGCGAACCTGGTCACACTGGTCGCACGCCATCGATCTAGGTGCCATCGGAGTCTGCATAGCCGACTCGGATCAGACACCTCCACGGCAGTGGGACCTGCAACCCATAGTCGGCCGAGTGAGAATCAGCACTCCCTGGGGCTGGAACACCACCTGACCGGACAGCCTTGGCGGCGACAGTGAACGGCATCGCCCAGACCGGTAGCCAAGGAAGACGCCGGTCCAGCACACAATCGTCCGACATGTAGCTGCAGAACATCAGGTTCTTGCGCTGTGAGACGACGAGTCAGTCGCCCGCCGTAGCGGCCCTAATCCCTTGGGCAGGCCATCGAGCGGGGGTAGGTCCCACAGTCTTGTCGGTGAATCTACCCTGTTGACGTAGCCAAAACGATCTCTACGCTCATTAGGTATTGAGGCGTGGGGTGGAAGTTCTGGCTGGGATAGAAACGGGAATTGTCTTTCTCGAGGATGCACCGCATCCAACTCCGAGAGAGTCGAGTCACTCACTTGAGGCTGGGGTACTCGCCGTTGTCACCTTGCTTCTGGCGCCGTTGCTCATTGCCAGCAACAACGATCCTCATCCGCTGTATTTGAGCCTTGGGTCGTGGCTCACGTTGCTTAGTCTTGCTGCTGGTCTCTATGTCATAGTCGTTGTGGCCCAGTTGGGAGCGGGGTTACTTGGCTTCGGGGGAAGCTGGCGGATGTTGATCGAGCTTCTGTGCTTCTTCGTGGTTCTTACCTGCTTTGCCTTCCCTCTAACGGGCATTACAGAATTGGTCGAGCCTGTACAGATCCCAGTGAACACCTCCAATCTCGTTATTGTCATCTCTCTGTCCGTCGTGCTTCTTTTCGCATTGCAACGCTGGGAATCTCGAGTCAGATTCGGACTTGTTGCGTACATTCTCGGAAACGTTGTCGTTATCGCTCTTGCGTTTCTGACGGACACGTCAATCGACGCGGGTCGGCCGATAACCCTTTCGCCCGAACAGAACGTCGTCGTGCTGAGTTTCGACGGGCTCAGTGGCTCAGCTGTTAATGAAGTGCTCATGTCCGACGATGCCCTGGCGGAAGAGCTGGGAGGATTTGTCGCTTTTGATTCGGTAGCATCGAGTTCACCAGCCACCTCTGCTTCGATTGCTGCAGAGTTGTCCGGCAACACCAACTTCAAGGAAGTCGCAGCGACCACTGCAGAGCTATGGCAGGCGGCGCCGCAAGGCTTGCTCACTAATGTGCTGATTGACCATGGCTTTCGGGTCACGACCTACGGCGTATACGGGAAGTCGTTGGACGAAAGAGGTACCCAAATCCGCGGCTCCGTGTTGCCGGGATCGGCTGCGGCCGAGACGTTGCAGCTCGCATTCTCTCGCACGCTCTCCCCAGCGCTAGCCGGGCAGGGACCATTCCGGGCAGCCGTCAAGTTCCTTGCCGACGGCAGCGCCCCTGAATCCAACCGTTCCCCCCTAATCGAGCAGATTCGCCTCTCCGTGTCTCCATCGTGGGACAAGACTCTGACTATGTCAGCCGTCGACTTCGAGTCGTTGATGGCCGGTCTGCGCGTAGGGCGAGCGCAGCCTGCAGCAATGTTCCTTCACTTCACCCACACTCACTTCCCAGTCGAGTGGGGAAGCTCCTGTGAGTTCCTTGGGAACGACCCGGCGTGGTTCTCGCAGCACCAGAACTACTCGGGGGTCATCGAGGAGTCGACATGTGCTCTCCGGCAACTCGGGCAGTTCCTCAGCAAGCTGGACGACCTTGGTGTCCTCGATCGCTCGCTGGTTGTGCTCAAGAGCGATCATGGCAAACCTGTTCCCTACGCGCAGGAGGGCACGATCGAGTCCGTGACCATCAATGATCATGCCCTTTGGGGACTGTCTCGCTATGCGCCGTTTCTTGCTGTTCGACGGCCGGGCGCAACTGGTGATCTCCGCTTGGATTCGTCCGCAGTGATGCTCGACGATCTAGCACGTACGATCTGCCAGGAAGCCGAGATTGACTACGACTGCACCCGCTACCCGGGGTACAACATCCTCACTGAGAGTCACATGATTGATCCCGCGATGCAGGTGACGGCTTTCGTCGTCCAATCGGCAGCCTCTGCCCACCGATTCGATGAGCATCAGGCGATCACCTTCCCTCGAGGGGACAACGTGCTCGTGAGCCTATATGAGGCGCTATTTGCGACCGGGATGGCTGACGAGGTGCCGACAGAGGTCTTGTCATTTCCGTGAACAACACGAACAGGTGTTCGGCTCAGATCCGTATTACACTGTCGTAACTCAACTCACTAGGCAAGGCCCTTGTCCACCGAATCGATACTCATCAGAGGCGCCCGTGAGCACAATCTCAAGAACCTCACCGTGGAGCTGCCTCGGGAACAACTGATCGTCTTCACCGGGCTGTCCGGGTCCGGTAAGTCGTCGCTGGCGTTCGACACCATCTACGCCGAGGGGCAGCGCAGGTATGTCGAGTCGCTGTCGGCTTACGCCCGCCAGTTCCTCGGGCAAATGGACAAGCCCGATGTCGACTTCATCGACGGGCTCTCCCCAGCGATTTCGATCGATCAGAAGACTGCCTCGCGCAATCCCCGCTCGACCGTGGGGACCGTCACCGAGGTCCACGACTACCTGCGGTTGCTCTACGCCCGGATCGGTATCCCTCACTGCCCCAACGACGGCACTCCGGTGGAGCGACAAACTCCCCAACAGATCGTCGACCGGATCCTCGAGCTGGAAGAGGGCACCAGGTTCCAGGTCCTCGCCCCGGTGGTGCGAGGTCGCAAGGGCGAGTACGAGGGCTTGTTGAAGGACCTGGCCCAGAAGGGTTTCGCCCGGGCCCGCATCGACGGTGAGGTGCGCGAACTCACCGAGGACATCCGTCTCGACCGCTACTACCAGCACACCATCGAGGTCATCGTCGATCGTCTCGTCCGCAAGGAGGGCATGGAGCAACGGCTCACGCAGTCATTGGAGACGGCGTTGTCCCTGGCCGAGGGGGTGGCCGACATTGAGATCGTCGACGGCTCCACCATCACCTTCTCCCAGCACCTCGCCTGCTCGGTGTGCGGTCTCTCCTTCGAGGACCTCCAACCACGCAACTTCTCGTTCAACAGCCCCTACGGCGCCTGCCCGGAGTGCTCGGGCATCGGGACCAGGTTCCAGGTCGATCCCGACCTGGTCATCGCCGACCCCGACCTCGCCCTGGGTGACGGGGCGATACCCATGTGGTCTTCGAACCGAATGCGCTACTACCACCGTCTCCTCACCGGTCTCGCCGGCGCCCTCGGCTTCTCGATGGACACTCCATGGAAGGATCTTCCCAAGAAGGTGCGGGACAAGATCCTCTACGGGATGGGTGACGACCGGATCACCGTCGAGTACGTCAACAGGTTTGGTCGCAAGAGACGCTGGGACGCCACCTTCGAAGGGGCGATCCCGTTTCTCAACCGTCGTCACGAGTCGGCCGAGTCGGATTCGGCTCGGGAGTACTACCAGGAGTACATGGCCGAGGTGCCGTGCGACGCCTGCAAGGGGGGCCGTCTCAACCCGGTCTCCCTGGCGGTCACCATCGACGAGCGAAACATCGCCGAGGTCTCCGACCTCAGCCTCGGTGACGCCTACGAGTTCTTCGACCGCCTCGAGCTGTCCGAACGCGACGCCCACATCGCCGAGAGGGTCCTCAAGGAGGTGAGGGCCAGGGTCAAGTTCCTCCTCGACGTCGGGCTCGACTATCTCACCCTGTCCCGGTCGGCGGCGACCCTGGCCGGGGGAGAGGCGCAGCGGATCAGGCTGGCCACTCAGATCGGCTCCGGTCTGGTCGGCGTGCTCTACATCCTCGACGAGCCGTCGATCGGGCTCCATCAGCGGGACAACCAACGTCTCATCGAGACCCTGCTGCGGCTCAAGGACCTGGGCAACACCCTGATCGTCGTGGAGCACGACGAGGAGACGATCCGGGTCGCCGACCACATCGTCGACATCGGCCCGGGCGCCGGGGAGCACGGCGGCCACATCGTCGTCCAGGGGACCCTCGATGACGTCCTCGACAGCTCCGAATCGCTGACGGGCGACTACCTCGCCGGGCGGCGTCAGATAGAGACCCCCCTGATCCGACGTCAGGGCAACGGGGAGGCCATCGAGGTCCTCGGAGCCACCGAGAACAACCTGCAGGGCATCGACGTCACCTTCCCGCTTGGAGTGTTCACCGCGGTCACGGGTGTATCCGGGTCGGGCAAGTCGACGCTGGTGGAGGAGATCCTGAGAAAAGCTCTCGCCGCCAGGGTGAACCGGGCCCGAGTGGTCCCCGGGCGTCACAAGAAGGTGGAGGGCATCGATCTGATCGACAAAGTCATCGACATCGACCAGTCGCCCATCGGGCGCACGCCGCGCTCGAACCCGGCCACTTACACCAAGCTGTTCGACCACATCAGGAGTCTCTTCTCCCAGACCCAGGAGGCCCGGGCGCGGGGCTACAAGCCGGGACGATTCTCGTTCAACGTCTCAGGTGGCCGCTGCGAGGCCTGCAAGGGCGACGGGACCATCAAGATCGAGATGCACTTCCTCCCCGACGTCTATGTCCCCTGCGAGGTGTGTGGCGGGAAGCGCTACAACCGGGAGACATTGGAGATCCTGTGGAAGGGCCACAACATCTCCGAGATCCTGGAGATGTCGGTCGAGGAGGCGCTCGGGTTCTTCGAGAATCAGCCCAGGATCGTTCGCATCCTCCAGACCCTCTTCGACGTTGGTCTCGGCTACGTCAGGCTGGGTCAGCCTGCGACGACCCTTTCCGGCGGGGAGGCGCAGCGCATCAAGCTCGCCTCAGAGCTGGGGAAGCGGTCGACCGGGAGGACGTTCTACATCCTCGACGAGCCCACCACTGGACTGCACTTCGAGGACATCCGCAAGCTGTTGCAGGTGCTGCAGCGTCTCGTCGACTCGGGCAACACGGTGATCGTCATCGAGCACAACCTCGACGTGGTCAAGTCGGTCGACCACGTCATAGACCTGGGCCCCGAGGGTGGCAGCGGTGGCGGCCGGGTCGTGGCGGAGGGAACTCCAGAAGAGGTGGCTCACGTGGGGGAGAGCTACACCGGCAAGTTCCTACGCGAAATTGTGGGCTGATTGCCCCACTGAACAGGCGAGCTTCGGCCATAGTCTCTTCGGGCTCACCTGAAGGCCCGATGAAGCGAGTCACACTGAGGCATCCCCTTGCAATCGACGGTGGTGGCACCGAGACGTTCAGGCGGCACCTCGGCGGATTTCTCTACGCAAGTCTGGTTGCCACGGGATGACGTCTCCAACGGCTCTGGGAGACCGGAGATGACCCAAACAGGACTTTCCACACCTGGGGTCGATGTTGAGGGAAGAAAGCGTCGATCGACTTGGCTGGAAGGTAGGTGGAGCACCTGGTCGGTCATGGCCGTAGCGGCGGTCGTACTCACTCTGCTTCTCTTCGACAGGCTCGCCGATCCACCTCTTTGGGACGCCGCGTGGACGACGTCGGCGGGAGCGGCAGAGCTCTCGCGGAACGGCTTCGACTATGCGGCGCTCCTTGCGGCGCCGCCTTTCGATGAGGGCGGTCCGGGCACGCATGCCTCGTCGCTGCTCACGCCATTGCTCGGGTTGTTCTTCGTCCTGTTCGGATCTCCCGGGGGGCTGGTAGCAGCACATATCCTCATGATTGGTATAGGCAGTGCACTGGTGGCATCCACATTTGCCCTGGGGAAACGCTACCTGCCCACGTCGGTGGCCCTCGCCGTCGCTGGAGCGGTGATCTCCCTACCCCTCATCGTCCAACAGGTTGCCGATCCATACGTCGATCTTCCCCTGGCGCTGTTGACGGTGCTCACGGTCATCGCGTTCTTGGACGGAAACCGTGTTCGCACGGCCGTCTTCGTCGCCCTGGCAGTCTGGTTCAAGCCGACCGGACTCATCCTGTTGCCGTTGGTCGCCCTCATGGGAAGCCACGGCGAGACGCAACGTTGGCTCAAGAACGGCGTGGCGTCGTTTGTCGCTGTGGTTCCCTTCTCCATCGTGCTGATGGGTCAGAACATGGGGACACACGCCGGTGCGACCCCGACCCTCGACGGGACGCTCACTCTGATGAGGAATGCGTTCTGGATTCTCGGAGCAACGACCGATGTCCTGGTCATTCTGCTCTTGTTCTTCATTGGAGCTTCCCGTCAACGCGGGAAACAACGAGACCTGGTGTGGGCTACTGGCATCGTCACTCTCTCGTTCTTCGCCTTCCATGTCCTGACGATGATGCTGAGTCAGGTGGTGACGATTCTGCCCCGCTATTACGTCGCGGTCGTCCCGTTGTGGCTCGTGGTCGTGGCGGTGCATCTCGTCGAGGCCCACTCACAGAGGGCTGCCGGCGCTCTCCTGATAGGGCTGATGATCTTCTCGGTGGTCAATTGGAGCGGCAACTTCTATCCCCTCGCCGATCACCCGCAAGCCCCGATGGCGGAACGGACCCCCGGGGGCGGCCGTGAGTATCTCCAAATGGAGATGGCCGGCACTTCAGCCCTGGTCGAGTCGGCTGACGAGGTGGATCTGCTGGTGCTGGACAACGCAGTCAACTTCCGGGTTCGCTACCCCGAGCTGGGGTTTGTCGATGAAGTGCCCGACAACATCGTCCTCGGTCTGACCAACGACGAGGAGTTGCCCGGCTCCTTCGCGTGGATAGAAGAGCCGCATATCAGCCCGTCGGCCACGCCCGCCGAGATTGCTGCCGAGCGAGGGCTGAATCTCGAGCGAACCACCATTTGGGACGAGCGCTGGCAATCCGATCTCGTCCAAGCCGGCCAACCTTGAGCAGAGCCGACAGTCCACGGCTCAACCTTCTCGTCGCCTTGCCGATGTAACTTGGTAGGGCTTTGGAGGATCTTTCCTTGATCGACATGAGACGGACCGCCTTCGGCGGCTTTCAAGAACTCGAAGGCAAACACGCCGTGGTGATGGGCGGCGCCGGATTTCTCGGCTCCCATGTCTGTACGTGGCTGGTCTACTCGGGTGCCAAGGTCACCTGCCTCGACAATCTGATCACGGGAAACGCGGCCAATGTCTCCCATCTCATGGGAGACCGCAAATTCCGTCTCATCGACTATGACGTAACCGACTACATGCACATCCCGGGCAAAGTCGACTATGTGCTCAACTTCGCCTCTCCCGCATCGCCGGTCGATTATCTGAAGTGGCCCATCCACACCTTGAAAGTCGGCGCCTTCGGCACTCACAAGGGCCTTGGGCTGGCCTTGGACAAGGGTGCGGTCTTCTTCCTGGCCTCCACGTCGGAGGTCTACGGAGATCCGAAGGTGAACCCGCAGCCGGAGACCTACTGGGGCAATGTGAACCCGATTGGACCGCGGGGGGTATACGACGAGGCCAAGCGATTCGCAGAGGCCATGACGCTGGCGTACAACCGGGAGCACAGTCTGGAAACTCGCATCGTCCGCATCTTCAACACCTTCGGGCCCCGGATGCGAGCGGATGACGGGCGCGCCGTGCCCGCCTTCTTCAAGGCTGCCCTCGAGAACAGACCGCTGCCGGTGTTTGGAGACGGGGGCCAGACGAGGTCCCTCTGCTATGTCGATGACCAGGTGGAAGGCATCCTTCGCTTGCTGCTTTCGGATGAGGTCGAGCCAGTGAACATCGGCAACCCGGAAGAGGTCACCGTCCTGGAGCTCGCCGAGGCGATCCAGGATGTCGTCGGCAATCATCCCGGACTCGACTTTCAACCGCTCCCGACCGACGACCCCACGGTTCGACGGCCCGACACCACCAAAGCAGAGGAGATTCTCGGTTGGAAGGCGCAAATCTCCCTGCGCCAGGGCCTCGAGCGAACTCTGCCCTGGTTCCAGGACGTTCTCGGCCTCTAGAACCTGGCGACCGCGGAATTCCTACCCGCGGCAGCCCGACAGTATCGCAGGTGCACATGACTCACGACCGGAAGACGCAGTAAAGGAGCCACCCAGAGCCACGGCACCAGGTGCTCGAGGATCCTGGTGTGGGCTGCCGCATTGGCGGTCGTGATGCCGTGATGTCGGAGGGCGATCGTGTTCACATCCTCAGGTTCTATGACCTGAACCTGTCTGAGGAGATCGAAGCGGCGGATGGCTTGGGACCATCGGGACCCGGGAGGTGCCGTCACCACCAACGAATCCCGGCTGAGGAAGAGCGGGTAGATGCTCATCATCTCCAAGGAGAAGACCAGCAGCTGCGCGGTGCTGGACATGAAGAGGACGATGCCAGTGTGCAAGCCGAGACCGAGTATGAAGGCCGCCGGCCTGAATCGGGTTCTCCAGAGAAAGACGGCGACGAATAGCTCGACAGCGATGACGACAAGGGCGAGCACCGTGAGAACGCTCTGATTGCGGAGGAAATCCGGGAACGGGACGATGCCACCCCTGAGACTGCTGGCGAGCACGGCACCCGAGACAAAACCCTCGTTGATCTTGGTCAGTGCCGAGTAGCCGTACACGACCGAGATCTGCAACATGATGAGCAGAACCGGCCACCGCACCACCGGTCGGTCGATCCGCGCGAAGTTCATGCCCGCCCCCGCGTCGGCGATTGTGAGCAGGAGGACGAGCCAGGCCATCAGGTAGAGGTGGTTGCTATAGGTCTGTTGATCGAGAGCAAGGGTCGACACGATCGAGGCGAGAAGGAGAGGGCCGGTGATCTGGACCCGCCAACCGACGGTGAACGCAATCGCCGAGACCACCCAGAGGGCGATGATCGCGAACACCAGGCCGGCCGTCGGCTGAGGTATCCAGTCGGCGTACGGCACACGCAACGTGGTCTCGTCAACGAGCTTGGTGAGGATCCGCCATGCGACGACGGCGCGGATCACCGCTGCCGAGCCGACGATGATTCGAGTGAGCCCGAGGGCCCGCGGATCAACCCGTGCAGTCAGCCCCCCGGACATGTGAACTCGCCGGATTCCCACGTCACCCTGATGGCATCAGGGAACACGTCGCATAGATGTGCTGGCAACAGCCCTTCGAGGTCGAGTTCACCCCGGACACCGGCCACGTATTCCTCCAAGGAGATCTCGCGTCGTGCTGCCGGCATCTCGACAACGAACTGTGGGCTCTCTCGGAAGGTCGAGAACATCTGCCAGCCGAATCTGGGAGCGCGGTCATGATCTCCCAGACGGCCGGCGGGAATCGACAACTGGATGAAGAGGAACAAGAGGACTGCCGTCCAGGCGATGAATTGCGATTTTCGCCACGAGCTCACGCATCTCACGTTAAATGCGCGGAAGACGACGCACGAGGCACCCGACCCACAACATACTGGCCAATAGTGGTTCGCAGCGCTTTTGACCGATGGTGGCTGGAGGAACTGCGTGGCGATCCCGCCTACGAGTCCATCGTGACACCTCTCCTGATGGAAGTGCTTCAGCCCCAGCCCCGTAGTCGCTATCTGGACCTGGGATGTGGGGAGGGCCGGGTCATGAGGGCGTTGATCGCAGCCGGAGCTCGAGCGCACGGGGTGGATTTGAGTCTGAGTCTCGTCCTGGAGGTGACAGGTCACGCCGCTGTCGCGGACGTCCGTGCGTTGCCCTTGCGGTCCGGCGTATACGACGGGGCCCTTTGCGTCTTGACGCTGGAGCATGTCAGCGACCACTCGAGTGTGTTCCGCGAGGCTGCGCGCGTCACCCGACCAGGAGGCGTGTTTGCCATGGTCCTCAACCATCCGGTGTGGACAGCCCCAGAGTCGACACCGATCACGGACTCGGATGGCGAGGTCCTGTGGCGGCCCGGAGAATACTTCTCCACCGGGTACTCGGTGATGACCACCGACGCCGGAACGGTGACATTCTTCCACCGCACGATGTCCGACCTGCTCAATGCTGCTGCGACCGCCGGTTGGAGGCTCGAGCGCATGATCGAACTGCCTCACCATGAGTTCACCAACCAGTCCGGGATACCGAGACTCTTGGCCTGCAGATGGGAACTGGAGCGGTGTGCGGAGGAAAATGGAGTGAATCCTTGACAAGCAAGGGTCGAGACTGGAACCTCAGAGCGAATGCAACCATCCAGGAGCGTCGATGTCGGATGACGCGCGTCGAGACTTTCCGGCCATCACAGTCGCCGTACCCTTGTTCAACGAGGAGCTCGGTGTAGAACAACTCCTGAAACGGGTCTCCGGCGTGCTCGAGGATCTGCCGAGATCCGATGAGCACGAGATCCTATGCGTGGACGATGGCAGCGTTGATGGGACGTTGGATGCGCTGCTCCAGATGAGGTCTCCCTATCCGAATCTCAGGATCATCAGCCTCACGCGAAACTTCGGCCACCAAGCAGCACTTTCCGCAGCGTTGGACGCGGCACATGGGGAGGCCATCTTCATCATCGATGGCGACCTTCAGGACGATCCGTCGCTGCTGCCTCGTTTCATCGACGAGTACGTCGAAGGCGCCGATGTGGTCTATGCGGTGCGAACGCAGCGGCCGGAGAGCCTGTGGTTGCGAGCCGCCTACGCAATCCACTATCGCCTCCTGAAGCTGATGAGCAACACAGCCATCCCTCTCGACGCTGGAGACTTCTCCTTGTTGTCACGCCAGACGGTTGACCACATGAAGACCTTGCCGGAACGCCAGCGTTACCTCAGGGGCTTGCGAGCATGGGTGGGCTTGAAGCAGGTGGGGATCGCGGTGGAACGAGGAGAGAGATTCGCAGGCTCGAGCAAGTACTCGATCCGGGACCTTGTTCGGCTCTCTCTGGACGGACTTCTCGCCTTCTCGATCGTTCCCTTGCGAATAGCCACCTTCGTCGGAGCGGCAACGGTGGTTGCCGGAGCGGGTTACGGGATCTTCGTGTTGGTCGCACGTATCGCCGGGGCGGCTCCGCAAGGGTTTGCCACTCTCGCCCTCTTGCAGGTGATCTTCGCTGGGATGATCTTGTTGGTGCTCGGGGTGATCGGCGAGTACATAGGTCGCATCTACGAAGAGGTGAAACGCCGACCCGTCTACCTGATCGCCGACGAGTGGGGGCCTGGGGCAACCAATGGATGAGTGCCTCCTCCAGCAGTACCCCGAGATCGAGAGAGACCATTTCTGGTGGGTCTCCAGAAGAGAGCTAGTCCGACGTCTCATCGATGAAGCCGGACTCGGCACCGGCCCTAGTGTCCTCGATGTCGGGTGTGGTAGCGGGGTGCTGGATCGTGAGCTGAGTTCCGTAGGCGCGACCGTCTCAGGGGTCGACGTGGCTTCTCACCCCGACTGGGACGAAGGCGACGGGTCACCGCAGTTCCACGAGGGCGATTATCTGGAGCTGGCTGAGAATCTCGGCACGTTCGACTGTTTGTTGGCTCTCGATGTCATCGAGCACATCGAGGACGAGGGCCCCTTCGCCGCGACGCTGCGGACGAATCTGAGGCCGGGAGGGCTGGCGATCGTCACCGTGCCCGCATATCAGTGGATGTGGTCGGGGCACGACGACATCAATCAGCATTTCCGCAGATACACGAAGCAACGCTTGCGCGCAGCGCTCGAGCGAGGCGGCTTTGAGGTGAACAGATGCGGATACGTCTTCTTCGGCCTGATCGGGCCGAAGATCCTCGCCAAGGTTGCGGAGAGAATTCGCGATAGCGACGGTGTCGCCATCCCCTCAACCCCCCTCAACCGTGCTGCGTTGTCTTACTTCCGTTGGGAGCATCGCCTCGCCGGACGGTTCCGCAACTTCCTACCGGCCGGCACCTCCGCAATCGCTGTCTGTAGACGGAGCCGCAGCTAAGTCAGTCTGCATGCGAACTCAAGCATCCTGTTTGGCCTGCTTCGCTTCACCTGACTCCCAGAACTCAGTCCCGGTCGCCTCCTACCCTGAATGCTGATGTTCGAGAGGCCGAAGACTTCCGAGATCCCCGACCGTCCCGGCACCTATCTGTTCCGGGACAAGCATGGCCGCGTCATTTACGTGGGCAAGGCGAAGTCCCTGCGCAGCAGGGTTTCGTCGTACTTCGGCGTCGGGCTCCACCCCCGCACCCAGGCAATGGTGGACACCTCACGGACGGTCGACTGGATCCTGACCGAGTCCGAGGTCGCCGCCCTGATGCTCGAGTACTCGTTGATCAAGGAGCACCGACCCCGTTTCAACGTAAAGCTCGTGGACGACAAGTCCCACCCGTTCCTCGCCATAACCCGGTCCCACGAGTGGCCGCGGGCGATGG
>Ga0299913_10000401_pt1 | contig 26836 bp, 25 predicted proteins | sample RVTome_9_FD_201360 | JGI IMG/M metagenome (GOLD analysis project Ga0299913, IMG submission 201360) | Soil microbial communities from uranium-contaminated site in the Upper Colorado River Basin, Wyoming, United States - RVT155D38 (version 2) ... | reverse complement strand
TCCGGCCATCCGCCAGCAGGCGATGGGCGAGCTTCGCGATCGTCGTCGTCTTCCCCGTCCCGTTGACGCCCACGAAGAGGATGACCGATGGAGCGGGCCCGAGCTCGAATGCCCCTGAGCCGGCGCCGGCCAGACGATCGCGAATGACGGTCGCGAGCGCGCGACGCGCATCCTCGCCGGTCCGGCCGCCGGTGGCGCGCATGCGTTCTCGGGCGGCGTCGACGAGCTCGAGGGTGGCCGTGCCGCCGACGTCGGCCGCGATGAGCGCTTCCTCCACGTCGTCCCATGTGGCGTCGGTGGCCGCGGCATCCGGCACGAAGATCGAGCGCAACCGGCTGCCGAAGCCGGAGGGACGGGCGCGCAGGCCCATCCCCGATGGCTCTCTCGCGGGCCGCGCGACGGTCATCGGCGGCGTGGCCTCGAACTCCGCCGGAGCGGGATGTTCGACGGATTCCTTGGGCGTTTCGACTGGCTCGGCGGGTTGCTCGCGACGGCGCCAGAACATCAGGCGGTGATTTCGGCGGGCAGATCGGCAAGGCGCAGAGAGAGGACGCGGCTCACGGCGGCGTCGGTCATGGTGACTCCGTAGATGGTATCGGCCACCTCGATCGTGGCGCGGTTGTGGGTGATGACGACGAAGTCGATCGACTCGCTCAGCTTGCGCAGGGCGTCGGCGAAGCGGCCGATGTTCGCCTCGTCGAGTGCCGCATCGACCTCGTCGAGGATGCAGAACGGTACCGGGTTCACCGTGAGCATGGCGAACAGCAGGGCGACCCCGGTCAGTGCTCGCTCACCACCGGAGAGCATCGCCAGGCGCTGCAGACGCTTGCCGGGCGGCCGGACGACGATCTCGATGCCGCCGGGAGCGTCGCCGTCGGCCTCGTCGCCCATCTGGAGGGCGCCGGATCCGCCCGCGAACAGCAGCTGGCAGAACTCGTCGAAGCGCTCGGCGATGGCACGGAACGCGGTGTCGAACTGCTGTGCGATCTCGGTATCGAGGCGCGAGATGAGCTCCTCGGTCGAGCCGATGGCGCCACGCAGGTCCGACTCCTGGGTGCTCATCTCCTCGAGCCGCGCGCTCAGTTCGCGGTGCTCCTCGACGGCGAAGGGATTCACCGAGCCGATCTGTGCCAGCATGCGGCGGACGCGGCGGAGCTCGCCCTCGAGCTCCTCGTCCGAGAGTGCCTCGACCTCGGCGACGGGGATGGGCGCCTCGACCTCGGGCAGACTCTCGAGCGCCAGCTCACGCTCGCGGGCGAGCGAGGCGAGGGCCTCGTCACGGCGGGACACTTCGATCGCCGCCGCCTGCGCGGCCACCTCGAGCTCGAGGAGACGTGCGGAACCGCCGCTCTGCGCTCGCTCGAGCTCCAGCAGCTCCCCCCGCCGGGTCCGTCGCGCTTCTTCTGCCGCGGCTGCCGCAGCGATCGCCGACTGATCGGCCGTGCGGGCTGACGCCAGCTCCTCGCTCAGCCGTTCGCGCTCGGTGGCGAGCGACTCTGACGCGTGCCGTCGTTCCGGAAGCGCCGCGGTCAGCTGGGCGACGCGCGCCTCGGCCACCGCCCGCTCGCGGCGACGGCCGGCGACGCGTGTCTCGGCCTCCTCCGCGGTGGCACGGGTGGCGGTCCAGCGCTCCCGCGCGGCATCGCGCTCCCGCGACCGCTCGTCGCGAGCCCGGCGCGCGTCGTCGGCGCGCGCCTGGAGCGCCTCCAGCTCACCTGAAGCCGTCGTCGGCGCGGTCTCGACGGCTGTGGACGACGCGCCGGACTCGAGGCGGGAGCGCTCGGCCCGCAGGTCCGCCAGGCGCCGCTCGGTGCGCTCCACCTGCCCGATGGCCGCCTCGTGGGCCATGCGGCGCTGTCGCTGGAGTCGCTCGGCCTCGTCCAGTTCGTTGCTCGCCGCCAGGTGCTGGTCGCGAGCGCCGCGCAGGCGCTCGACTGCGTCATGCGCAGCCCCCTGTGCGTCCGCGAGCTGCCGCTCGATGTCGCTCACGGCATCTGCGAGCTCGCGGCGCCGCGCGTGGGCGCGCGCGGCCGCTCCTCCGGGGGGATCGGCGCGGCCGCGCAGCACGACCAGTCCGCGGGCATCGGCGACGTCGCCCTCGGCCGTGACCGCGGTCCACCCGGCTGGCAGACGGCGCCATCCGGCGAGCAACGCCGCCAGATCGCGCGCCACAACGGCGCGATGGAACGCGAGCGGCGCCCCCGACGCGCCCACCCACTCGGCAAGCGTTCGATCGCCGGACACGGCCGCGAGCGCGCTGGCGCGGTCGGCATCGTCCCCCGCGTCGCCGGCTGCCAGCAGGCGCGCGGCGCCGCGCGCGTCGTCGAGCTGCGTGGTGGGATCGTCGTCCGACCACAGAAGTGCTGCCTCGAGCTCGCCACCCACGATCGCCTCGATCGCCGGCCAGGACGGCTCCGGCGCAGCCAGGGAGTCGAGCAGGGCCGGCCAACCCGCGCGGGCGAGCCGTCGACCGAGACGCACCGCAGCATCGTGTGGCTCTGCGATCGCCTCCATCTCGGCGCGGATCGCCCGCAGCTGCTCGGTGGATTGCACGACGCGCTGCTGCGTCTGGTCGACCGCGGCCTGCGCGCCGTCGCGGGCGGCAACGGCCGCCTCCAGGCCGGTGGCGGCGCGGCCGGCAGCGGCGGCGGCGCCCTCGAGCTCCGCGGCCGTGCGGTCTCGCGCGGCGATCAGCACCGTGAGCGCGGCGGCGGCCTCGTCGAGCTCGCGAGCGAGCTGATCGCGGCGCACCGCGTGGCGAACGGCATCCTCGGCGGCGCGGGCCGCCGCGGCGATGCGATCGCTCTCGCGTGCGCGGATGGCTGAGAGGGCCTCCTCGGCCGCGAGCAGCTCGCCGTCGGCAGCCGCCAGCGCGGCCACCGCCGATCGCCAGGCCTCCTCGGCGTCGGTCGCCTCGGTCAGCGCGGGCGTGACCGCGGCATCGGCCGATCCGTCGTCGAGGCCCGCCAGCAGTCGCTCGGCCTCGGCGAGCTCCGCCGTCTCGCCCTCGATCGCGGTGGCGAGCTCGCGCATGCGTGCCTCGAGTGACTCGAGCCGGCTTTCGGCGCGAATGACGATCGCGCGGGTCTCCTCCCGCGAGCCACCCGCCTCCCGGGCGGCCTCCTCGGCCTCCCAGTAGCGGGCTTCGGCGGCTGCGACCTCCTCGCGAGCCGCTTCCTGCGACCCACGGAACGCTTCGAGCGCTGATTCGGCCGACGCCTGGGCGCGTCGCGCGTCGCCGAGCGCCGATCGGGCCACCTGCTCGCGCCGCCGATGCGAGGCGCCGACCAGGCCGCGTGCCCGCGCGCCGAGTGCGTCGTGCTGCTGCTGATGCTCCGCCTGGAGCCCCAGCCGACGCACCTGCGGCTTGAGCTCACCGACGATGTCGGTCACCCGGGAGAGGTTGTCGAGCGCCTTCGAGAGCCGGCCCGAGGCCTCGTTCCGCTTGACCTGCAGTCCCTTGACGCCTGCGGCCTCCTCGAAGAGCTGGCGGCGTTCCTCGGGGCGCAGGGAGAGGGCGGCGTCGACGGTCCCCTGCCCCACCACCACCAGCTCGTTGGCGCCGAGGCGCCCCTCGCCGAGGAGCTCCACCACGTCACGGAGCCGGGCCCGTGCGCCGTTGATCAGGTACTCGCTGTCGCCGGACCGGTACGAGCGGCGCCCGATGCTGACCTCCGCGAAGTCGATCGGCAGCCAGCCGTCGGCGTTGTCGAGCGTCAGCACGGCCTCCGCCATGCCCTGCGCCTTGCGCTGCTCCGACCCGGCGAAGATGACATCGTCCGCGCGCCGGGTGCGCAGCGATCGGTTCGACTGCTCGCCCAGCACCCAGCGAATGGCGTCGGCCATGTTGCTCTTGCCCGATCCGTTCGGCCCGATGACGGCATTGACTCCGGGCTCGAACACGAATCGGGTCTGGTCGGCGAACGACTTGAACCCGTGCAGGCGGAGCTCCTTGAGGCGGCTCACGTCGGCAGCCTTTCGGCGTCCTGCTCGTCGACCAGGATGGCGAGCGCGGCGTCGGCGGCCTGCTCCTCCGCGCGCTGCCGGCTCGAGCCGGCGCCGGCCGCCACGGCCTGGCCGTCGAGGTGGACGGCGACGTCGAACTCCTGCTCGTGCGGCGGCCCCGTGGTCCCGGTAACGTGGTACGACGGCTTCAGCCCCAGGTGGCGCTGGGTCCACTCCTGGAGGCGCGACTTGGCGGACTTCGGCGGGCCCTCGGTCTCGTTGAGCGCGGCCAGCAGCGGCTCGAAGAGGCGCACCAACACCTCCTCCGTCCGATCGTGCCCGTCAGAGAGGGAGAGGGCTCCCGCCAGGGCCTCGAAGCAGGCGGCCAGGACGGACGGTCGGGTCGCGCCACCTGCCTCTGCCTCGCCCCGACCGAGCAGCAGGTGCCGGTCGAGCCCGAGCGACAGGGCCATGGCGGCCAGCGCGTCGCGATTCACCAGTGCCGCGCGGCGGGCGGTGAGGAAGCCCTCGTCCTCGTCGGGATGGCGCTCGAAGAGGAGGCGGCTGACGGCGAGGCCGATGACGGCGTCGCCGTAGAACTCGAGGCGCTCGTTATGCCCCGAGACGAGGGTGGGGTTCTCGTTGAAGTAGGAGCTGTGGACGAACGCCTGCCGGATCAGCTCCGGGTCACGCGGGGAGATACCGAGCAGCTCGGCCAGCTCGTCCAGGCCCCCGGGTCCTGGAAGCCCGGCATCCATCGGCGTCGCCTACTGCTGGTGCTCCTCGATGTACTCGACCGCGTCGGAGACCTTCTGGATCCGCTCGGCATCCTCGTCCGAGATCTCCATCCCGAACTCCTCCTCGAGGCTCATGATGAGCTCGACCAGGTCGAGGGAGTCGGCATTGAGGTCCTCGACGAACGAGGCGGTCGGTGTGACCTCTTCTTCGTCGACGCCGAGCTGCTCGACGATGATCTTCTTGAGGCGTTCGTACGTGGTGCCATCAGTCACGGAAATTCAGGCTCCTCCACCCGATGATCTGGAAACGCTTCCTAGCACGCCATTGACGAGGCGTCGCGCCGCGTCGCCGGCGTAGATCCGGGCGAGGGATACGGCGTCGCGCATCGTCTCCCCGCTCGGGGTCGCGGCGGAGTATAGCACCTCATACAGGGCGCTCCGGAGGATCGCACGCTCGACTCGGCCGAGCTCTGCGACGGGGATGAGCGGTGCTTCGGCGGCGATCCGCGCGTCCAGTTCCCGCCGTCGCTGGTCCACGCCTGCGACGATCGCAGCGGCGTGCGCACGGACGGCGTCCGGCAGGTCGCGCTCGGTCGCCAGCCGTTCGAGCGCCGTCGTGGCGTTACCCGGCCGGAACTCGTCCTCGAAGAGCGCCAGCAGGGCCACGCGGCGAGCGAGCAGGCCCGCGGATGCCGGGCGGTTGCCGCGCCGGGTCGTCGCCGGCATGTCAGGGCCGCTCCCGGTGCAGGCGGGCCGCGATGCGCGACCGGACGCCGCGATGCGCGAGGGCCGGGTGCTCGCGCGTCCACTCGGCGATCAGGGTCGGCACCCGGGCGTGGGCCGACTCGGAGGCCACGCGGATCGCGTTCTCGACCATGCGGGCCTTGGCCCTGCCGTGAGTGACGATGCTCACCCCTTTGACCCCGAGCAGCGGCGCCCCGCCGTAGCGCTCGTAGTCGAAGCGCGCCTTCATGCGGTCGAAGCCCGGCTTCAGGGCCAGGAGGGCGAGTGGCGCGATCGGGCCCCGCTGGAGATCCTCGCGCAGGGCTCGGAAGATGAAGCTGGTGATCCCCTCGAAGAACTTGATCACGACGTTGCCCACGAAGCCGTCGCACACGACCACGTCGGCGCGGTGGGCGATCATGTCGTGCGCCTCCACGTTGCCGACGAAATGCAGGTCCGCATTGGTCAGGCGCGCATGCGCCTCCTTCGTCAGGCCGTCTCCCTTCTCGACCTCCTCGCCGATGTTGAGCAGGCCGATGCGCGGGTTGCGCACGTGGAGCACGTGCTCGGCGAAGATCGCGCCCATCGCCGCGAACTGGACGAGGTTCTCGGGGTCCGAGTCCACGTTGGCGCCCACGTCGAGCAGCATCACCGGACCGGTGGCGGTGACCATGTGGGCGGGGAGGGCGGGCCGATCGATCCCTTCGATGCGCCCGAGGCGGAAGACCGCAGCGGCCATCGTCGCGCCGGTCGAACCGGCGCTGACCACGGCATCGGCGTCGCCGTCCTTGACCAGGTTGGTGGCCACCACGATCGACGAGCGGCGCTTCGTGCGAAGCGCGGTGGCGGGGTGCTCGCCCATGCCGATGACCTCGGGCGCATCGGCGAGGCTGACGTTGCCGGGGGAGCCCTTGCCGTATCCCGCGATCTCGCGCTCGAGGCGCGGCACATCACCGACGAGGATCACCTCGTCGGAGCTGGACAGGGCGTAGTCGATGGCGCCGCGGACGATCTCGCGGGGTGCGTGGTCGCCCCCCATCGCGTCGACCGCGATGCGCATCGAGGCTAGCGCTGGCCTTCGACCGGCTCGACCGACTCGATCGCGACGGCCTCGCGGCCGGCGTACCAGCCACAGGTCGGACAGACGTGATGCGCGCGCTTGAGCTCGTGGCAGTGATCGCACTCGACGAGCGGCGGGGCGCTGATCGCGAGATGCGCGCGACGCTCACCCTGGCGCGCCTTGGATACCTTTCGCTTGGGGACGCCCACGCGGAAACTCCTTGACCGATGAAAACGGGGACGCCGCAGTATAGCCGGGGCCGCGCTGCCGCGCGAACGGCGAGCTCAGTCGGGCCCGTCGCCGTTGCGCTCGGTGAGCAGCGCCGCCAGCGCCGCCAGGCGCGGGTCGATCTCCTCGCCGCCGTGAGCATGGTCGCCCTCGTCCAGCCGCCCACCGCAGTCGACGCACAGCCCACGGCAATCGGGACGGCAGAGCGGGTGCATCGGCTCCGTGAGCGCCAGCTCGTCGCGGAACACCCCGTCCAGGTCGATCTCGTGGTGCTCATCGATGTGGAGCACCGCGTCGTCCGGGCTCGCCTCGGCGGCGACCGGGGCGCCGGTGGCGAGGTCGACGCTGGGGAGGAACTCCTCGTCGATCGCGACGGCGACTTCCTCGACGTACGGATCCGTGCAGCGGGCGCAGGTCCGTCGCAGAGGAGCACGGAGCTCGCCACGCACGATCACGCCGCGGTTCGTGCGCTGGAGCTTCAGATCGGCGTCGACCGGACCCGCGAGCTCGACCTCGGATCCGAGCGTGACGTAGTGGTCACGCAGGTGGACGACGCGGCTGGCGCCGGCCGGCTCGTGGAGCAGGCCCGCGACGTTGAAGGCGGTCACGGCCGACGAGCGGTCTGCGCCTGCTCCTCGGGATCGACGACGATCGCGTCGGCCCCGCTCGCGCCATCGCCCCCGGCGCTTGGTCGGTGCCGCTCGTCGAGCATGTCGATTCCACGCTTGATGCTCGTCAGCGCCTTGATGCACTCCCCCTCCAGCCGGATGAGGACGCCGGCGGCGTACTCGTCGGCCCCGCGGCGAACCTCCTTCGCCTCGTCCTGGGCGCGGTCGAGGATCTCGGCGGCACGCTGCTGCGCCGCCCGCACGAGCTCGCGCTCCTCGAGCATCTGGGCCGCCTGCTCCTGCGCCCGACCGATGATCGCGTCGCCCTCTTCGTGGGCGCGCTCGGTGATGCGGCCGGACTCCTCGGTGATGCGTCGCGCCTGGCGCACCTCGTCGGGCACGGAGACGCGCAGCTGATCGATCAGCTCGAGCACCGTCGCCTGGTCGAGCACCACGTTGTTCGTCAGCGGCAGCTTCTTGCCGGTGGCGATCAGGGACTCGAGACGTTCGACGAGAAAGATGATGTCCGTGGCCGGGCCCTCCTTCGGCGGGATTATACGCGCGGGTCCGTGCCGAATCGCTCGGCCAGCGCCTCGGCCACCGGGGTTGGAACCATCGGCCCGACGTCGCCCCCGAAGCGCGCCACCTCCTTCGAGAGCGACGAGCTGACGTAGCCGTACTCGAGCGCCGTCATCAGGAAGGTGGTGTCGACGCCCGGCGCGAGCTTGCGGTTGGTGAGCGCCATCTGCAGCTCGGCTTCGAAATCGCTGACCGCGCGGAGGCCGCGGACGATGAACCCCGCCCCGTGGTGACGGGCGAAGTCGACCGTCAGGCCGTCGAAGGCGTCCACGCTGACATGCTCGCCGAGGTCGCGGACGCACCGTTCGATGAGCGCCACCCGCTCGTCGATGGTGAACAGGGGCGCCTTTCGCGGGTTGTTGAGGACGCCGATGACCAGCCGATCGAACAGCCCCGACGCTCGCTGCACGACGTCGAGATGAGCGTTCGTCATCGGGTCGAACGACCCCGGAAAGACCGCCACCCGTGTCATGCGTCCTCCACCTCCAGGTAGGTGAGCATCGTCTCTCCGAACCGTCGCTGCCGGCTGATCGCCAGGCGATCCACCGCGGGGACCTCGGTACGCCAGAAGTGCTTCACGACGACGGTCGCGCCCCGGGCCAGGTGCGGCACCAGCGCCATGAGGGGGGCCACGATAGCACGCGTCTCGTACGGCGGATCGAGGATGGCGAGGTCCCACGGTCCGCCGTCGGCCGCGGCCAGGAAGCGCTCGACGTCGACGACGTGGACCCGCGCATCGACCTCCAGTCGCGTTCGCGACAGGTTGCCGCGGAGCGCATCCGCCGCCGCACGGCCGTGCTCGACGAAGTCGACGCTCGCCGCCCCGCGCGACAGCGCCTCGATGCCGATCGCGCCGGTCCCGGCGTAGAGGTCGAGCACTCGGGCGTCGGGCACGCGCTCACCCAGGATCGCGAACAGCGTCTCCTTCACGCGATCGGTGATCGGGCGCGTGCCGCGGTCGCGAGGTGCGGTCAGCGGGACGCCGCGAGCACTGCCGGCGACGACCCGCATCAGGCCGCGTCTCCCTCATCCTCGATCGGCGCGAAGTCGGCCTGCAGGCGGGCGAGGCCCGGCCGGCGCGCGAGCGTCGCATCGGCCTCCACCACCTCGTCCGCCATGGCGCGGGCGCGTTCGGCGAGCGCGAGGTGCCGTGGCTCGAAGAGGGATGCGACGCGGAGCGGCGGCAGCCCGGACTGGCGGGTGCCGAGGATGTTGCCCGCGCCGCGCAGGCGCAGGTCCTGCTCGGCGATGTGGAAGCCGTCCTGCGACTCGCGCACCACCGCAAGCCGCTCCTGCGCCAGCGGGTCGGTGGCGTCCGACAGCAGGATGCAGAAGGAGCGATGCACGCCCCGACCGACCCGCCCGCGGAGCTGGTGGAGCTGCGCGAGGCCGAACCGCTCGGCGTCCTCGATGAGGATGACACTGGCATTCGGCACGTCGATGCCGACCTCGATGACGGTGGTGGCGACCAGGACGTCCTTCTCGCCGCCGGCGAAGGCCGTCATCGTGGCGTCGCGCTCGTCCGCCCGTTGCTGGCCATGCACGAGGCCGATGCGCAGCTGCGGCAGCGCCACCGCCAGCCGTTCCGCCTCCGCCTCCGCACTGGCCGCCTGGAGCGCGTCCGACTCGGCGACCAGCGGGACGACGACGAACGACTGCCGCCCCTCGGCGGCCTCCGCGGCGAGGAAGGCCTCGATCTTCGACAGCGCGCGCCGGTCGCGAATCTCGGTCCGGATCGGCTGCCGGCCCGGCGGCAGCTCGCGGATGGTGCTGATCGACAGGTCGCCGTACACGGTGAGTGCCAGCGTGCGCGGAATCGGCGTGGCGGTCAGGGCCAGCAGATGCGGCTCCCGCCCGCTGCCCTTGGCCTGCAGGGCCGCCCGCTGCCCGACCCCGAAGCGGTGCTGCTCGTCGACGACCGCCAGCCCGAGACGGGGAAATGCCACGGCCTCGCTGATCACGGCGTGCGTGCCGATGACCACCTCGGCCATCCCGCCTCCGATCGCGTCGTGGATCTCGCGCTTGCGAGCCGGCGTGAGCGACCCGGATAGGAACTCCGCCCGCACGCCGAGGCCGGCGAGCAGCGGCGCGAGCCCGGCGTGGTGCTGGCGGGCGAGGATCTCGGTGGGCGCCATGAGCACGGCCTGCCACCCGGCGCGCACGGCGCACGCCAGCGCGACGGCGGCAACCGCCGTCTTCCCGCTCCCCACGTCACCCTGGAGGAGGCGCCGCATCGGGCGCTCGGAGGCGAGGTCGACGGCGATCGCCTCGACGGCGCCGGCCTGGTCACCGGTGAGCCGGAACGGCAGGGCCGCGATGATCTCGGCGCTGGCATCCGGGGCGACCTCGATCCGCGGTGCGGCCAGCTCATCCCTGGCCCGCCGTGCCTGCGCGAGGGTGAGCTGCAGCGCCAGCAGCTCGTCGAACGCGAGGCGATCGAGGGCGGGCGCGATGTCTCCGGCGTCCTCGGGAAAGTGCGCCGCCCGCAGGGCGTCGGCGAGGTATGGGAGATCGCCGCGCTCCGCATCGGCCAGCGGGTCCTCGACCGCGGACAGCGATGCCTCGAGGACCCGGGCGAGCAGTTCGCGGAGCCGCTTCTGGGTCACGCCCCCGCTGAGACGATAGACCGGGACGACGCGGGCGGTGTGTACCGACTCGTGACCGACCGGGCTGAACTCCGGCGACGTGAACTGGTTGCGCCAGCCTCGCTGCGTCACCTTGCCGGACACGATGATCTCGTCCCCGGCCTGTAGCCGGCGCTCGACGTAGCGACGGCCGAACCAGATCGCCTCGGCGCTGCCGCCCGCATCGTCGCTGAGCTGGGCGATCACACGCTGCGGCCGCCGTCCGAAGCCCGGCTCGATGCGTACCGCGTCCACCCGCACGCGCGCCGACTGCTTCTCGTCCGGGATGAGCGACCGCAGCGGGCGCAGGTCGCTGAAGTCGTCGTAGCGGAACGGGAGGTACCACAGCGCCTGGCGCGGAGTGGCGATCCCGAGCCGGGCCAGGGCCGCCGTCCCGCGGGCGAGCTCGGGGAGGACCTGGCGCACCGGTCGGTCGAGATCGGCAGGATCCAACCGCCGGCTCGATTGCATGGGCCGATCCTAGCGTGCTAGGATCACGGTCGCTCCGGCGCGGTGGGCGCCGGTTTTTCATGTGATCCGGAGAGCGAATCAACCATGGCCCGCGTCTGCGACATCTGCGGCAAGCGCCCGATCACCGGCTGGAACCCCCAGTCGGTCGGGATGAACCGCAAGCGCGCGCTGCGCCGATGGCTGCCAAACCTTCAGCCGATGACCGTCGTCACCGACGGCAAGGCCACCAAGGTCAAGGCCTGCAGCCGCTGCCGCCGCACCGCCCAGAAGGTCTGACCTTCCACATCTGACTCGGCGACCGATACGCCCGCGTCCGTCGACGCGGGCGTCGTCATGTCCTCGCCGATCGCCGAGGGTCCCGGCCCGGGCCACCATGGGCCTGTCCAGACGGCGATAGGCGTCAAGCTCCACGGTCGAGTCGCCACCTGCCGGTTCTGACGGGCCCCTGGAGCTCCTGCAGCTCGCGATCGGGCCCTGCGGCGGGTGAGGCGGCGCCCATCGATGTGAGAAGCGACAAATGGCGAGTCGGCGCTGCCCCGCGGGCGCGGCGCTATCCCAGGTCGCGCGCCGAGTCGAGCACGAGGGTGAACGGGCCATCGTTCAGCAGCTCAACGGTCATCTCCGCCCCGAAGCGACCGGTCTCGACCGGGAGCGCGGCCCGCAGGCGCTCGACAAACCGATCGAGCAACGGCACCGCCAGGTCCGGCGTGGCCGCATCGGTGAATCCGGGACGCCTGCCGCGGCGCAGGTCGGCGTACAGCGTGAATTGGCTCACCACCAGGAGCGCGCCACCGGCATCGGCGATCGCGACGTTCGTCCGCCCGGCGTCATCCTCGAAGTAGCGGAGGCCGATGAGCTTGTCCGCCATCCGGTCGACGACCTCGGACGTGTCGTCGGAGCCGATGCCGGCGAGCACCACGGCACCCGGCCCGATCTGACCGAGCAGATCGTCCCCCGCCCGGACCGATGCGCGCGTCACGCGCTGGACGACGAGTCGCATCGGTCAGGGTGACGCCGAGGGCGTCGTGCTCGGGTCGGGACTCGACGATGGCGCAGGCTCGATCGACGTCACCGGCCCGGCGTCCTCCCCTTCGCGCGGCGGACCGAGCGCCGGCTCGGTGAACGTGGCGCGTGCGTTCCAGATCATCCAGCCCACCGCCTCCCGGTCGGCGGCGGCGCTCATCTGTGCGCGCACCTGGTCGGCGGTGTAGGGCGGGAAGGTCCCGTAGCCGAAGTCCTGGATCCAGGGGCGGATCACGACCGGGAGGCCTTCCGCCTGGCCGTTCATGATCTCGAGCGAGCGGTCGACCACCTCGTACGGGAAGTTGTTCGGCACCTCGAAGCCGAAGACGCCGGGCCCGAAGTGCGACGGGTAGAGCATCGGGCAGAAGTAGTCGACGTACGGCATGATCACCTCCGGCCGCTGGCCGATGCCCTGGTCGTCCGGGACGATGAAGCTGATCGGGAAGACGTCGGCGCCGAGGAAGGCTCGCGTGGTGTCGAGCTCCTCGCTCACGATCCGCAGGACGCGCTGGATGGCGGGCAGGCGGAACGACTGCGTATTCGGCAGGTTCGTATCGGCCACCGCGTACGGGCCGTCGCTGAAGAACCGGATGTAGTCGAGCTGCACCTCGTCGAAGCCCTTGTCGGCCAGGTCGCCCGCGATCGCCGCGATGTACTCGGCGACGCCGGGGGCCGATGGATCGAGCCACGCGCCACCGATGTTGTCGCGCCACGGCTCGCCGGTCGCGGTGTTCATGACGGCCAGTTCCGGTCGCGCGGCGGCCGTGGTGTTGTCCTTCATGACCACCATCCGGGCGATCGTGTAGATCCCTCGCTCCTTCAGCATCGGAAGGAGCTCCTCGAGGTCGAAGATCGGCGTCTCCCGCACGGCGCCGACCTCGGCTGCGGGCTCGAGGTCGGTGGCGTAGAAGAGGCGCCCGTCCGTCTCCTTCACGTCGATGACCAGGGCATTCGCCTCCGTCCGGTCGAGGAGGGCGAGCATCGCGTCCAGGCGGCCCGGGGCCTCGAAGACGGCCGCCGGGGCATAGAGCGCCCGGGCCTCGAACGGCTCCAGCGCGATGTCACCCGCGACCGGATCGCCGAGCGCCAGCTCCACCAGCCGATAGCCGGGCATCTTGACGATGAGCGTTCCCGTCTCCGGTACGCCGGTCAGCTCATAGGTGCCGTCGTCATCGCTGACCGCCATCGTCTCCGCTCCGTCCACGAAGATGCGCGCCCCTGCCACGGGGGCGCCTTCCTGGTCCGTCACCGTTCCCGCGAGGACGTTCGAGCGGAGGTCGACGGCGAGGTCGCCCGCGTCCGGAATCGTCGCCTCCTCGGGGTCGTGCCCGGCGGCCTCGACCGTGACGCTCGCGCCGCGCATGGCGGTGACCGTGGCCGTCCCATCAGCCGCGGTGGAGGACTCGCTGCCGTCGACGAGAACGCGCGCCCCCTCGATTGGCGCATCGGTGTCGCGGGTCACCACGGTCACGGCGAGCTCGCGTGGCTGTTCGGGCGTCGGCCCCGGCGTCGGCACGAAGGGCAGCTGCGGGCCGTCCTCACCGCACGCGGCGAGGAGCAGAAGAGCGCCGAGGAGAACGGTGATCGGGGGAGTCAGGCGGCGTGCGGGCAGCTCGTGGTCCTTTCGGGTTTGGCTCAGTGGCTCAGCTGGTCGCGGCGGCCCGCAACGCGGCCACCGTCGGGGTGAGGTCGCCATCGGCGCCGTACAGGGCGCTCCCGGTGACGAGAATCTCGCCGCCGGCCGCGTGCGCGTCAGCGATGGTATCGAGGTTGACGCCCCCGTCGACGCCGATCCGGACCGGCAGCTGCCGGCGGTCAATCTCGTCGCGGAGGGCACGCATCTTCGGCAGCACGCCGGCGATGAACGACTGCCCGCCCCATCCCGGATGGACGGTCATGACCAGCAGCAGGTCGATCCGATCGAGGTATGGGTGGACCGCCTCGCCGGCCGTCGCCGGGTTAAGGGCGATCCCCGGGCGCTTCCCGGCGCGTTCGATCGCCCCGATGACGGCCTCCGGATCGTCATCGGCCTCGACGTGGAAGATGATGAGATCGCTCCCCGCCTCCGCGAACCGGTCGGCAGAGGCCAGCGGGTTGCTGATCATCAGGTGCGTGTGGAACGGCAGCGCGGTGGCCGGTCGGACCGCCCCGACCACCACCGGGCCCATGGTCAGGTTGTCGACGAAGTGGCCGTCCATGACGTCGAGGTGGATCGAGTCGACACCGCCGGCATCGGCCCGTTCCACCTCGTCGCCGAGCCGCGCGAAGTCGGCATTGAGGATGCTCGCCGAGATGTGTGGCTCGTGGCTCATGCGGGCGCTCCGCTGGCGGCCTCACGGGCGGCGCGCGCCTCCCGCAGCGAGCGCCCGGCGAGCTGGGCGTGGAGCTGGCCGCAGGCGGCATCGATCTCGCGCCCACGAGTGTCGCGCACGGTCGCCGTCAGCCCGCCCGCGCGGAGGATCCCGACGAAGCGCTCGATCGCCATCGCGGGGGTGCCGCTCCAGCGGGACCCGGGAGTCGGGTTGAGCGGGATGAGGTTCACGTGCGTGCGCCAGCCGCGCCCGAGCTCGACGAGGCCGTGCGCCTGCTCGTCGGTGTCGTTCACGCCGTCGATCATCACGTATTCGAGGCTCACGCGCCGCCCGGTACGGGCCGCGAACCGCCGGCCGGCGGCCACCACCTCGCGCACCGGCCACTTCCGGTTGATCGGGACCAGCTCGTCGCGCAGCGGATCGGTCGCGGCATGCAGGCTGATCGCCAGGTTCACCTGCGGCAGCTCGTCGACCATGCGGTCCATCCCCGGAACCACGCCCGAGGTGGAGACCGTGATGTGTCGGGCGCCAATCCCGAGCCGCTGCGGATCGTTGAGGAGCCGGACTGCCTCGAACACGCGATCGGTGTTGTTGAGCGGCTCCCCCATCCCCATGAACACGATGTTGTAATGGCCGAGGCCATCCTCGCCGAGGGCCGTCCACGGCGGTCGGTGCCAGTGCAGCACCTGGTCCACGATCTCGCCGGCGGTCAGCTGGCGCCCGAACCCCGCCTGGCCGGTGGCGCAGAACGGACAAGCGACCGCGCAGCCGGCCTGCGAGCTGATGCAGATCGTGGTCCGCTCGGACGAGGCGCCGCGCGCGGCATACCGCATGAGAACCGATTCGATGCGCTGGCCGTCGCCCAGCTCGTGGACCGCCTTGGCCGTCATGCCCCCGTCGGCGCCGATGACATGGCTGTCGACGATCGTGCTGAACCGGAAGGCATCCGCCAGTGCGGATCGCAGCGCCTTCGGCAGATCGCTGAGATCGGCGAAGGAGGCGACGTCGGCGCGGTGAGCGCCGGCCAGCACCTGCTCCAGCCGATACGCGGGCTCGCCGCGGGCCTGGAGCCACGCGGCGAGCGTTGCGGGATCGATCTCGCTGATCGCCGGACGCGGCCCGGCGGCGGGAAGGTCAGTCACGTCGCCCGAAGATGAGGAAGACGTAGTACAGGAACGTCAGCAGGGCCGTCAGCGCGCCGGCAACATAGGTCCAGGCGGCGGCCTTGAGGACCGCGCGAGCGCCGTCCTGGCGCTCCCCGGCCATGCCGAGGCCGTTGACGAAGGCGAGCGCCTTTCCCGAAGCCCCGATCTCGACCGGCAGGGTGGCGAAGGTGAACAGGACGGCCGCCCCGAAGCCGATGAGGCCGACGATGGCCAGGCCCGTGAGCTGGAGCCAGAAGCCGGCAATGATGAGCCAGGGCGCGATGCTCGAGCCGAACTGGGCGGCCGGCACGATGGCCTGGCGCAGGGTCATCATCGGGTCGTTCTGCTGGTGCTGAAGGGCGTGGCCGACCTCGTGAGCGATCACCGCCGCGGCGGCCACCGACAGACGCGGCGATCCCCCGCCGCCGAGGGCGGTCTTGTCCGCGACCTGGGTCGACACGCGCAGGATCTTCCCGCGCGGGTCGTAGTGATCGGTGAGCTGGCCGGGGGTCGGCTCGATCCGGACGTGCGAGAGGCCCTGGCGGTCGAGCAGGCGGCGGGCGAAGTCGAAGGCATCCATGGAGATGCCGGAGTCGACCTTCGACCACTTCGAGTAGGTCGAGCGGACACGCCACGCGGCCCACCCGGTGATGCCGATGGTGACGACGAGGACGACGATGTAGAGCGGGTCGAAGAACATGCTTGATCTGCCCACCTCCGAGAGGGCTTCGCCGAGTATATCCGAGGGCGCGACGGCCTTCCCGCAGCCTGCCGAGACAGGCACGCTGAGGAGCTTCGCCTGGGCGCCCGTGTGCGCCGTTCACGCATCCCGGCACGCGTCGTGCGAGGAGCGTGGCGTAGACCCACGCACGAGAGCACCACCATGCGCATCCTTGATCGATTCATCGACTCGGCCGCCGCCACGGCCGACACTGCCCGCGATCGCGGGCGCCTCGCCGCGCGCGGCAATCAGCGGCCCGGCTTCGGCGCCGTCGCGCTCGCCGGCCTGCTCGGCGCCGCCGGCGGTGCCGTGGCCAGCTTCCTCTTCGATCCTGCACGCGGCCGGGCGCGACGCGCCCGCCTCGCCGACCAGGGCGCGGCGACCGTTCGGCGCGTCGCGCGCAACGGCGAGCAGGCCGTCGCGCAGGTCCGTAGCGCCGTGGATGGCCGGGTCTCCGCCATCCGCGCCGGTCAGACCACCTCGGCGCGCCCGATCGACGACGCGACGCTCACCGACCGTGTGCAGAGCATCGTCTTCCGCGACGACGCGGTGCCGAAGGGCGACCTGAACATCAACGTCGAGCGCGGCATCGTCGTGCTGCGCGGAGAGGTGCCCGACGAGGCGCTGAAGGCGCGGATCGTGTCGGAGGTGGAAGGGATCGACGGCGTCTGGAGCGTCCGCGACCTCCTGCACCTTCCGGGCGAGCCGGCGGCCACCACCGCCGGCTGACGATCAGGCCGAGACGCCCTCCGGCCGTCCGGCGCCGAGCATGACGTGCTCGCGTGCCAGGCCGCGCCGCCACGCGTCGGCCGGCATGGTCGGGCGTCCCTCCGGCTGCACGACCTCCAGCGCCAGGGCGCCGACGCCGCACGCGACGCGGGGCACCTCGCCGGGCAGGAGTGCGGCGATCGGCACGTCGTCCACGCCGGCGACCGCCTGCGCGCGTCGGATGTGGATGCGTCGATCATCCAGCGTCGTCCACGCGCCCGGCCACGGTTGGAGGGCCCGGACCTGCCGATCGATCTCGACCGCCGGACGCCGCCAGTCGATCCATCCGTCGGCGCGCGTGAAGGGCCGTACGTGGGTGGCCAGGCTCTCGTCCTGTGGCTCCATCGGCGTGTTGCCGTCCGCCCAGCGTTCGAGTGCCGGCGGCACGACCTGTGCCGCAAGGTCCGCCAGCGTCGCCTCGAGCTCGGGGGTTGTTTCGTGTCCGGTGAGCGGCACCGGCCAGCGTTCGACGACGGGCCCGGCATCCAGCTCCGCGGTCATCACCATCAGCGTCACGCCGCCCTCCGCGTCGCCGGCCAGGAGGGTCCCCGCGACCGGTGCGGCGCCCCGATGCCGGGGCAGGAGGGACGGATGAACGTTCAGCGGCGGGCGCGACCCGAGGTCGAGCAGGTCCTGGGGCACCATCTGGCCGTACGCCACGAGGATCAGGCCATCGGGGGCGTAGTCGCGGAGGGCCGCTCGCGAGTCATCGGATCGCAGTCGTCCCGGCGTGTAAGTCCGGAACCCGTGCTCGCGCGCCCACGCGCAGACCGGCGTTGCGCGCAGCTGAAGCCGGCGTCCCGCGGGCCGGTCGGGCTGGCTGACGACCAGCAGCTCATTCGCCAGCTCGGCGACGCGGGCCAGCAGCGGGACGCCGAAGGCGCCCGTGCCGAGAAAGGCAATGCGTCCGAGGCGTCCCACTAGATTCCGGCGGCCGCTTCTTCCTCGACCTCGACAGGCTCCTCGCTGACCCGCACGAGCTCCTCGAGCGAGTCGAGACGGTCGATGTACAGGGCGCCGTTGAGATGGTCGATCTCGTGCTGGAGGGCGCGGGCGAACAGTTCCTCGCCCTTGACCCGGAACTCCCTGCCGTGGCGGTCGCGTGCCTTGACGGTGACTCGGGCGTCCCGCGTCACCTCTGCGACGAAGCCCGGGATCGACAGACAGCCCTCCCAGTCGAGCTGTTCGCCGGAACCCTTCACGATCTGCGGGTTGACGAGCTCGGTGATCGTGTCGTCCACCTCGATCACCGCCACCTGGAGCGGTACCCCGATCTGGTTGGCGGCCAGGCCGACGCCGGGCGCGTCACGCATGGTGACGAGCATGTCGTCGAGGAGCCGATGGAGGCTCGCATCGAAGGTCGACACCTTCTTTGTGCGCTGGCGGAGGATCGGCGCTTCTGCCGTCAGGATGGGTCGGATGGCCATGGCGGGGTGCATTGTACCGATCAGAGCAGCGACTCCGGGTCGACATCGATCGCCACGCCGGGCGGCACCCGCTCGAGCGCCGAAGCCCGCGCAGCGGCGTCCGGCGCGCGCACGACCACCTGGAACCGATGGCGCCCGGCGCGTCGGGCGATGTACGACGGGAGCGGTCCCAGGACCTCGATGTCCGGCGCAGTCACTGCCGCTGCTGCCTCACGCCCACGCGACTCTGCGCGGGCGCGATCCGCATCGGCGATGAGCAGCCGGGCCAGGACGCTGAACGGCGGGTACCCCAGCAGCCGGCGTCGGAGCAGCTCCTCGTCCGCGAACCCGTCGACGTCCAGGGCCGCCGCCGCCTTCACGGCGTAATGGCCGGGGGCGTAGGTCTGGATGACGACGCGGCCGGGAAGCGGGCCGCGACCCGCTCGCCCGGCGACCTGGGCCAGGAGCTGGAAGGTGCGCTCCGCGGCGCGGTAGTCGGGGAGATTGAGCGTGACGTCTGCGGCGATGACCGCGGACAGCGTCACGGACGGCAGGTCGAGGCCCTTGGCCGCCAGCTGCGTGCCCACCAGCACGTCGATCCGCCCCTGGGCGAAGTCGTCGTAGACCGCCTCGAAGCCGCGACGGGCCGCTACGGTATCGGAGTCGAGCCGGCCGACGCTCAGGGCCGGCCATCGGGCGCGGAGCTCCGCCTCGACCCGCTGCGTGCCGGCACCGAAGTAGCGGATCCTGGGGCTCTTGCACGTCGGGCAGCGCTCGGGCGGTGGGGCCGTCCGGCCGCAGTGGTGGCAGCGCAGCGTCCCGCCGTCGAGGTGATAGACGAACGGCAGGTCGCAGTCCGGGCATCGCAGGCTCTCGCCGCAGTCGCGGCACAGGATGAAGGTCGCGGCGCCGCGGCGGTTGATGAGCAGGACCGCCTGCTCGGCCCCTCGCCGGAGCGCGTCGAGCGCCTCGCCCAGCGGTGCGGAGAAGATCGACCGGTTGCCCCCGGAGAGCTCCGCGCGAAGGTCGGCGACCTCGATCGCCGGCGTGCCCCCGACGCGCCGCTCGGCAAGGCGTGCCCGCTCGGCGTGTCCGCCACGGGCGCGGGCCACGCTGACGAGATCGGGCGTCGCGCTGCCGAGCACGACGCGCGCACCGCTGATTCCTGCTCGCCGGCGCGCGACCCAGCGGGCGTCGTAGCGGGGCGTTCGATCGGCCTTGTAGCCCCCGTCGTGCTCCTCGTCGACGACGATGAGGCCGATGTCCGCCAGTGGCGCGAAGGCGGCGGTGCGGGTCCCGATGACGACGCGCGCCTCACCGCGCAGGATCCGCCACCACCCGTCATGCCGCTCCCCCGCCGACAGCCCCGAGTGGAGGACGGCGAGCTCATCGCCCACCGCCGCGCGCAGCCGATCCGCGAGCTGCGGAACGAGGCTCATCTCCGGCACCAGCACGATCGCGGAGCGTCCCGCGTCGATCGTCTCCCGCACCGCCGCGAGGTAGACGTCGGTCTTGCCCGACGCGGCCACTCCCTCGAGCAGCAGCTCCCCGCCCGGGGCCAGCGCCGCGATCGCGTCGAGCGCGTCCTGTTGCTCGGCGGCCAGGGCGTGGCGCAGGTCCTCGCGTGTCGCGCGGTGCGCCAGCGGATCGCGCTCCACGCTGCGCCAGTCGAGCTCGGCGCGGCCGAGCGCGACGAGCCGGCGGGCCGGGGCGAGGAGGGATGATGGGTCGGCGCCGAGCGCCTCGGCGAGCTCGGCCATCGTCCGCTCGCCGTCGCCGAGCGCCTCGAGCAGCGCGCGCTGCACCGGTGCCCGACGCGGCGGCTCCGCGTCTCCGGGGACCGCCCGCAGTACCCGGACGCGCCGCTCGGCGACCTCCGGGGGCCGCAGCGACCAGTCGGCGCGAATGACGCCATTGCGTCGCAATCGATCGACCCATGCTGTTCGACCCCGCCTGGGGGCGTGCCGCTGGAGCGCCGCGTCCGCGATCCACCCGTCGGCGTCGGCCAGCGCGAGTACCGCTGGCGGCAGGTCATCGGGGCGGACGACTGACCAGCGCCGCACCAGGCGCGACTCGAGGCCCGGCGGGAGCATCGCCGCCAGGGTCGTCCCGATCGGCGCGCGGTAGTAGGCGGCGATCGCCTCGGCCAGCTCGAGCAGATCCGGCGTCAGCATCGGCTCGGACACGATCGCCTCGATCTCGCGCAGCTCACCGGACGCGTCGTCGTCCGCGCCCGGCATGACATAGCCGAGCGCCAATCGGCGCCCGTACGGGACGAGGACGAGCGCGCCGGGACGCGCCTCGCCGAGTGCCGGGGGCAGGAGGTAGGTGAAGGTTCGCTCCGGCCGATCGGCGAGCGCCTCGACCGCGACCCGCACGCGACGCGGCTCCCCGGTCATCGGTCCGGCGTCAGATCTGCGGGCGGCGGGGTGGATCGCGGCGCGCCTCGGCCTGGATGATCTCCCAGATCCGCGCCGCCGCCTCCTCCGGACGGTCGGTCTCGTTCACCACCACGTAGTCGTAGTCGTCGGCCTCGGCCATCCAGCGCTCCGCGTCGCGGCGTCGCCGAGCGATGCTCGCCTCCGACTCGGACCCGCGGCTGCGGAGGCGCTCGGCGAGGTCCTCCAGGGTCGGCGGCATGACGAACACCAGCAGGGCGTCGGGGACGAGGCGGCGCACGTTGCGGGCCCCTTCCGGGCTGATGGTGAGGATCGCGTCGCGGCCCGCGGCGAGGATGCCGCGCACCTGGTCGACGGGCGTGCCGTACCAGTGGCCGTGGTTGTTGGCATGTTCCAGAAGTCCGTCGCGCGCGATGAGCGCCTCGAATTCGTCCTCACCCAGGAAGTGGTAATGGACGCCGTCGATCTCGCCCTCGCGGCGCTCCCGGGTGGTCGCGGTGACGATCGGGACGACCTGCGGGCGGCGGCGCGCCAGCTCCGCGACGATGGTGCTCTTTCCGACTCCCGACGGGCCCGAAACGACCACCAGCATCGGGTTCGGGAAGGTCATCCGCTTGGCGGGATCGGTCACGCGGCCTCCACGTCGAATCCCACCGAATCGGGGAGGCGACCGGGCGCGGGCGCCACGCCCGAGGCCTCGAGGCACGCCGCGAGATCGCGTGGCAGCGGGCTCCAGGCGCGGAGCCGTGCCCCATCAGCCGGACGGACGAGGCCGAGCCGCGCCGCGTGCAGGAACTGGCGCCGAAGGCCCCCGGGGCCCTCGCCCCCGCCGTAGCGCAGGTCCCCCGCGATCGGCAGTCCCAGGTAGGCGAGGTGCGCGCGAATCTGGTGCGTGCGCCCGGTGAGCGGCCGCAGCGAAACGAGCGCGTAGCCACCGCCCTCGGCGAGCTGCTCGTACTCGGTCACCGAGTCGCGGCCGCCGGCGACGACCGACATCCGCTGCCGATCACGCGGGTCGCGGCCGATCGGCGCCTCGATCCGCCCGCGCGGGGCGGGCATCGCGCCCCGGACGAGGGCCAGGTACTCCTTCTCGATCGAGCGATCGCCGAACTGGCGCATGAGTGCCGCCTGGGCGAGATCGGTCTTGGCCACGACGATGAGCCCGCTCGTCTCCTTGTCGAGACGGTGCACGATCCCCGGCCGGCCGACGCCGGCGATCGACCCGAGCGGCTCGCCACGGTCGCGCGCCCGGCCGAGGAGGGCATTCACCAGCGTGCCGCTGCCATGACCCGCAGACGGGTGCACGACCAGCCCCGCCGGCTTGTCGACGATGAGCATGTCGGCATCCTCGTAGGCGACCGACAGCGGGATCGACTCCGGCTCGAGCGACTCGTCGGGCGGGGCGCTGAGCTCGACGCGGAGGGTCTCGCCGCCGATGAGCCGATCGCTCGCGCGGCGCCGTTCGCCGTCGACCAGCGCACGACCGTCACCGATGAGTCGCTGGGCATGGGCTCGGCTGATCTCCGCGACGGCGGCGACCGCTACATCGAATCGGCCGGCCGGCGCTGGGGCCTCGACGATCCGATCGACCACCGGCGTCATGCGGCGGGCTCGTCCTGCGAGCGCGCCCCGTCGGCGAAGAACGTGAGGTAGATGACCAGGAGGATGATCCCGCCCACCACCGCCGGGTCGGCGACGTTGAAGGCCGGCCAGCGGAGGTCGCCGATCCCGACGCTCACAAAGTCGACGACGTACCCCCAGCGGACCCGATCGGTGAGGTTGCCGAGCGACCCGGCCAGGATCGCGCCGAGGATGACGTGGATCCACGCTGCGCGGTGGCGAAACTGGCGGTGGAAGTAGACGACCATGCCGAGCGCGACGATCGTGATCGGGATGAAGAGCCATACGGCCCCCGGCAGGATGCTGAAGGCGGCACCGGTGTTGCGGAGGTACCAGAGCTGGACGGTGTCACCGATGATCGGGACCCGCTCGCCGTACTCGAGGTTGGCGACGACGAGCGCCTTGGTCACCTGGTCCGCGGCATAGATGAGCCCCGCCGTGCCGAGCAACAGCACGACGGAGCGCGTCGACGATTCGCCTCGCTCGATGCCTGCCTCCATGCGCTCCACTCTAGCCGACCGAGGCGGTCGGAGCTCGGCGAAGGGCCAGCTCGATCACCTCGCCCTCGAGCGTGAGCGACTCTCGAGCGACGGCGTCGGGCATGTCGACCTCCAGGCTCGCCGAGCCTTCGGTCGCCAGGAGCTCCTCGAGGAGCCATTGCAGGTGCGCGTCGAGCTGCGCAGCAGCCTCGGCTGAGGCGCCGATCGCGAACACGATCCGATCGCTGATCTCGAGGCCGGCCGCCTTGCGCATCGCCTGGAGCCGATGCGCGACCTCGCGCGCCAGTCCCTCCGCCGCCAGCTCGTCGTCGATGCTCGTGTCGAGCGCCACCAGCAGGTCGCCGTCCTCGGCGACCTCGTGACCGGGTCGCCCACGGGCGGTGAGCTCGAACTCGTCGGGCTGGAGCGTGACGCCGCCGACCGCGACGGTGCCGTCCTCGTGCAGCTCCCACGCGCCGCTGCGCGCGCCGGCCATCACCGCACCGACCGCCTTGCCGTGGCGCGGTCCGATCACCGGCAGGAGCGGGTAGAGCGTGCGCTCGACCATCTCCGACTCACCCGGGATGAGCTCCATGCTCCGCACGTTGAGCTCCTCGAGCACCTGCTCGGTGAGCTCGCCGGCGACCGCGGCGTCGGAGCTGAGCGCGGTCGCACCTCCGGGCAGCTTCACGCTGAGCGTCCGCAGCGGCTGTCGGGTGCGCACGCCCGATGTGGCCCGCGCCGTCCGCCCCAGCGCCACCGTCCGGCGTGCCAGGTCCACCGCCTCCTCGACGGCCGGGTCGCGCCGGCCATCCACCGTCGTGGGGAATCCGGCCAGGTGCACGCTGTCCGGGGCACCGTGGTCCACCGCGGCGACCAGGTTGTCCCAGATCGCGTCTGCGACGTGCGGGATCATCGGCGCCAGCAGGCGGGTGAGGGTGGTGAGCACCTCGTGCAGCGTCGCGTGGGCCGCGCGCTTGTCGGCGTCCAGCTCGCCCTTCCAGAACCGCCGGCGGTTGCGACGCACGTACCAGTTCGACAGGTCGTCGACATGGGCCTCGATGGCGCGCGTCGCCCGCTGCGCGTCGTACTCATCGAGGGCGCCACCCACCTCCTCGACCAGTGCGTCGAGCCGCGACAGGATCCACCGATCGAGCAGCGTGCGCGCCGTCTCCACGCCATCGGCCTGGTCGGGGGTCCATCCGTCAAGGCGCGCGTAGGTGACGAGGAAGCCGTACGTATTCCACAGGGGCAGGAAGAAGCGACGCACGACCTCGTGACCGGGTCCGTAGCCGAACCGGAGGTTCGACGCGGGGTTGGCCGATGCGTACATCCAGCGCATGACATCGGCGCCGATGTGCTCGGCCGCCTCGTCGAACGGGATCGAGTTGCCCTTGCTCTTGTGCATCTCCTCGCCGTGCTCGTCGAGGAGGAGGGCATAGGCGAACAGCGTCCGCATCGGCGCGGTGCCGGTCATCACCGTCGACTCCGTCAGCAGGGCGTAGAACCAGTTGCGGAACTGGCCCGGGAACGACTCGCTGATCCAGTCCGCGGGGTACCACTCGCGCCAGTAGTCGCGGTCGGTGTTCCACTTCAGCGTCGAGAGCGCCACGATGCCGGCATCCAGCCACGGGTTGCCGACGTCGGTGGTGCGCTTCGCTCGCGCCCCGCAGGCTCGGCAGTCGATCTCGACCGCGTCGACCCACGGCCGATGCGGGGTATGGCCCTCGAACTCGCCCCAGCCGGCCACCGCACGCTCCCGGAGCTCGTCCTTCGAGCCGATGACCTCCCAGCCGTCGCACGCGGTGCATTCCCAGATCGGCAGCGCCAGGCCGTAGTAGCGCTTCTTGCTGATCATCCAGTCGCCCATGTTTCGCAGCCAGTCGAGCTCGCGCTCCATGAGGCCGATGCCCTCGGGCAGCCAGCGCGCGCTGCGCGTCGCCTCGCTGATGGGTTCCCGCAGCGGATCCATGGCGATGAACCACTCGTCGACCAGCCGGAAGATCAGCTGCGTGCCACAGCGCCAGCAGTGGGGATAGGAGTGCGCGTACGTCTCCTTTGCCACCAACAGGCCCTTGCGGTCGAGATCGGCCACTACGTCGCGCGCGAGGTCCTGGGCCGGATTCTCGACCGCGCCGGCGTAGCGGCCGGTCTGCCATCCGTAGCCCTCGCGGAAAATGCCGAACTCGTCGATCGGATCGAGGACTGCCAGGCCGTGGAGCTTCGACAGGGCGAAGTCCTCCTGGCCGCATCCCGGGGCGATGTGCACGATGCCGGTCCCCTCCGCGTCGGAGACCTCCATCCACTCGATCACGCGGTGCTCCACGTCCGCGGCGATGGGGAGATCGTCGAACGGCCCGGCATAGGTCAGTCCGACGAGATCGGCGCCGCGCGCCTCCCCCACCACCTCGGCGTCGCGGGCCACGCGGGCTCGCGATCCGGCGCTCACCCACCATCTCCGTCCGCTTGCGGCCTGCACCAACTGGTAGGTCAGCGACGGGTGCACGGCCGCCGAGACGTTGCTCGACAGCGTCCACGGGGTGGTGGTCCAGATGAGCAGGTCCTCGCCGTCGTGGCCCGGAGTCGTGATCGGCAGCCGGATGGTGACCGAGAGGTGCTTCGCCTCCGCGTAGCCTTCCGCCGCCTCCATGTTGCTGATGCCCGTCCCACAGCGCGGGCACCACGGCATCACGTCGTGGCCGCGGTACAGCAACTCGCGGCGCTGGCACTCGGCCAGGAAGGCCCAGATCGTGTAGTTGTTCTCGTCGGAGTTCGTGTAGTAGCTGTTGTCCCAGTCCATCCAGTAGCCGAGACGCTTCGACTGCTCGGTCTGGATGCCGGCGAACTTCGCCACCCGCTCCTTGCAGAGCTCGACGAAGCGGTCGATCCCGAACTCCTCGATCTGGCGCTTGTTGTTGAACCCGAGCTGGCGTTCGACCTCGACCTCGATCCAGAGCCCCTGGCAGTCGAAGCCGTTCTGGTAGCGCTGCCGCTCGCCCAGCATGGTGTGGTAGCGCTGGAAGAGGTCCTTGTACGTGCGGCCCCAGGCGTGGTGCACGCCCATCGGGTTGTTCGCGGTGATCGGCCCATCGATGAAGCTGAAGCGCTTCTCCGCATCCGCGTTCCGCGCCAGGTAGCGCGCCATCGTGTCGCGCTCCGTCCAGCGCGCGATGACGTCCCGCTCCAGTGCGGGGACGTCCAGCTTGGTGGATACCGGCTTGAACAACTCGATTCGTGCTCCAGATATGCGAAAACTCCCGATCCCGATCTCCGGGACGGGAGCCAGCTCCCGCGGTACCACCCGCGATTGGCCGATGCGCGCTCCGCGCGGTCGACCCACTCATTGCGTCGCCCGTATCGGGGGCCGCCGGGAGGGGTTACCCACGGCATCGGCCGCTTGGCGCCTCCGGCTCGGGAGGGATGGCGTCCGTCGTCGTCACCGCCTGCTCACACTGTCCAGGCTCGCTCGTGGCGCGGTTCGACGGCCGTCGTGGCTCCGTCGTCGCCGGTCTTGGATTCGCCCGATCGTCGCAGCGGATCGATGGCCTGTCAATCCGGCCGGCGGACGGACCGTGGCCCCGGCCAAGCAGTCGGTAGGACCGCTCAGCCGCCGAACAGGGCCCGCCCGACGAAGACCGACGCCGCGAGCCCCGACGTGACCACGACGCCGACGATACGCGGCCACCAGGCGCGGGCCATGACCGCCCCGACAGACGTCCCCGGACCCGCTAGCACGAGCGCGAGCGCCGTGAGGCGGCCGAGATCGGACGTCGGGTCCGGCTGCCGGCCGAGCGCCGTGGCGGCACCCCACACGATTCCCGCGCCGAGGAGGGGGACGAACACGAAGGCCACGGAGGGGCGCGGCGGTCCGAGGCGAGTGACGCCGCGGGCGCCGGGCCGCCACCACCGGCGACGGGCGGGAACGGTCGCTGCCTCCTCGTCCGCCGCTGGCGGTGCCTCGACCTGCTCCGGCTCCGATTCCGCGGGC
>Ga0299913_10000400_pt1 | contig 26845 bp, 27 predicted proteins | sample RVTome_9_FD_201360 | JGI IMG/M metagenome (GOLD analysis project Ga0299913, IMG submission 201360) | Soil microbial communities from uranium-contaminated site in the Upper Colorado River Basin, Wyoming, United States - RVT155D38 (version 2) ... | reverse complement strand
GAAGCGACGCGGCCGCCGGCCGCGGTTCGAGCAGCGCCCGCGCCGCCGCGAGATCGGCGGGGGTCGTGATCTTGAGGTTGCCGGGACTGCCCTCGACCAGCCGAACGACATGGCCCGCCTGTTCGGCGAGCGCCGCCTCGTCAGTCCCGCTCGCACCGGCCCGGCCGAGCGCGATCGCGTCTGCGAGCACGCGTCGTGCGAAGGCCTGGGGCGTCTGCGCCAGCCAGATCGAGTCCCGCGGCACGGTCCGCCGCACCACCGGCGGCGCTCCCGGCGCCGCTTCCTTGACGGTGTCGCTCGCCGGCACGGCGGCAATTGCCGCCCCCCTCTCTCCGGCAGCGGCAATGACGCGGCTGATCGTGGAGGCATCCACGAACGGGCGCGCCGCGTCGTGGACGACGATCAGCTCGCAGCGATCGTCCACGGCGGCGAAACCGGCGGCCACCGAATCCTGACGCCGATCGCCTCCGGGCACGACCCGCAGCGGCTTGGAACACGCCGACCAGGCCGCCGGAGGCACGGCGCCCTCCGGCAGCACGACGACGACCTGATCGATGGCGGGATGCGAGAGGAAGGCGTCGACGCTCCGCTCCACGATCGTGCGGCCGCCGATCTGCAGGAACTGCTTCGGCACCTCTGTACCGACACGACGTCCCAGTCCCCCCGCGGCGACGATGGCGGCAACTCGCATGACGGAAACGGTGGATTATACGATCGCGCGCCAGCTCTCGACGGAGCGCGTGTGCTGCCGCAGGCGTTCCGAGGTCGTGCTGAGCACGTGCTCGAGGTCGGTCCGCGGCAGGCCGGCCGGCGAGAACACCACGACCAGCACGCGCGTCGTCGCGGTCGTGACCTGGGTGCGGGCCGAGTCGGAGGTTGGATTCCCGAAGGGTCCCTGCGCGTCGGCCAGCGTCATCCGGCCCGCAACGTGGACATCGTCCTTGCGGATCCCGGGGTACGCCTCGCCCTCCTGGCCCAGACGCAGGATGACGTCCCCGTCCACGCGTGCCAGATCGTACAGGCCGTACGGGAGCTGGAACTCCAGCGAGCACCAGTTGCAGGTGTCGACGGCGCTGTTGATGCGGGGCAGAGGCTCGCCCCTGAGCACGCGGCGCAGCAGCGCCTCCGAGGAGGGACGGCGGCGTGTGGGATCGAGCCCGGTGCGCCGGTACATGGCGCGCACGAGCGCGCCGGCCTCCGGAGGGCGGCTCCGGACGGCTGCTTCGGCGTCGGTGAGCCGCGCGCGGAGCGACGGGTCGTCCTCGGTGACGCGCGCGTCCTCGAAGACGAGAACGCCGGGAGTGACGATGGCGCGAAGCTCCGGTGCGACGATGAAGGCCGGCGGCATGAGCGGGCTCTCCGCCGGCCCCCGGACTCAGACGGCGACGGTGGCGGGCGCCGGGGCCGGCGCGGGCCTCGGCGCAGCCTTGCTCTGGGGCATTTCGACCTTGCCCCCGAAGACGGCCCCGTCGGCCATCGAGATGCGCGGCGCCTTCAGGTTGCCCTGCATGGATCCGCCCGCGCGCAGCTCGAACTTCTCCGTCACGGTGACGTTGCCGACGACCGTGCCGAGAATGACGACCGTCTTGGCGACCACTTCCGCATGGATCTGGGCGCTGGCGCCGACGGTGAGCACGTGATCCGGCAGCGCGATGCGGCCTTCGACGCGGCCCTCGAGCGTGAGGTCCTCGGCGCCGGTGAGCTCTCCTTTGATCGAGATTGACTGACCCATCTTCATGTACTTCTCCCCGCCTGCGGTGCTGGGCCGCGGACCTGGCTGGAGGCCTGCAGGCCGACCGGGCGCGACTGTATATAAAGGAGGACCGCCGACGCAGCCTTCCGGAGTCTAACGCGCTTTTCGGGTCGAGGGTGAAGCGACTTTATCATCGCCCGCCGCGTCGAGCCCATCTGTGGGATCGGGGCGCCGGGTCAGCGGCGCCTCCACCACGCCGCGCACGCGGGCGGCGAGGTTCCGTGCGTCCTCCGGAGCCAGCCCCAGTGTATCGATGGGCTCGTGGACGAGCAGCCGGACGCGGCCCGGCCTCGTCGTGAGCCGTCCCTTGGTCATCACCTCGCGGCTGCCGGACACCGTCAGCGGCACAATCGGGAGGCCGGCCTGAATCGCCAGCAGGAAGCTGCCCGCCTTGAACGCTCCCACCCGGCCGTCCTCGCTTCGCGTCCCCTCCGGGAACACGATGAGCGACAACCCCTCCCCGACCAGCGCCTTCCACCGCCGCAGGATGCCCGCCCGATCGGGATGCCGCCGATCCACGAGCAGGTGGCCGCTGCGCCGGAGATGCCAGCCGAGGAACGGGAAGCGTCCGAGCGACTCCTTCGCGATGATGCGGAGCTGGAACGGCAGCGATGCGAAGATCACCGGGATGTCGTAGATGCTCTGGTGGTTGCTCACGAACACGTACGTCCGGTGCCGCTCGACCCGCTCGAGCCCCTGGCGCTCCACCATGACGCCGGTCGTGGCGAGGATCAGCCACGACCAGAGGCGGGCGCAGGCGTGCGCCGCGCGTCCGCGCGCATCGAGCAGTCCGGCCAGCAGCGACACCGTGCCGAGGACGATGGTGTAGACGGCGATGGCCGGAATCAGGAAGAAGACCGTGCGGAACCAGTGGAACGCCGAGGCCCCCTGGGCCGGGGTGCGCTCCGCCAGCGCGGACACCTACTGTCCGCCCCCGGTCCCCGGCGCCGTCACCGGCGCCACCGCGCGCGGGCGACGCGGAGGCGGCTGATCGTCGCCGGCCGCGGCCTGGGCGGCCGCCACGCTCGGGTCGATGTAGCGTCCGAAGATCATCTTGCCGGCGGTGGTCTGCAGCACGCTGGTGACCACGACGTCGATGGTCCGGCTGATCATCTTGCGCGCGTTGTCGACCACGACCATCGTCCCGTCGTCGAGGTAGGCGACGCCCTGGTTGTACTCCTTGCCTTCCTTGAGAATGAAGACCTTCATGATCTCGCCCGGCAGCACGACCGGCTTGAGGGAGTTCGCCAGCTCGTTGATGTTGAGCACCTCGACGCCGCGGAGCTGCGCCACCTTGTTGAGGTTGAAGTCGTTGGTGACGATCTTCCCCTGCAGCGTACGGGCGAGCTCGATCAGCTTGAGGTCGACCTCGCGCACCTCGGGGAAGTCCAGGTCCGAGATCATCACCTCGATTCCGGCCATCTTCTGAATCTTCTGGAGGATGTCGAGGCCGCGCCGGCCGCGGTTCCGCTTCATCGAGTCGGCCGAATCGGCGACCAGCTGCAGCTCCTTCAGCACGAACTGCGGCACCACGAGCGTCCCGTCGAGGAATCCGGTGTCGCAGATGTCCGCGATGCGGCCGTCGATGATGACGCTGGTGTCGAGGATCTTGTACCGGCGCTGCGGGCCGGCGCCGCGGAACAGCGTGATCAGCCGTGCAGGCTGCAGCCACTCACCGTGGCGCGCACCGATCAGCAGGCCGACGTACGTGCACAGCAGCAGGATGCCGAGGTGCACGAACGAGAGGCGCGGCGATGCCGGCGCCATGACCACGAGTGCGGAGCTGATCGCCCTGGCGAGCGCGATGCCGACGGCGCCGCCGATCACCGCGCCGATCACCGCCGTCGGCGGCGTCCGCCGCACGCGCAGCTCCAGCAGGATGATGAGCGCCGCCAGGCCGAGCGCGAACCCGACGTTGATTGGCAGGCCGCCGTCGAGCGGCTGGAACAGGACCGCCGTGTATGCCAGCACCGCCGCCAGCAGCATGCGAGCGAGAATCAGCCAGGCCATGGGATGACTCCAGGAAACAGACGGTATGAAGACGGATCCGCGGCGCGCCGATCGGCCCGGCGGCGGTCCGGCTACTGCAGGAGCACATCGAGCGCCTCACCGAGCGCGCCGACGCCGACCAGCTCGCAGCCGCTGTCGGCCATCAGGCGATCGGCCGGATCGAGGTTCGCGCGGGGCAGCACGCAGCGGCGGAAGCCGAGCTGGGCCGCCTCGCGGACGCGGAGCGAAGCCTGCGTCGTCCCCCGCACCTCGCCGGCCAGGCCGATCTCGCCGAAGACGGCCGTGGCGGGGGCGACCGGGCGGTTCCGCAGGCTCGAGGCGATCGCCGCGGCGACGCTCAGATCGGCGGCCGGCTCGTCGACCTGCAGTCCGCCGGCGATGTTCACGAACACGTCCTCGCCGGCCAGGTGGAAGCCGGCGCGCTTCTCGAGCACCGCGAGCAGCAGCGCCAGGCGGCCGGCGTCGATGCCGGTTGCCGTACGGCGCGCGTTCCCGTAGGTACTGCTGCTCACGAGCGCCTGCACCTCCACGAGCAGCGGGCGCGAGCCCTCGACACAGCACAGGACGGCGGAGCCCGGCGTCGCCACGGGACGCTCCGCGAGGAACAGCTGCGAGGGGTTCGGGACGGCGCGGAGCCCCTCGCCCGTCATCTCGAAGACGCCGAGCTCGCTGACGGCCCCGAACCGGTTCTTGATCGCGCGGACGACCCGGTGCGAGTGGTGCCGCTCGCCTTCGAAGTACAGCACCGCGTCGACGACGTGCTCCAGCGCCTTCGGCCCGGCCAGCCCGCCTTCCTTCGTCACGTGGCCGACGATGCACGTCGGCACGTTGTGGCCCTTCGCCGCGAACAGCAGCTGCGTGGCGGCCTCGCGCACCTGGCCGATGCTGCCCGGCGCCGACTGCAGCTTCATGGAGAAGACGGTCTGGATCGAGTCCACGACGAGCAGGGCCGGGCGGAGCCGCGCCGCCTCGTCGAGGATGCGCTCGAGACAGGTCTCGGCCAGCAGGTACAGCGGCGCGTCGCCGATCGCGAGGCGCTCGCCGCGCGACTTGATCTGGTGTTCCGATTCCTCGCCGGAGCTGTAGAGCACCGGGCCGGCGCCGCGCGCCACGTTGGCCGCGGTCTGCAGCAGCAGGGTCGACTTGCCGATGCCGGGCTCACCGCCGAGCAGCACCATCGAGCCGGGCACGATGCCGCCCCCGAGCACGCGATCGAGCTCGCCGATACCCGTCGACAGGCGGGGCTGCGTCTGCAGCTCGACCTCGGCGTACAGGCGCGCCGTCGTGCTGCCGCCGGGAAGGTCGTACGAGCGGAGGGAGGCGGCCGGCTTCTCCGCGCGCTCCTCGACCATCGAGTTCCACGCGCCGCAGTCGGGGCAGCGCCCCATCCACTTGGGAGCCTGAGCCCCGCACTCCTGACAGACGAAAACCGCCCGGGGAGGCTTCATACGGTGCTGGCCGGAGCTGCGGGCGCTCGCGCGCCTACTCAGCCGAATTATATATGCGCTCGATGCGCGTACCGACCCGGCACAGCGTCTCCCAGGGAATCGTGCCAACCGCCGCGGCCATCTCGCAGACGTCGATCCGCGCGGCGTCGCCCTGCGCGCCCAGCAGCACTACCTCATCGCCGGGGCGCGCCGGCACACCCGTCAGATCGACGGTGATCATGTCCATGCTGACGTTGCCGACGATCGGCGCGCGCCGTCCGCCCACGAGCACGGATCCGCGGCCGGCGAGGCGCAGGTCGAGCCCGTCCGCATACCCCGCCGGAATGACGCCGATCCGGCAGGGGCGCTCGGCCGTGAATCGCGCGCCGTACCCGACGTTGTCACCCGGGCGCAGCCCCTTGATCGCGACGAGCCGGCTGCGCAGGCTCATCGCGGGCCGCAGCGGCAGCGCCGCGGCGAGCGGCGGCGGCACCACGCCGTACAGCAGCAGACCCGGACGCACGAAGTCGTACCAGACGCGCGCGTCGCGCAGGATCGCGGCGCTGTTGGCCGCGTGGCGCTTCGCCGCGCCCGCACCCAGCTCCCGCAGCGTGCGGAGCGCCTGCTCGAAGCGCTGCCGCTGCCGCTCCATCAGCGGATGCCCGGGGTCGTCCGCGGTCGCAAAGTGCGTATAGATCGCCTCCAGCTCGAGGTGCGGGCTGGCGAGCAGCGGAGCCACCGTGCGCGCCAGGTTGTCGTACCGGAACCCCAGGCGGTGCATGCCGGTGTCGATCTTGAGGTGATACCGGAGGCGGACGCCGTGGCGCCGCGCCGCCGCCTCGACGGCCGCGGCGGCCGTCGGCGTCGAGATCGTCGGCGTCAGCCGGAACTCGGCGAGGCCGCCCAGGTCGCTGACGCTCAGCGCACCGAAGACCAGGATGTCCACCGCGACGCCGGCGCGCCGGAGCACCACGGCCTCCTCGATGTCGGCGCACGCGAGCATCCGCGCGCCCGCGCGCTCGAGGGCGAGCGCGACGGGTGCGGCGCCGTGGCCGTACGCATTCGCCTTGACGACCGCGATCACCTCCGGCGGCGCGGCCTCACCGCTGCGCGGCCGGGACGCAAGGAAGGCGACGATGCTGCGGAAATTGGCCTGGACGGCGTCGAGATCGATGTGCGCGACGGTCGATCGGATCACGGCGGGATCATAACGGGATCCGGGATGCGGGATCCGGGATGTGCCACCTCGAACCTGGAACCCGGAACCGGGAACCTGGAACCTGCCCCCTACATGCCCCTCGCGAGATCCTCGAACCGCGTGTGCTGCTTGAGGAAGGCGAGGTGGACGGTCCCCGTGGGGCCGTTGCGCTGCTTGGCCACGATCAGCTCCGCGCGCCCCTCGTCGTCCGGCTTCGCATCCGGATACATGTCGGCGCGATAGAGCATCAGCACGACGTCCGCGTCCTGCTCGAGGGCGCCGGATTCGCGGAGGTCCGAGAGCAGCGGCCGGTGGTCGGATCGCGCTTCGGGCGCGCGACTGAGCTGCGAGAGCGCGACGACCGGAACACCGAGCTCCTTGGCGAGCCCCTTGAGACCGCGCGAAATGGCGGCGAGCTCGAGCGTGCGGTTCTCGAACCGCCCGCGGCCCGTCATCAGCTGAAGGTAGTCGACGACGAGCAGCCCGAGTCCGTGCTCGGCGGCGAGACGCCGCGCCTTCGCCCGCATCTCCAGCACCCCGACGCCGGGCGAATCGTCGATGAAGAGGCGCGCATCGCTGAGGACGCCGATGGCGTGGGACAGCTGCTGGTAGTCCCGCTGGCCGACGGTCCCCGTCATCAATCGATGCGAGTCGATGCGGGCGACGGACGTGAGCAGGCGGATGAACAGCTGCTCGCGCGACATCTCGAGGCTGAAGAAGCCCACCGTCGTGCCCCGGATCGAGGCATGCTCCGCGATGTTCAGCACGAGGCTCGTCTTCCCCATCGAGGGCCGCGCCGCGACGATCACGAGGTCGCCGGGCTGCAGGCCGCGGGTCATCTGGTCGAGATCGTGAAAGCCGGTCTCGACCCCGGTGACGAGCCGCTTCTGCTCGAACAGCTGCTCGATCTTCGGCAAACTGTCGCCGACGATGTCGCGCATCGAGATGAAGCCCTCGCGCACGCGGTCCTCGGCGATCGAGAAGATGGCCTGCTCCGCCTCGTCGAGAATGGAGTTCGGATCGTCGGCCGCCTCGTAGGCGCGGGCGCTGATCTGCGCGGTGACGCTGATCAGGGCGCGCAGCGTCGACTTCTCCTTGACGATCCGGGCGTAGTGCTCGACGTTGGTGGACCGGGGCACGCCGTCCACGAGCGAGGCGAGGTACCCCGGCCCGCCGACCTCCTCCAGCTCGCCGTCGCGGCTCAGCTCCTCGCGCAGCGTGACGAGATCGATCGCGTCGCCGCGCTCGGAGAGCCGCGCCATCTTGTCGAAGATGCGGCGGTGAGCGTCGCGGAAGAAGTCCCGCGCCTGCAGGATCTCCACCGCGTAGTTGAAGGCTTCGTTGTGAATCAGGACGGCGCCGAGGACGGACTTCTCGGCGTCCAGGTTGTGCGGCAGCGTGCGTTCAGGCGTCGCGACTTCGGCCATGACTCAGAGACGCTCGCTCCGGCGCGGCAACGGCGATGCGGGAATGTATCGGGAACCCGGGGCACGGGAACCGCGCCGCGGAAGCACGCAGTGTAGCACCGATCGATGGCCGGGGATGCACGTCGAGGGGCGCAGCAGACCGCAGCACCGGATCCTGGCCTTCGGGGAAAGGACCAAGATCCGGTCGGCACGCGACCGGGGCGACCGCCGGTCGCCCCTACTCCTCCTTCGCGACGACGACCTTGACCTCGGCGGTCACGTCGCGGTGCAGCTTGACGGGCACCTGGAACTCGCCCAGCTGCTTGAGCGGCTCGCCAAGGTGCACGCGCCGCTTCTCGATCTCGAGCCCCCGGGCCGCCAGCCCTTCGACGATGTCGGCGGCGGTCACCGAGCCGTACAGCACGTCGTTCTCGCCGACGCGGCGGGTGACGACGATCTCCAGCGCCCCGATGCGGGCGGCGACGGCCTCGGCGGCCTGCCGCTCCTCGGCCTCGCGCGCGTCGACGATCCGTCGCTCGCGTTCGATCTGCCGCCGGTTGCTCTCGTTGACGGTGAGCGCGAGCTTGCGCGGCAGCAGGTAGTTGCGGGCGTAGCCGTCGGCGACCTTCACGACGTCGCCGCGGCGCCCCAGGTTGTCCACGTGCTCTCGAAGAATGACTTCCATGTCGGTCCTCACGCCCCGCGGCCGGTCACTCGGCCACGAACGGCAGCAGCGCGAGCGCGCGGGCCCGCATGATCGCGGTGCGGAGCTTCCGCTGGTGCATCGCGCACGTGCCCGAGATGCGGCGCGGCAGGATCTTCGCGCGCTCCGGCACGAACGGCTGCAGCAGCCTCACGTCCTTGTAGTTGATGTCGTCGATCTTCTCCGCGCAGAACTTGCAGATCTTGCGGCGGCGGAACAGCCCGCGCCGCTGCGTCTGCGCCTTGTCCCCGCCGCGTCCTCCCGACTTGCCGCGGCCGGACCCTCCCGATCGCCTCTGCATCGCCATGATCAGCCCCCCGCCCCTTCCATCCGATCCTCGTCATCGTCATCCCGCCGCGCCGGCTGCGGCGTGACCTCGACCGGCAGCCCGCGCGCCGCGCGGCGCCGCGCCACGAACGCCTGGCGGCGGCTGCGCACGCGCTCGACCACGCGCTGCTCCTCGTCCACGCGGACGATCAGGTGGCGGATGATCTCGTCCAGCACCTTCAGGCGGCGGTCGATCTCCTTCATCAGCTCGCCGGAGCCCAGAATCACCTCGAGGACGTACGTCCCCTCCTTGTGGTGATCGATCTCGTAGGCGAGCTTCCGCCGGCCCCAGTTCTCGGTCTTCTCGATCTGTCCGTTGAATCGGTCGACGATCGCCTGCACCTGCTCGTGCAGCGCGCCGACCTGGTCGTCGCTCACCGTGGGCGAGACGACGTACACGAGTTCATACCTGCGTGTGCTCATGGATGCTCCTTCTGGACGACCATCGGCCCCCGATGCCGGGGGCAAGGAGCCGGGAGTCCGCGGCGCCACGCGCGCCGCGCCTCAGGCCTGATTGTCCGGTTCCGTGTCTGCCGCTCCGCGCTCTCCCTCGTCCTCCGCCGCCGGGTTGAACCGGTTCATCACCGGCTCGATGCCGTCCGTCACGAACAGCGCGGCCGCGTCCGCCGCGCGCGCGATCGCCACCTCGATGGCGGGCTGCTCCTCCGGATCGAACCGCGCGAGCACGTGATCCGCGAGGTCCCGCCGCTGATCGCCGCGGCCGACGCCCACCCGCAGCCGCGCGAAGGCGTCGCTGCCGAGGTGCTGCGTGACCGAGCGCAGGCCGTTGTGCCCGCCGCTGCTGCCCCTCGCCCGCGCACGCAGCCGCGCCAGCGGCAGGTTCACGTCGTCGGTGACGATGAGCAGCGCGCCGGGATCCACTCGATAGTACCGCGCCAGCGTCGCGACCGCCTCGCCGCTCGCGTTCATCATCGTGAGCGGCTTGACGAGGAGCACCGGACCGGACGCGTCGAAGTCCCGGACACGCGCCACCAGCGCTTCCGCATGCGAGGCCTCGAAGACCGCGCCGGCCCGCCGCGCCAGTTCGTCCACGACACGGAACCCGACGTTGTGCCGGGTCTCCCGGTATCGCCGCCCGGGATTGCCGAGGCCCGCGATCAGCTTCAGCCCTACTCCTCGTCCTTCTCGGTCTTGCCCTTCTTGATGACCTCGGGCTCCGCCGTCGCCGGCGCCGCCGCCGCCGCCGCCTCAACCGGCGGGGCCTCCTCGGCCTTCGGCGCCACCACGTGCACCAGCAGGGTGTCGGGCTCGCTCACGGCCGTCCAGCGAGCGCCGCCGGCCAGATCGCGGACGCGGACGCCCTGGTTGATCATCAGTTCCGAGACGTCGACCTCGAGGCTCTCCGGGATCTCGCCGGGGAGGCACTCCACCTCGATCTGCCGCTGGACGAAGTCGAGGATGCCGCCCTGCTGCTTCACCCCGCGCGCCTCGCCGCGGAGGACGATCGGCACCGTGACGTTGATCGTCTTGTCCATCGCGACGCGGTAGAAGTCGGCGTGCAGCAGCGCGTGCGAGACCGGATCGAGCTGGTATTCCTTGACCAGCACCCGCGCCTCGGGCTCGCCGTCGACGCGGAGCGTGATCAGCGTATTCGCCCCCGACTCGGAGTGGAGGATGCGCGACAGCGCCTTGGGCTCCACCGCAATGGGGATCGCCCCCGTGTCCGCGCCGCTGGAGGGCGGTCCGTACACGACCGCCGGCAGCCGGCCGGCCGCGCGCAACCGGCGCGCCTCGTTCTTGCCCCTGTCGCCGCGCTTGACGGCCTCGAGTGTTGCTTCCATGTCGGATGCTCGCAGAAGTGAATAGTGGGTAGTGGGTAGTCAGTCAGACGAACAATGACGAAACCGACGTCTCCTCGTGGATGCTGCGGATGGCCTGCCCGAGCAGCCGCGCCACCGACAGCACCCGGATCTTCTCGCAGCGGGCGCGCTCCGGCGTGAGCGGGATCGTGTTCGTCACGATCAGTTCGTCCACCGGCGACTTCTCGATGCGCTCGATCGCGGGACCCGACAGCACGCCGTGCACCGCAACGGCGAGCACGCGCTCCGCGCCGGCGTTCCTGAGCGCGTCGGCCGCCTTCTGGATCGTGCCGGCCGTGTCGATGATGTCGTCCTGGATGATGCAGGTCCGTCCCGCGACCTGTCCGATGACGTTCATCACCTCGGCCGTCCCATCGTCGGACCGCCGCTTGTCGATCACGGCGAGCTCGGCGTCGAGCCGCTTGGCGTACGCCCGCGCCCGCTCGGCACCGCCCGCGTCGGGCGCCACGATCGTGAGGTTCGGATACCCGCCGCGCGCCAGGTACTCGATGATCACCGGCGCCGCGAAGAGGTGATCCACCGGGATGTCGAAGAATGCCTGGATCTGCGCCTTGTGCAGATCCATCGTCAGCACCCGGTGCGTGCCGGCCGCGCTCAGGATGTTGGCCACGAGCTTGGCCGAGATCGGCACGCGCGGCTTGTCCTTCCGGTCCTGCCTCGCATACCCGTAGTACGGGATGACCGCCGTGATCCGTGCCGCCGAGGACCGACGGAACGCGTCGATCATGATCAGCAGCTCGACGAGGTGCTCATCGACCGGCGCGCAGGTCGGCTGGATGATGAAGACGTCGGTCCCGCGGATGTTCTCGTCGATCTGGAACGAGACCTCGGTGTCGGGGAACCGCCGCAGCCGCGCCTGGCCGACGGAGATGCCGAGGTAGTCGGCAATCTCCCGCGCGAGCTGCGGATGAGCGCTGCCCGCGAAGACCTTCAGCTCGCCGAACCCGGTCGGCATGAAGCAGTCACTCATCCCGATCAACCGCCCGCCGGACGCGCCGCCACGAGCCGGCTCCGCCTCTGAGCGCATCGAAGAACTGGTTGGGGCGGAAGGATTCGAACCTTCGAATACGGGATCCAAAGTCCCGCGCCTTACCGCTTGGCCACGCCCCACCGCGGACCGCGAGCGGTGCGCCGACCAACTGGCCCGCGTCCACGCCCGGACGAGTCCCCGGCAGGCGCAGGCCGCACGGACAGTGATATCGGGCCCGTGCAAAACGTTGAGTGTATACGATCGATGCAGGCCGGGCAAGAGCACACCCCCGCAAGCGCCTGTCCCGGGGGGAGTTCCGCGCAGGGGGTTTCGTGCGGCCTCACCCGGCGGACCGACGGCGGGCCCGTGGCTTCAGGCGGGTCACCCAGACCCCCGCGGCCGATGTCCCGAGCAGGCCGGCCGCCCGGCGTGCCTCTCGCTCACGCTCGAAGAGGCCGAACACCGCAGACCCGCTGCCCGAGAGCATCGCCAGCTCGGCGCCGGCCCGCGCCAGCACACGCCGCAGCCGCGCCGCCGCCGGCAGGCGGGCGAACACCACGCGCTCGAAGTCGTTCCGCACCGCCGTCTGAGACGGGAACCAGGGCACGGCCAGCTGCTGCAGGCGCCCCGGGCCACCTCGGGCCGCCGCCAGCCAGCGGTAGGCCTCGGCCGTGGACACGCCCTCGCGCGGCCGCGCCACGACGACGAAGCGCGCCGGCAGATCGGGGAGCGGATACAGCACGTCGCCGCGGCCGGCGCCGAGTGCCGTACCGCCGGCCAGGAAGAACGGCACATCGGAGCCGAGCGATGCCGCCAGGCGGTGGAGATCGGCAGGCGATAGCCTCGCGTTCCACAGGCGATCGAGCGCAACGAGCGCCGCCGCCGCGTCGCTGCTGCCGCCGCCGAGGCCGGCCTGCACCGGGATGCGCTTCACGATCCGCACCGAGAGGCCACGCGGGTCACCGCCGCGCCCGCCAGCCGCCCAGACCAGGCGCGCCGCCTTCCACACGATGTTCCCCGCTCCTGTCGGCAGATCGGGATCGGTCGACGTGATCCGCAGCGGTCCCCGCACGCGCGAGAACCAGAGCGTGTCGTGCAGCGCAATCGTCTGGAAGAGCGAACGAATCTCGTGGTATCCGTCCGCGCGCGGGCCGAGGACGCGCAGGTCGAGATTCACCTTGGCATACGCGCGGACGCGGGCGAGTTGGAGAGGCACGGTGGTTGCGGGTGCCGGGCGCTACGTGCCTTCCGGCGCGGTATCGCGCATCGGACCCGCGCGGCGCAGCTCCTCCAGAGTGATGGGCTCCGCCTCGGGCGGCACGTCGACGGTGAACGCATCGGCCGGCAGGCTGGCGTTGCGCTCCACCTGCGACAGCGTCAGCAGCAGGTCGAAGCTGCCGGCCCCGGCGGACGGCACGCTCTGCAGCCGCACCTGCGCCGGATGGCTGCCGCTCCACTGCTCGAACACGACGCGCAGGCGCGGGCGGACGACCGCCGCCGGCCGCCACGCGGGCAGGCGCCGAAGATACGCGACCGCCCCGTCCTCGAGATCCATCGCGGCCCAGTCCTCGCCGAACGCGCGCGCGGTCTCCGGCCTCGGTGCCGAGCCGGGGCACCCCGCCAGGAAGGGAAGCAGCTCGCCAGGGTACAGATCCACGCCGGCGAGCGCCGCGAGAATGCGGTGCGGCGGCGCGCCGCGCAGCACGCGGTCGTCTCTGGGCAGGAGCAGGATCGACTGTCGCTCGGACGCGGCGAGGATGAACGCCGGAGCGCCGAACGGCGCGACCGCCTCGAGGCGGATCGACGCGGGACGGGCGAGGCCCGCCAGCAGCCGGCCGCGGAGCCTCTCGCTCCCCGCGCGCCCCGAGAGTCCCAGTTCCAGGGTGATGGTGTGCAGATCGTCGCAGTGCGCGAAGCCTGCGTCGAGGATCGCGGCGGGATCGCTCAAGGGCCGTGACGGGCCCGACGGCAGTTCCAGCCTCGGCTTCGCACAGCCCGACGCCCCCGCGGCGAGCAGCAGGAGGCACAGCGCCCGGACGCAGGCTCGACTCACCGCTCGGCCTGGCTGCGTGCCCGGCGAATCTTCCTCTCGATGGCCGAGACTTCGATCGCCTCGCGGTCGCCGGCCAGCGCACGGGTCCAGGCCGCGATGGCCTCCTCGCGGCGGCCCAGCGCCGCGAGCGCGTCGCCGAGATGGTCCTGCACGACGGAGTTGGACGGCAGCTGTTCGGCAGCGCGGGCGAGATGGAAGTGCGCGCGATCGAACTGCTTCAGCTGATAGTACGCCCAGCCGAGGCTGTCGAGGTACGCGCCGTTGCCGGGGTCGATCGCCAGCGCCCGTTCGATGAGCGACAGCGCTTCGTCCAGCCGGACGCCGCGCTCGGCGAACATGTAGCCAAGGTAGTTCAGGGCCGGCGCGTGGCGCGGATCGCGCTTCAGCACCTCCCGGAACGCAGCCTCGGCCCGATCGGTGTCGTCGGCGCTCTCGTAGAGGGCCCCGCGCTGGAACGGGACGGACGCGTCGGACGGAAAGCGCTCCGAGGCTTCTTCCAGCACCTGGTGCGCCTCGTCGGCGCGCTCCGAATCCGACAGCACCTGCGACAGCAGGAGGTAGCGTTCCGGCGACGCCTCCTCGGCGATCGCGGCCCGCACCAGATCGACGGCCTCGGCGGTGCGGCCCGCGCCGGCAAGCGCGCGTGCGGTGAGCTGCGTCAGACGATCATCGCGCGGCCGCTCCGCGCGCAGCGGCTCCAGCACGGCCAGCGCCTCGTCGTACCGGCCGGCGACCACATAGGCCTGTCCGAGATACGTCGCGTAAGCCGACGGCTCATCGGCGAGCGCCCGCGCACGCTCGAACGTCTCGATGGCATCGCCGTGCCGTCCGAGCTGCAGGTAGGCGAAGCCCAGATGCGTGAGGAGCATCAGGCCGTGCGCCTTCGACGCCGCCCGGGAAGGCGTCCATTTCTCCAGCGCCGGCGCGAGGATCTCGACGACCCGCGTGTAGTCGCGTTGATCCTCGAAGACCTGCGCAAGGGCGTAGGGTCCCCAGAGGCTCTGGGGCTGCAGCGCAATCACGCGACGCGCCGCATTCCCGGCTGCGTCCCAGGCCTTCAGCCGGCGGTGCGCCTGGGACAGCATGTAGAAGGCGCGGTCGTCGTCGGGCGCGTCGGCGACGAGGCCTTCGAGAATCTCGCGGGCGGCCCGCGCGCTCTCCTCGCCGGGCGCGTTCAGCAGCGCATTCGCCCAGCGGCCCCTCAGCTCTCTCGAGGCCGGACCGAATGCCGCCGCGCGCTCGTACGTCCGCGCCGCGTCGGGCCAGCGTTCCTGCTGCTCGTACAGCGTGGCCAGGGCGAACAGGAGCCGCGGATCGAAGTTCGCGCCTTCGTCCAGGGCACGTACCGCGCCCTCTGCATTGCCCGAGGCGCTGTACGCCTCACTCAGGAGCGCCCAGGCCTCGGCCGTGGTGGGATGATCCTCGGCCAGCCGCGTCAGCAGGTCCACCGCACGCTCGGGCTCGCCGGTGCCGATGTAGAGACGCCCCAGGGTCAGCTCGACCGAGGGATCGGCGTTGACGCCGTCGCTGCGGCGCGCCTGCTCGAGGTGGGAGATCGCCTCGCGCAACCGCTCTTCGCGCTCGACGCGCGGGGTTCCGGCGTCGACTGTGGAGGCGAGCAGGGTCCCCAGGATGCGATGGGCCTCGCGGTTCTTGCCGTCGACCGCGAGGGCCGCACGGGCCTCCGCCAGCGCATCGTCCAGGCGGTGGAGCCGGGCCAGCAGGCTGGCGATCTCGGCGCGAATCTCCGCCGAATGGGGGGCGAGACGCGCCGCGGCGCGGTACGACTGGATCGCCGCGTCGTCCTCGCCCCGCGATTCCTGGTGACGGCCGAGCAGGAAGCGGTAGTACGCCTCCGGCGAAGCGGCCGACACCGACGCCGGCGGCGGCGCGTCCGTCTGTGCCGCGCCGGTCGCCGGTACGGCGAGCAGCATCAGCGCGAGTCCCACGGCGTGCGCTCGAGCTCTCATGATTCCTGATCGCATTGTTTCACACGCCGCGGGGGAGCAGCCACCTGGCCCGAGCCCGGCCGGCGGCGGGCCGCCCGGCGCGTCCGGCAGCAATCCCGACCGGCACGAGATCGCGGTCGGGCCGTGATTCGTTTGGTATAGTGAGCCCTGATCCGGGAGTGCGCATGGCTGTCGATCCAGCGTTGCTGAAGATTCTCGTGTGTCCGAAGTGCCTCGAACCGGTCACGCCCGTCCACGACGGCGCCGGTCTCAAGTGCGCCAAGTGCCGGCGTGTCTACCCCGTCAAGGACGACATCCCGATCATGCTGGCCGACGAAGCCGCCGTCGAGCCGTGATCGAAGAGCCCGGCGATGAAGATCCTCCTCATTCGCCTGCGGCTCGTTGGCGACGTAGTCTTCACCACCCCGGCGGTACGCGCCCTCCGCCGGCGCTATCCGGAGGCGCACATCGCCTACCTGGTCGAAGCGGAGGCCGCGTCCGTGGTGCGCGACAGCCCGCATCTCGATGAGGTCATCGTGGCGCCGCGGCGGCCCGGCTGGCGCCGCCTGTCTGACGATGCGGCGCTGGCATGGCGGCTGCGGCAGCGGGGCTTCGACCTGGTCCTCGACTTTCATGGCGGACCCCGCAGCGCCTGGCTCGCCTGGACGAGCGGGGCGCCCCGGCGGATCGGCTACGCGATCCAGGGACGGAGCTGGATGTACACCGACGTCGTGGCGCGGCCCCGCGAGCTGCGGCCGCGGCATTCCGTCGAGAACCAGTGGGACCTGCTCGCCCCGCTCGAGATCCCTCGCCCCGACCCGGCGCGAGACCCCGTCGAGATGTCGGAGGACGCGCGCGCACGGGCGCGCGTGGCCGCGACGCTCGCAGCCGCCGGCGTGCCGGCGGACGCCGAGATCGTGGTGCTGCACGTGAGCGCCGGCAATCCGTTCCGGCGCTGGCCCGCCGAGTCGTACGCGGACGCGGCCGCGCGCATCGCCCGTGGCGGCGCCGCGCGGCGCCTCGTGTTCACCTCCGGCCCGTCGGACAGCGGAGCGGCGCGCCGCACGGCGGCGATGGCGCGGACGCGCCTCGGTCCCCGCCTGCAGGATCGGGTCGTGCTCTCCGACGAGTTCGATCTCGCCGAGCTGCGCGCCCTCATCGGACGCGCCGCGCTCTTCATCGGCGGCGACAGCGGTCCGCTGCACGTGGCGGCCACGACCGGCGCGCCGGTGGTGGCCGTGTTCGGGCCGACACTCGCCGCGCGATCGCGGCCGTGGCGCGCGCCGGGCCTGGTGACCGAAGTCGTGGAGCCCGGGCCGCTGCCGTGCCGGCCCTGCGAGCAGCGGCGCTGCGAGCCCGGTGACTTCCGCTGCCTGACCTCGATCGCGCCCGAGACCGTCGCCGCGGCGGCGGAGCGTGCGCTGGCGATCGCGGCGTCGGTCGGCCAGGCGTCCGCCGCCGTCAGGAGCGCTGCGGGCTGACGGACCGATCATGGCCACCCTCTCCGCCGCGCCCGCCGTCCACCCCCGCGACCGGCTGAACACGGCCGCCTTCGCGGGGCTGCTGGCCTTCGTGGCCGCCCTGCAGGTTTCGATCGCCGCGGCCGGAATCCTGCTGGCCTTCTCGCTGGCGTGCTGGGCCGGTCTCATCCTGCGGCACCAGGAACGCCCGGCGGTGCCCGAGATGTTCTGGCCGCTGCTCGCCTACGCGGCCGCCACGCTCGTCTCCTCCGCGTTCTCGGTCGATCCGCGCACGAGCTTCATCGCCTCGAAGGAGCTGGTGCTCTACCTGGTCGTGCCGCTCGTCTACGAGCTGGCGCGGGGATCGCGCGCCATGGTCGTCACGAGCGTGATCATCACGGTCGGCGCAGCGACGGCCGCCTTCGGCGTCGTCCAGTACGGGCTGCTCGAGTACGACAACCTCGGCCAGCGGCCGCAGGGCACGCTGGGCCACTACATGACGTACTCGGGCGTGCTGCTGCTGGTCACCTGCGCCGCGGCCGCCCGCCTGATCTTCGAGCCGCGCGAGCGGATCTGGCCGGCGCTCATGATGCCGGCGCTGCTGGCGGCGATCATGCTGACGCTGACGCGCAGCGCGTGGGTCGGCACCGCCGCCGGCCTCGTGCTGCTCTTCGCGATGAAGGACGTGCGGCTGCTCGTCATCGGGCCGATCGCCGCGGCGATCGTGCTCGTCGCCGCGCCCGCGCACGTGGCGAGCCGCTTCTACTCGATGTTCGATCCCGACGATCCCACCAACCGGGACCGCGTCGCGATGCTGCGCGAGGGCGTGGCGATGGTCCGGACGCATCCGCTGACCGGCGTCGGTCCCGACATGGTGGAGCAGGTCTACCCGATCTACCGGGCGCCCGAGGCGGTGGAGAAGGTCAATCCGCACCTGCACAACGTGCCGATGCAGATCGCCGCCGAGCGCGGCCTGCCGGCGCTCGCGATCTGGATCTGGTTCGTCGCCGCCGCCGTCGTCTCGATCGCGCGCCTCCGGCGGCGCAGCCGCTATCCATCGCTGCCGGCCGCCGGGCTGGCGGCCATCGCCGGCATGCTGGCGGCGGGCCAGTTCGAGCACAACTTCGGGGACTCCGAGTTCCTGATGCTCTTCCTGGTGCTCGTCACACTGCCCTTCGCGGCCGAGCGCCCCGACCACCCATGACCACCGCCGCGGAACTGCCGGCCCTCGACGCCGGCCGCGCCCGTCTGCTCCTGGACCATCTGTCGCAAGGGTCCGTGCTCGTCGTCGGGGACGTGATGCTCGACGAGTTCCTCATCGGACGGGTGGATCGGATCTCACCGGAGGCACCGGTCCCCATCGTGGCCTTCGAACGCGCGGAGTGGCGCCTCGGAGGGGCCGCCAACGTGGCGGCCAACGTGGCGGCGCTCGGAGGCGCGGTCACCCTGGTGGGCGTGATCGGCGAGGACGATGCCGGTGCGCGGATCGCCGGCGGCCTTTCCGCGCTCGGCATCGGCTCGGGCGGGCTCGTGACCGATCCGGCACGGCGCACGACGAGGAAGGTGCGGCTCGTCACCACGCGCAACCAGCAGGTCGCCCGCGTGGACTACGAGACCGACGCGGACGTGAGCGGCAGCGTCGAGCAGACCGTCATCCGCCGCGTGTCCGATCTGGCAGAGGGCGCCGGCGCGCTGCTCGTCTCCGACTACCTGAAGGGCACCGTGACGCTGGCGCTCATGGAACGCCTCGTCCATCTCTCGCGCTCCCGGCGCATTCCGCTCCTGGTCGATCCCAAGATTCCGCACCTCGATCTCTATGCGGGCGCGACGCTGGTCACGCCGAACCATCACGAGGCCGAGATCGCCACGCACCGGCGCATCCGGACCGATGCCGACGCGCGCGCCGCCGCCGACGCGTTTCGCACGCGCGTGGAGGCGGAGGGGGTGCTCATCACCCGCGGAGAGCACGGGATGTGGCTGCGGGACGGATCGATCGAAGGCCGCCTGCCCGCGACCGCTCGCGAGGTGGCGGACGTGACCGGCGCCGGGGATACCGTCATCGCGACCCTGGCTCTGGCCCTGGCGGCCGGCGCGACCTCGCCGGAAGCCGCCTGGCTCGCCAATCACGCAGCCGGCCTCGTCGTCGGCAAGTTCGGTCCGGCCACCGTCCGCGCCGGCGAGCTGCTCGCCGCGTGCGGATCGAAGGGCGTCCAGCCCGCCTGACCGTTCCTCTCGAACCGGCCATTGACGCGGCCTCTCACGTTACCGCGCCGTGGCTCCGGGCATCGCGCGCAGGATCGGCGGTCCCCCTTCCTCCGGCTCGATCGCGACGGTCAGGTCGTCGGGACCGAGACCGTCGGCGCCCGCTCCGCTGAAGTACTCCGCGGTGAGACGCTGCACGGAGGTCAGCCTCGCGTCGCGCCCCGCAGCGACGCCCGGAGCGCGAATCGCATACAGCGTCGAGGAATTGTCGATCATGTCGCGATCGGAGAGCGACCGCGGATCCGCGGCGGCCGCGATCCTCGACCCGTGATCGCCGTGGACGACAATGGTCGCGTCCCTGAACGCGGGCAGCGCGACGAGCCGGTTCAGCAGCGCATCGAGCTTCGAGATCGTGCAGCGGTACTGCTCATGGTAGGCCGCGTAGAGCGTGTCGCGGCGCCGCTCGGCGTCCTTGCCGGTCAGCGACTCTTCCTCGGGATCGAAGTACTTCCGGACCGAACGGCCCGTCTCGGCGCAGGAGGCGTCGAGCACGTAGGGCGCGTGCGGCGCGAGCATGTGCGCGAAGTAGGCGCGGCCCCGCGGCGCCGACGTCAGGTCGTCGGCGAACCGGTCGAACCAGGCCGGGAACCCGTAGCTGTCGAGCGCCACGAACGAACTGGGGAGCGGCTCGTGGAAGGACGCCAGCAGCGCGCAGAACCGGAACAGCAGGTAGCTCGAGCTGAACGCGTGCCGCACGAACCGGTACACGGCCACCGCCCTGACGTCCTCACGGGCGGAGTACGCCCGCGGGTTGCCGCGATGAACCTCGAGATAGGGATTGAACGGATCGAAAGAGGGAAACCGCTCGCACCGCGAAGCCGGCGCGAAGCAGAAATCGAGGTGCGCCGTGCCGTAGCTGACGACCTCGTAGCCCCGGCGGGCCAGATCGTCGAACAGGCGCGACTGCACGGTTCCCGACGAGTGATGCGTGAGCACCCGCGCGCTCTCGCGATCTCTGAAATCGAAGTTGAGGGCATTGGGAATCGAGCGGTCGGAGCTCCAGTGGCGGCTGAACGCGTGCTCGTACACGCGGAACCCGTAGCGGTCCGCCAGCGCGCGCAGCCTCGCCGCGACGTCGGCGCCCCCGGGAGATCCCTGGACGCCGGCGGCGCCCATCGCCTCGTCGAAGACGATGTAGATGAAGGGCGGAAGGTCAGGCGCCGGTTTCGTCGCCGGGAGGGGACGAGCGCGCCCGGCTGCCGTGAACACCTCCGGGTTGAGCAGCACCGTGGCGAAGAAGACGACGCCTGCAAAGACGCCCAGCACGAGCGCGACGTGCCGGCGCAGAGTCCACGCCAGGACGCCGCACAGCAGGCCCATCGCCGCCAGCGCGCCGAGGCGCGCCGCGGCGCGTGCCGCGCCGGACCAGGCCTCCGACGCGGGCAGCAGCGAAGACGCGAGGCGGTGACCGCCGAAGGCAACATCCAGGACGGCGACGGCCACCGCCGCCAGCGCCACGATGAACAGCGCGTGCCGCAGGGGTCGGTCGCGGTCGCGTGGCCGTGATGCCGCGGCCAGAGCGCCGAGGAGCACGCCAGCCAGGACGTGTCCGGCCAGCAGCAGAATGGCCGGCGCCGTGAACAACGAGAGCCGAAGCGTACCGAGGACGTCGAGGAGCGGTGCCGACAGGAGCAGAACAGGCGAGAGGAACAACAGCATGCGATCCCGGCGCCCGGCGCGGCTCGCTCTCACGATCTCGACCCGCTATCGCAGCATCAGCCGGGGCAGGTGCGGCCCGGACGCCAGACGCAGCAGGAAGAGGCCGATCCAGAGCGCGGCCGGCACCCACGGCCGATCGAGACGCTCCACGAGCCGCGAGAGCCGGGGAGACCATCGGATCGCGCCGATCGCTCCCGCCGCCCCGAGGCAGAAGTACGCGGGAAAGATGAACCGATCGGCCCGGCGATCGGCCGCCGCGAACGCCGCGACGATGAGCGCGGACGCACCAAGCGCGAACGGCAGCGCACCCGCGGCACGCGCGTCCGGGCGTATCCGCCCCTTGAGCCACAGCCATGCCACGACGATCGCGAAGGGACTCCACGGCAGCGCGTACCAGATCAGGCGGCCGGCGTACCACACGAGATTGACCGGCCAGCGCAGCCACAGATCGGACGCAACGGCCCCGGCGTCGAGACGCGGCCCCGCGTAGAACGCCAGGAACGACTGGCCGGTGACGCGCTGGTACAGCATCTCGTAGCCGGCGGTGACGGCGGGCAGCACCACGAGCGTGGCGGCGAGCGCGAGCCAGGCGCGCCTCGAAGCGACGGCGGCCGCGCCCGCGGCTCGCGCCCCTCGCGCCAGCAGCCAGACGGCGCAGACGGCCGGCACCATCAATCCGAAGATCCCCTTGACGAGCAGCACCCAGGCGAACGACGCCGCCGTCAGCCACGCCCATACGGGGCGTTCGCGCGATCGCTCCGTGGCGTACAGGGCGGCGAGCAGGCCCGCGAGGACCGCGTATTCCTGATTGGCGCGGATGCGGAAAACGAACGCGATCAGAATCAGCTGGAGCATCCACGTCAACGCACGGGCCTCGCGCCCCGACACGACGGTTGCCGCGAGCGCTCCTAGGAGCACGAGCGAGACCGCCTGGAAGCACGCGTTCACGGCATAGGCCGCCTGCGGTGCGGGGTACCCCAGGCGGCCGAGCGCCGCGGGCAGCAGGAGGATGCCGGCGGGGTGCTCGCGGAACGGTCCCTCGAATCCCCAGTGTCCCCACCACTCAGGCGCGATCCAGGACGCAGGCGGCTCGGCGGACAAACGCGCCGCGATTCCCGCGTAGACCGTGGAGTCGGGATCGCGGCTCGTGTAGCCGGTCGCGGCGATGAGCGCCATCGCGGCGGCGACCGCCGCGAACCAGGCGAGTCCGGCGATGCGGCGGGCGCTCGCCGCGCCGGGCCGGACCGCGGCCGTGGTGGATGCGCTCATCGGGCCACGGTGAGGAGATCGTCGAACGCCGTCGCCGGCAGTTCCTCCAGCGAGGCGACGACGACGTCCGCATCGAGGGGGCGGCCCAGCGAGGCGATGCCGATGGTCTTCATGCCGCCGCGGCGCCCGGCTTCGACGCCGACAGGGGCGTCCTCGACGACGATGCAGCGGGCCGGCGGGACGCCGAGGCGCTGCGCGGCCAGGAGGAACACGTCCGGCGCCGGCTTGCCCTGCGGCACCTCCTCGGCCGAAACGAGCGCCTGGAAGCAGTCCCCGACGTTCAGCGCCTCGAGGATCACCTCGATGTTCGCCGGCGGCGCGGACGAGGCGACCGCCTGCCGCCACCCGCCGTCGCGAAGACGGCGAAGCCAGCGGCTGACGCCCGGCAGCGGTTCGATGCCGCGCTCGCGGACCAGCTCGCGATACGCCGTCTCCTTCGCGTCGCCGAGGAGGGCGACGGCGTCCGCGGCGGCGCCGGCGCCGAGATAGCGCCGCAGGATGGCGTCGTTGCGCTGCCCGAACCACGACGCGAACTGTTCGTGCGTCAGCGCGTACCCCTCGCGCGCGAGCGTGTCCCGCCAGGTGACCCAGTGGTACTCGGCCGAGTCGATCAGCGTCCCGTCCATGTCCCACAGGACCGCTCGTGTATTCATGCCACCCTCGGCTCCGGGCTACGGGCTGCGGGCTTCGGGCACCGTCAGGGCCGCGGGCGAAGCCCTCGGCATCAGTGCCGGAAGTGCCGGCGACCCGTGAACACCATGGCCAGGCCGTGCTCGTTGGCCGCCGCGATCACCTCGGCATCCCGGACGGAGCCGCCAGGCTGGACGATCGCCGTGGCGCCGGCCTCGGCGACCGCGTCCAGGCCGTCGCGGAACGGAAAGAACGCATCCGATGCCGCCACCGATCCCGTCAGATCGATCTGCGCGCCGGCGGCTTTCATGACCGCCACCTTCACCGAGTCGATGCGGCTCATCTGGCCGGCGCCGATGGCGAGCGTCCGGTCGGCGCCGGTGAAGATCACCGTGTTCGACTTGACGTGCGCGCACACGCGCCACGCGAATCGCATCGCCTGCCACTCTTCCTTCGTCGGCGCCCGTTCGGTGGCGACCGTGAAGCCGCTCAGGCCCGCGCCCCAGGGCTCGCGTCCTTCGGATACGACATCGCGCGCCTGCGCGAGCACGGCCCCGAGCACGGAGCGCAGTTCCAGGCCTCCGGCCGCGAGATCGCCGAGCTGCGCCACGACGACGCGCATGTTCTGCTTGCGCGCGAGCACCGCGCGCGCCTCGTCGGCCACCCCCGGCGCGACGACCGCCTCGATGAAGGTCGAGACGATCGCCTCGGCGGTCGGCATGTCGATGGGGCGGTTGAGGCCGACGATGCCGCCGAACGCCGCGAGCGCGTCCGCGTCGCGGGCGCGGACGTAGGCCTCCGCGAGGTCGGCGCCCGTCGCGGCCCCGCACGGGTTCGTGTGCTTGATCACGACCGATGCAGGCTCGTCGAACTCGGCGGCGATGCGTGCGGCGGAGTCGAGGTCGAGCAGGTTGGTGTACGAGAGCTCCTTCCCCTGCAGCACGGCCGCGCCGCCCAGCCCCTGCGCGCTCGTCGCGAACCACGCGGCGGGCTGATGGGGGTTCTCGCCGTACCGCAGGTCCGCGATCTTCGCCGCGGCGATCACCAGGCGACGCGGTCCGACGTTGACGCGAGCCGTGCGGACCGGCTCCCCCGAGTGATCGACGACGACGGTCTCCAGGGTCGAGGCGATCGCGGCATCGTACGCCGCGGTGTGCGCGAACGCCTTGCGCGCGAGCTCGAGGCGGAACTCGAGCGGCGGCCCCGACGCGCCGTCGAGCGCATCCAGCGCCGCGGTGTAGTCGTCGGGCGAGACGACCACCAGCACGTGCCGGAAGTTCTTTGCCGCCGCTCGCACCATGCCCGGGCCGCCGACGTCGATCTCCTCGACCAGCGCGTCCAACGGGGTGTCGGGGTTCGACGCCGCGCGCTCGAAGGGATACAGGTTGACGGCGACCAGATCGATGAGGCCGATGCCGTGCCGCGTCGCGTCCTCGATGTCGGCCGTATGGCCGCGCCGGGCGAGGATGCCGCCGTGAATCCGCGGATGCAGCGTCTTGACGCGTCCATCCATCATCTCGGGCGATCCCGTCACCTCGGCGACCGGGATCACCGCCAGCCCGGCTTCAGTCAACGCCCGGGCGGTGCCGCCGGTCGAGACGAGCTCGAAGCCACGGGCGGCCAGGCCCGTCGCAAACGGGATCAGTCCGGTCTTGTCGGAAACGCTCAGCAGCGCTCTTGGCATGACTCCTTCGCAGCTCCTTCACTCAGTGCGCCGGACCACCTGGCCGCGAACAGCGGCGGGACCAGCACGGCCAAATCCTCAGAAGTGCCGCTGCCACAACAGCTTGACAGCCGAGCCGGTTCTCTGAGATCATCCGCCGTGACGCTGGCGGGCTTCTCGGGCGTCAAGGCCGCACACGCGGTCTTTTTTTGTGCCCCCCTGCCGGGCAGCGGGGGTCGGTCGGACTCGCGGCGCACCAACACCGCGAACAGCAAGCAGGACAGAGAACGATGCGCATCACAGGCAAGGTCAAGTGGTTCAACAACGCCAAGGGCTACGGGTTCATCGAGCGTGAGGGTGGCAGCGACGTGTTCGTCCACTACTCGGCCATAACCGGAGCCGGGTTCCGCTCCCTCGAAGAGGGACAATCCGTCGAGTTCGAAATCGTCGACGGGCCCAAGGGCCCGCAGGCCGGCAACGTGATCAAGGTGTAAGGCCCGCCGGGTGCTGGCGCCCGTCCGCGGGCGCCAGCTTCCCTACCACGCCCCCCGCAGCCCTCGCGCCGTCACGCTCACCTTTCCCGCTTTCACCGAGATACGCACCGCGACCTCCGGCGCACCCTGGCCCTTCAGCTCGCGCACCTGCTCGGCCACGGAGTGCGAGAAACGCTCGAAGGGTACGGGTTCCTCGCCCGCATCCCTTGTGGCCTTCGCCAGCCGCTCGTACAGCTCGCGGAGCTTGGACGCCTCGCGCACCGGGTCGGTGAACGAGGCGACGTGCAGCACCTGCTCGTCCCGCGCCGCTTCGACGGCCGCGGCCGGCGTCGGCCTGGAGACGCCGTAGGGGCCGGGCCGCCCCTCCTCGCGCGCGCGGATGCCGCGGTCCCAGAGCTCGGTGAACCGGATGAATCGCGCCTGCAGCGTGGAGAACCGGAAGCGTTCGGCGTAGTTCGTCAATGAGGCGCGGTCGAGGCGCCGGATGGCCTGGTCCACGCGCCGCCGCGTTTCCGCCGGGGGCCGCGGGAGGCGTCCGGCGAAGAACATGTTGTACTCGGCCTCGAGCCGCCGCAGCTCCGCCTCGAGGAGCGCCAGCTCGCGATCGACGTCGGGGATCTCAGGCACTCGCCCGCAGGAGGAGAATCCAGACCAGCGGGAGCCACAGCTCCCGCGCGTACGGCAGCGGGCGATCGTCGATGAGCACGTCGCAGGTGTCCAGCCGGCCTACGATCTGGAACAGCTCGCGCAGCGCCGTCGCGTCGGACGTGAAGAACCGGGCCCGATGGCGGAACTGATCGCCGCTCCCGACCTCGCGGTACTCGGCGGACCGACGCGCCATGTCGAGCGCGCGCCCGTACTCGGGGCCGTCGAACCGCGGGAAGGCGAGGGTGATCGAAAAGGGCCGCGGCGGCGTCCCGAACAGCGCCGCGTGCAGGTCGGGGTCCAGCGCGGCCAGTTCTTCGGGCGTGGGCTCCTCGGGGAGATCGGCGTACGGCCAGAAGCGCTCGCGCGGCTGGTACGCCGGCGCTCCGGAGCCGTGCGGGAACACGGCTGACGGGTCGGGCGCGTCTGTTGACTCCGGCATGGGACGGACTCGAACCAGGCGTCGGGCCACGGGTTCTCGGGAAACGCCGCGGAACAACGGCCCGTCATGGTACCCCGGCGCCTGCACCGAGGCAAGCGAGCCGCCGCGCACGAGCGCTGCGATCGGCGTTCCCGCCCCTGCGCCTACCAGCGCGCCGCGCGGCCTCGCATGTCGATGTGGAGGAAGGGCCCGTGCGCCCGTGTCGCGCTGTAGATGCCCAGGCCGCCGGCGAACGGGGTGGCGTCCGGATGTGCGCGATCGAGCGCGTCCATCACGCGAAAGAGCACGACGGCATCGCGCCGGTCGATCAGCCCGTCGCCGTTGAGATCGTCCATCCGCGCGTCCTCGTCCTCGTCGACGAAGACGTCGGCCGCCACGCCCCACTGGTGCAGGCTGTACCGCACGTTGCCGATCGCGTGGTTGTAGAACGGCGTCCGGTAGCCGCTCATGACGTGCAGTTTCGACGGCAGCTCGAGCGCCTCGAGCCGATCGGCGAGCCGCTCGAGCGTCACGATGAGCTCGGGGTCGATGACGATGTACTTCGGGAACGCCTGCGACTGCTTGGAGGTGAACTGACCGAGCCGGAAGCGCGGCGACAGCGGCTCGTCCTCGTTCTCGTCGGTCACCTCCACGAAACCGGCCGGCGGAAGATAGATCGGATTGCCGGCGAGCGGCCGCGACGGA
>Ga0299913_10000399_pt1 | contig 26858 bp, 26 predicted proteins | sample RVTome_9_FD_201360 | JGI IMG/M metagenome (GOLD analysis project Ga0299913, IMG submission 201360) | Soil microbial communities from uranium-contaminated site in the Upper Colorado River Basin, Wyoming, United States - RVT155D38 (version 2) ... | reverse complement strand
GGGGCCGCGGGGCTAGGAGCTTGGCGCCGGCTCGGTCGCGAGAGGCGCGGCTCGCTCCAGCCATGCGGCCGGGCGCTGAAGCTCGTCGAGGCTGGGTAGGCGCTCGGATCCGTCCCAGATCCGGTTGAGCGCCTCGGTGCCGGCGCGCTCGACCACGCCGTCGCAAAACCTCTTGCCTAGCTCGTACTGGCGCAGCTTCAGGTCGAGGCCCAGGAGGCGCGCGACGATCGTCTCCAGCGGGCCCCGCGAGCGCCGCCGCCGCTCGAGGCGCTCCCTCAGCACGGAAACCTCGGGGATGAACTCGGCGGCAGCCGCGTCCATGACGTGCTCCGCGTGTCCTTCGACGACGGTCATCGTTGCCTGGATCGAGTCCAGAAGCGGCGCCTGCCGGGGTCCCGCGATCGCGCGCGCGAGGTCGCCGCGGAGGAACGAGGTCAGCGCTCCGCGAGGGTTGGCGGCGAGGCGACGGGCCAGGTCGCGGAGGCTGATGCCCGCCCTGGCTTCGGCAAGCAGACGGTGAACGAGGTCGCCGAGGTGGGCGCGCAGCCACGGCGCCGCGGCGAACTGGATCGCATGTGTCGTCTCGTGCAGCGCCACCCAGCGGAGGAACAGCTCGAATCCCACCCGCAGCTCGGCGGCGGCCCCGACCAGGTTGGGCGCCACGAACAGGAGGCGGGGCGGTCGCTCGGGACCCACGAGGGCGAGGTCGTACTGGCCCAGGACCCTGCGGGCGGCGTAGCCGGCAGCGAGCCCGACCTCGGTACCGACCCCGAGTCGAACGGCGGTGCGAGCGACGCCACCCAGGGGACCGGGCAGCGAGATATCGAAGCTGCGCTCACGTTCAAGCTCGCCTCCAAGCTCGCCCAGCGTCCTCAGCGCGGCGCGGGTCCACTCCGCCCTGCCGACCGCCTCCCCTCGAGGCAGCGCCCCTGCCGGGTCGAGCTGGGAGTACTCGCGAATGAGCGCCTCCGCCTCGATGCAGGTGGCCGCCAGCGGCTCCGTGCCCAGCGACGGGGGTGACCTGCGGGCGTCGGCCTCGGGGGCGCCACTGACGCGAGCGGCCACCCGCTCGGCCGTGCGCCAGTCGACGAGCGAGCCGGTCATCCTCGATTGGGCGCGGGTTCGGCCACGGCCTGCACGTCCCGGAGCGTCTCGAGCATGTCCTCGTCGCCAGCCGCCGTCAGGTGGTAACGAGCATCGAGGTCGAGCGGGGCCCGCTCGAGCGGGAAGCCCGGGAACTCGACCACGGCGCCCGCCTCGCGGGCGATGAGCTGTGCCGCGGCCGCGTCGACCGACCGGCACGCGCGGCCGGTGAGCATGCCGTCGAGGCGGGCGGCGGCGACCCAACAGAGCGTGATCGCGATCGAGCCCACGGCGCGAACCCGAAAGGCCTTGCCCTCGAGCTCCCTCAGCAGCGGAACCGTGCGCTCGGGCTTCGCGCCCTCGATCCCGACCAGCTCGAGGCCGTACCCGGGCCCGGCGGCGCGAAGTACGACACCGTCGAGCGTCGCGCCCTCGCCTCTGACGGCGGCGAACTCCTCGCCGGGGCCGAAGTCGTAGACGTAGGCGAACTCGACATCCGCCATCGCCGGCCCAGACGCCACCGCGAGGCTCAGCGAGTGCGCCGGGATCGTTCGCCGGGCGTTGAGCGAGCCGTCGATCGGGTCGATCACGACGCGCATCGAGGCGGAGTCGCCGCCCAGCTGGACCACGCCCCGCTCCTCCGAGATCGCGGTGAATCCCTGCTCGGCGGCCCGCAGCGACTCGAGCTCGGCGAAGACGAGGTCCTCGGCGCGGCGGTCGATCACGAGGCTGTGGTCGCCGCCCTTCCCGCGCCCGTCGTATGTGGTGCGCTGGGCGATCGTGCGCTCGGCGGCGAACAGCTCGCGCTGCGAGGAGACCATGCGCCGGCAGGCGGCGAGCCATTCGTCCCACATCGGCATCAGGTTAGGGGCTCGCCCCACCCGGGCTCGCCCCACGGCCGCTAGCTTTGTTCCGTGGAGGGCGAAGCGACGAAAGGGCAGCGGCGGGTCGCCGAGCACCGCTCGGGGCCGCTGCTGGTCCTCGGCGCCGCGGGCAGCGGCCGCAGCAAGGCGCTGGCCATGCGGCTCGCCGCGCTCGTCTCGGAGGGGACGCCGGCCGACGGCATCCTCGTCCTCACGCGCTCGCGCGCTGCGGCCTCGTGGCTGCGCGGGCGGGCCGAGGAGCTGCTCGACCGCGCCTACTCGGAGCTCTGGGTCGGGACCTACGCAACGATCGCCGAGCGGCTGTTGCGCGAGCACGCGCTCGAGGCCGGCCTCGACCCGTTCTTCGGCACCGTCGAGCTGCCCGACCGGCTCGCGATCATGCTCGACCGCCTCGACGACCTGCCGCTTCGCCGGCACGAGATCCGCGGCAACCCGGCGGGGCTCCTGGCGCGCCTGCTGCGCCGGATCGACCTGCTGAAGGCGGAGGGCGTCACCGCAACTCGCCTGCGGGAGTGGGCGCAGGGCGAGGTCGAGGCCGCGGGCGGGCAGGGCCCCCGCGAGCGGGCGCGGCGCGAGGCCGAGTTCGCCGAGCTGTACGCGCGCCACGACCGAATCCTGCGCGAGTCGGGGAACCTCGACGAGGGCGACCTGGTGCTCGAGCTGGGGCGCCTGCTGCGCGAGCGCGCCGATGTCCGCGAGCGGCTCGCGGCCCGCTTCGGTGCGGTGATCGCCGACGAGCTGGAGGACGCCGGCATCGCCCATCGGGAGCTGCTCGGCGCTCTCGACCCCGAGAGCGGCTTGGTCGCGGCCTGCGACCCTCGTCAGGGGGTTCGCCGGTTCCGCTGCGCCGGGGAGGCCAACATGGACTGGTTTCGCGGCCGGTTCGCCGGCGCCCCCGAGGTCGAGCTGGACGTCCCGGTGCGCTTCAGCGCTGCGGTCGCGGTGGGAGCTGCGATCGCGAGCGGCGCCGAGCCGCCGGAAGCGTCCGCGGCGGGCGGTGAGGACGTGCGCTTCTGGCGCTGCTCGAGCGAGCGGGCGCAGGCACAGGCGGTTGCGCGCGAGGTCGAGCAGCTGCTGAGCTCGGCTGTGGTCGCCCCCGAGCGGGTCTGCCTGATCCCGGCCGCCGGATGGCGGGAGGGGCGGCTGCTGGGCGCGGCGCTGGAAGAGCGCAACGTTCCGTTTCGCTACGCGGGCGACGCCGCGTTCTTCCAGCGCCGCGAGGTTCGCGACGCTCTCGCATGGCTGCGAATGCTTGCCGACCCCAAGGACTCGGCGGCGGTGGTCCGGGCCCTCACCCGGCCGCCGGTGGATCTGCGCTCAGTGGATCTGGCACGGGTGACCACGATTGCCCGCAGGCGGAAGCTCGACATGATCTCGGCGCTCCAGGCGGCGCTGGAGAGCCCGCAGCTGCCGCCGGAGGCGCGCGACCGGATCCACGCCTTCCTGCGTCTCTATCAGGCTGCCGCCGGCGCCCTGGAGGATCGCCGCGCCGACGTCTTCGTGCGGCGGCTGATCGAGCGCATCGGCCTGCGCCGGCACCGACTGTTCGCGGCGAGCCCGGAGACGGCCGAGCGTCTGGTCAACCTCTCGCGCCTGGCGGACATGGCGGCCGCATGGTCGCAGCGACAGCCCCAGGCATCGACGCGCGAGTTCATCCGCCACCTGACGGCGGTTGCCGACGCCGGCGAGCTGGAGGTGGAGGATTGCGATCAACCTGGGCCGGGCGCCGTGCTGGTCGCCGAGCCCGAGCAGGTCAAGGGCCTTGAGTTCGACCGCGTCTACGTCGTCGGCCTTCACCGGGGGGCGATCGAGGGTCGCCCGCACGAGGATGAGTGGGTGCCCGAAGACCTTCTCGGCGACGCGCTGCCCGAGGCGGGAGAAGCCCTGGTCGCCCTGCGGCGATCGCGCCTCGCGTACCTGTCGCTCACTCGGGGGTGCGAGGGGCTGGTGCTCTCGTGGTCGGAGACGATCGGCGATCAGCCGGCGCACCCATCGCCGCTCTATGAGGCGATCCGCGACGCGCTCGGCGGCGAGGAGGCCTTCCACGACGAGGAGCTGTTCGGGCCCGCGGAGGGCCTTCATTCGACCTACCGGATGGTCCGCGACGAGGTGCTCGAGGCGTCGTGGCGGGCCGGTTCGGCGATCTCGGAGATGAGGCTGGACACCGCGGAGGACGTGAACCGCGCCGTCGCCCGCTTCCTCGAGCTGGTGAAGCTGGCCGCGCTGGTCCAGCGACCAGGGCAGGAGCCCGCGGCCCAGGCGCTCGCCGACGTCAACGAGCTGCTCGCCCGCGTGGCCACCCCCGAGCAACGCGCCGCGCTGGAGGAGTCCTCGCTCGACGAGTATGTCCTGGGTGAGGAGCGAGGGCTCGAGTACCGAAGCCAGAAGGCCCGCAGCCGCCGCGAACCGTCGCTCGAGAAGTTCATCCCGCGCAAGGACGACGGCCTGGCGCTGTCGGCCTCCGACCTCGACCTCTACCGGATCTGCCCCCTTCGCTACAAGTTCGCCCGCGTCTTCGCGATCCCGCGGGACCCGACGATCAACCAGCGCTTCGGGATCCTCATCCATCAGGTTCTGGACCGGTTCCACTCGGAGGAGCTGCGGGCTGCGGAGACCGGAATCGCGGCCGACGCGGCGCTCGCCAGCGAAACGCTCCCCACCGGGAGCCTCAACCGCCTGCTGGCGCTGTTCGAGGCCGGCTGGCGGCGTTCGGGCTTCGGCTCCTCCGACGACGAGCTTCAGTACCGCGATCGAGCGGTGGCGGCGCTCACCCGATACCACGAGCGCCACCAGCGGGCTACCTCGCGGCCGGTGTGGCTCGAGCGCAGCTTCAACTTCCGCATCGGACCGCACCAGGTCCGGGGTCGGGTCGATCGTGTCGACCGCACCCCCGACGGCGGGTTCGAGCTGATCGACTACAAGACCGGCGAGCGCGCCCCCCCGCCGACTCCCTCGGGGGACGTGCAGATCGCGCTCTACCGCCTGGGTGCCCGCGAAGCGTGGCAGGTCGAGGCGGATTCGGGGAGCTACTGGTACGTGCTCGACGACGAGCGCGTTCCCGTCCCCGCGAAGCCCGACGACGCCGAGCGGGTCGAGCGCACGGTGCTGGAGGTGGCTGCCGGGATCGAGGGGCAGGACTTCGAGCCCCGGCCCTCACACCAGGTCTGCTCGTGGTGCGACTACCGGCTGATCTGCCCGGCGAGCGAGGCGTGAGCGAACGGTCCCACTAGTACGGACGGTTTGCGGCTCCGCCCTCCGGCTCTTCGCCCCGCTGGCGCAGGAACCGCTGAAACTCCTGCGCGATCGCATCGCCCGACGGCACGTCCTCGCCCGAGCCGAACTTCTCCTCGTGCTCGGCCTCGAGGCGCCGGACCAGCTCCTCGATCTCCGGGTTCGCTTGCACCGCGCGGTTCACCTGGCGGTCGAAGCGGTCCATCGCGTCCTCAAGCTCGGAGGCCTCGAACGCGATCCCGGTCAGCCCCTCCAACCGGCGCAGCAGGGCCAGGGCCGCCTTCGGGTTGGGAACGGCGGCGACGTAGTGGGGCACGGCAGCCCAGAGGCTGGCGGAGGCGATGCCGCGCTCGCGGCACTGGTCGTGGAGGACCCCGACGATGCCGGTGGGCCCCTCGTAGCTCGAGCGGCTGAGCCCGAGGCTCTCGACCAGCTTCTGATCCGACGCGAGGCCCGTGATCGGCACCGGGAGGCTGTGGGCGACATCGGCGATCAGCGCCCCCAGCGTCACCATCATCTCCACGCCCAGCTCCTGGCAGGCGTCGAGGATCGAGGCGGCGAAGGTGCGCCAGCGCAGGTTCGGCTCGGTGCCGCTGAGCAGCAGCAGGTCGCGCTCGGCCGCCGGGAGCCGTGCGGCGACGAGGGTGTTCTGTGGCCAGTCCACCTGGCGCGCCTGGCCCTCGCTGAGCCGGATCGAGGGTCTGTTGACCTGGAAGTCGAAGAACTCCTCGGGGTCGATCCTGGCGACCACCTCCGAGCCCAGACCCGCCGCGGCCGCCTCGAGCGCGGTCGTCGCCGCGGCGGCAGCGTCGTTCCACCCCGCGAAAGCGGCCACCAAGACCGGCGAGCGCAGCGCAGGCCGGTCACCCTCCCAGATCAACGCGTCCACGCGGCGAGGGTATCGCGGCTTGGCCCGAGCCCACCCCGTACCGTCGGTGGCGTGCGTCCGGCGCGGCGCTCATCATCGGGGTGTGGAAGTCGCCACCGTCACCGAGTTGCGCCCAGACGGGGGCGTGCCGATCGCCGAGCTGCGGCCCGGCCACTCCTTCAGCGGACGCTACGCGTGCGTCCGCAAGGATCGGCTGACGGCCAAGAACGGCTCTCCCTACCTGGCGCTCGAGCTTCGCGACCGAACCGGGACGATCGTGGCACGGGTGTTTCGCGAGGCCGACCGCCTAGGCCTGCGCTTTCAGCACGGCGACGCCGTGGCCGCGAGGGGCAGGGTCGAACGGGTCCGCGGCGAGCTGGGTGCCGAGCTCGACGACGTGCGCCGGCTCGAGGCGGGCGAGTGGTCCCCGCAGGAGTTCCTCCCGGTCGCCTACCGCTCGGCGGAGGACATGAACGGCTTCCTCGAGCACCTCGCGCGCGAGATCGCCGACCGGGCGCTGCTCGCGGTCGTCGAGCGAGTGATCTTCGCGGGTCCCCTGGCAGAGCCCTTCCGGGAGGCGCCCTGCACCCGCGCGGACCATCACGCCTATGTCGGCGGCCTGCTCGAGCACACCGTCTCGGTCGCGACCTTGGCGGGCGAGCTTTGCCAGCTCCATCCCCGACTCGACTCCGACCTGCTGATGGCCGCCGCGATCCTGCATGACGTCGGCAAGGCGCGCGAGTTCACCTTCGGCGCCGACTTCGGCACCAGCGAGGAGGGGCGCCTTCTCGGCCACCTGGTGATCGGCGCGCAGGCCATCGGCGAGGCGGCGGGCAACCTTGCCGACGAGCGCAGGCTCGCCCTGCTCAACTGCGTGCTCTCGCATCACGGGCCCGGCGCGGGCCCTGGCGGGGCCAGCGCCGCCGCCGCCGGCGGTCGGGGGTTCGCGTCCGCCGAGGCCCTTGCGCTCTACCGGCTGAACTCCCTCGACGCCTCGGTCAAGGGCTCGCTCGAGCACGGGCTCCGGTAGGCGCCGGCTCAGTCCTCTCCCGCGGGCGGGCGCCGCCTCCGCTTGCGTTCCGAGCGTCGGCGCTTGTCCTGCAGGCGCCGCTCGCGCGCGGCCCGGGTCGGCCGTGTCGGCCGCCGCCGGCGGCGGCGGCGCAGGGCCTCGCGGAGCTTCGCCTGCAGGCGCTTCAGAGCCAGCTCGCGGTTTCGCGCCTGACCGCGGGCATCCTGCGCAACCGCGCTCACCTGGGGGCCGAGCCGGCGTAGCAGCAGCTGCTGCGAGCCCTCGTCGAGCGCCGTCGAGGACTCGACGTCGAAGCTGGCCTCGATTCGCGATGCGGTCACGTTCGCATGCTGGCCGCCGGGGCCCGATGAGCGGCTCGCGCGCAGCTCGATCTCCGCCAGGGGGATCGCGACGCCCGGCGCGATCGGCATCGGGTCATCCATCGCCGGGGCGCAGGGCGCGCAGGCCGAGCTGGACGGCGATCAGCAGCAGCAGGGAGGCGAATCCCAGCTCCAGGGCCCGCTGGGTGACGGTGTTCGCGAGGATCACCCCGGCGCCAACGCCGAGAAACGACAGCGCGCCGATCACAATCCCGTCGGCGACGCGAACGTTTCCGTATCCGTGCTGGCGCCACGAGCCGAGCGCGGCGACGCCGACGATCGCGAGCAGCGACGTGGACTCCGCCTCGAGCTGCGTCTGCCCGGCGAAGATCGCCAGCGCGGGGACGAACAGGATGCCGCCGCCGACCCCGAGGACCCCCCCGGCGACCCCCCCGGCGATCCCGAGCGCGACGACCGCGGCGACGTCGGCAGCCTCCATCAGACGATCAGCTCCACGGCGATGGCCACCATCAGCAGGGCGAACAGGCCGGAGATCAACCGCTCCGGCAGGCGCTGTTGGAGCGCGGCACCGGCGACCACGCCGGCCATCGCCGGTCCCCCCACCAGCGCCGCCTTGGCGGGGTCGACGTTGCCGTAGAGGCTGTGGGCCCCCGCGGCGAACAGCGCGATCAGGAGTATCGCGACGAGGCTGGTGCCCGTCGCCTCGCGCTCCCCGTAGTGCATCCAGGCGATCAGCAGCGGCACGACCACCGTCCCCCCGCCGACGCCGAACAGGCCGCTGAAGGCGCCGGCCGCCGTGGCGATGACGGCCAGCTTCACGATCCGGTCGCGCGTCACCGCCGCGATACTAGACCCGCGATGGACGACCTCATCGAGCCGCTCCGCTCCGACCCCGGCCGCGCCGCCATCCTCTGCGACGTGGACGGCACGCTGGCGCCGATCGTGGCCGACCCGGCCGCAGCCACCGTGCCCGGGCCCACCCGCCAAGTGCTGCGGGCGCTCGCCGGCCGCTACGTCCTGGTCGGATGCCTGACCGGCCGCCGCGCCCTCGACGCCAGGAGGATCGTCGGAGTCGAGGAGATCTCCTACGCCGGGAACCACGGGTTCGAGACGCTGCGCCCGGGCGAGCCGGAGCCGAGCCCCGACCCGGCGGTGGGGGGCCGGGCCGAGCGCCCCGCCAGGTTCGTCGCCGGCCTCGACCGTGCCCGCCTCGACGCCGTCGGGCTGCGGCTCGAGGACAAGGGAGCGATCCAGGCGCTCCACTGGCGCGGCGCGCCGGTGGAGGCGGCGGCCGAGATCCAGGCGAGGGAGGTTGCCGCGCTGGCGCAGGGCGTCGGCCTAGTCCCGCGCTGGGGTCGCAAGGTGCTGGAGATCCGGCCCGTGGCCGGGATCGACAAGGGCTCCGCGACGATGCGGATGCTGCGCGAAGGCGGCGCTCGCGCCGCACTGTTCGGCGGTGACGACCTCACGGACCTCGATGCCTTCCAGGCCCTGCGCTGGCTCGTGTCCTCCGACCGGCTTCAGAGCGCCGTGTGCGTCGGCGTCGCCTCCGACGAGCAGCCCGACGAGCTGGAGGCGCGCAGCGACCTCGTCGTCGACGGCACCGAGGGCTTTCGCGAGGTGCTGGAGGCCTTGCTCTAGTGCCCTTCTGCGACCTGCTGCGGGCGACGGTGCTCCTGATCGCCGGGGTGGCGACTGCGTTGGGGGCGGTCACCGTCATCGTCGCCAACCGCGACGCCGACTACACGACCCTGATCGTCGCCGGAGCGTGGTGGGCAATCGCCGGCATCGCCGGCGCCGCGCTGGGCCGCTCCAGCCGTGCCGCCGAGGCGATGGCGACGGTCCTCGCCGCGGCTCGCACGGCGACGAGCCTGCCTGCGGACAGCCCGGGCCGGATCGCGTTCCAGCGGCTGTGGCCGATCGGAGTCTTCGCGGTGCTCAGCGCCGGGATCGCGTGGATCTGGCCGCAGGTGGCCGCGGTTGGCGCCGGCTACGCGATCGCAGTCGCCCTCGTCTGGCGCCGCCGCGAGCGGGCCGTGACGGCGATCGAGGAGCGCGACGGCGTGCGCTTCTACGTCGAGCCCTCGTCGGCCTTCAGCCCGATCAAGCTGGTGCGCACCCCCGGCCTCGGCCGCGACCGGGTGCCGCCCGGCCATCCGCCGCCACCACCGCCTGCGGTGTAGCACGGCCCGCGCCGCGGAGCGCTCGCCCCGCCGCAGGAACATGTGGGCGCCGGCGCCGGCGCCGAGGGCGGCCACGGCCGTCAGCCCCAGGGCGGCCCGAGGGCTGGCGGCGCCGGCCAGCCAGCCGGCGATCGGCCCGCCGATGGGGGTCGAGCCCAGGAAGACCGTCGAGTACAGGGCCATCACACGGCCACGCATGGAGGGCTCGGCCGAGAGCTGAAGCCTGGCGTTGGCGCCGGCGGCGAACGCGACGCTCGCCGCCCCGAGTGGAACCAGCAGGGCGGCCGCGAGAACCAGCGTCGGGGCGATCGCGACCAGCGCCGCGAGGCCCCCGAAAGCGAGCGCCGCGCCCACCAGGTAGGCGCCGCTCACGCTCCGTCGGGTCCCTGTGTACAGGGAGCCCGCGAGCGCCCCCGCCGCCATCGCGACGGCCAGCAGGGTGTAGGCCGAGGCGTCGCCGTTGAAGCTGAAGCGCGCGAGCACCGGCAGGATCACCTGGAAGTTGAAGCCAAGGGTGCCGACCACGGCCATCATCGCCAGGGGCAACGCGAGCGCCGGGTCGGAGGCGACATGGCGCAGCGTCGCCCGCAGCGCCCCACGGCGCCGGCCGGCGGGCGGGGCGGGCTGGAGCTGGCGCGGATCCATCGCCCGCAGGGCGACGATCATCGCGACGAAGGTCAGCGAGTTGAGCAGGAAGCAGGCCGCGACCCCGACGGTCGCGATCAGGAGGCCCGCAGCCCCCGGGCCGAAGATCCGTGCCGCGTGGATCAGGGCGCTGTTGAGGCCGACGGCGTTCACCACCCGCTCGGACCCGACCATCTCGGTGACGAAGCTCTGGCGCGTGGGGTTGTCCACGGCGTTGACGGCGCCGCGCGCGAAGACCAGCCCGTAGACCATCCAGGGCTCGACCGCGCCGCCCGCCGTGAGTCCCCACAGCGCCAATGCCGGGGCGGCCATCGACGCCTGCGTCACCAACAGCAGCCGCCGCTTTGAGACGCGGTCCGCGAGGAGCCCGCCCCAGGTGGCGAAGAGCAGCATCGGCAGGAACTGGAGGGCGGAGGTGAGGCCGACGGCGAAGGCGCTGCCGGTGAGGGTGAGGATCAGCCACATCTCGGCGACGATCTGCATCCAGTTGCCGCTGAGCGAGACGAGCTGACCGGCGAAGTAGCGCCGGTAGTTGGGGATCGCGAGCGAGTCGAACGACCGCCGAAGCGCGGCGCTCAACCGCGAGGCTCCGCGTCCAGCATCCGCTCGAGGATCCCGGCGGCCCGCTCGAGCGTCTGCACCTCGCCCGCGTCAAGCTCGCGCAGGCGTCTGGCGAGGTATGCGTTCTTGCGCTTGCGGAGCGAGCGCAGCAGCGCCGCGCCCTCGCCGGTGATCGCGACCACGAACGAGCGCCCGTCGGCGGGGTCGGCGGCGCGCTCGACCAGGCCCAGCTCCTCCAGCCGCGCGACGATCCGGGTGGCGCTCGGCCGCTTGACGTGCTCGGCCTCGGCAAGCTCGGAGGGGGTGAGAGGTCCCCGCTGCTCGACCGACGCGAGCGCGGCGGTGAGCGCGGCGGTCAGCTCGGTCCCGGACTGCTGGCGAAGACGGCGAGCCGTACGAGCGATCGCGAGCCGCAGCCTCGAGGCGACGTCGGTGACTGTCTCATCGCGGTCACGGGTGCTTACCATTGCTAATTAGCATAGCGAACTATCTTCACCCAGCACCCAGTAGTCCCCGACCGCAGGCGGTACCACGAGACAGTCTCGTCCCACGGCGGCTCACCGCCGCCACGAACCTTGGGTTTCCACCGCTATGGGGGGTCAAAGCGGCGGTTCGTCGCCGCCCGCCGGAGCGCTCCGCTCCCCATGCGGGGCTACCAGTCCTAAGCGGCACTTCTCAGCGCTACTCCGCCAGCCCAGCGGCTTCAAGGGCCTCGCGCCGATCGAAGAAGGGCTCCTCGCGGACTATCGCTCCAGCCGACACCGTGAAGAGAGCGGCCCAGTTGTCACTGTCAAACCCAGCTCCGCTACTGAGCCCGGTGCCCCTGACGCCCCCGAGGTACAGCAAGCGGTTGCCAAGATCGAGCACTTCGTCGGGCTCGAAGCGCATCTCTCCCCATTCACCCGTCCACCGCTCCTGAAAGCGGATGCGGCCCGCGCGGCCCCGAAACACAGGGTCGAAGCCGAGCCCTGCCAGCCGGGGAGGCGTGATGAACTCGACATCCGGGTGATAGAGCAAGAAGCTCGACTCGAAATCGCCACGATTGAGCGCAGCGAAGCCGAGCTGCGTGCCGCGAAGGATGAAAGCCCGTCGCGCTCGCGACTGTGGGGGCAGCCGCCAGAGCAATCGGGTGACGACCGCCACTACCGTCGGGCAGCGCAAGTAGACGCGCTCTTCCAGGCCACGGCGGGGGCGGTCCTTCAGCGCGATGCGTTGGCGTACGACTTCCACCTTCCGCTGCGACATCGCCTCGCAGTATCTCGCGGAATGTTGCGCTCCCCATGCAAGGCGGCGCTTGCGGGTGGCGGAGGCGGGCCAGCGAAGGGCGGTGGCTCGATGGGGCCAGGCGCCCTAGCGCTTGCGCAGCTTCTTGAACTGCGCCCATGAGCGCGTGTTGGCGACGTCGGCGGCGGTTAGCCAGGCGCGGCGGGCGGTGGCGATGCCCCAGCGCATGTTCGCCAGGGTGTTGACGCCGTGGGCGTCGGTGTTGATGCAGATCGCGACGCCGGCCTCCGCGGCGAGACGGGCATGGTGCTCGTTGAGGTCGCGGCGGTTGGGGTTGCCGTTGATCTCCAGCATCGTTCCCGCGGCCGCGCACGCCTCGACCACCCGCTCGACGTCGATGTCGTAGGGCTCACGCCGGCCGATCAGCCGTCCGGTGAGGTGGCCGATGCAGTCCACGTGCGGGTTCTCGGCCGCCGCGATGACCCGCTCGGTCATCCTCTTCGGCGAGATCCGAAACGACGTGTGGACGCTCGCCATCACCCAGTCGAGCGCCGCGAGCAGCTCGTCGTCGTAGTCGAGCGCCCCGTCGGTACCGATGTTCACCTCGGAGCCGGAGAGGACGCGGAAGCGCTTGCCGGGCAGGCGCCGGTTCAGCTCCCGGACCTCCTCGATCCGCTCCCACAGCTGCTCGGGCTGGACGTCGTCGCCGAAGCCGTGGCTGGCGGAGTGGTCCGTCACCGCGAGGTAGGCGTACCCGCGCGCACGCGCGGCCTCGGCCATCTCCTCCAGCGTGTTGCGCCCGTCGGAGAGCGTGGTGTGGCAGTGGAGGTCGCCGCGAATGTCGCCGATCTCGACCAACGCCGGCAGCCGCCCCTCGGCCGCGGCGGCGATCTCGTCACCGCCTTCGCGCAGCTCGGGCTCGATGTAGTCGAGGCCGAGGCGCCGGTAGACCCCCGCCTCGGTCCGGTACCGCGCCACCTTCCCGGTCTCGGTGTCGGCGATCCCGTGCTCGGAGACCGAGAGGCCGGCGGCCAGCGCCCGCTCCCGAAGCCGGACGTTGTGCTCGGCCGAGCCGGTGAAGTGCTGGAGCAGGTTGCCGTACTCGCGCGGCGGGACGATCCGCAGGTCGACGGAGACGCCGTTGTGGGTCGTCGCCCGTGCGCCGGAGGCGGCCGCGTTGCCCGCCTGGGCGACGAGCGGGTGCTCGACCAGCGCCCGCGCCAGCGCCTCGGGGTCGGTCGCGGTGGCGATCAGGTCGATGTCCTTGCAGGTCTCCGTCATCCGGCGGGCCGAGCCGGCAACCTCGACCGCCTCGGAGGCGGGGTGCCCGCGGAGTTCACGTGCAAGCTCCTCGGCGATCGGCAGCACCTGCGAGAGCAGGAGACGACCCGGGGCACCCTCCTCGCCGAGCCGCTCGAGCGCGGCAAGGACGTTCTCCTCGACCTTGGCGCCCAGCCCCTTGAGGCCACGGATGCGCTGCTTCTCGGCCGCGGTCCGCAGGTCGTCCAGGCTTGCGACACCCAGCTCGTCGTACAGCCGCCGCACCGTCTTCGCCCCGAGGCCGGGGATCCGAGTCACCTCCAGCAGCGACGAGGGGAACTTCGCCTTCAGCTTCACCGCTGCCGGGATCTCGCCCTGGTCGAGCAGCGCGACGATCTTCTCCTGGAGCGTGTCGCCGACACCCGGAAGCTCGGTGGCGCGCCCGGCGCGCGCCAGCTCCGCCACCGAGACCGGACTCTGGCGAATCACGCGGGCGGCCTCACGGTAGGCGAGGACCCGGTAGCGCACGGCGCCGTCCAGCTCGTACAGGGTGCCGAGCTCGTCCATGGCGGCTGCGATCTCGGCGTTTCGCGTTGTCTGTGCCACCGGGACAGGAAATAGCATCAACGGATGCGCGGCAACGCCCCGGTCTGGCTCGTTCTCCCCACCTACAACGAGGCGGACAACGTCGAGGCGATCGTCGGCGCCGCTCTCGAGTCGCTTCCGGGCGCCGGCAGGGTGCTGGTGGTCGACGACGCCTCGCCCGACGGCACTGGCGAGGTCGCCGACCGGCTCGCGGCAGCGGACGAACGGGTCGAGGTGCTCCACCGGCCGGGCAAGCGCGGTCTCGGCCCGGCGTACGTGGCCGGCTTCACCCTGGCCCTCGACCGGGGCGCCGGGCTCGTCGTCCAGATGGACGCCGACTTCTCCCACGATCCGGCCGACCTCCCGCGCCTGATCGCCGCCGCCGCCGATGCCGACCTCGTGCTTGGCTCCCGCTACGTCGAGGGGGGCGGGGTCGCCGATTGGGGGGTCCTGCGGCGGGCCATCAGCCGCGGCGGCAGCCACTACGCCCGGACCGCGCTGGGCCTCGAGATCCACGACCTCACCGGCGGCTTCAAGGTGTTCCACCCCGAGGTGCTGGAGGCGATCGACCTGGCCTCGCTGGCCTCGCTCGGGTACGCCTTCCAGGTGGAGACGACCTACCGGGCCATCCGCCGGGGGTTCCGCGTGGTCGAGGTGCCGATCGTCTTTCACGACCGCCGAGTCGGCGAGTCCAAGATGGCCAAGCGGATCGTGCTCGAGGCCGCGTGGCGGGTGCCGGCGATGCGCCTTCGCCGCCGTTGAGCCCCGAGGGCGGGGTGGGCGAGTGGCGGGCCGCTCCGGCGCGATGCGTATGCTTGGCCGACGCGGCGGCGCTTGAGCCGAATTCCAATACTTCAGTATGTATAGTGATGGGGAAGGTTCGGGGCGCACGTACCTACCGAGCCACCGCAAGCAACGACTAGGAGACGGACGTGACAGGAAAGCTTCCCGACGTTACCGACGGCACCTTCCAAGCCGACGTGCTCGACTCCGGCACGCCGGTTCTCGTCGACTTCTGGGCTCCCTGGTGCGGTCCGTGCCGCGTCGTCCACCCGATCCTCGAGGAGATCGACGTCGAGCGCGACGATCTCAAGATCGTCTCGCTCAACGTCGACGACAACCAGCAGACGGCGGCGCGGTACGAGGTGCTCTCGATCCCGACGCTGATCCTATTCAAGGACGGCGGCGAGGCGAAGCGGATCGTCGGTGCGATGCCCAAGCGCCGCCTCGAGGCGGAGCTGGAGCCGGCGCTCGCATAGCCAGAGGTTCGGGGGGCCGGACAGGCGGGCCGTGAGTCGGCTCCTGGACGACCCCCGCGAACGCGCGGTCCTCGCGGCATTCGCCCTGGGCGCGCTGCTCGCCGGGGGCAACGCGGTGGGCATCAGGTTCAGCAACCGCGAGCTCGACCCGCTGTGGGGTGCGGGTCTGCGCTTCTCGCTGGCGGCAGTGGTGCTTTGGGCGCTGATGGCCTGGCTCAGGCTCGGGCCTCCCCGGGGACGAGCGCTGACCGGCGCGCTGCTGTTCGGCCTCTTCAACTTCTTCGGGGCGTTCGCCCTCGCCTACGTCGCCCTGGTCGAGCTGCATGCCGGATTCGGCCAGATCCTGCTGGCGCTGGTCCCGTTGATAACGCTGCTCGTGGCCGTGGCCTGGCGCCAGGAGCGGCTTGGCGCCGGCGCCGTCGTCGGGACCCTGCTCTCGCTCGCGGGCGTCGCATTGATGTCGCAGGCGCCGCTGCGCGAGTCGGTGCCCCCGACCGCCGTGCTGGCGGCGGTCGGCAGCGCCTTCTGCTTCGCCCAGGCGGCGGTCCTCGTTCGCCGCTTCCCGCCCCTTCACCCCGTGGCGATCAATGCCGTGGGCATGGCAGCCGGCGCGGCCGCCCTGATCCTCGTGTCGGCCGCGGCGGGCGAGGCGCTCGTGCTGCCCGAACTCGCCGACACCTGGCTCGCGATGGCCTACCTGGTTGCGGTTGGCTCGGTCGCCGTGTTCCTGCTCTACCTGTTCGTGCTGCGGCAGTGGCCGGCGTCGCGGGCGGCGTACGTCTTCGTGCTGATCCCGTTCGTCACCGTGGCCCTGTCGGCCTGGCTTGACGACGAGCCGATCGGCGCCGGGCTACTGCTCGGTGGCGCGCTGGTCCTGGCGGGTGTCTACGTCGGCGCTCTGCGCCCGGCCAGAGAGCGCGTGAAGCCGGCCGGTTCGGCTGAGCGAGCTGCGTGATTATCGGCCGCTTCGGTCGGCTAGCTTGCCGCGCATGCCATTCATCCACATCCACTGGTTCGAGGGCCGCTCGCCCGAGCAGAAGGCGGAGCTGACGCGGCGGATCACCGAGGCGATGGTGGAGGTCGGGAAGACTCCCACCGACCACGTCTGGATCCGCTTCGACGACTGCTCGAAGTCCGACTGGGCGATCGGGGGTGAGCTTCAGGACAGGTAGGCTGGCTCCCCGGGCACGCCAGCGACCTGCGACACTCGCAGCGCCGTGAGAGCGCTGCCCTCTATCTCGGCCCTGGTCCTGTGCGCGTGCCTGCTCGCGCCCGCCTCGGCCACGGCCGCCCCTCACCTCGCCGGGACCTTCGACCTCAGCGGCACCCCTGGCCAGATGACGCGCGGGTCCGACGGCAACATCTGGGTGACGATCTCGGGCAGCGGGCTCGGCAACAACCTCGCGCGGGTGAAGCCGAGCGGGAAGGTGAAGGAGTACGCGCCCGCAGCGCTTGTCAACCCGGTGGGGATCACCTCCGGGCGCGACGGCAACCTGTGGCTGACCCGAAACGGCGGCGTGGTCATGGTGCCTCCGGGCGATCCCGACTCCGCCCAGGACTTCAACATCGGTGCGATCGGCGATCCTCGCGGGATCACGCGGGGCCCGAAGAAGAAGCTCTGGGCGGCGAGCGACGACCAGCTCGTGTCGTTCAAGCCCGGAAACCCGGCGGGCTTCGACGCGACCACGATCAACGGCATGGGCGCGCGCGGGATCACCGCCTCGGGCGGCAAGCTCTGGATCGCCGACTTCGGCGGCCAGCGGATCGTCCGGGCGGCGCCCAACGGCAACACCAAGAACTACAACGTCGGGGGCGGGCCGCAGGAGGTGGCGAAGGGCCCCGATGGCGGCATCGCGTTCGCCAACCCGGGCAGCGACCCGCAGACGGTCGGGCGCATCGGCTCCAGCGGCGGCGCGAAGAAGACCGAGGTCCCGAACACCGACCCGTTCGGGATGGCCTTCATGCCGGACGGCAGGTGGTGGTTCGCGGAGTTCGCGAAGGATCGCCTCGGGATCCTCGCCCAGAACGGGGCGGTGAAGAACTTCAAGGACCTGCCGGACAACTCCGGCCCGCGCCATGTGGCAAAGGGAACGGACGGCAAGCTGTGGGTGTCGCTCGAGGGCAGCGGCGAGATCGCCCGGATCAAGGGCGTCCGCTGATCGCGCCCGGCGCAGCGCGTCAGGCGCGCCGGACCGAGATCTGAAGCTCGCGCCCGTCGACGGTGACGGCTTGCCCGCCATCGCCGCCGTAGGCGACGGCCGTCGCCAGGGTCTCTCCGGCGACGTAGGCCTCGTGCGCCCGGGCGGCGTCCAGCAGCCCGTCGTCGCCTGCCAGGCGCAGCTCGATGCGGTCGGTGACCTCCAGCCCAGCCTCCTTTCTCGCCGCCTGGACCGCGTGCACCACCTCGCGAGCCAGGCCCTCACGGCGAAGCTCGTCATCCAGCTCCAGTGCCAGCGCGACCGCCCGCCCGGCCTCCGCCTCCACCTCGTAGCCGCCCAGGGGCTGCATCACCAGCGTCAGGTCGTCGGGCTCCAGCTCGTGCTCGTGGCCGTCGATGTTGATGCCGAGCCGGCGCTCGCCGCGGATCGCCTCGGCCGCGTGCCCGGGATCGAGCCCACCGACCGCAGCAGCGACCTGCGGCATCTGCTTTCCGAACCGGGGCCCGAGCGCGCGGAAGTTGGGCTTCACCTCGTAGGCGACCAGCTCCGACTCGTCGGAGACGAACTCGAGGTTCTTCACGTTGAGCTCGGAGCGGACCAGCTCGCCCATCCCCTCGATCGCCTCCCGCTCGCCGCCTTGGGCCACGATCACGGCCTTCGCCAGCGGCTGGCGGACCTTCACCTGGGCGGCCGCGCGCGCCGCACGGCCAAGCTCGACGGCCCGCCTCACCGCCTCCATGCGCTGCTCCAGCCCGGCGTCGCGGAGCGCCGCATCCGGCTCGGGGAAGTCGGCGAGGTGCACCGAGTCCGGGGCTCCCGGGCCGGCGAGGTTCGAGTGGATCTCGTCGGCCATGAACGGAACGAACGGCGCCAGCAGCTTCGCCACCTCCAGCAGGCAGTGACGAAGGGTGGCGAACGCGACGCGGTCTCCCTCCCAGAAGCGGCGCCGGCCGAGGCGCACGTACCAGTTGGACAGCTCGTCCACGTACGCGGCGATCGCGCGGCCGGCGGCGGTGCAGTCGTAGGAGTCCATGCGCTCGGTGACCTCGGCCGTGAGCGTCTGCAGGCGGGAGAGCGCCCAGGCATCCATCGGATCGGCATTCGCCGGCTCGATCTCCTCGGCGCCGACGTCCTCGGCGTTCGCGTAGAGCACCCAGAACGAGTACGTGTTCCAGAGCGTCGTGAAGAATGGCCGGACGGTCTCGCCGAGGACCTCGGTCGAGAAGCGGTAGCCCGCCCAGGGCTGCTGGGCGGTGAAGTAGTACCAGCGGAAGGCGTCGGCGCCGTGCTCGTCCAGCACCTCCCAGGGATCGACCACGTTGCCGCGGCTCTTCGACATCTTCTGGCCGTCGAGATCGAGGATGAGGCCGAGGCAGACGGAGTTGCGGTAGCTGGTGCGGTCGAAGATCAGCGTCGAGACCGCGAGCAAAGAGTAGAACCAGCCGCGGGTCTGGTCGATCGCCTCGCAGATGTAATCGGCGGGAAAGCGCTGCTCGAAGGCGCTCTCGGCGAACGGATGGTGGAACTGCGCGAACGGCATCGAGCCCGAGTCGAACCAGGCGTCGATCACGTCGGGCACCCGGTGCATCTCGCCGCCGCAGTCGGGGCACTCGAGCGTGACCTCGTCGATGAACGGGCGGTGGAGATCGTCCGGGATGTCCGCCCTCGCCCGCTCGCGAAGCTTCGCCACCGAGCCCGCGCAGAACGTTTCCTCGCACCCGGCCGAGGCGCAGCGCCAGATCGGGAGCGGGGTGCCCCAGTAGCGCTCGCGTGAGAGCGCCCAGTCCTGGTTTCCCTCGAGCCACTTACCGAAGCGCCCGTGCTTGATGTGCTCGGGGTGCCAGCCGATCGTCTCGTTCTCGGCGAGCATGCGGTCCCGAACCTCCGTGGTCGCCACGTACCAGCTGGACTTCGCGTAGTAGAGCAGCGGCGTCTCGCAGCGCCAGCAGTGCGGGTAGGCGTGCTCGTAGACCTCCGAGCGGTGGAGGCGCCCGCGGTCCCGTAGCGCCGCGACGATGTCCGGGTCGGCGTCCTTCACGAGCCGCCCCGCGAAGTCCGTCACCCGCTCGTCGAACGTGCCGTCCGGCCGCACGGGGTTCTGGAGCTTGATCCCGTACTGCTCGCCCAGGCGGAAGTCGTCCTCGCCGAACGCGATCGCGGTGTGCACCAGGCCGGTGCCCTCGGCGGTGGTGACGAAGTCGGCCTCGAGCACGGTGTGGCCGCGGGGGCCGTAGTCGCTGATGTAGCCGAAGGGGGGCTCGTACGCGGTCGAGGCGAGGGCCGAGCCGGGGAAGTGCGCGAGGACCTCGGCGCCCTCGCCGAGCGCGGCCTCGAGGCGCTCGCGGGCGAGGACGAACACCTCGTCGGAGTCCTTGGGCCGCGCGCGCACGTACTCGATCTCGGGGCCGACGGCGATCGCCGCATTCGAGATCAGGGTCCAGGGCGTGGTCGTCCACACCAGCAGCCGGTCGCCCTCCTGCAGGGGGCTTTCGGGGATCTCGTCGCTGGGCTCCGGCGCGCGGATCGGGAGCTTCACGTAGACGGAGGGGTCCTCGACGTCGTGGTAGCCCATCGCCACCTCGTGCGAGGAAAGGGCGGTGCCGCAGCGGGGGCAGTAGGGGACGACCTTGTGGCCGCGGTACAGGCGGCCGGCGTCCCAGATCCGTCGCAGCGCCCACCACACCGACTCGATATAGGAGTTGTCGAGCGTGTGGTAGGCGTCGTCGAGGTCGATCCAGAAGCCGATCCGCTCGGTGAGCCGGTTCCACTCCTCCACGTAGCGGAACACGGACTCGCGGCAGCGCTGGTTGAACTCGGCGATGCCGTAGGCCTCGATCTCGGCCTTGGAGGAGATCCCAAGCTCCTTCTCGACCTCCAGCTCCACCGGCAGGCCGTGGCAGTCCCAGCCGCCCTTGCGCGGCACCTGGTAGCCGCGCATCGTGCGGTACCGCGGGTAGATGTCCTTGAAAACGCGGGAGAGAACATGGTGCGATCCGGGCTTCCCGTTCGCCGTCGGCGGCCCCTCGTAGAAGCTCCAGACCTCGGCGCCGGAGCGCTGCTCGAGCGAGCGGGCGAAGACGTCGCCGTCGCGCCAGCGCTGGAGCACCCGCTCCTCGAGGGCGGGGAAGCTCTGCTTGGGATCGACGGGCCGAAAGCCGGGCACGATGGCTGATTCTGACAAGCGACGTGAGCGGACTTCTCCGCGGGTGGCCAGCCGACACGGCGCTGCCTGTAGCCGACGCGCACGCAATACGATTGGGGGGTGCGCCGCGGCATGGCATCGATGTTGGCGGGCGCGGCGCTCGTCGTGCCCGGATGTGGCTCCGACCCGGAGCCGGCGACCCCGGCGGCCTGCCTCGGCGGCGCCGAGGCCTACGTCGAGGCACTGCGGGTGGCGCCGGACGAGGTGGCCGTCGACGGTGTCCCGATCGGCGACTGCCTCACCGACGAGCAGAGCGCCGGCCAGATCGCCGAGGTGGGCGAGGCGATGCTCGGCGCGGCCCAGCGACTGAACGACGAAGCGCGCGAGGGGCCGCTTGGCGAGGCGCCGGTGCGGCTCGGCTATCTGGTCGGAGCGGTGGAGGCTCGGGCGGAGCAGACCGGTGGTATCCACGAGGACCTGGCGCTGAACGTCGAGAGCGCGGCGACCTTCATCCCCGCGGACGACGTCCTGCCCGGCGGCTTCCAGCAGCGCTACGAGGAGGGGCTGGCCGCGGGGCGGGAGAGTGTGTAGCCGGGCGCGGCCGCCCGCTAGCCTGCCCTGACCTGAGTGCGGAGGCTCGAGTGACAGACCAGCTATGGGGCGGCGAGACCGCCAAGGCAGTTGACAACTTCCCGGTGTCGGGACAGCCGATCCCGACCCCCGTGATCCGTGCGCTCGGCCGGGTCAAGGCAGCCGCGGCCCGCGCCAACTCCGAGCTGGGGCTGCTCGACGGCGACATCGCCGAGCGGATCGCGGCGGCCGGGGACGCCGTCGCCGCGGGCGAGCACGACGATCAGTTTCCGGTGGACGTGTTTCAGACCGGCTCCGGCACGTCGTCGAACATGAACGCGAACGAGGTGATCGCCGGCCTCGCCGGCGACGGCGCCCATCCCAACGACCACGTGAACATGGGCCAGTCGTCGAACGACGTCTTCCCCTCGGCCGTGCACCTGGCCGCCCTCGGAGAGGTCGCGCACGATCTGCTGCCCTCCCTGGACTCGCTCACCGAGGCGCTCGAGGCGAAGGCGGTGGAGTTCGCCGACGTCGTCAAGGCGGGTCGCACCCACCTGATGGATGCCGTCCCGGTGACCCTGGGGCAGGAGTTCGCCGGCTATGCGGCCCAGATGCGCCTGGGGGCAGAGCGGGTACGGGCCACGCTGCCCCGGGTGGGACAGATCCCGCTGGGCGGCACCGCCACGGGGACCGGGCTCAACACCCACCCGGAGTTCCCGGGCAAGGTCCGGGGCAAGCTGGCCGAGGCCACGGGCCTCGAGGTGCTTCCGCCCGCGGACCCGTTCGAGGCGCAGGCCAACCGCGACTCGCTGGTGGAGCTTTCGGGCGCGCTCAAGGTCGTGGCCGTGTCGCTGATCAAGATCGCCAACGACCTTGCGCTGATGGGGTCGGGCCCCCGGGCCGGCCTCGCCGAGCTGCGCCTCCCCGAGCTGCAGAAGGGCTCGTCGATCATGCCGGGCAAGGTCAACCCGGTGATCCCCGAGGTCGTGATCCAGGTCGGCGACCAGGTTGTCGGGAACGACGCCGCGATCACCATGGCCGGATCGCAGGGACAGTTCGAGCTGAACGTGCGGGTGCCGCTGATCGCGCGGAACCTGCTGGACTCGATCAAGCTCCTGGCCTCGGCCTCCAGGCTCCTCGGCGGCAAGTGCGTGAGCGGGGTCGAGGCCAACACCGAGATGACCGACCGCCACGCCGAGGCCACGCTGGCGACAGCCACCGCGCTCAATCCCCATATCGGCTACGACCGGGCCTCGGAGATCGTCAAGGAGGCCGCCTCTTCGGGGCGGCCGCTGCGGGAGGTCGCCCGCGAGCTGGGCGTCGAGGAGTCCGTCCTCGACGAGGCGCTCGACCACCGCAGGCTGGCCCGACCGCACGACTGAGTCCGTCTGAAGGCGCGCGCCGCAACGATCCTGGCGCTGGCCGCCGCCGCGGCCACGGTCCTCGTAGTGGCCTTGCTGTGGCGAGGCTCGGTCGCGGACGACGCCCGCTCGATCGCGGACGCCGCGACCGAGACGGGGCGCGACGATGACGCGTTCGGCTGGGATCCCTCGCAGCGCGAGGAGCTGGAGCGGCGCGCGGCCTTGGGCACCTCGCACGTGCTCTACGCCCTCAGTCCCGGCGGGGTCGAGGCGACCGCGGAGCGCACCGAGGCCTGGCGCGGGGAGGTCGAGCGCGCCGCCGGGCGCCACGACGTCGATCCCGACCGGCTCGAGGCGCTCGTCTTCCTCGAGAGCGCCGGGCGCCCGGAGGTGATCGCAGGTGAGACGCCCGAGGCGGCCTCCGGACTGGCCCAGATCATCCCCTCGACCGCCACTGACCTGCTCGGCATGGAGGTCGATCTCGAGCGCAGCGTCAAGCTGACGAAGCGAATCGGCCGCGCCGAGCGCGACGGGAGATCCAGGAAGGTCGCGCGGCTTCGGCGCGAGCGCGCCCGCATCGACGAGCGGTTCGATCCCGCCGCCGCGCTCGACGGCGCCGCGCGTTACCTGGCGATAGCCCAGGAGCGCTTCGGAGTCGCCGATCTCGCGACCGTCAGCTACCACATGGGGATCGGCAACCTGGAGTCGGTGATCGACGCGTACGGCGACGGGGATGACCTGTCCTACGCGCAGCTCTTCTTCGACACCGCCCCCGACCGGAACCCGGAGGCCTACGGGATCCTCGCCGGCTTCGCCGACGACTCTTCGCTCTATCTGTGGCGGGTGCTCGCCTCGCAGCGGATCATGGAGCGCTGGCGCGCCGATCGTGCTGCCCTGCGGCGGGAGATCGAGCTGGCGACGGCCAAGGCGACGCTGGAGGAGCTTTACCACCCGGCGCAGGAGACCGAGGTCTTCGCCGGCCCGGATGCGCTCGAGGCGGCGACGGAGGACGGGCGGCTGCTGCCACTGCCCGCCGGCGAGGACGCCGAGGGGCTCGGCTGGCGCACCGATCCGCAGATGGGCGAGCTCGCGCCAAGGCTCGACCGGGAGCCCTCGCTCTACCGCGCCCTGCGGCCGGAGGCGCTGGCGGTGCTCTCGTACATCGGCGGTCGGGTGCGATCCCTGAGCGGCGCCGAGCGCCCGATGCGGGTGACCAGCAGCGTGCGCGACCAGGCCTACCAGGACCTGCTGGCCGGCTCGAACCCCGAGGCGACCCACGCCTACTCCCTGCACACGACCGGGTACTCCTTCGACGTTCTCCGCGAGTACGAGAACGACCTCCAGGCGGAGGCGTTCCAGTTCGTGCTCGACCGGCTGCGTGCGCTCGCGGTGATCGACTACGCGCGCGAGCCGCGAGCGATCCACGTCACCGTGTCCCCGCTGGGGGCGGAGCTGCTGGCCCCGTAGGCTTGGTAGGCAAGTAACGACGGGCGCGGTCCGCCGACCAATCAGGTGAGAGAGCTTCGAGAAGGAGACGCAGCGAGATGAGCGAGAGCAAGACCGAGAAGGCGACCTTCGGCGCCGGCTGCTTCTGGCAGGTCGAGGAGGCCTATCGCAACACTCCCGGCGTGATCGAGACCGCCGTCGGCTACGAGGGTGGCCATGTCGAGAACCCCACCTACGGGCAGGTCTGCTCCGGCAACACCGGGCACGCCGAGGTGACCCAGGTCACCTTCGACCCCGACCAGGTGAGCTACGAGGAGATGGTCGAGAAGTTCTGGGCCGTCCACGACCCGACCCAGCTCAACCGCCAGGGCCCCGACGTGGGCGACCAGTACCGCACGGTCATCTTCACCCACTCCGACGAGCAGGCCGAGATCGCACGGCGGTCGCTGGAGAACGCCCGGCAGCGGTTTCGCGATCCGATCGTCACCACCGTGGAGCCGGCCACAGGCTTCTGGAAGGCCGAGGAGTACCACCAGTGCTACCTGCAAAAGCGCCAGGAGCAGGGGGGCCTGCTCGGGATGTTGACTGGCCGCTGAGGGGGCTGGCGACAAGCGTCGCCGTGGCCGCGGTAGCGGTTGCGGTCGGGTGCGGCGATGGGGACGATTCGGCGACCGGACCGGCGGCAGACTCGGCGAGCGCGCTCGACCTGACGCTGGATGCCGACGGTTCCGGGAGGGAAGAGGCGATGACGGCGACCGTCGAGTGCGCGGGATCCGGGGCCGCCCCGGAAGGCCGGGCCTGCGAGCTGGTCGAGTCGCTTTCCCCGGCAGACCTCGATCCGGTCCCGCCGGACATGGCATGCACGCAGATCTACGGTGGGCCCGACACGCTCGAGATCACCGGGACGCTCGAGGGCGAGCCGGTGGACGCCGTCCTCACCAGGGAGAACGGCTGCGAGATCGCCCGCTTCGACGCCTGGGCGCCCCTGCTGCGGGAGCTGTTTCCCGGCTACCGCCCGGGCGCCTCGCTCTCGCCGGGCTGAGCGTTCCGCTCGAGTTGTTGCGTCAGGTCACGCCATGCGTGCTCAAACGCAACAAGCCGCCGGCGGACGGGCTACGCGTCGCCCCGCCGACCCGAGCCGGCCTCGATCGCCTTCACCGCCAGCTCCACCGCCGCCTCCCAGTAGCGGCGGCCGTGCTCGGCCGAGGCCTGGGCGGGGTCGCCGATGACGCCGTTGGCCGCGACCGCGGCCGTGCCGCCCTCGAACATCCGCCCGAGCGCGTCCTCCAGCTCGCCGACGAACCCGGCCTCGGCGCGGTCGGCGTGGACCAGATCGGGATGGCTGACCATCAGCATCGACGTCTCCCACTCGCCGGCGTGGAGGCCGCCCTCGGCGATCGGGACGCCGAACTCGTCGGCGGCGAGCTGCGCAACCCGGAACAGGAGGCCGAGGTCGGTGATCGCCACCACTAGGTCACGGTGCTCCGGCGGGAGCGCCTCGACCGCCGCCCGGAGCGGCGCGTAGTTGCCGCCGTGGGTGGGAACGAGCACGATGCGCCTGAAGCCGCCGCCCGCGAGCGAGGAGACGAGGTCGGCCACGAGCGCGGCGAAGGTCTCCTCCGACAGCGACAGCGTCCCAGGGAACGAGAGGTGGTGGCTCGAGCAGCCGACCCTGACGGTGGGGGCGACGAAGGCGTCGAGGCGATCGCCGAGCTCGCGGGCCAGGTGATCGCCAAGCAGCGCGTCGGTGGCCAGCGGCATGTGGTGCCCGTGCTGCTCCGTGGCCCCGAGCGCGACGACGACGGTGTCGCGCCCGCCCTCGATCTCCGCCTCGACCTCGGGCCAGGTGAGCTTGTCGAGCTCGATCGCGGCCACGACACGAGTCTATGCCGCGGGCCGCGGCGAGACGCCCGCTTTGCATGGCAAGCGGAATACCCGGCGATGCGCGACGAACCGCCGCTTGACCCCCCATACCGAGGGAAATCAAGGGTTCGTGGCGCGAGGCAAGAACCGCGTCGAAGAATCCCCGCGAACAAGGGCGGGCGCTATCCCGCCGATCCACCTCGGGTTGAGGAAGTCATCTCTGTGATGAAGCAGGCAGGCGACCGACCGCATGGCTTACGGACTCGCGGCCTGATCGATTGGGGATGGGAGCAGCTGCTCCACATCAACTTCGTCACGCCCATGCGGTTGAGATGGCACGTCCGAAGCGTCTACTTCGACAGCCCGGCGGCTTCGAGGGCTTCCTCCTTCGCGGCGTACTCGCGTCCCTGAACGATCACCCCGTCCCGGAGCCTGAGCAGGAATACGTAGGAGCCACGGACGTCGGCGCCTGTGTGTCGGCCTCGGCCCACCAGGTCCGCGACCGCGATCACCTCGTCGCCGAGATCGACGAAGTCGTGGGTCTCAAACCGCAGATCGTCGAACATCCCGAGCCAACTGGCGACGTATCCCTTGTAGTCATCGAGTCCTTGATAAAGGCGAACGTCCGGCTCGTCTTCACGATTGCGATAGGTCACGTCGGGATCAAACAGCTCGAAGAAGGCGGGCAAGTCGCCTGCATTGAAATGCTCGAAGACACGCCGCACGATCTCCACGTTCTCCTGCGACATCGCCCGCGCAGTATCTCGCGATTCATTCCGCCTTTCCATGCGAAGCGACTTAGCGCTCCTCGTCTCAAGCGCTATTCGGCCAGCCCGGTGGCTTCGAGGGCCTTCTGCTTGTCCCAGAACGCTTGCCAGCGCGCGATCTTGCCGTCGCGCAGCGTGAAGACGCTCGCGAACGGAGCCTCAACCTCGATGCCATCCCGTCCCCTGAAATGCTCAACCGTGATGAGAAGCACGCGATCGGCGCCCACGGCTCTTATCTCCTGGGGCTCGCTCTTGTGCTCCTCCCACGCGGAATCGAACTCCCCGCCTAGCTTTCGAACATCTTCGCGGCCCCGGGCCACGCGCGGGGCCGGTTGCTCTGGGGGCTCGTGGAATTCGACGTCATCGGTGACCAAATCACTGGTGCCAAAGCCGTCAAACCCGAGCTCATTGAAC
>Ga0299913_10000398_pt1 | contig 26952 bp, 27 predicted proteins | sample RVTome_9_FD_201360 | JGI IMG/M metagenome (GOLD analysis project Ga0299913, IMG submission 201360) | Soil microbial communities from uranium-contaminated site in the Upper Colorado River Basin, Wyoming, United States - RVT155D38 (version 2) ... | reverse complement strand
CTGTGGCACAATGCGACGACGAGTTATCCGCTCTGTTTGAGCGTGAATTCGCGCCCGTAGCTCAGTGGATCAGAGCAGCTGACTTCGGATCAGCAGGTCGGGGGTTCGAATCCCTCCGGGCGCGCCATACCACATGTAGCCGTCCAGCCTCTTGCGGCCACAAGATGTTGGGGCGATTGTGTCAGGAGCTCGCCGCAGCGCCCGTCCGAGTCAGATGCTCGGTGCCGGATTCGTGCTCAGCGCGAGCTCCAGACCGATAATCAGATGCTCATCTGACAACGACGCCGACCTGACCAGGCCGTAAGCCGATCGGCTGTCGGAAGGCATCGACGCCGCAACTCCGGGATCGTTCAATCTCGGTTGCACGCGCTTCCTGACCCCCGTCAGGAACACAGGTAAGGTGCCTCGCCCTGCGCTCCTGACTCCGACTATCCCGGCCGATGCGCTGTGGCACCGAGCGTGGATGGGGGAGCGTAACGAATCGAGTTATCTGCCGTCCGCCAACGGAACCCGTGGCACCGCTGCGTCCCCCGGTTCGGCGCCACTCGTTGCGGGGAAGGAAGGTGGTCACCGATCCGCGGCAAGCTCTGCCAGACCGTTGAGGCGGGCGGCCCAGGCCGCCGCGACCCGCGGGTCGATGCCGACGCGGACCCCGGTCTCCACCGCGAGCCCGTGGAGTCGATCGGACCATGCCTGCTCGGCCTGCTCGCGCTGGGCAACGTCCTCGAAGTAGGCATCGGCCATGGCAGACAGGCGCTGGCGGTACGCCGCCTCGGCAGACTCGACCCGGGCGGCCTGCTGTGCCGCGACGGCCTGTCCGTTGAGGCGATCGGTCCAGGCCTGGTCGCCCGTATCAGTGCTGCCACCCGGCCGAAGCGAAATGGCGAGCGCGACGATGGCGAGCATGCCGACCGTTGCGATGAGGGTTCGGAGAGTGCGGGTCATCGGTGTGCTCCTTCGTCCGTCCATCCTGGGCCCGGTGGTGGGCCGTTGTTGCGACGAACGATCCGATGCGGCCATCCACGCGCGGCCTAGGCGCGCTCTACCCTCGCTCTACGAGTCCGCGCGGCAGTAATCGGGGCTCAGCCCCAGCTCATCGGCCTGAGCCTGGCGGTCATCGGGCACGCATGGCACGGCGATCTCGCCGGCGATGATCCGTGCCTCGAGCTCCTCCAACCGCTCGCGGTGCTCGTCGAGGAAGCCGCCGCTGTACGAGATGCCGGTCGCGCCGGTATCCAGGCCCCACGTCCGCGTGCCCGGGGCGAACGTGCCGTCGGCGTACTGGGAGATCGCGGCGTACGCGATGGTGTCGAGCTCCTTGAGCACCGAGCTCAGGATGTGCGGACGCCACGCCGCGGCGTTCGTGGCCGCCGGGAGGTTCACGACGGTTTCGTACTGGTCCGTATCGACGCCGATCGCCCAGACATGGCGGCCATGCTCGGCCGAGAACTGCCGCGCCGACTCGAAGAGGCCGAGGCCGGAGTTGCCGGACGCGTGCATTATGACGTCGGTTCCCGCCTCGTACAGCTCCGTCGCCACCTCCTGCGCCCGCGTCGCGTCGTCGAAGCCGGTCCACTCCTCCACCGATGACAGGTAGGTGCTCACGATCTTGATGTCCGGGTCGATCGCCCGCGCCCCGGCCTCGTAGCCTGCCTGGAAACCCCAGAGGATTTCAGTGTCGACGCCGCCGATATAGCCGATGACGTCCGTCTCGGTCGTGAGCGCTGCCGCCGCGCCGGCGAGGAACGATGCCTGCGAGTCGTCGAACTTCAAGAAACTGACGTTGGGCAGTTCGCTCGGCTGGTCGACGAGAAACTGCACTTCGGGGTACTCCTCGGCAACAGGCTCCACCACCCAGATCGGTAGACCGACCATCGCGATCATCCCAACCGAGGATGCCGCCCGTCGCAGCTGGGTCACGGCCATCTCGTCCATGATCTCGCGGACCTCGGTCTCGGTGAGGCCCTCGAACCAGTCTTCGCCCCGCTCCTCCTCGATGGCGGCGAACAGGCCGTTCGACGAGTATTTTCGGCTGGTGAGATTGAAGTCACGCACGGCGCGGTCGAAGCCACTCGTGATCTGGACGTTGACGATGTCCTCGGTCGTGAGGAGGAGGGCCACCGGCTTCAGCTCCGGCTGCGAGGCCAAGGTCATCCACGCAGCGCCGCCGCCCAGCAGCACGACGACCGCGGCCGCCAGGCCGATGAGACGCAGCCGCGCCGTCCGCGCCAGCTTCCGGTGCTCTTCGGTCCGCGCGGTCTCCGCCTTCGCCGCATCACGGTCCCGCGCGAGCCCAGCCTCGAGGAACTGCCGCTCCACTGCCGTCTGGCGGAGTGTGCCCTCCCGCGCCCAGTCGTCGAGCTCGGTGAGGCGGCGGCCCGTCAGCAGGTAATCGGCGTCCCGTCCCGAGAGCTCCCATTCGTCGACCGCCGTGGCGAGCGCGTCTCGGCGCCGCAGCGCGGACCGGTAGCGATCGATCCAGCCGGCCAGCCGCTCCCACTCGGTCAGCAGTGCCTCGTGCGCCAGCTCAACCGTGGCCTGGCCGCTCTCCGCATCGTGATCGAAAGTCAGCAGCCGATGGCGCCCGAAGGTGGTCAGCACGTCGGACAGGACGACGGGATCCACGCTGATCTCCGTCAGGTCGGTCAGCGTCAGGCGCCGGCGCGAATCAGCGGTCCCGCGCCCGAGACGCACGAGGCGCAGGAAGACCTGGGTTGCGGTCCGCTGCCCGTCGGCGTCGAGGCCGAGGAATGCCGCCTCCGCGCGCCGCGACAGGATGCTGCGCAGCCCGCCCAGGGCGGTGTAGTCGCCGAGAGTCACGACGGACCCGCTGCGCCGGTCGAACAGCTCGGTCAGCGCGTACTGGAGGAGCGGCAGGCTTCCCGGGCTGGCCGCCGTCTCGGCGACGAGCTCGGCGAGCAGCTTCGGTTCGACCCGGACGCCCACGCCGTCGGCCGGTGCCACGATCGCCGCCTCCAGGTCCCTCGCCGTCATGGGCAGGACGTGTTCGACGCCGGGCACGAACACCGCGCCGAACTGGGGGTGCTGGAGCGGCCGGTCGTAGTAGTCGGCGCGCAGGGCGAGGACGACGATCAGCGGCGACGCCTCGTCAGTGGCCTCCGCGGCCACGGCGGTGAGGAATGCCGTGCGCCGGGCCTCGTCGGCCGCCGTGAAGAGCTGTTCGAACTGGTCGATGACGAGGACGATCCGGCCGGTGCCATTCGACTTCGGGACGAGCCTGCCGGTTGGGACAGCGCGTTGCGTGGCGCGGGTGACCGCGACGCGAACGTCGGTCGCAGGATCCGGCCCGGGCGTGATCGCCGCCACGGCCCAGCCATCCGATCCGTCGATCGCGCCCGCCCGGAGCCGCGGGAGCAGGCCCGCGGCGACGGCGCTCGACTTGCCCGACCCCGACGGCCCAACCAGCGCCACGAGCCGTTGCCCGGACCCGATCACTTCGATCAGGCGCTCGGCGAGCGCATCGCGGCCGTAGAAGTCGGCGGCGTCGTCCTCCCCGAATGCTCGCAGGCCCTTGTACGGGTTGCGGGCCATGCCGGTGTCCCGATCGGACGTGCCGGTCGGCATGAGGGCCGGGTCGTGGAGCAGCATTCGGTCGCGGAGCCGCTGGAGCGGCGGGGAGGGCTCGAGGCCGAGCTCCTCGACGAGGAGCTCGCGGAACTTGTCGTACGTGCGCAGCGCCTCCGGATGTCGTCCCGCGCGGTAGAGCGCGGTCATGAGCAGCTCGCGCGACCGCTCGCGCAGCGGATCGTCCCGGATCGCCGCCTCGAGCAGCGGGATCACCGCGGTCGTCTTACCGGCCTCGAGCTCGGCCGCGGCCAGCGCCTCCACTGCGTCGAGATGCAGGTCACCGAAGCGCCGGACGTAGGGCTGCGCGAACTCCTCGTACGCGAAGTCCGACAGCGGTGGTCCGCGCCATAGCGCGAGCGCCTGCCGGAACGTGGCGGTCGCCGCCGTCCGATCGCCCGATGCCATCGCCGTCATGCCGGTCGCCACGAGCCGCTCGAACCGCCGCGCGTCGATCTCGTCCGGCGAAGCTTCCAGCTGGTAGCCCGGCTGGCGCCTGTGGATCAGCCGCCGCCCGGCGAGGGGCTCGAGCGCCTTGCGCAGCTCGGAGACGTAGATCTGGATCGAATGCGCGGCTGTGCGAGGGGCATCGTCACCCCACAACAGCTCGACCATCCGCTCGACCGGCACGATCTCGCCGACGTGGAGGACGAGGATCGCCAGGAGCGCGCGCTGCTTCGGCGGGCCGAGGTCGGCCACCGTCGTCCCGGCTCCCGCCTCGAGAGCACCGAGGACTCGGAACTCCATGCGCACCCTACTGTTCGAGTTCTTGCATCGTCCGTCCCAAGGCCGTGGAGGTCAAGGGACGCTTCCTGCACGGTGCAGGTCGCTGCTCTACCCGCGCTCTACGTCGACCTGTGACCGCCACTGGCTGATGGCCCGCCAGCGCAGCCCAAGTGGCTTTCTGAGTCGCATCCCGGTGAGGTCATGGCCGGGGGGTGTCCATCGGTGAGGGTTGGTATTGGGTTCGTGGCTCTTGAGGTCAGGCTCAGGCCGCCTCGCGGGCATCAGACTCGCAAGGAAGACGAGGGCATCTGACTCACGCCGCCCTCTGAATGGGCATCAGACTCGTCCCGGAAGCGAGCTCTATACTCACCTTGATCTCAACCAAGATCGAGCCGTTCGGGCGGCCTGGTTGAGCACGAGATAGGGGAGTGGAGACGCTTCCGCGGGCATCGGACTTCGGATCAGCAGGTCGGGAGTTCGAATCTCTCCGGGCGCGCCATCCCCCCTCGTTTCACGCTCAATCGACCTGTGACTGCCTCCATACGGGGCAGTTGTTCGAGCACGTGACCGGCTGATTCGGCCCGTGAACGCCGTGAATCGTCCGTGAACGCTGCCCCTGAGAGAAGGGGCAAATCGATGGATTCACCTGGTACCACCATTCGCTTGAGCGACGCTCGCGAAGCATGGCTGGAGGACGCTCGCTTCAGGCGGCTGAGCCCGGCCACCCTGCGCGAGTACGACCGCGTCAGCGCGGCGGTCGTCGAGTTCGTGGCCGTCGAGGTGGGTAAGGAGCCTCCGATCGCCGAGCTGACTCCGCGGCTCGTGCGGCGCTGGCTGATGGAACGGCCGACCCAGCTGCGGCCGGCTTCGGTGGCGGCCTACGTGCGTCCGCTGCGGGCCTTCAGTCGTTGGTGTGCCCGCGAGTACGGCATTGCCGAGCCGCTGGCCAGCCTGCGCGCGCCGCGCGTGGAACTGGAGCCGCTGGTGCTGTTTCGACCCGAGCAGCTGCGGGCGCTGCTGGAGGGCGCCGGCCTCCATCTCGCCTACGCGATCACCTTGCTGGTCGAGACCGGGTTACGCGTGTCCGAAGCCGTGGCCGTCGAGATCGTCGACCTCGATGACGCCTGGCTTCGCGTCCGACGCGGCAAGGGCGGCCGGCCGCGGAAGGTTCCGACCAGCACCGTCCTGCGGCGGGCGACCACGGCGGGCACGGATGCGGGTGCGCTCCCCATCCGACAGGCGCGTGACGTCCGTACCGTCGAAGTGGAGCTGCGGCGCCGGTCCTCCGTCCCCGTCCGGGGCATGGAGCAGGCCCAGGATGTGCATGAGCGTGCTCTTGCCCGATCCCGACGGGCCCATGATGGCCACCATCTCGCCGGCCGCGATGGCCACGTCCACGCCGCGAAGCGCGTCGAGGTTGTTGCGCCGGCCCAGGCGGTAGGTCTTGCGCAGGTCGCGACCTGCCAGCAGTGCGGTCATGGCGTCCTCACTCGTATCGCAGCGCGGCGACCGGGTCGAGCCGGGCCGCGTTCCAGGCGGGCACGATGCCGGCGGCCATGCCGAGAATCGTGCTCAAGGCGACGGCGAACAGGGCCGTGGCGAGGGTCAGGTCGAACAGGATGGTGCCGGAGCTGCGGCCGACCTCGTTGGCCAGCGTGACCACGACCGCGCCGAGCCCGAGGCCGATGACGCCGCCGATGAGCCCGATGAGGGCCGCCTCAGCGACCAGGTCGCGGATGATGCGGTGACGCGGGCCACCGATGGCGCGCTTGATGCCGATCTCACGGGTGCGCTCGGTGACGCTCATGGCCATCGTGTTGATGACCGACAGGCCGCCGACCACCAGGCTGATGATCGCGACGCCGATGATGATGGCGTTGAAGATCAGGGTGGTGGGGCCCACCTGCTGGTCGAAGTCGGCGCTCGTCATCGTGGATACCTGCTCGACCGCTACCTCGATGCGGTCCCCAAGCGCCGCGACGTCCGAACCGTCCTTGGCATACACCACGATCTGGGTGGCCATCTTGGTCGGGTCGAGGGCCGACCCCAGTTGGGGCGGGAGGGTCTCGAGGAACAGCTCCTGGGCGGCGGCCAGCGGCACCATCGCGGTCGTGTCCGGGGCGTTCAGAGTGGGTTGCAGGATGCCCACGACCTCGAACGGCACGCCGCGGAGCATGGCGTCCTCGCCGACGGCGACATCCAGCGCCCTTGCCAGATCGCCCCCAAGACGGTGACCTGCGATCCCTCATCACCAGCGGTCAGCAGACGCCCGAGGGCAGGCTGCAGGTCGAGGCGCCCCAGGCCGCTGTCCGCGCCGGCCACGGCGCCGATGATGATCTTGGGCATGCTGAACCCACCGAGGCCAGTCTCCTCGTAGGGGATCTGCACCTGGGGATCGACGGCCGCCACATCGGCCATTGGACGGATCCGGTCGGCGAGCGCCAGGTCGATGGGCACGAGGCCGATGCCGATCCCGCTGCTCGAACCGTCGCTCACGAGGACCTTGCCTTCGTAGTAATCGCTGCCGCTCGCGACGAAGGAGTTGATCTTGTTGGCCATCGAGCTGAACACCACCAGCGCCCAGATGCCGATGGTGATGCCCAGCACCGTGGGTGTGGTCCGCAGCTTCCGGCGGCCGAGCTCGCGCAGGAGTGTCACGCGACGCCGCCCGCGGCCAGTGGTGCGACCGCATGACCGGTGGCCGCCTGGGTCGTGGTGCCGGGCGCGGGCGCTGCGATGGTGATCACGACCGTGCCACGCGCGCGGGCCGTGCCCACGTGGCGGAGTGCCGCTGCCGTCTCTGTGAGCGGGTACGTCCGGTCGATGACCGGGCTGATCTTGCCCGCCTCGACCAGGTCTACGAGGGCCGCCAGTTCCGCGGCGTTCTCGACCTTGACCGATGGGCTGCCCTGGCCGCGGATGAAGCTCGAGGCGATCGTGGCTCGGATGAGCCGGCCCATGCCACCACCTGTGTGTCCGCCGCCGTTCGGCTGCAGCATCCCCGTCGGTGTCAACACGCGGCGCATGGCCCCCAGGGAGTGGTTAGCGACGTTGTCGAGGATGAAGTCGTACCGCTCGGTTCCCTTGGTGAAGTCCTGCCTGGTGTAGTCGATCACGTGGTCCGCGCCGATGGACCGGACCAGGTCCGCGTTGCGGCTGCTGGTCACGCCCGTGACCTCGGCCCCAAACGCCTTCGCGATCTGGACGGCGAACGTGCCGACTCCACCGGACGCCCCGTTGATGAGCACCTTCTGGCCGGCCTTGACCTTTCCGTTGTCGCGCAGCAGCTGGAGGGCCACTGTCGCGGAGACGCCGATCGCCGCCGCCTGCTCCATGGAGAGCCTCGCCGGCTTCGCCGCGAGATGGTCCTCGGGAGTCGAGGAGAACTCCGCGAAGGCACCCGAGGTCCAGCCGAAGACCTCGTCACCCACCTCGAAGCGAGTGACTCCCTGGCCCACGGCCTCCACGGTGCCGGCGATGTCTGTGCCCGGGATGGGCTGCTTGGGACGGCGCAGGCCCGTGGCCATGCGCACGAGCAGGGGACGGCCCGCCATGATCAATCGGTCCCCCAGGTGGATCGACGCCGCGTGAACGCGCACCAGCACGTCGCCGTCACCGATCATCGGCCGCTCGATCTCCCGAAGTCGGAGGGCGTCCTCCGAGCCGTAGTGGTCCTGGACGATCGCTTTCATGGTGCTGGGCTCCTCTCGGTTGGTGGTTCGATTGGCACTCTTGCGGCACGGGCTCTGCGCCGCTGTATTCGCCGCGCGTGCTGGGTCGACCGTAGGCTGCTGCGTACGCGCCGCCTACGGAGCCCACCCTGCGGCCCGTGCGGTGTCTGCCCCGGAGGGTGGTCAGGGTCTGCCCGGATGCCGCCGCACTCGATCACGGCCACGAGGGTGGCGCTCGTGATCGGGGACGACCGGATCGTCGATCGGCTTGCTGCCGGTCCATGGAATGGACGACTTGCGTCGGCCGGCGGCGGCGAAACCCGCACCGGGCGATCGGGTCACCGTGTCGGCACCGCCGCCACGACCGGCACCCGGACTGGCACCGCGCGCTGGCCGAACAGATGGCCTATAGAACGGCGACCGCGTTGCGCAGCGCGTCGGCCACCGCGTGAGCAATGCCGGGGGCGGCGAGGTTCCCGGTCCGGCGCCATGACCGCACGAGGACATAGCCAAGGGTGGAGTGGATGGCCACGAGGTAGGGAATCGTCAGGATGCCCAAGCTAACGAACGCAACTGGCAAGTGCCAGACCCCCCAGAGTGCCGACCCGTAGAGGGCTGTTGCACGATCTGGCCCGGTCGAGGAGCCGTGTAGGTAGGGGTCGAGAAGGCTCCGGAAGAAGACCTCTTCCATGACGAAGACGACGGGCAGGTACGTCGCCAGCGAGATCCCCAGCGTGACGACTGCGGTGACGAGACTCCCGTTGAACCCGCCGGACATGAGCCGGTATACGACCATGACGCCCACGAGGATGGCGCTGTTGATCAGCGTCGCCTGGATGGTCGACCGCACGGCCTCTCGGTCCATGGCCCTCAGGGCGTACACGGCTCCGACCGATCCGACGCTCGCGGCGAGTCCGTATGCGGCGATGACGAGGTTTCCGTCCTGGACTCCGCGCAGAATCAGGGTGGCCGGCGCGATCGAGACGAGGACGACGGCAATGACCGATCGCCGCGTAAACGTCAGTGGTGACGCGTCTCGCAACCACAGCGCCCGCAGGGGGCGGCGGACGACCAGCAGCTGGAAGCCGAGGGTGATCGGGATCCCCAGGAGCAAGTACCCCTCGGCGCTGAGGCCGAACGCGAAGCCGAGGGCCATGTAGCCGCCGACGATCAGCGTGGCGATCGCGGCCCGCACCAGCCGGCGATCGACCGCGTTGGTCGACACCGGCGGGTCTGCCACGGCGACGCCGGGCTGGGCGTTCATCGGAGCGGCGTCCCGGCACGGACCGCGGCCACGACATCGAGGATGGCCTGCGTCGACACCCCGGCGTCGACGCCGGTGATGAGCGAAGTGTGCGTGGCTGAAGCCAGTTCACGATGAGCGCTGTTCGTCGACAGGGCAGGCAGCCGGTCCTGGGCCTCCGCCCATCCAACCTGTTGCCCGGTTCCAGCGCTGACCACGACCAGCGGTCGAGCACCCAGGCTGGTGAGCGCGTGCGCCTGCTCCAGCGCGTCGGGAAGCGCGACGACCTCGTCGAGCGCGCCGCGAGCCGACGCGACGGTGGACTGGTCGGCAGGCACGCCCAGGACCAGGCCCAGGAGCCCTACCCGGGCGAGAGACGGGCCGAGCGCCGTGGCCGTGCGGAGGTTCTCGTAGAAGCCCGGGTAGGCGGGCAGCACGCTGAAGGCATCAGCCGGCTGAGCGTCGAGGAGGACCATGCCTGCGACCTCGTCCGGATAGCGTTCGGCGAACACGCGGACGTACACGCCACCCGACGAGTGGCCGGCGAGGACGTAGGGTCCGGCGACGCCAGCTCGCTCGAGGAGGGTGTGCAGGTCAGCGGCGAGGGCAGCGCCGTCCTGCGGCGCCTGTGCCTCGTCGCTCCGCCCGTGACCGGCGCGGTCGTAGACGCAGACCGTCGTCGACGCGGCGACGTCGGGCGCGATGACTCCCCAGTACGCGGAGGACTCGCCGAGGCCCGACTGCAGGACGACCGTCGGACTCCCGGTGCCGGTGCACTCGATGTACAACTGGCGTCCGTCCACGTCGATGAGCTGGCCCGGCTGCCCAGGGGCGCCCGGGCCGATGGCGGCGCTGACGGTGGCGATGCCACCCCCGACCGCCAACAGCAGGAGGATCGCGACGGCGGGGACCACGAGCCAGCGACCCCGGCCCACGAGGTGGCGTCGGACCTGCACGGTCATCCAGCCGGCGAGGATGGCGACCGCAGGCGGCCAGACCCAGCTGAGCCCATCCATGGCGGCCGGGCCCGGCTGAATCACGATCAGGAGCAGCCCGACCGAGCCGAGGAGTATCGCCGGCGCCATCGCCCAGGGCTGGGGTTGGGCGCTATAGCGGGCCGTCAGGAGCGCCACCAGGCCCCAGCCGAAGCCGAACGCCAACAGCAGCGACCCGGTGATGAGCGGCTCGGAGCCGCGTGCGGCCGGGCCAAGCAGCAATAGGATGGCCAGCGCGGCAGCGGCGGCGAATGAGCCGAGCATGACCAGCACTGGAGACCGGTCGCTCGCCCCCGGCCGGACACTCTTCCCGCCCACGCTCCACAGAGGTGCGCTCATCACGCCACCGCCGTCGATTCCGCGCGGGTGGCGATCGTGGCCACCGACGGCGAGCTGAAGCCGCGGGCAATGAGCCAGATGGCGAGGGCCACCTCGAACAGGCCACCGGGGATCGCCAGGAGCAGCCCGACGTCGAGACCCAGGATGTCGAGGGCATAGCCCGTGAAGAAGATGGCGTAGCCGACCATGCCCAGGGCGGCAAGGAGTCGCGGGACGAGGCGGGTTCGGTAGGCGAGGTACCAGAACGGGACGCTGCCGACTCCAAGGGCGATCATGGCGATGCGGTAGGCGATCGCATTGCCCTGTCCGGCAACGGCAGTCAGCGTCGCCACATCGCCGACCTCCTGGCCGGCCAGCGCGACGGGGAGCAGGACGAACATGACGCCGACGGCAAGGCCCACCGCTTCGATGATCCGGGTGGCCAGATACCCGATCGCGACGCGCTCGCCGACACCGCGTCCCACCGCGTAGAGCAGCACGCCGATCAACGCGACGAAGAGCGCGTCGGCCAGCATGAGGATCGCGCCTAACCTCAGCGCCACTTCGCCTGTGGCGAGGGCGGACGCGGGATCATCCCCGGCCAGCACGGAGTTGACGAGCGCCGTCCCGCTGGCATAGGTGACGAACGCGCCGAGGAGCAGCAGGCCGACCGCGACGGCGCTTCCCCGGAAAGTCGGCGGTGCTACTGGTGAACGTTCCATTCTGGTCCCCTTCGCGAGCAACCACGAAGCAGTCAGCTCGGGCGAGCGATCGGTTCGTGTCTGCACGCAACTTAGGGACGCCACGAGACCGGGCCAATGGAGAAAGCCCTGCGCGCGGACGGTGTTTACTCGGGGCCTGAGGCAAGGGTCTGCCCGGATGCCGGTGGGCGTGTGATCGCGCTCGCTGATTTCGGACTGCCGGCTAAGGCGACGTAAAGGTCGCTCGCATCGATGGTCGATTGGGACATGCAATCGTGATCGATCTGCCGCTCCAGGAAGCCCCCGCGCGATGGTTCCACCCCGCTTGGCGCAAGCAAGGGATGCTCGGAGCCCATCTTGGCCTCAGATCGCTTGACTGGACCCTTGCAGGTGGGCGAGCACTGCCAACACACGACGGTGGTCGTCGGACGTGGGCAGGAGTTCTAGTTTCGAGAAGATGTTCGCTATATGGGCCTCGACGGTCTTCCGCGCCATCGACAACCGATCAGCGATTGCCTGGTTGGATCGACCTTCGGCCATCAAGGCCAGGACCGTTCGTTCTCGCTCAGTGAGGTCGTCCAGAGGGACTCGCGCCCTTCGGCCGACAAGCACCGCGACGACGGCCGGATCGATCGCGGATCCCCCCTTTGCGATGCGTCGGATCGCGTCGGCGAAGTCCTCGAGGTCCGTGATTCTGTCCTTGAGGAGGTATCCGACGCCCCCGGCACCATCGACGACCAACCGGAGGGCGAATGACGGCTCGACGTGCTGGGAGAGGACGAGAATGCCGACCGCGGTCCCATGCTCCGCACGGATCGCTTCCGCCGCGCGGAGACCTTCATCGGTGTGGGTGGGCGGCATCCGGATGTCCACGATCGCGACGTCCGGCAGGTGATCGCGGGTCACGCGCAACAGGGCATCCGCGTCCTCGACCTGCGCAACAACCTCGAACCCTGCATCGACCAGCAAGCGGGCGACGCCTTCGCGCACGAGGATCGAGTCATCGGCGAGGACTAGCCGCAGGCTCACGGTCGACCGACCAACGCTCGGATCGCGGCTCCGGAGAGTTCATCTTTGGGGATGAAGCCCAGCGAGTGACTGTTCGTCAGGCGACGCCCGTACGCTCGTGCGTCGCGGCTCGATGTCAGTACGACCCACGGAGGCGGTCCATCGGCGGCCAGGGCCGCCGCCACTTGGAATCCTTCGATGTCCGGGAGCCCGATGTCCAGCAGCACGAAGTCAGGCTGTAGGGATCGGGCAGCCTCCAGGCCGGAGGCGCCATCAGCCACCTCGCCGATCACGACGAAGCCATCGCTGTTCAGGATGTCGCGGGCCTGCGTGCGAAATCGAGCGTCATCATCAACGATCAGGAGCGTGGTCATGCGTCCATGGTGCCATCCGCAACGGCCAATGCCTACAGGGCTGGCACGGGGAGCGGCGTAGGTGGATTGGTCGGGATCACCGCCGAGATCTTCGTGCCGCCACCGAGGGGGCTGACGACCGTGATCGTCCCATCGAGGGCCGCAAGGCGGTCGGCAAGACCGCGCAGGCCGCTGCCGGAACGCGGCTCGGCGCCACCGATCCCGTCGTCCTCCACCTCGATCGTCATGTGGTCGGCGAGGCCCCTGACGCGCACGCGCGCCTTGGTCGCATTCGCGTACTTCGTGACGTTGGCCAACGCCTCCGAGATGACGAAGTAGGCGGCGCCTTCCACGGCCGAGGAGTAGCGCTCCGAGCCGACGTCGACCGACACATCGACTGGCGTGCGATCCGCGAGCGACTCGACAGCCTCCCCGAGGCCGCTTTCGGTGAGGATCAGGGGATGGATCCCGAGCGCTAGATCGCGCAACTCTACGAGCGCTGCCTGAGCTTCCTCGGCTGCCCGGTCCAGGCTGTGTCGGACTGCAGGGTCGGCCGCCTCACCGAGTTTGGATCGCGCCGCCCGCAACTCCAGGCTCAGTGAGATGAGCCGCTGCTGGGCGCCGTCGTGGAGGTCCCGCTCGACCCGCTTGCGCTCCAGATCTCCTGCCTCGACGATCCGTGCGCGCGAGGCGCGGACCTCCTCGAGTTGCAGCTCAACCTCGGCCCGCAGTCGAACGTTCGCGTCGGTCAGCCGTCGCGAGCGGAGCCTGACGACGAGGAGCACACCCAGGAGGGCCGTCGCAACCGGATAGACCGTCAGCAGCGGGAGCCAGAGTCCGGCAACCGCCGTCGAAGCGACGACCTGAGGAAGGGTCAGGAACATGAGAAGCGTCGTCTGAGTGAGGATCAGGACGTGTGCTCCGAAGCCGAAGGAGAGGAGATGGCGGAACGACAGGTCGTCGAGCAGCCGCCGACGATGGCGCCACACCAGCCCGAGCCCGGCGGCTAGGAGCATCCCCGCGATTCCAGTGACGGAGGCAGCGCCAGGTTGGGTGAGGCGGAAGGCGATCATCATCGCCAGCGCGATCGCGGTGGGGATCGGCCCGAAGAACAGTCCGGCGATGATGAGCAGAACCGTGCGCGTGTCGAAGAAGATGCCGGACGCGAAGTGCCAGGGCGACAGCATGATGCTGACTCCGATGACCCCGAGGAGGAGGCCACTGATTCCCTGCTCGATCCGGGCTCGGTCGATGGTCACGCGACTCGACACCACGTCGAAGACCACCGCGACTGCCAGCAGCAGCGCGGCATTCTGAACGAGAGCCGGGAGTGCCAGATCGGTCACGATCCCTCCACCATCGTTCGCGCTTGACGGCGCTGACCGTGGGATGACGGACATCCCGCCTCACGGCATTCTCGGCGAGCGATTGAGACCCCATCCTACGCCACCCCACATCCGTGCACACCCTATCCCGCTTCCCGAGCAAACACCGCTTCGGGGGCTGTTGTGGCTCCGTACGGCAGAGTGTGATCGTGCGGGTCTTGCTCGGACATGCCTGCAGCGAAACACGAATCCTGAGAGGCGGCGCCGATCTACCGCGATCGGACGGTGAGTACGGCGTTTCCGGCGTCTTCGCCCACGTGGTTCGCCCACGGGACCGGCGTCGCAGGTCTTCGAGAGGGCCCACGCTGGACAAGTCCCGGCAAGCTGCCCATCCCTGGGAATGTCTACGCAAGATGAGTGGATCGGCACCGAAGAGGCGGCGCGGCGTATCGGGATGGGAACCGACTGGGTTCGCGTACAGATCGCCGCGGGACGGCTCGCGGCTCGCCTGTGGCAGGTCGGAAAGCGAACGACGATCCGGATTCGAGTGGCCGATTGGAGCAGTTCCGCCGGCAGTCTTCGCGTGACCTCGGTCGAACCCGCGATCGATGACGAGGCACCGAGCCCTTGGGAGATACGGGGACCACCCATCAGAGCGCGCGTTCTGGCCCAGGAGTCATGGGCGAATCGGCCGGAGCCTGTGAAGAGGAGTCGGACATCCGCATTCCACGCGACCCGCAGTATCAATCGACCGCCAAAGAGCGCACACTGCCCGCCAGCGAGGTACTGGGCTCTGACCCTACCAGCCTGTTCGCGGTTCGACACGACTTCGCGCGGCCTGAAACCTCCCGGACTGGGCCCGTGTGCCGGAGGAGACAGACCGTGGCATCCGAAGCCAACGCGATTTCGATCGATACCGTGAGGCGGCTGTCGACTGCGGCGAAGGTGAATGCCGCGGGCCTGGTGCTGACGGCCGCAGGCATGCTCGTACAGATCGCCGCGGGATCGACGCTCTATCCGAGTGTCACCGGGCCGATCGTGCTGATCCTGGCGGCGATCTTCGTGACGTTCGGTCCCGGCCGCTGGACCCCATGGGTGGGGCTGGCGGTCCCGCTCGTCCTCGGTGTCGGAGCGATCGTCGCAGCGGTCATGACCGGCGGCTTCGTCGACCAGTTGACCGATGTCGGCAAGGCCGGACTGCTCGTCGGTAGCCTCATGCACGTCGCCGGGCTGATCGCGGCGATCGTCGGCGGCATTGCGATGATCACCGGCGGACGGGGGGCGGCGGAGCGTGAGCGCTGAGGTCGCTGCCGCGGTCCTGCTCATCGCCGTTCCAGTCGCCTTCAACCTCGCCTTCGTCGAACTCGGCCGGGCGTTCGACTACCCGAACATCCTGCGGAAGGAGCCGGACGAGATCCTGACCCGCTTCCACGACGGTGGATCAGGGCTGATCCTGCGCTGGGAGGCGCTGCTGGTCAGTGCCCTGGCGATGCTGCCCCTCGTGGCGCTGCTCGCTGTGGCGCTGGGCGCGCCGGCGGCACTCACGGTGACAACGATCGTCGTTGGCTCGGCGGCGGCCCTGGTTCAATCGCTCGGGCTCGTGCGCTGGCCATTCGCGGTGCCCGAGTTGGCCCGGCGCTACGTGGCCGCCGAGGGGGAAGAGGGAAGGGTCACCCGAGGCATGATCGAGATCGCGTTCTCGACCCTCCACCGACTCCTCGGCGTGGGGATCGGCGAGCATCTCGGCTACATCCTGACTGGCGCGTGGACGCTCCTCGTGGCGGCTTCGGTGCTGTCAAGCGCCGTGCTCCCGGGCTGGCTTGGGATCCTCGGCATCCCGGTCGGGGCGGCGCTGTTGGTCGGAACGCTGGAGTTTGTCGGGCCGAATGAGGAGCGCGGTTGGCCGCTCGCGGGAACGATCGTCCCGATCGCCTACATCGCTTGGTCGTTGTGGCTCGTTGCTCTCGGGGTCGTCCTGCTTGTCACTCCATAGCGGTCCCGGCTGGGGTAGCCGGTAATCGCCGTGGACGAGCAGTCCACCGGCGGATAGTGTCCTACGCGGAACTTCGGATGCAGCGGTCAGGAGGCGGAGCTGTCTGTGCTGCGGGGCTCTCTGGTGTGCCCGTCGCAGCTGACCGCTCGGCGACCTTCGACACCCAGCCGGGCCCCTTCGTAGGCGTTAGGTCACACCGGAAGTACCGCTACTTGCTAGGTCGTATGGGTATTACCGTAGTCCGCTAGCACGAAGTGGTATCTGCGTGGACAACCGCCGAGGATGGTGGCCGTCGAGCGCGACCGCCCTATCACCCCTCTCGATCAGCCTCGCGTATTGCCTCCTGTCCATCGGCTGGATCGTATTCAGCGACGGCTTCACGGAACTGATCCCAGATCGGTCGGTCGCCCAGCAGGTCCAGTCCATCAAGGGCGTCGGATTCGTGCTGGCCACGACCGTGCTCATGTTCACCCTCATCTCGCGGTACCGGCGCCGCCTCCTGCGAGCCGCCGAAGAGCGCGCTCTCGAGCGCGAGCGGCGTGGGCGGGTCGACCGGCTGCTCGACTCGCTGCGCCCGGCCGACACGCCTGAAGCGACCATGCGCGCCATCACCGAAGCGCTGGGTCAGTTGCCAGGGATCGACACCGCAGCCTACCTCCTCGCCGATCACGGCCGGTTCACGGCCATGAGCGTGGACCCGCGCGTTCCCTCGTCCTGGCAACTCGCCCAATCCGTCGCAGCCAGCCTCGGTGCCGGAGGCGACCAGTCGATCGAGCGTGCCGCGCTGACGCCGGTCGTCCACGAAGGCGAGGTCATCGGGATGCTCGTGGCTTCGACGCGACATCCGATACCGTCTGACGCGCACGCGGACGGCATGACTCAGATCGCCCGTGCCGCCGGCGCATGGCTCGGCCCCGTTGCCGCCGCCACGCGCAACCGCGAGCGGCGGCGGGCCGACCTGATGCGGAGCGCGTCAGACCTGATCGCGGTCTTCCAGCCGATCGTCGACCTCGAGACGGGGAACCCTGTCGGCTATGAGTCATTGACGCGCTTCCACGACGGCGTCTCGCCGGCCGAGCGCTTCGCCGAAGCGGTCTCGCTAGGCATCGGCCCTGAACTCGAGGAGATGGCCATCCGACAAGCCCTGTCTGACGCGGGGGAGCTGCCTGTCGACAGCTGGCTCGCGATCAACGTATCGGCGTCGCTCTTGCTCGAGGACGGTCGACTTCGTCGGCTCCTCGCCCCGGTGAGTCGGCCGATCGTGGTCGAGCTGACCGAGCAGGAGGCGATTCGCGACTACGAGGCCATCCGCCATGCGATGGGCAACCTCGGACCGAACGTCCGGCTGGCCATCGACGACGTTGGTGAGGCCTTCTCCGGTCTCCGCCACCTGGTGGAGCTTGGACCGGCATTTGCCAAGCTCGATCTGGCCCTGGTTCGGGACATCGACGCCGATCCCGCGCGCCAGGCGCTGGTCGCTGCGCTCCATCACTACATGCTGCAGACCGGAGCCCGCCTGATCGCCGAGGGTGTGGAGAGCGATGCAGAGCGCCAGATGCTGCAGCTGCTCGGGATTCGGCTCGCGCAGGGCTTCCTGCTTGGACGGCCTGCGCCGGTCGGCCAGTATGCTTCGGCTAACGGGGATCCTGCGAACTTGCGTCGTCTTCCTCGCCCCCAATCAGGCGTCGCCCGTCGCCCGCATGCGGCCGCCGAATCACTTGTCGTCGACGACCCGCCCGGAGCTTCAGCTCACCCAAGCCGCTGATCGCAGGTAACCCGGCGACCGAGCATCGGACCTTGCGCTCATCCCCGGTGATCTGCCGGTGTCGCAGCGTGCTGGCCGGCGACCCCGGCAGGCGTGAGCCATTCGCTTGTGCCGCCCGCGAAACGCGGCTCCAGGACGCTCGCTTCCGACGGTGAGCCGAGTGCGTGGCCGTCGAGGCGGGGGGCATCAACCGAGGAAGGGGTCCTCCAGCCGCCACTGATGATCCTGCCCGCACTCCATGCACTCTACGAGGACCTGCAGCCGCTCGGCACGGGATCATCTAGGCCTAGCCGGCCACCTCAGCTGCTCTCGGTTCGCCGCGCCGGCGCTCGATGGTGTCAAGCGCCAGCGCACCCAGCCCCAGGATCCAGCCGATCACGAAGGCCAGACCACCGAGGAAGCCGACCAGCCAGCCGATCAGGGTCAGGGCCGCGGCCCACACGAGCGCTCCGATGGCATACGCCAGCCACGGCGAGGTCGTCAGGCCGAGCCGTGACATCGCGCCACCGATGGCCATGGCCACGTAGACCTGGCTGACGAAGATGAGCGCCACGATGGCCAGCACCACGATGACGAGCGGCACGACGAAGGCACCGCCGAATGCCGATGCCAGCATGGCCGCTCCCGCCGCCAGGGCACCGAGGACGATCAACAGCAGGAACTGCCCGATCCAGGCGGCCAGTCCGGCACCGAGTGCCTGCAGTGGCCGAGCATGCAGCGCCGCGCCGGGGTGGAGCACCCATCCGGGGCGCGCCAGCATCAGGCCCCATCCGAGCACCAGCAGCCCGATGAACCCACCGACCAGACCCGTGAGGACGTTGTCCGGCAGCAGCGACCGGTAGCCGGCCCATTCCGGGTCGCGCCGCTCCACGTCGCCGCCGACCTGAGCCCCGCCGACGATCTCCGCCTCGCGCTCCGAGGCATACAGGACATCGCCGCCGATGACCGCTCCGGAGCCGATGCGCAGTCGTCCGAGGTTGGCATCAATGCTCCCGCCGACCGAGCCGTTGATGGTCAGCTCGCCGGCAGCCGCCAGGACGTCACCCTCGACCGATCCGTCGACGCGCAGGCTGCCGGTCGCACCCGCCACATCACCGCCAATCGAGGCTTCGCTGGTGATGTCGACGTTGCCGCCGGCCACGACGAGATCGCGACCGATGGTGCCCGAGACGGTGACGTTGCCGCCCAGCGAGCGAACCGCGCCCTCGACGGTTCCGGAGACGGTGACGTTGCCACCGGTGGAGTTGAGGGAGCCGACCACCGTGCCGCGCACCTCGACGGTCCCCGACGCCACGGTGAGATCGCCGTTGACTCGGCCGTCGATGACCGTCTGTCCCGCCGCGACGTAGAGGTCGTCATCGACCGTCTCGCCGCTGCTGACGTCGACCCGATCGCTGGCCCGGTACTCCGCGGCAACTGCCGAACCGACGAGGGCCAGCAAGAGGAGCAGGGCGAGCAGAGGTGCGGTGGTGAGAGAGCGCATGATCAGCCTCCGGATAACGGGACTCGAGTTAGGGCGGCGATCGATCACGACGGCGGCCAGGAGAAACGCCGCCATCGCAGACAGACCGGCGATGAGCGCGTGACCAAGGGCGAAGAGCGGAGCCGCCACGTACGGCGCTCATGGGTTGCGGTCAGCATACGGCACGTCGGGATTGCGCCCCGCCCCCCACCACAGCGTTGGCCTCGAGTCTCGCCTTCAGGCGGCCAAGGTTCTCTGCGACTGACGCACTGATCTGTCTGCTGAAGGCGCGCCCGACAAGTCCGCGCGCGCCGGGAGGATCAAGTTCCACCGTGTTCGTCAGGCTCGTCCCGGAATCGGTTGGCGACAGCACGTAGGAGACGCGCGCAGGCATCGATGCCAGGTGACCGACGACGGTGAGACGCCGTTCGGGGTCGAACTCCGCAACGGTGAGCGACTCCGACTCAGGACGAGGTGACGATCGCTCCTGTGCGTATCGGGTGCCGACGCGCGTGTCGCCCGGGCTGGCCTTGCGCGTGCGGACGATTGCCGGGTTCCACTGCGGCGTGTTCTCCAGATCAGCGAGGTAGGCGAACACCTCCTGCGGAGTCCGCGCGATCTCGATGTGGATTGTGAAGTGGATCAAGGACCGAGATCTCCTTTGGGGTTTCGCCCGTTCCATGCGGAGTCGGGAGACGGAGACTGGAATCTCCAGGAATCGGCTCGTGGATGGTCAGGGAAGCGGACGGTCGGGAAGCGGACGGAGGTCACAGCGCGATCAACCGGCCCACCCGGTCGTACTGCAGCAGGTAGTCGATCGCTATGAGGACTGCGAATGCGCCCGCAGCAAGCGGCTGGCCGGCTCGCCACAGCAGGAGAGCGGCGCCACCGAGCACCAGCAGCTCCAGCACCAGCCGCGCGATGCCCGGGATGGCGATGGTCGCATCGGGACCGTCGCCCGGAGCCCGAAGCAGCGCCCAAGCCACAGCAGCCACCACCGGCAGGCTGAGGGTCCAGAGCCAGCGGCTCAGTCCGGCATGCTGCGTCCAGCCCCAGTAGCCGATCGCGATCAGCGCAACCAGCTCAAGAAGGAAATGGAAACCAAGGGCCGCCGGGTGCTGGCTCACGCTGACGTCATCCCGGCCCCGGCCCGTTCAGCGCGAGGATGGCGCACAGTACGACCAACACCGCGGTCGTGCCACCGAAGGCGTATCGCTCGATCCTGCTAGGAGCTGCGAGGTTCGCGACGGTATTGAGTCCTAGCAGCACCGTCACGGCCCAGGTGGCCGGTAAGAGCCACTCCAGCGGCAGCGGGCTCCATCCCAGTACGCCGCCCTGGGCTAGGAGCACCAGGGCCAGGAAGAGCAGCACCGGGACCGCCAGCGCTCCGATGATGCGATGCGTCATCGGCAGGCGGCCGGGATGGGCGCCGCCCCACGCGTAGGCACCCCACGGTGCGCCACCAACCAGCGCTGTCTGGAAGGCTGCAACGCCGGCGATCAAGATGGCAGCCAGGATGGCAACCGCAGCCGTCACGCGATCTCCGCTCGCTCGATCAGCAGCGAACTGATCAGGAGCGCCGCGAGCAGGTACCCGGCCGCAACCAAGGGGACGAGCAGGCCGTCCGCCGTCAGCACGCCTCGTGCGGCTGCCACCGGTGCGAACTGCAGCACCTCGGGGGGTGCCACCAGTGCAGCGAACTGCTCGCCGAAGAACAGAGCCACCACCAGGCCGATACCCGCCACTTGGCTGCGCGCGATCAGGCTCACCGCGAACGCCAGCGAGGCGATGACGACCATGCCAGCCCAGGCGCCGAGCAGGCCGAGCGGCAACCACGCGAGCGTCCCGGCGTGACCGAGATCACCGGTCGGGAAGCCGGAGATGGCGCTGGCGGCGACCGCAGCGACGACGCCGACCGCGAACAGTGCGAGCAACGCGATGAGCGACAGCAGTGCGATAGCGGCGAAGGTGGTCAGCACGTAGCGCCAGCGTGGCTCACCGCGCGTGAAGGCCAGCCGCAGTGTGCCCCATGACCACTCGCTGCCGATGACCAGCCCAGCGTAGATCGCCAGGGCCATGCCGCCGAACAGCGGGAACAGCGCAAGGAGGCTGCGGTAGGCATCGGGGAAGGTGAGCAGTCCGGCCAGGCCGTCGCGGTCCTCACCGGCGGGCAGGGTGGCGGCCACCGCACCCATGCCGACGTAGATCATGACGATCGCCAGGCCGACGATCAGGAAGGTGGTTCGGGTTGCGGGTCGTTTGACGAGCTTGAGCAGCTCGCCGCGTAGCAGTCTCATCTGTCGGCTCCAGTCAGGCTCAGGAAGAGGTGCTCGAGACCGTCCCCGGTCTCAAGTCGGTCGGCGAACACGCCCACGCCCGCCAGCGTTCGGTTGACCTCCGAGGCACGATCGGACGCCGACGACAGCTCGATCCAGCCAGGTCCCATGCCGTTGTCGGGAAGGTGGACCGCGCCCGCGCCCAGGAGCTGCTCCATGGAGTTCCGCGCCGTCGCCACCTCGTCGGTGGCCACGTGAACGCGGATCAGGCCACCGACGGCCAGCATCTCGCTCAGCCTGCCGGCGCGGACTAGCTGCCCCTGGTTGATGATCGCCACCTCATCAGCGAGCTGCTGCATCTCAGCCAGCAGGTGGCTGGACACCAAGATCGTGTGGCCCTCGGCGGCCAGGCGCCGCAGCAGCCCGCGCATGTCGACGATGCCGGCCGGGTCGAGGCCGTTGGCCGGCTCGTCGAGCAGGAGGAGTGGGGGATCGTTGAGCAGCGCCGCGGCGATGCCGAGCCGCTGGCGCATGCCGAGCGAGTAGCCGGCGTACCGATCCTCCGCTCGGTCACGGAGATCGACCAGCTCCAGGACCTCGTCGATGCGCCCGTTCGCCGGCTCGGGTCCTGACGAGCCGACCACCCGCAGGTTGTCGCGCCCGGACAGATACGGGTAGAACGTCGGTCCCTCGATCAGTGCCCCGATGCGATGGAGCACCGCCTGGCGGTCGATGACCGGCTCACCGAACAGCTCGACGGTTCCGGCGTCGGCGCGAAGGAGGCCGACCAGGATGCGGATCGTGGTCGTCTTGCCGGCGCCGTTCGGGCCCAGGAAGCCGTAGACCACCCCCGACGGGACGGTGAGGTCGAGGCCGCGCAGCGCCTCGTGCTGGCCGAAGCGCTTCTTCAGCCCCTCGACGTGGATGACGGGTGTGGTCATGGATGCCCCTCTCAGGAAGTCGGTTCGTTTGGAATCAGACATGGAAGCCCAGCAGGTTCCAGTGGTTGAGCTGCCACGCTAGTGCCACGGCGGCGAACGCGACCAGCGTGAAGTGGATGCGAGTGGCCAATCGCCACGACCCGTCCCGCCAGGCGAGGATCGTCAATGCGACCAGCCCCACAGTCATGAGCCCCGCGAGGATCCCGACACTCAGCATGGCAACGAGTAGCGGCGCCACCTCGTACTCGATGACGGTGAAGTCGGCGAGGATCGCCACCAGCAGCACGACGAACAGGGTGTACAGGCCGGCTGTGGCGACTGCCCACCAGCGAGCGATGCGGACTCGGCCCCAGGGCTCCCTGGTTCGTCTGCGCTGGACGAGGCCGATGATCGGCCAGAGCACCACCCCGGACAGCAGCACGAGCAGCGACGCGAGCAGGACGCCGGCGTGGAGCATCGGGCTGTCGATGCCCGGCGCCGGCCGGAAGGCGGTCAGCGGCGAGTACCCCGTCAGCGACGAGCCGCCGAAGACGACATGGGTCGGTTGGCCATCTTCCATGCCGAAGACCATCCGGGCGGGTCCATCCTGCTGGGCGAACTCGTCCTCGCCCACCTGGACCCAGCGCTGCGGCGCCAGGAAGCCGGCGACCTCGGTGACGAGGACCCCGTCCGCCGGTGCCGACACCGTCATGACCGAGAGTGCGGCGAGCAGTCTCGTCAGGGTGGTGCTCGAGATGCGGTTGTTGGCGTATGAGCCCGCAAACCGGTCCGTTGCCGTGGTTGAGCCAACCACAGGTTCGGCGGCGGGCGGCATCCCGGCGAACGCGTGGTCCCAGAACGCCTGCGCGAACTCCTCGCGAGCCTCAGGCCCGCCGGAGCTGTTGTAGGCGACGAAGAACCCGATCTCGTGCTCGGGCGCCATGGCCAGCAGCGCGTGCGAAGTGTTGAGGTCGCCGCCATGGCTCAGGATCCGCTGACCGTGCTCGGCGTGCTCCCAGAGCCCGTGGGCGTTGCCACCCAGGCGGGGGTCATGCGTGAACAGCTGGCTGTGCATGCGCTCGGTGCTGGCCTCCTCGAGAATCCGAGCGTTGCCGAGGTGCCCGCCCTGCAGGTGCGCCAGCAGGAAGCGGCCCATGTCGGCACTGGTCGCGACCATGGCGCCGGCCGGCGGAAGAATCGAGTACTCGAAGAACGACTCGACGAGGCCGGCCTCACCAGCCTCGTACACGTGGGTGACGTCGGCTGCCAGTGCCTCAGGAACCGGCTGGCGCGTGGACGATCGGCCCATGCCGAGTGGCTCGAAGATGTGGCGCTCCAGGTACTCCTCCCAGCTCACGCCCGAGACCTCGGCCACCAGGTGGCCTGCCAAGGCAGCCCCGTAGTTGCTATAGGCCGTGTACACGCCGGGCTCCCAGTCGCGGGCAGGCATCGTCCGCTCCAGGGCCGTCGCGAGATCGGGCACTGCGGCCGCGTCCCTGGCGAAGGCGGCGGCCACAGGGCGATCCTCAAAGCCGGCCGTGTGGCTGAGCAGGTGCCAGACCCGAACCGGCTCGGCAAAGGTGTCGGGAATCTGGAAGCCGCTGAGGTAGCTGTTCACCTCTCCATCCAGCTCCAGCTTGCCCTGCTCGACGAGCTGCATGACCGCCGTCCAGGTGAGGAGCTTGGCGACCGATCCGGTCGGGAACAGTGTCGTATCGGCTTCGACCGCCACATTGGCGGCGACGTCGGAGTGGCCGTAGCCCTTCGAGACGAAGACTTCGCCGTCCTTTACCACGGTCACCGTCGCGCCAGCCAGGGCAAACCGGTCGAAGTGGTCGGCCATCAGCTCGTCGACGAACGCCTCGAGTGCGGCCGGCGTGGTGATCCCGCCCCGTGGGTCGCTTGCGGTCGCAGCTGCACTCGCGGGCAGGGCGAGCAGCAAGCCAAGGGCGGCGAGCATTGGCACTCGCCAGCCTTTGCGGAGTGGGGTCGTCGCCGTCGAGTGGTAGGGGTCCCCCATGAGGTCCTCCGAGCGCTAGATGAGGCAGCGCCTGCTCAACAGGCCCTGCCTCATCGTCTCGAAGTTGCGCGACGGCGGGGGTGAAGTCGGAGGATGGGCCGCGCTCTCGGACGCCACCTCCGTGGATATCTACCGTACAGCCGAAGTCAAGTTCGCGTCACTCGTCACCCAGCGCCTCCGGCGTGTCCGGGGCTCATCGTGTCGGGCGCTCGCGTCCCGCTGTGCTGGATCCCCAGCCCGCTCCCCCGCTGGCCGAAGAGTTCGTAGGACGCGCTCCTCATGTTCGGCCACGCATACCGATCAGCGGCCACCCTCCCCCTCGGCGCGGTACCTGAGTGCATCGTTCATCTGGTGGTAGCCCTGCTCCGTGGGGCCGAACATGCGGCCCATGAGCAGCACCATCGGTCCCATGAAGCGCTCGCGTTGCCGGAAGCGCGTTCCGCCGTTCGGGAGCGGCTCGATCCAGATCGCATGGTCACCGCGATAGACGAAGAGGAGGAAGCTGCCGCCCCAGATGATCTCCTTGCCGGGTCGCACCGCGAAGACCCTGGGTGTGAACTCCATCGGCTTCATGCCTGGCGGAGCGACGGTCAACCGCAACCGGGCTCCGACCTCGAGGTCTCCGTCAATCGCCGGGATGAACGGGTTCCATTCCTCCCACCTCGGGAAGTCGACGAGCACGTCCCACACACGCTCAGGCGGGACGTTGATGTCGATGGAGGTATCGATTACTCGGCTCATCCGGATGCTTCGCATAACCGAGCCGAGCTGGTCATCGCGGGATCACGAGCCGCTGAGCAGCAGCACGTTGGCGAAGCCGATCCCGAGCAAGCAGGTGCATATCAGCAGCGTGGCTGCGGCTGGTGGGGCGAAGAAGTGCCAGACGGCCCTAGATGGCTGGCCATTCCGAACCGTGGGCCCACCGCTCGCAGATTGCGGCCGCAATGTGGGCAGCCGTCAGGCCCGGAGGGCCATTTAGCCCGGGTCGCGCCATCCAACGGCCTGCCATCTCGCACCTGCGTGCCGACGATGGGGTTCCGCACCGGGAAAGAGACCGTGCAAACCTCCGCCGCCATCGCTGCCGAGCCGAGGTCGTCCGCATGTTCCATGAGTCCGTGGCGCGACGTCTACCGGGTCGGTGCCATATCGGCCATCGTCTACGTCGCGCTGGTGGTGGCCGCGATGGTGCTCGACGTGCTCATGCCGCCGCCCGTCGAACGTGCGCGCGCTTGGGCGCCCTGAGCCGGCCCAGGATGGGAGCGGCTACCGTCGTCTAGCGGTGGCGGCGACGGTCGGTGACCTGCGGCGCCACTCGGTCCCCGTGAAATCCTCCCAGCGAGCGAACGGGTGCAGACCGTTGCGGACGAGGAGGCGTCGGAGGGCGGTCAGTGAGTAGGCGCGATCCCAGACGCGGTACGTCGTGATGCCGTCGCCATCGACGATCGCGTGCTGGTCCAGGTCGAGGTCGCCGTCGTAGCGGTAGCTCGTCTGGATGAGGAGGTGGGGACCGGGGCGCCAGAAGCCGGCGTCCCGCCGGGACACCTCGATGTGACCGTCGCTGACCCTCGCTCGGGCAGGCGTCTTGACGTCGAACGCGAAGATGCCGCCCGGTCGGAGCGAGGCGCGAACCGCAGCGAGCAGCCGGTCGCGTGGGTCGTCGGCCAGCACGCCGAAGTCGAGGTAGATCATGACCGCCGCGTCATACGGACCGCCGAGTTCCGCCTGCGTGTAATCGGCGACGCGGTATTCGATATCGACGCCATCGGCCTCGGCCAGCTGACGCGCGTGAGCGACGGAGCCCGCAGACAGGTCGATACCCGTCACTCGGAGCCCTCGGCGGGCGAACTCCATGGCATACAGACCGGGACCGCAGCCCAGGTCCAGCAGGTGCGAACCAGGCGCCAGCCCCAGGGCCTCGACAAGGTGATCGACGGTCGCTCGTATGGCCCCCGGCCGGCGGCTGGCGGCGTCGGTGCTCGGGTCGAGGTGCGCCGCCAGCATCTGCGACCCGATGTACGGGTCATCCCAGAAGGGCGCGTCGTGTGGCGCGAACGGCTCGGGTCGACCGAGCGCTCGCGCCAGGACTTCGGCGATCGGAGCCACCTACGGCGCGGTGAGATCCGGCAGCAGCATCGGGATGGCCGTCGCCACGCCGAGGCCGATGGCCAGGTAGAGCGGCAGGGTCGACTCGCTAGCGTTCCCCACCAGAAGTGTCACTCCAGCCGCCAGGACCGCGATGATCGCCACCGCGAGGCCGAGCATGCGGCCCAAGGGCCGTGCATGCCAGGTCTGCCAGGTGGCGTAGGCGGCGAGGCCGGCGTAGGCGACCGCGAGCACCGCGACGATCAGCACCGCCGCGGAACCGGCGTCAGCCACCCAGCCGGTGAGCTGTGAACCGGTTGCCCACGCAGCGAAGGCCATGAGCGCCGCCAGGACGAGCGCCGCGGCGGCAATCACAGCCAGCAGTGAGCTGCCGACGAGCCGAGCGATTGGTACGTGAGCATCCATCAGTGGGTTCTCCAAGTACTGGGTGCCTTCATCGACGGAGCAGGTAGCCAGGGAAGAACAGGTAGACATTGAAGAAGCCGATG
>Ga0299913_10000397_pt1 | contig 26972 bp, 18 predicted proteins | sample RVTome_9_FD_201360 | JGI IMG/M metagenome (GOLD analysis project Ga0299913, IMG submission 201360) | Soil microbial communities from uranium-contaminated site in the Upper Colorado River Basin, Wyoming, United States - RVT155D38 (version 2) ... | reverse complement strand
CACTCCAGGCCGCTAGCGCCGCCCAGGACCGCTGCTAGATTGGCTCACGCCTGGTGGGCGTAGCTCAGTTGGTAGAGCTCCTGGTTGTGGTCCAGGCGGTCGCGGGTTCGAGTCCCGTCGCTCACCTCTCAAGCCCTGCAAAGCAGCCGTCTTGCTCTTCGAGGCGTAGTGAGCTCCTGGACGCTGTTGCAGAGCTCGATCTGGGTACTCGTCGCGAGTTCCCCGGAGAAATCGCTGCAAACGGTGCGCTTTCTCGCGCCGTTGTTTGAGCTAGCGGTGCCGCTGTGGACTCAATCGTGGCCTCAATTTGTAAGTGGACCGCGGCATGCTCACGCGCTCAGTTGAGATCGCAATCTGCGATCTCAAAGAACTCGGGCGGGATCCGGCGCGTTTGACAGGCTGCGGCGGGTGACGGATCCGACCGACAAAACGTCGTCAGTCGAGCTGGTTACCGCGCCAGCGATCGAGAAGCGAATCCTCGTAGTTCGTGACCGTCAGGTGATGATCGACGAAGACCTGGCCGATCTATACGGGGTCGAGACCCGGCGGTTGATCGAGCAAGTCAAGCGCAACATCGAGCGGTTCCCGGACGACTTCATGTTTCAGCTCTCCAAGGAGGAGGCGGCGGCTTTGAGATCGCAGACCGCGACCTCAGAGACTGGCCGTGGCGGACGCCGCTATGCCCCTTACGTATTCACCGAGCAAGGCGTGGCGATGCTGTCGGGAGTCCTCCGAAGCAAGAGGGCGGTCGCCGTGAACATCGAGATCATGCGCGCCTTCGTTGAGCTCCGGCGGGCGGCCGCGTCCTATGTCGCAATCGAACGGCGACTCAAGGACCTGGAGCGAGAAACCAGCGCAAAGCTGGGGCAACATGACAAGCAGCTCGCCCAAATCTTCCAGGCGCTCCGGCAGCTGATCTCCCCGCCTCCTCGGCCGAAGCGCCAGATTGGCTTCCGGGCGCCTGAAGACGAGGAGTAAACAGCACGATCGCTGCTGCTTTTCGCGATTGCGAGCGTGAGCTAGCCGCGCTGGCGGGCGGTCGCTCCTCGTCCGGTGGGGGCGCCTGGGCTACGTCTCGCAGACGCGCGCAATCACGCGAAAGTGAGAGTGGCCTGCAGGCGCCCAACCGTGCCCATAGGGCACCGTCGCCGACTTGCTTCAGGCCGGTTGAGTCGCCTCCGGGTCCGGCAGAACTCCAAAGGCGCCCAAAAGCGTAAGGGCGTCGTGGTAGACGTCGTCCCGCGCGACCAACCCGTCGGCGGCGAACGTGAAGTGCGAACAGCCGAGCATCTCGAAACGGCGATGGGTCGGCGGTATGCCCTTGAACTCTCCCTCGTGGGTGCCGCTGATCGTCCACGCGAGCCATACCGCCTCTTCACAGTCGTAGAGGCCGCGGGGCTCAAGCTTCCAGTCAGGGACGGCCCGCCAGACCTCCTCCATCGCCGCCTGGATCTGCTCATGGCCTTCGGCGATCTCGCCCCCCACGACGAAGCGGAGCACGCCGTCCTCGGCGAAGTGCGAGGCGAAGCCTGCCCCGTCGTGACGGTTGTAGTCCGCCAGCAGCCGCTCGACTGTTCCCCTGCGATCGTCCAATCTGAGTCACCCCGCGGTTGCCGATTGCTGTTGGCGCAGCCTATCGGGCTGCTGAATCGCCCTCCTGCCTTCGGCGCAGAGGAATAGCGGCCGCGCGGTCGGAATGCGGCCACCCACAGCCTGCTCAAGCTCCACCGCCACTCACTGCAAGCCGCCGCGCCATGAGACGGGCCCCCGGCCCCGTCCAATCAACCCCGGCGACCCTCCCACGACCGCTGACCCGCGGGGATTTGCGCCACCGCCTCGCGTGGAAGCGGAAGGGAGTGCAACCGTCGGGGTCGCCGAATCGCACGGCCCGGTTCTCGCCGATCTTGGAGAACGGCTAACCAACCACGTCCGAAAGTACGTGCCCTCGGCCGAGGTGGCGTTGGAGCCCACGGCGGCTTCGTTCTCGATCGAGCCCCCCAAGGTTGAAGTGCTTGCGGGCGAGGACCAGGACCTGACTGATCTCGGGAGACAGGGTCACGGGTTCCGTCGCGCGTTCGTCATCAGCGCACTCGAGTACTTGGCAGAGACCGTGAGCGGTGACGAGACGACCGAGCGTCCGACGCTGTTTCTAGCGATCGAGGAACCGGAGCTCTATCAGCATCCGCCGCGCGCCCGTCACTTCTACCGGACGCTGGCAACTGTCGCGAGCGAGCCGTCGGTGCAGGTTTGCTACGCGACACACTCGCCGTACTTTGTCTCGGCGGATCGCTTCGACGCGCTGCGCATTTTTCGACGGCCGCCGAGTGACGGCACGCCCGCCGCGGAGGTGACGGCGGCCAAGATCGACGCCGTCACCGACAAGCTGCCTGAGAACGCGAAGGATCCGCGCGCATACCTTCGGCGCACCCTGAGCGAGCAGTTCCGAGAGGCGTTCTTCGCGAAGGCCGTCTTGTTGGCCGAAGGCGATAGCGACGCAGCAATGTTCGAGGCGGCCGCGAAGTCGCTGGGCCAAAAGAGCCTCGAGGCCGACGGCATCGTGACGACCAACGTCGGAGGGAAGGGCTGTCAGCCTCTCGCACTCGCAATCCTCGGGGCGCTCCGAATCCCGGCGTTCTGCGTGTTCGACGCTGATGCCGATGCGACAAACGGCGACGTCTGCCCCACGTGCGGGCGCGGCAAAACGAATCGCACCGCCGCGATTGCGTCGAACAAGAAGCTGCTGAGCGCTCTCGGCGCCGAGGAAACCGAGTTCCCCGAAACCACCGTGAGCGACACATGGGCGTGCTTCCACAAGGAAATTGAGGACGCAATACCTGGCTTCCGTTCGTCTGTACAGGAAGTCAGCCGCGAACTCGGGTGGAGCGGGAAGTCACCCGAGGCATACGCGGAGGTCATCGGCCGGATGGAGCCGTCCGAGGTGCCGGACGAGCTCCGGCAGATCCTCGATCGCGTGCGCGCGCTACCGCAGCCGGGTCCGAAGTAGCGCGTCGCGTCGGCGCCACGCAACCGGAGGAGGTCCCTCCTGGACGTGTCGTTCGGGGTCACCCGTGGTTTATGCGTCATCGTCGAGCAGCCCCTGGGCTTCGAGCTCCTCGCGCAGGCGGGTGCCCGGCGCCCACCACACGAGGTGGTCAAGAAAGCGGAGCACCCGGGCCTCGCGCAGCCGCAGCCTCCATTCATCGAGCTCCTCGGCGCGGGCCGCGGCGCGCAGAATGTCCGCGGCAGCGCCAGCGACAACGTCTGCTACCTGGATGGCCGGCGTGTCGTGCGAGGCAGCCGTATGGAGCGCTGCGAGCGGTAGCGGGTCCGGGACTACCGAGGCCGTGAGGCGGTGACTCTCGACGACCGCTGGATCCGCCAGCGCGAGCAGTCTGTCTCGCCACCGACCGATCAGCTTGCTCTCGTCGTGAACAAGGCGGAGCGGGCCAAGCCGCTCGCCCCACCACGCCACCTGCTCGTAAGCGGCAGTCAGCGCGGGGTCGAGAGCGTCAGATGACTGATGACTGGGCCCGGTGGTGAGGCGGTCCAGCAGCACGTCAGGCGGAGCTAGCGCCATGAGCAAGAATTCGCCAACGGGATGGCCGTTGCCCTCCTGCACTGCGGCAGCCACGCGTTCGCCGAGTCGGAGCGCCGCGTCGGGCCTGGGGCGCCGCGACGCCACGACGAATGCGTCGAGCATCGGCCGCCATGTCACTGGACACGCGTCCTCGCCAAGCGACGCGAGCACCTCTGTGATGCGCAGGTGCCAGTCCTCGGCATAGAGGTCACCTCCCAGTTCGTGCACTGCAGGCTCAATGAGCAGGTCGACCAGTTTTGGGACGACCATGAACGGCTTGAGCAGGACGCTGACGCGCGCGGTCTCGCGTGCCCGTAAAGCTGGGTCCGTAAGGAGGGCGAGCACCCTGGCCTGGCCGCCGGGACGTCTGCGCAGGGTCGTGTAGTGAGCTTCCTTCGCCGCGCCAGCTACTCATGATGGCGACGCCGCGGTCGACCTCGTCGTGATCACGCTACCGCCGCCGGGCCGGATGGGGCTGCCATCAGTGCCGAGCTCGAGCACCAACCTCCCCAGCCGATCCTCGTCAGCCGGCACCAGCCCCTCCCCGAGGACCGTCCCGCCCGCGTCCTTAGCGCACCACGCCGCGCGCCGATACGCCCAATCGATTCCGACATACTGCATCCAGGGTCTTCTAGCGTCTGACTGCGTGACCAAGCGCCAAATTGCCGGCGCCTGGGGACCCGCCGTTCATCGGATTCACGTGAGGCTGTCGCGCAAATCCGAATGGAGCACCGGTCAGGCGGGTCGGCGCGTTTGATGAGGATGGAGCCCAGACGAACCGACGGATCGACCGCTTCAAACGCAGAGGAATCGCGGCCGCGCGGTCGGAATGGCGCCTGATCGCAGCCACCCACAACCTGCTCAAGCTCCACCGCCACACACTGCAAGCCGCCGGGCCCTGAGCCCGGGTTCGGGGTCACGGGAAGGCGATGAGGTGCCGATCCGGCTCTGGCCCGAGACAAAAACGGAGCAGCCCAGTCATCCCATCATCCCGCTCTGGAGCGCCATAGTCGAGTTCGCGGATCTCTCGCTCGATCGAGTCGACGCGGTCGCGATCGGCCAGGCCTAGCGTGACGAGAGCGTGAAGCGCCCCGAAGCGCATCCCTACTCTCCGACTCAGCGTCAGCGCCCGCTCCGCGGCCTCGGGTCTCGTCGCTTGTTCGCGTTGGCACTCGCCGAGGCCAAGAAGGCCCAGAATCGCATGGATGATGTGCTGCGATGATGCCAGCTGCGCGAATATCGAGGCGGCCTCCGCGTAGCGCCGATCTTCGCGGGCGAGTTCTCCGACCTCGACTGTCAGCGCCTCCTCGCGGAACTTGGATCGTGCAGGCGCCTGCTCCAGGCGCCGTTGGGCGGTGCCCAGTACCCGCCCGGCCTCGGCTCGCTCGCCTTCGAGGCGAAGGATTGGAATAGAGAACGTTTCGGCGTCCGTGTGGCTGACCCGGTCGGTCAAGAGGGCGAAGTCTTCCGCCGCCTTGGCGAGCGACTCCAGGGCGGGCCCGTGTCGCCCGTCCAGGCCGGCGACACATCCTTGTTCGGCAAGCCCCCATGTCTGCAGGTTGAGGCTGGCCAGACCACCGAGCCCGTCGGCGAGCTCAGTAGAAGCACGGTCTGCTGCCGGCAGATCTCCGAGCCAGCGAAGGGTGATGCTGAGATTCAGCGTGGCGCTCGCCGCGAGTTGAGCATCAACTCGGCTGCCGGCCACCGCCTGTCGCTTGACCGTAGTTGCCAGGTCTCGCGCAAGATGCAGTCTGCCAACGAGCTTTGCCGCGTTTGCGACCTCGAGCCGAAGGTGATCGTCATCGAACTGGCTTAGGGCGCGTTGCGCCACCGGGAGGGTGATCGCCGGGCGGAAGGTGTAGGTCAGCCCTCGTAGCCGCCAACGCCAGAGCTTGCGCCAGCCTTTGAGCGGCCCGTGGTCGGTCGCAAGTCCGAGCAGGCGCAGAGCCCATTGCCGCCACCGCGCTCCATGCACGAGCCCCAAGTTGACAAGACTCTGAAGTGCTCGCGCCGAGACCCGTGGGTCGCGCGACCAGAGTGCGCGCCGGTAGCGCCGCTTGGCTCGTGCGGCGTCGCCGAACGCGTCAAGCACAGCCGCTTGTAGTAGCGGCGAGGGCTTGAGGTGAATGTCAAACACGCTCTCTGCAGGTTCCTTCAGATGCTGGCGCACATCGGCTGGCACTCCGCTGGTGAGGCGCCGCGAGTCAGCCCAGGCGATGAAATCCCAATCCGGACGGGCCTGCTGTGCGGAACCCCTGCGGGCCTCACGCACTTCCAGTCGACCAGAGGCGTTCAGGCGCTCAAACCGGCGGACGCCTCCACTTTCGCCCGCGACAATGAACCACGTCGTCTGGGCCGAGCCGGCAAAAGCCACGTCGAGGGCGTCGCGAAGGTCGATGTCGTTCCCGGCATAACCGACAACGGCCACCTCGTTCATCTCACACGTAGTGGACAGCGCAACCCGCCAACTGTCTTCAAGCCGCTTCAGGACTTGGTCGGAGGTGAGGGCGAAGCGGCCAATGTCGGCGCTGCCGTGCAGTTTGAACAGGTGCCCCCGCCGACAAGTGCAGAGAGCGTGGTCGGGAGCGACGATCCGGTGATAAGGCACGTCGCCCTGCTCCGCGGCGCGTTCGACGAGGACATCAAGGTTCGTCGTCCAGACGCTGCCCCCGGTGGCTAGCACCTCAGCCGCCACAAAGTGAATGGCATTGGGTTCTCCGCCCAGAAAGGGGGCGCGAAGCAACGTCTCAACAGGAACCCGTGCCGTTGTGAAGGCATGCAGCAACGTCTCGGGCGCCATCTGACTCAGGAGAGCTTTCTGTAGCTCAAGTCCGAGAGCATTGGCAAACGCTGTACGTATCTGATGAAAGAGTGGACGACCAGCTGGCAGAGCCAGAGACGCGCCAGCTCCCAGGAACAGGATCGTGGCTGGCCGCCCATCTGACATTCCCGCGAGAGTAGGCTCGCATGAGATCGCATCCGAGGCTCAGTGGATTCCACCGCGTCCAAAGAGAAGCCTGTGGGAGCGCTGCTTGTGCTCTGCGCGAAAGCGACTTCGACGCTCACGAAGGTCTTCCGCTCGTTTGCGTCAGGCAGCATGGGCAGCTAGCGTTGATTGCTATGAGATTGTCGGCGGTCGCGGCAGCCCTGGCAGCCGTCTTGATTGCCGGCCTCGTCTTCGCCTGCGGCGAGGACGAGAGTAGCGATGGGGAAACCGACGGAACGGGCGGCGGGAGTACGTACTCCGACCCCTATGACGAGTACTTCAGCCAGGAACTGGCGGAAGCATCGACCGACGCTCCGCCGCCGTCACTGCCGGATCCCGCCCTTCAGGCGCTAGTTGACGAACTTGCCGTGACCGTGCGGGTGAACCACAACGCAGCCGCCGCATTGTCGGAAGCGAGCGGCAGCCCCGTCGCGCCGGTGGACGTGGCGAACGTCGAATCTATCGCTTGTCAGCAAGGGGCGGACGCGGCCGTCACGCAGTTCACGTCGCTAGCTCCCGGCGTCGACCTCGCTGTGCTACCCAATGTGAACGAGATGTCCGGCGAGATGGCGAAGCTCTGTGGGCAGCCAGCGGCCGATGCTTTCTCTGGGAGGGCGCTCGCCTACCTCCTGTCCAACACGTCTGCTGCACCCGAGAGTGTCGAGCCCGCGACGACAGATCTTTCGCTTATGAATCAGGCGGCGTGCCGCGGCCTTAAGGCTGGACTGGCGAATCGAATCAGCAAGTGGCTGAGGATCAGAGGGGCGGGCCGATACGGCGTTAGCCTTGCCGTCGGGGCTGCGCTCACAGATTGCCCCGAGACGCTCGACGAGATCCTCAACGGCTCGTAACCGTCCTATGGCGCGCGTCTAGAGCCCAATACTTCCGTGCCCTGGGTGTTCGGTTGGCCTCTTGCGGGACTTGATAGGGCCGCTTGTCTTCGCGAAGCGATTCATCCGTGGCGTCCGTAACGTGCGCACGCCTTGAGTGCCGTGGCGTTGTAGCGCGCAGTCACGCGTGGGTTTTCAGCTAGGTAGCAGGAGATCACTCGAGAGAGGATGTAATGGCCGTTCCGGTTGGGATGCATAGCGCCCGGGTCGAGCTTGGGGTGCCCGGCGCCGAGATCACCAAGGGGGACGAAATCCATCCAGCGCGGCGTGATCGCCGCGCACGGTTCGTGCCCGTCGAATATCGGCGCCGTCCAGATGAAGTCTGCGTCAGCGCGTGAGGCGACCTGCGCGACCGAGGACGAAAATCTGTACTGGAGATCCAGTAGTGGATTGACCTCCTGCTGTCCGAACACCAGCTGAAGGATGCAATCCTTCGCTTGTACGTCAGGCCATGACGTCCAGAAAAGGTTCGGATAGCCGAGGACAAGGATCCTGGCATTCGGGGCGTCCCGCCGTACGCGACGTAGGAGCTCGGAAGTTCGAGCGACTACCTCTCTGAGTTTGCGCTCAGCCCAGTCGCGAAGAGATAGGCCGCTCTTGTCGCCATCATCGAAGCTATCGTCGAACGTGTCCTCCATGCAATGGGCGTGAGTGGCGCAGTGAGATAAGACGTCTGCGAAGCCCAGGTCGTTCCCACCGATGGTGACGGTGACGAGACCTACTTCTGGGCCAAGGACCCCAGGCGCGAGCTGAGCGCCAAGCCGGTTTCCGCCGCCGTCGGTCTGCTGCCGCGAGTACATGTCGTCGAGACGAGCGCCGCTGCACGCCCTGAATCGTCGCTGCACCTCGTTTGTGAAGACGATCTGGAGTGGGTAGGCGTCTTCAGATCGGTGGCAGCCGTCACCTCCTTGGGCCGGGTCGTCTGTGCCCCGGGTGAACGGGCGGACCCCTTCGCCGGACGAGTACGAGTCGCCCAGCGCTACGTATACCGACTGCGCTGCCGGCAGAGTGATCGGCGGCACTGGGGCCAAGCGCTCGATGCGGTCGCCGCCGATGTCTTTGACAAAGACCCAGAAGATGACGGGCCCCACCAGGCCGAGAACGCAGACCGCCAGAATCAAAGCGCCGCTTCCAACGCTTCTGAGCGTCCTCTTAAGTCTCACCCCGAGGCCTCCCGCTAGCACGGGTCTCGCGCGGCCACAGGGCGATACGAACAGCGCATTCCTGCACGGGAGAGTCGGACATCGCGGCTGTCGCAGAATGCGCAAGATCGGCCGTGCGCGCGCGGGCGGGTTCCCTGACTCATCGAGCTACCCGCCCATGGCCCACGCCACTTCGGAGCGTTGTGGGGACGGGGCCTATGTTCGAGAGATGAGCGACGAGCCCGTGGATTCGTCCGCGCTCAGCAAAGACAGCCCCGACACGTATCGCGGGGCGTCGCGTCTTCCGAAACGTGTAGAGGGACCATCCGACTGGCCACGGCAACGCAACGAGCGCGGCAACGTCCATGGTGCCTTGAGTCTGGACGCAATTACCTCCGCACGCAACCGGCCTGAACGCGCGGTCAGATCCCTGCAGTGATCTCAACCTGAACGAGTTACTACGGCCGGTCGTAGCACTGAGACGTATCGGGGCTGGAGGCGGCGGGCTTGCCCGCCGACCGAGGCCCGGGATAGAGCCCCCACCCGCGGGGGATCCGCCGGGTAGTGCATGCCCTTATTCTCCGGGGCGCGCCCCAGGTGGAACTCGGACATCGTCGCCGGCGAGCGCAGGCGACCAGCCACGTCGAAGCTGGACAGTGCGGACATGGTCTCTCCCCTCGTAGAACAGCCAACCCAGCCGCTCTACCAGAAACGAGTCCACGGGCCAGCCGACCAGCGGCGAAACGGTTCGGCCAACCTGTGTCGCTTGGCGCCGAGCGGAATGACAGGTGGCTCATCCCCGAGAGCGTCGGGGGACTTTCGGGGAGCCCCGGTCGGTGCTAGAACACCGGACGGGGCCGTAGCCCTGCGGATGTGCCGCTTGGGCGGCCCCGCGCCGACGCGGTTGCGCGAACTACGGAGGTCCCCCACCACAATTGGATAGCTTGGCGCTGGTAGGCATGCTGCTCGCAGCCGGACCCCTGCAATGGGCCGAAACCGCCTGGGGGGTGGCCGTGGGCGCACTGGCGCTCGCGGCGCTGCCCCTGCTCCTGGGCGCCCTGCTCCTTCGGATAACCCTCCTCAGGCGCTGGCTGCAGCGAAGACCGGTCAAGTGGTCAGGCCGGTCGGATCCCTCACCGTCCGCCAAGGATCCCTCACCGACCTGGTGGGAGCGGCGTAAGCACGGCGTAGCGCATATGCCGGTGCGGCTTCGCCGGAGCGTTGCGCCCCTCGCGGGGCGGCTTGCCGCAACGTCGCTGTCCGTCGAGGATTTCGGCAGCAACGACGAGCTCACCGGCAAGCGGCTCACCCGCGAGCTAGTGGCAGCCATGGACGTGACGGGCTCGACCAAGGATTCTGGCACCGACCTCGTGGCGGCGCCGGTTGGAGCCCAGACCGCGTTCGCCGCGGTCGATGAGGCCCTCTCGGCGCTTCCGAAGGGTGGCCAGCTTGCAGCCGCCCTGCTGACCCTCGCCAGCCGGCTCGGAGGCCGGGAGAAGCTCCGAGTGACCGGGCACGTGCTCACTTGCGGAGCGCGCGGCCCGGGCCTCGCCCTCTCGCTCATCCGGGGCGGCGGTGCTGTAGTCGACAGCGTCACGCTGTGGGGAAGAACCTATGCGGCCTCCGGGGGCGACGAGATCGACCAAGACGAGGCGCTACGGTCACTCGCAGTGGCTGGCGCCGTCTGGACGCAGTTCAAGGCGCTGGAGTACCACGAAATCGTTCCGGAGCACCAGCGCCAGGACCTGCTCGGGACTCGAGACTGGGAGAGCTATGCCCTGCTGCAGGTAGGGGTCGAGCGCGACCACGGGCGGGCGCGCTCGTCTACCCGCCGGCTCTATGCGGCCGCCCTCGACCGCGACCCGAACAACCTCAACGCGCAGTTCAACCTTGCGCGCGCGGAACTCGACGCCGAGAACAAAGGGGTCGCCATCACGCAGTTGAAGGACGTCCATGATCGGCTCGAACACCGCGACTGCGTCCTCGAGAAAGAGCACAAGGCAGCAGACGACGAGTCCAACGGACCGGGCGGCGCAGGGCGCTGCCTGTTCCTCCGCGATCCCCTCCACTATCAGGTGCGCGCGACGCTGGCCGCGAACCACCTCAACAAGATCGCCGCCGAGCCCGGCATCTGGTTGGAAGAGCGAGACAGGGACCTGCGCTTGTCGCTGTGCTACCTCAGCGTGGACCTGTGCGACCTCGAGCTGACCTTGCAGGAGCTGACCTTGCAGGAGCTGACCTCTCGGGAAAAGGGGGGACAGGGCCGCATCCTCCCCACCCCCGAGGAGCGGAGGCTGCGCCAACTCCTGATGCGCATAGAGGGCCCGCTCCTCGTCATGTGGCTACAGATGCGCGGGCTCCTAGGTGTCGACGATCCCGCAAGCGCTGACCAGGTCGATCGAGCCAAGCTGGCCGAGAGACTCAAAGTTGCCGCCAAGGGCGAGAAACCGGAGCTTTCGAACGAGAGCGTCGAAACGTTCCTGATGGGCGGGTCCCCCCTGTGTCCCCTGCCGGACAAGAGCGAGCGGGGCAAGCAGCAGACGCGTCTGCCGACAGCGGACGCAACTCCGCAGCTGAATGCCCGCACTCGCTACAACCTGGCCTGCTACCTCAGTTGCGTGAAGCGGTCCGAGGAGGAGGAGGAGAAGGTCCGGTTCCCGTGCGCCATGAAGCAGCTGGAGATGGCGCTCCAGTCAGGCGAGTACCTCGAGACGGCGAGGCGCGATTCCACCCTGGCCGAGCTACGGTGCACTCAGCCGAACGACTGGCGACGGGTGGTGGGGGGTAAGCGCCGCTTCTGGCCGTCACGCTCGAAGACGGGTTGCGGAAGGGGCTTGCCAAGGAGCAATCGCCGCCAGCGCCGCCAGCGCCGCTGACCCTGTAGCAGCGAGTTGTCGCCGCTCCTTCGCGTGTGCAAGCAATAACGGCCTCGCCCGTTATCGGTTCCGGCGCAAAGCGATCACGCAGCCGTTGAGCCGGTACATGACTGCTCCGGACGAAGCGGAGGTGTCAGTCGCGATGGTCGCGGAGCACTCGCTTTCAGCGAGGAGCAGGCGCGACGGGTATCGGCCCGAGCAGCACATCGACCGCGCGCAGGTCTGTTGAAACTGAAGTAGAAGGCAAGGCGACGTTGTAGTCTCCATTGCTGCCTTGCCCGCGCATCGAAGGCGCTCGACTCGACCTGCGCCGCCCGACGAGGCTCGCACCACCTCGCTCAGATGCACTCGCGTAGGAATCGCGGTCCGCGGGTTGCGAAGTTGTCTCGCCCGATTCCCCAACCCGCGAGTCGCGCGTTCGAGACCGTTGTCCGCCGCTACTTGACGATGATCCCCGTCATGTGGCGATGCCGGGTGACGCGATGGCCCGCGGGTGAGGTGGCTTGTGCCTCCGCCCAGAAGTGGTAGGGCCCCGTCTCTTCGGTGTCGGCGAATGTGCCCGCGTAGGTCCCGGCCGCGCCCGGCTCGAGCTCGACGGTGCCGACCGCGCCGTCAGGACGCCGCACGCGTGCGATCCAGGGGCGGTCGAGTCGGTAGGGAAGCCCCGCGTACGTGGGCTCAAGAATCGCGGTCATCGTGCTGCCGGCGTCGTAGCCGGTCTGCTCGATTCGGCCCGCCAGCTTGAGGTCGCTCCGCGCCTTGCACATCGGCGAGCAGACCAGAATGTCTTCGGCGGTCTCACCGTCGCTCGGGTCCCAGCGATTTGCGATCCACAGTCGCCAGATGCCGACGTGGCTGCCCGGCCGGTCGGGGAACGGCGGGAACTGAACCCGGTAGAAGACATGCCCCTCGTCTTCCACGTAGGCGACGTTCGCCATCGTCGACGCCTGTTCGGGTCCGATCTGCTCGCCATCCGGCGTTTCGAGCCACACGTCGGCGTACTTCGGATGGATCTCGGTGGCGCGTAGTGTGACGATGAAGTCTGCCTCGAAGTCGATCTCGCCGAGATGAATCTCGGTCGCGTGGGCGTCGCCGGGGCCGACCAGGATCCTGGGATCGGTGACGAACGCGCTGCCGCTCGCGTCGGCGAGGATCTGGACGTAGAGCTTCTGGAGGAGGAATTCGTTGGGGCCGCTCAGGTCGCCGGTGATCTGCGCAACCCCGTTGGTGACGCTCGCGATCTGCACCAACCTGTCCTCCAGCTGGTTGAGCCCCAGGCCGACCGCGAATACGCGCTGCGCCGGGCTCTTGGTCTGGACGTGCCGCATGGCCTCTGGGATGTCCGGGTCGGTGTTCTGGCGGCCGTCCGTCAGGACGACGATCGCGCGCGCCGGTCCTGCCCCGGCGTCAAGCACGTCGCTGCCGTTCATGATTCCGGCGCCGATCGACGTGCTGCCGTCGGGGTCCAAGTTGGCGAGGTCGAGCCGGTTGTGCGCGTCGCGCCGTCCGTCGCCGGTCGCAAGGGTCATCGGGAGCAGGACGTCCCGGGCGCGGGAGGCCTGGTTGTAGCGGACCAGCCCAATCCGGTCGTCGTCGCGCAAGAGGGAGATGTAGAGCTTCGCCGCTTCGATCGCGACCTGCGCCTTGTTCTTGCCGGCGGTGCCCGTCGCCTCGGCCATGCTGCCCGAGCGGTCCACGACCAGCATGGAGTCGACCGGGACGGGCGGGACCGCTTCGCCCCGGAGAAGGACCGAAAAGCCTGGGTGGGCGGGATCGTCGGTCGCCACGCTGACGGTCGCGTCGAAGCTCCCGCGGCTATCGGGCGCGCGCATGCCGATGGCGACCGTGCGGCCCGTCTCCGCGTCGATCACCGGGGCGGGCAGCGTGAACTCGAGCTCGGTGCCCTCGGCCCACAGGAAAGGCGTCGTGAGCGCCGCGTCGGGCTCGGGCGTCGAGAAGTTGACGCTGTAAGAGGAGATGCCCTCCTCTATCTGGAGCACCAGGGTGTAGGACCCGATCGCGCCGGCGGGCACGGTGTAGGAGAGCGCCGCGGGCACCGCCGCCGCTGTGATGGTTTCGACCGTGGTGCCTCGCGGGTCAAGGAGGGCGAGCGTGAGCGGTGCCTGGATGCCGTGGTAGCCACTGAGCGACCAGTTCACCGCGTCTGGCGACCGGTTGACGATCTCGACCGTGTATGTCCCCTCCGCGCCGTCGGCGACGGAGTGGACGAACCACGCGGGCTCGGCGTTCGTGGCCGTCCTCTGCTCGACTAGATCGCCGGAAGGATCGAACAGCCGGAGCTCAACCGTGCACAGGGCCGCCGGGGTCGGACCGGCAGGTGCCCACATCAGAGTCAGCGCGACGTCGCCCCAGCCCGTCACCTCCAGCGTTTCGCGATGGGTCGTCGCGCCAGCTGGCACGGGCCGTACCAATGTGCCGCCGGCGGCCAAGGTCCGCCGGCCTGGATCCCAGGTCACCTCGGCCTCGATCGGACCCGGCACGGCTGCGCGCAGGTCGATCTGAGCCGCGCGCGCCTCCCTCACGGTTCCGGTCTCGGACCCCGACACCAGTGCGTAGCCCCCGAACAGTGCGACCTCGACCGGCGCCGGGAAGCCGACTCGCCTGTTGCGTACCGTGAAGGCTCGATACATCGTGGCGCCGAACGGCACCTGTCCGAAGTCGAGCGTGAGGATGCCGTCGACGGCGCCCACGACCTCCGCGTTCGGGTCCTCGGCGGCGTATGCGGACAGGTGGGCTCGGGCCGCGTCGACACATACTCGGCACAGCGGGTCCGTATGGTCGAAGTTCATCTTGCACCGGTACGCCGCGTGGAAGATCCCGCATGGGTGACCACCGCCGCCCGCGAAGAGACCGACCTGGCCGTCGTCGTTGAGCGGGTTCGGAAGGCCCGCGGGATCCGGATGGCAGTCGGCGTTCTCGATCGTGGGTATCGGGACGTCGTGAGCAACGAAGTAGCGCCACTTGAGGTTGGCGCGATTCGTCACGGAGGTCAGGTTCGGCCGCCACGACTCTTCGCCGGTGTAGCGCGGGAATCCGTCCACGTACTCGTCGCCGACGTAGAACGCGGTGTGGGCGAGCTCGTGAACCGCCGCCCGCTCCCACTCGCGTTCGCCCAGGCACCACAGGTCGCCCCGGGCCCAGCCGCGGCCGATAGCCCGGCGCTCGTTGTTCAGCACCAGGCCAATCGCGTGTGCGGTGAAGTCGAGCTGGCGGCGAAAGACAGCGATCATGTCGTAGCTGACGCACGGGCACGCGGGATTCACCGCGGTGGGATCGTTGGGATCTCTGCAGTAGCTGCCGTCGAAGTACGTCCGGCGCGGCTCGCACTCCTCCGGCAGCTCGACCCCCGAGTCGACGCTCCAGACCTTGACCAGCCAGACGTTCATCGCGCCGCCCAAGACCGGGAACCAAAGCTCGTCCCGGAGCTGCGATGCGAGCATGTCCCCCCACGACCGGAGTTTGTCCTGGTCGGCGTCGCTGTCGGCGTAGCCGTCGCCTGTAACTACGACGTTCAGGCGTCGATCCGCGGGGCCCGACTCGATCAGCGGGATAGGCGGGCCCAGGATCCCACCATCGTCAACGCTCATGGGGATCATCCAGACCGGAGTTGAGCTGGACGATTGCGACCAAGCGCGCTGGCCCGGTCGATGGCCCGGGCTCGCCCTCCGGCGGGGACGCGACGTACACCTCTAGCCGGCCGCCTCCGGCCGGGACCGGCGCCAGTACCGAGAGCCGCGGCTCGGACGGCCTCGCACCCCGAGCAACCGTCCGCTCTCCCACGTGCTCGTCGATCACGAAGTAGTGCGGGTCGTCGAGCCGCCGCCGATACAGCGTCCTGCCGGACCGGTCGACGACGTCGAACCAGGCACCGACTCGCTCGTCCGGACGCAGGTCGGCGACGCGGTCCGAAGCGGGCACGATCGTTGGGCTGGTCGGTACGACCGAGTCGATGAGCCAGCTACCGTTGTGGCAGCGCAGCGTCACACGCTGCGCAGGCCCCGGCTCGGGTTGCGCACGGCTTCGTGTCTCCCCGCCTTGACCCACTGATTCCCTCCGGAAACGAGTGCTTACTGAACCGCCGCAGCGCTGTCAAGGATCCGCGTCGATGCGCCTGAGCGCGAGGGAGTGCCAAACGGTTGTGCTGATGCATGCGCTGGACCGTCATCGTTGCGCGAGCGGTTGTCGTGGCGGACCCCGGCGGGCGCGCGGCAGCTATCGCGCCGTGACGCGGCTCAAGCCACACGGGCAACACACATCTTCGAGTCAGTAATCGCCTTGTGCATGATCGGGCGCGGAGTGCAGGCGTCCATGCTTAACCGTGCGCTCCTGGAAGACGCCCTCGACGTGCACTGGGTGGCTCGTCACCGCGATGACGCGCCGCGGCTCGCGGATGAGCACGACCGTTTCATGGGTCTGGCCGAACACAAGATCGAGGCCGTCTATCAGCGGGCGCGGTCGTTGACAGACGAGGAGGAAGAAGAGCTAGAGCGGCTCAAGCGTCACTTCGGGGGATTCTTCGGCTCCTGGACGAAGACGTCAGTGGCCGACCGGCGCGCCCTGGTGATCGAGCGCTGGGGAGAGTCTCAGGCCAGCGACCTCGATTATGTATACGACGGGATTCAGCGCCGGAACAACTTGCTGCTGCATTCATCCCCGACCGCGCTCGGTCTGACCATGAGCCGCGATCCGGTACGCGGCCCGCAGATCAACCGGATCGGTCAAGACGCTCGCTGGCGTGACGCGCTCGGGGAAGGGGTGCTCGGTTACTACTTCGTTTGTCGCGTAGTCGCCGAGGAGTTCGACTTGGACAAGGATCCACTCGCGGAGACCTTCTAGAGGGCGAGCTGCTTCCTGAAGCCCGTAGATGAAGTCGCACCCGCCGAGCTCGAACCTCACGACGCGTGTCCGTGCCGCAGTGGGCGGGTTGTCGGCGAGTGCCACGGCTCGTAGGCGTAGCCGCGAGTCGCGGGGTATCGATCTACAACCGGTGCGACCATGGGCTCATGAACGGTGTGCGGTTCACGCCAGCCGAGAAGGCGATGCTCGCTAGGTTCGACGAGGTCAAGGAGCTCGCGTTCACGCTCGCGTACCTGTCCGTTGCGGAGTTCAGGTCGCTCGTCGACGGCTTGCCGCCCGATACCAACGTGCTCGTCGCGGTTAGGGAGGCGGCCACCGCGCTCATAGCCGGACTTGGTCGGTCCGACGAGCTGGCCTCGGCAACGAACAGCCTGCAGCCCGCACTCGCGAGGAGCGGTGGACACGACTCGTGGATTCGTCACGTGGGCGCGGCCGGCGATCGGAGACTGAATGACGAAGACTTCTACCGCCGCATGCGGGTACGTGAGCGTGCTCACGATCACGTACTCGCGATCATCGCGGCCGACCACCTGTCGGCGCGCGACAGCGATCTCTTGCGGCTTCCGGACTCGGCGCTGAGAGCTGCAGCCGCCTGATCGAGGCGAAGATTCCGCGCGACCGCCGTGTCGCCACGCGCGTGCCTAGGCCTTATTGATGAACGACGGGGGCCGCGGCGGTGGGTCCACCGGCGCCTGTGGTGGCTGTCCGACAAAGCCGGCGTTCATCGCCATCCCACTCGCCATCGGCGGTGGCGCAAGTCGCGCGTCCTCAGGGATCGGCGGTTGGCCTTCAAACGCGACCCGGACGTCCGGGAGCGGACGCTCGTCGGCTTTGTCCGCCGCAGCCACGCCCATCGCGGCGACGCCCAGTACTTCAGCAAACACAACCGCCCTAGCTGTTCGTCTTGGGTTCATCTCAGCCGACTATCCCGACGCCGCAGAAAATCAAATGGACCGGCCACCACGGTGGTTGCGCCGCTAGGTTCCCTCCGACTCCGCGGAGGAGTCCGGCACCTACCGTCAGCCCAGCGACGACACGCGAGCAGCGCTACGAGAAGTACCTCGAGCGCCTCGCCCGAGAAGTAGTTTGTGGCGGTCTCCTCAATTGGGGGCGAGCCCCCAAAAACCCCGGGCTATTGCGGGTTATCACGGGCTCCGAGCGCCGCGCCAGGCCGCATTCTTGAGCGCCAAAGCGGGTTCGCCGCTTAATTGTGGTCCAGGCGGTCGCGGGTTCGAGTCCCGTCGCTCACCTTCACGGTTGGTTGCTTATCGCGTGGCCGCGCCAGCTCCCGCGCCCGGGCCGACCCCGGAGCCGGAACTCGAGGTGGACCCGGGGCCATAGCGGTCTGCCGACGGCGATCGGCTAGCCGCCGCGAGGAATCGTGATCGTCGCCTTGCCGCGACGTCCGCTCGCGCGCAGCACCGCGCGTACGACCAGGTCGGCGGTGCCGGGACGGACGCGCACCGTGACGCGTCGTGCACGGCGCCCGAGCTTGTGCCGTGACCGGATTACGTTCTTGCCCGAGAGTCTCAATCTCGCGGGCACGGTCGAGGCGAGGCGAAGCCGAACGCGTCGTGCGTTCTTGGCGACGGCCCGCGGCGCGCCCCGCACGATCAGTGCAGGCCGGGCGCCCGCGACCCTGACGACGACGCGCGCTGACCCCCGGCGTCCGAGGCGGTCGCGTGCGACCAGCCGGATGACGTGCCGTCCCGGCCGTAGGCCGGCGACCGACGCCTGCGGGCCGCGCGCGATGCGGCGGCGTCCGTCGTACCAGGCGAGGCGCCCGCCCGTGATTCGGCGTGGCGCGTCGTCCCACGCTTCTCCGCTCAGGTACAGGCGCGTTGCGCTCGTGAGCCGCTCGCCTCGCATCGGGCTCGTGATGCTGACGGCGGGACGCCTGCCGACGGCCACGAAGCGCCGCGAGACGACCACGGTCTCGTCGAACCCGTCCGACACCCGGAGCCGGAACCGCGCCCTGCGCGACGCCCCGAGCATCCCGCTGGCAAGCCGCACGCCGCCGGCATCCGGTCCCGACCACAGTGGCCGCCACGAGCGCCCGCCGTCGATCGAGTAGTCGAGCACGGTCTCGAGCGGGTCGCCGTCCGCGTCGCTCGCGCGCCAGCTGACGGCTGTGAACCGGCCGGTCCCGACCCGCCCGCCGCGCGGGCGCACGAAGCGCACCTGAGGCGCGTTCGCGCTGCGCGCGAGCGCCGCGACGGCCTGCCCGTCGCGCACAACTTCCAAGCGTTCGATGTCTGCCGGTACCGCGACGCCTCCCGAGCGTGCGGGAAGCTCGGCCGCGAGCTCCGTGTAAGGCGAGTCGGCCACGGTCCACCCGAACATGGGCGTCTCCGCGATCTGCGCGCCACTTGCATCGCGCACGACGAGTCGGTAGGGCGTCTCCTCGCCCGCGCCCCCAGGCTGCCCGTCCACCGTCCAGACGCCGTCGATCACCGTCGCGCCGCTCGAGTCGATCGTCGCCTCGACGTGAAGGGTGCGCGCGTCCGCGTCCGCGGCCGCGGACGCGGTAGTCGCGCCGCGCGAGGCACCCGCGAACTTCTTCGCAGCGATCGCGTAGTTCTTCAGGAAGTCGAGGTTCTTGTTCCAGCCGCGGGTGGACGTCCACGCGTCGGTGTCGTCGGCGCAGTACGACATGTAGTCGAAGAACTCGTTCGCGATGGCGATCTTGGACACGTCGAAGTGCGAGAGCCCGTAGAGGAGGTTGCCGCCGCTGTAGACGGACTCGAACGCGCCGCCGCGGTACCCGACACCCTGGATGAAGCCGCGCTCGTCTGGCGGCCAGAGCTCTGCCTTTTCTTTATTTTCGCCGCCGCCACCGCAGTACGAGGCGTGGCGCCGGCCCAGGAGGTGGCCGATCTCGTGTGCGACGGACGTGAAGGGGCGATCGACGGTCGCGACGGCCGATCCGAGCGGCAGCTCGCCGGACGCTTGTCCGTTGATCGCACCACCGGCCATCAGCCCGATTGGGAAGTCCCACGCGCAGTTAAAGACCAAGCGGTGTGCCCAGCTGCACGGGAACATCTTCAGCACTTTCTTCCGCAGGTTCTTCTGCAGCTCCTTGACATCGTCGGCGGCCGCGATGTACCCGGTCGCGTTGATGCAGCCCATGTAGCCCTCGCCCCCGACGCCGTTCTCGTCGACGACGAAGTTTCCGAGGCCGTCCTGGCAACCGGGGATCCCTTCGGGCAGCTCCAGGCCGTCGTCGCGCAGCGGCAGCGTCTTCTTGAAGAGAGCCAGCTCCGTCTTCGTGCTCGACGGTCCGAGCTTGCCGTTCTCGACCATCATGATCGGGTACGGCCGCAGCCGGCCGGTGTTGATGAAGGGGACGCCGGTGAGAGTGAGCTCGTTGTTGGTGGCGCACGCTGGGACGCTGCACTCGACGGAGCTGCCGGTGAAGATCTTCGGCGGCAGCAGCTCGGCGCGGAGGTCGACCGTCCGGATCTTCGACCACTCGGGCGGCAGCGTGAAGACATACGGGTCGTGTCCGAGCCCGACGCGGTCGGCCGCCTCGACGTAACCCGACCCCGGCGTCAGCGTCCGGGCCGCGCCCACGAGCGGACTGCCCGGCAGCGACTTGCCCTTCGCGCTCCCATGTAGGAGGACGGGAAGGCTCGCCTTGCTGCCCGAGCCGGGCACCAGGTTCGCGTAGACGAACGCGTACGTCTTGCGGCCTGCGGCGAGGTAGGTCGAGTTGAAGCCGCCGGTATAAGGGCCGTACGTGCGCTGCTGGGGGTCGGTCGAGGGCGCGAACGCGGGCTCGTTGACACCCGACCCGTTTCGCCCCTGGATCGCCTGCGTCACCTCGATGCCGACAACGCGCGCGTCGAAGTCCTCGATGATCCGGAGCGGAATGTCGATCGAGCGCTCGGCGTTGCCGGGCGAGGAGCCCGGCTCGCTCGGGACCGCGCGCACGCGCAGCGTGTAGTCGTCCGCCGGAGCAGTCGCGAACGCCTTGACGCGCACCGTGACGACGACCGGATTCGACTCGTCGTCGACTTCGGTCGAAACGCTCACGCTGGCCGAGGCGGGCGACAGCTCAGGGTGGAACGTCATCGGTCCCTTCGAGCCATGCACGCGGTTCACACGGACCTTGATCACGGCGAGCCCGCTGCGCCTCAGCGTCGCGACCCCGTCCGCCAGGCCGGAGATCACGGCGAGATCGAAGTCGGGCTGCGGCGGCGGCTCGGGCGGTTCGCCCGAGCCCGGCGGATCAGGCGTGTCGAACGTCACGTCGTCGATCGCCGCCGCGCGAGCCTGGTCGCAGCTGATGTAGCCCCAGTCCGGCATAGTCGTGGGCCGGACGACGAAGTACCTGATCCGCCCGGCGGGATCCTGCACTTCCAGCGGAGTCCGGAACGCTCCGGCCGCGGATGGCGTGACGGCCTGCTCGCCTAGGAGGTTGCCCATGGAGTCGAACGTGCGCAGGCGCATCTCCGCCGGCGTCGTGTAGTTGCCGACGTAGACGCGCACGTACTTCTTCGGCGATTCGAACTCGGCCCATGCGCGCTGCGCGCAGAACTCGCCCCCGGGGATCGGGATCTCGGCTACACGGCCGCCGGATTGCGCGGCGCCGGCACCGACGTCGTCGACGATAGGGCGCAGGCTCGCGGTGTCCTCGCCCTGCCAGTTTTGTCCGAAGATGACGCCCCTTCCCACGCCGCCCGTGTCTCGGTACTGGGTGGAGATCGACGTCCCGTCCGGATACTTCTCGAAGTTGACGACCGACTCCGCCGCGGCGGCCGCGGACGGGAGCCCGCAGCCGATCAGGGCGATCGCGACGAGAACCCGGATCATGCCGACAGCGGACATAGCCGGAACCGCTTCTTCAGGGTCAGCCGCTTCTTGACGGGCTTCTGCTTCCCCTTCTTGACCGTGTAGTGGACCTTGGCCTTCGCCGTATGCAGGCTGTTAGGCAGGCCGTGTTGCTGAAGGGAGTACTTGGCCCGATAAGGCGCCCGTTTGTCGGTCTTTCGCTTCTGCCGGTCGAGCCGGAAGACGACCTTCCTCACCTTGACCACCGTGTTACCGGTGCGCTTCACCCGCTTGACCTTCACGCGCAAGGTCACCTTGCGCTTCTGGCAGCTCGGGATCTCGACCTCCTCGGTGAACTCCGTGCCACCCGCGCGGCGCCTGAACGTCCCGCCGATCGGCTCGCACCCCGGCGGCTGGCAGGGATCGCCCGCTCCGCCGCCGGTGTGGAACGGCTCGATCGGGATCGCCCGCAGGTCGTGCAGGCCGCTGCTCGGCCCCTGGCCGGAGTCCCACGCCACGAACCCTTGGCCATCGCCTGCGGCCGCGACGTTCAGCTTGGGAAAGATCTCGTTGGTGCGGTTGAGCAGCACGACCGACGTCCAGCTGACGCCGTCCGCCGAGCCGCGCCAGACGAGCCCATTAGGCTCGTCAGCGTTGTCGACGCCCACGAAGTGGAGCCGTCCCGACGAGTCCTGATGCAGGTCTGTGAAGATGACGTCACCGACTCCGGTGACCGCCACGGGCGACATCCAGCCGCTGCCCGCGAACTTCCTCACCACCCACTGCTGCCCCCCTCCCGCCTGCCTCTCGTAGAGCAGGAATAGCCCGCTCGGCCCGCCCGCCAGCGTGAGCCGGCCCTCGGTCTGGGGCTCGATCGTCTGTGCAGGGGTCCAGTTCGAGGCCGAGTTCAGGTCGCCGTTGCCGTCGTACGCACGCCACGCCACCGCCGCGCCCGGCGTGATGTACGCGACGACGGGCGTCGAGCTGGCCAGACCGAGTGTCGACTCGCCCCCGAACCCGAGGTCCGCGTAGTCGGTCTCCGTCCCTCCATCGAGCGCGGCGTTCGTGAACCGACCATTGCCGTTCACCCAGGAGATCGAGTTTCCCGGCCCGACGACGAGGTCTCCGACGTCCGAGACCTCGGCCCAGATCGAGTTCGGAAACGCGATCCGCTGGCTGGGCCCGAAGGTCACGCCACCGTCCGCCGACCGCCGCAGGTAGGTGCAGAGCCCGAACTCATCCTGCCCGCACGCATCCGAGACCACTGCCAATACCTCGCCCGAGGGGGTCACGACGACCCGGTTGCCGGACCCGGAAGAGAAGAGCGCCTGGGCGTTCGAGCAGGCACGGGTGCCCCGCGCGATTCGGCAGTAGCGGACACTGTCGTCGTCAGTGCCGGACTGAGTGCCGGCGTTCCACCAGGAGACGTGGGCCGTTCCCGCCTCGTCGACCGCGGTCTCCGGGTTCCCGCCTTGTGCGAACGTGAACTGCGTTGCCGCCTCGGCCACCGGGCCCGCTGCGAGAGCGCCGGTGATGACGAGCGCGACCGCCAGCGCCCGCGTCGGACTGCTGTACCTAGTGGTGACCATCGGATGCCTCCCTTATCCGTGCCGCGAGGTCAGCGGCGCGGTTCGAGTACGCGGAACCGGATCGGGGTCGAACGCACGACCAGCCCGTTCGCCGCGGCCCGCAGGACGAGGCGGTAGCGGCCGGGGCGCAGCTTGCGACCGCTCGGCAACGGTGAGCGCAGGCGAACCCTGTGCTCGCCGGCCTGGATGCGGCCGAGCTCGACTCTGCCGGCTCGGCGCCAGCCCGCACTCCGGCGCCGCCGCAGCTTGATCCCGACATTCGCCGGCTGGGTGACGCGTAGCCGGAGCTTGGCGCCGCGCCGCGGCCGCCAGGCGCGGCGGCTCAGCCGGCCGCTGATCTCGACCGGGACCCAGGCGTCGGGCCTGCCGTCGGCCAGCGGCCCCGACTCGGTTTCAGGCGAGCTTCCGTCCGGATCGGCGCCATCGCCCGACCCAGGCTCCGGCTCGGACCCGCCAGAGCGGAACGTGACCGCGAACTCGTCGGCGCCGATGTCGGTCGAGTAGCCGATCGTCCGCTTGTCGCCGTCGAGGTCGAAGCCTCCGTTCGCGTCGGCGACGACACCGGCGTCGATCGTCGGCGAGCCGGCCGCCTGCCGGAAGTCCCCGGCACCGGCGTCCGCGAACTTCGGCCAGGCGTCCTGGTTGCTTCCCTGGGGGGTTTCGACCAGCGTGACGGACGAGCCCTTGACGTCACTCGTCCGGAAGTTCGAGTGGCCGATCCGCACCTCGAGCTGATGGGCGTTCTGTAGCGCCAGGTCCGCAGCGCCCCCCATCGCGATCGTGTTTACGATGTCCACCCGGATGGGCGGTGAGTTCTGCGGGGCGTAACCGGCGACCCGGATGCCGGAGGTGTAAGGCTCGCTCGCCACCGCCGTGACGTTCCGGATTGCGTAGTTCGCGCTGTACCAGGAGGTCTCGATGTACAGGCCGGAGCCCGTACTCCCGCGACATACGCTGTTTCGGATCGTTCCCCCGCTCCTCGTCAGCCAGCAGCCTGCACCGCCGCTCGCCGCCACCCTGTTGATCGTGACGGGCGTCGGCCCGGGCACCTTGCATCCTGGCTGGGACCCAAGCGTGAACCCACTACCCGCAGGGTTCTGGATCTCGAGGTGGACGAGGGAGCCGCCGCACATCTCGATCCCGGCGTCGTCGCTGCTGTCGAAGTAGAGCTTCGGCCGCGGTCGTCCGGCCTCGCCCCGCAGCGTCAGAGCACGGTCGATTCCGAGCACGCCCAGCGGGTGCGCCGCTGTTCCGTACGTCCCCGGAGCCAGCACGATCGTGTCGTCGTTCGTCGCAAATTCCTCGGCGAGCCAGCGGAGCTCGCATGGGTGCTCGGAGTCGCACGGCGGCCACTGAGAGGTGGCGGTCGGCGACGTGTAGTGGACGTGGTTGTCCGCGCGCGCGGGCGGTGCCGCGAGCAGCCCGACGCTCGCGAACACCACGACGGTTGCCACCCGGAACCCGGTGAACATCTGAGTTGTCATCTCGGCACCCCCTGCCTTGCGGTGGTCTCGTATGCCGCCGACGGTAAGCAGGGTCAGGGCGGGCCGCATCGATGAGGCACCCTGAAATTTCGGCGCGCGAGGATTACATTGCCCGCATGAGCGGGCTCGAGGCGGGGGACGTCCTGCTGCTCGAGCGGGACGACGAACTGAGCGCGATCGACGCTCTACTCGCGCGCGCGGGTGAAGGCCGCGGTGGGTTGCTCGTCGTGGAGGGCTATGCGGGCGCGGGCAAGACCAGGCTGCTCGACGCGGGCGCGGAGAGAGCGACCGAGCGCGGGCTTCAACTGCTCGCCGCGCGCGGCATCGAGGTCGAACGCTCCTTTCCGTTCGGGCTGGCGCTGCAGCTCCTCGAGCGGCGGCTGGCCACCGCAGATGCGGCCGAGCGCGACGAGCTGCTGGCGGGGCCGGCTGGGCTCGCCCGCCCGCTCCTCGAGGGTCGCGCCGTCGGCGCCGGCCCGGACTCGGCGTTCGCCCTCCAGCACGGCCTTTACTGGCTCGTCGCGAACCTGGCCGAGCACGGACCGCTCGCGATCGCCATCGACGACGCGCACTGGGGCGACCTGCCCTCGCTCCGCTTCCTCCTCTCCCTGGCCCACCGGCTGCCGGAGCTGCCGGTCGCTCTCCTGGTCGCACGCCGGCTCGGCGAGCCGGGCGAGTCCGAGCGGTGGCTTGCGCGGCTGAGCGAGCTGGCGATCGCAGTGCGGCCGGTTGGGCGGCTGAGCGACGCGGCCGTGGCGACGCTTGTGCGCGCCGTGTATGCCGACGACGCGGACGACGACTTCTGCACCGCCTGCGCGCACGCGACGAAGGGCAACCCGCTCTACCTGCGGCAGCTGCTCGCCGCGCTGCGCGAGCGCGACATCCCGGCCACGGCAGACGCCTCGCGCTACCTCGCCGAGGTGGACCCGGAGGCGCTCCGTCGCGCGATCGCAACGCGGCTCGAACGTGTTCCTGCACGACGTCATGGCCAGCTCGTTCACGCGCGCGCAGTCGCTTGCCCGGACGGGCGCGATCGCAGGCGCGCTGGAGGCCGCCGACGCCGCGCTCGAGATCGCCGCGCAGGGGCTCGACGGCTTCGAGCCGGAGCTGCGGGCGGTGCGCGCGTGCTGCCTGCTCGATCGCGGCGACGTGGCGGGGGCCGGCGCAACGCTATGCCTCCCCAGCCTCGATCGCTGGGCAGGCCTGTCGCTGCTCGCGATGTACCCGGAGGGGGTCGGCTACGTCGAGCTCGCCGCCGGGCGGGCGCGAGAGGCGCGCGAGGCGTTCGAGCAGGCCGGTGCGATTCTCGCGGCGACGGGCACACCGAACCCGGCCGTGTGCGCGTGGCGCTCCGGCGCCGCGCTCGCCGCGCACGCGCTCGGCGACGGCCGTGCCGCGACCGCGTACGCGGCGGAGGAGGTGGAGCGCGCGCGTGCGTTCGGTGCTCCGCGCGCGCTCGGGATCGCGCTCCGTGCGCAGGGGCTCGTGACCGGCGGCGACGACGGGCTCGACAAGCTGCATGAGGCGGTCGAGGTGCTGTCCGGATCGGGAGCGCGGCTCGAGCACACGCGCGCGCTCGTCGATCTCGGCGCCGCCAAGCGCCGCGCTGGCCGGCGCCGCGAGGCGCGCGAAGACCTCAAACGTGCGCTCGACGGCGCGGTCGCGTGCGACGCCCCCGGGCTGGCCGAACGCGCGCGCGAGGAGCTCGCGGCCGCTGGAGGCCGGCCGCGGCGCGAGCGCCTCGAGGGACCCGAGGCGCTCACACCGGCCGAGCGGCGCGTCGCCGAGATGGCCGCCGAGGGCATGAGCAACCCGGCGATCGCGCAGGCGCTCTTCGTCAGCCGCAAGACCGTCGAGTCGCAGCTCCGCAGCGTCTTCATGAAGCTCGACGTCTCCTCGCGGAACGAGTTGCCCGAGCGCCTGCGCTAGCGGCCGCAAATTTCAGGGTGCCTCATCGATGCGGAGCCGCGGCTCCGCGCGGAACATGCGGCGGGCAGGAGCAAACGAGCGAGGAGGTGCTTGATGTCCATCCAGATCCGGCCGCGGTTCCGGCGGCTTTCACCTGGCGCGGCGGTGACCGCGGCGGCCATTGTGGTGGCCGGCGGCGTCACGTACGCGGCGATTCCCGCAGGCGACGGGACGATCACCGCGTGCTACACGAAGACCGGCGGTGCGCTGCGGGTGATCGATGCCGACTCGAAGGAATGCGGCAAGAACGAGACCGAGCTGACCTGGGCCCAGCAGGGCGTGCCCGGGCCGCAGGGGCCCGCCGGTGAACCCGGTCCTGCAGGCGAGCCTGGGCCGGCCGGACCGGCCGGACCGGAGGGGCCGAAGGGCGACCCGGGGCCGCAGGGACTGCAGGGGCCGAAGGGCGACGCTGGGCCGGCAGGCCCGCTGAGCGGGTACCAGATCGTCGAGGCGGCCGCCGACTTCCAGAACAGCAGCGCCACGGCTACGGCTGCCTGCCCGGCCGGGAAGAAGGCCGTCGGGGGCGCGTATCGCGCGAGCCAGCATTTGGCGGCGGACCCCTTCGGGTTGTTCGGCCCCGGGCCGACCTTCGAAGGCGGCGTCGACGGCTTGGTCGAGGAGCGGTTCGCGGCGGACGGAAGCTCGTACACGGTCGCGGTTGAGCACGAGCCCTCGTCGTCCACGGTGTACGAGCAGCTGAAGGTCCAGGCCGTCTGCGTCTCGGCGGAGTAGGAGCAAGCGGTGGTCGATCCCGAAAGCAGCGGCGCGCGGCTCGTGCGGGTGGTCCTGGACATCGATCCCGCGGAGGG
>Ga0299913_10000396_pt1 | contig 26978 bp, 22 predicted proteins | sample RVTome_9_FD_201360 | JGI IMG/M metagenome (GOLD analysis project Ga0299913, IMG submission 201360) | Soil microbial communities from uranium-contaminated site in the Upper Colorado River Basin, Wyoming, United States - RVT155D38 (version 2) ... | reverse complement strand
CCCTGCGCGCGCCCGACCGTCTGGATATCAGCGGCGGAGCGTCCCGCGCCGGCGCGCCGTTCGAGCTTCCAGGTGGCGACGATGATCTCCTTCTGCGCGGCCACGAGGCTGTCCAGCGCCTGGTCGCCGCTGCCGCCAGCCATCGCCTGGCTCTGCGCGGCCGCGAACTCCTCCTCGAACGGCGTCACCTCCAGAAAGTAGATGTCGCTCCGGGACTCGGAGGCCGCTCTGCCCCGGCCGATGTCGCGTGCGCGCGCGTAGTAGGTCACGAAGTCGCCGGGCTCCACATCGAGCTCCTCGAGGAACAGCGTCCGGCGGCCGGTGGCGGTGGGCAGCCGTTCGCCACGGCTCAGCGGCACGACCTGCTCGCGCCCGCCGCGCACGCTGAACACGAGATCCAGCGACTCGATGCCGTAGTCGTCGTCGGCGCGCGCCTCGATCGCCACCTCCTCCAGGGGCGTCACCTGGCGATCGCGTGCGGGACGCACGATCCGGACGTTCGCCGGGCGGTCGTTCAGCACCCGGATGAAGTACTCCGTCTCGCCTGCGGCGGCGAGCCCGTCGAGATCGGCCAGGGCCACGCGATAGGCGCCGTCGGCGCGGACCGTCAGCTCCGCCTCGGCGCGATCGGGCGCCACCATCCTGAGCGCCAGGCGCTGCCCGTCACCGAGCACGAGCGCTCCCGAGCCAAGGGGCTTCGTGCTCTCGACCGACACGCGAACCTGCGTGCCGGCGGGCGCGTAGATGTCGCCGCCGTCCTCGTCCGTGCGCGGCTCGAGTCGCGTATACGCCGGGAAGCGATAGTGCAGGTCGATGCGGCGGACCCGCGGCTGCTGCAGCAGGGTCACGGAGTATCGCTCCGACCTCCGGCCGGCGGCCGATACCTCGTACGTAAAGCTGGCCGGAACCGAGTCGAACCGCCAGGCGTACCGCTCGTTCCCTTCGTGCCGCATCGGCACGCTTCGCCCGTCTTCTCCGACGCGGACGTGAAGCTGCGGCACGATCTCGCCGAGCGGCGCGGCGGCGGCGGCGCGGATCGTGAACGCCTCTCCGGGCTTCACGCGCGCGTCGCCGGGTGTCACGACCAGCGGGTAGCGGTCCGGAAACAGATGCAGCGCGATCGCCTGCAGCGCGCGCTGACCGGGCTGGACCCAGAGCACGGCGGCCACGACGCACCCGACCGCGGCCCCGGCGGCCGCCAGCGCCGCCCGCTTGAGCGCGGGGTCGGGCACCACCTCGTCGGGCGAGACCGCGGCCACGGCCCGATCGGCGTCGCTCAGCTGCCGCGCGCGGAACGCGTCCTCGCCGCTTCCTGGTGCCTCCCGGTCGATGGCGGTGACGAGCCGGTCGTCGAGGTCCGGATAGCGTTCTTCGACGAACCGCGCGACGCGCCGCGCGTCTGGAACGGGACGGCGCCGGCGCACGACCCATGCGCACCAGATGGCGCTGGCGGTCGCGGCAACTGCCGCGGCGGCCGCCGCGCTCATCGCGGCGCGGGACCCCGCCCGCTCGGCCATCCAGGCCGCGAGCCAGATGACGGCGATGCCGGCGGCCATCCGCGCGGCCAGTTGACGCCCTGCCAGCCGCCGCAGGCGATCGCGGACCTCTTCAATCGTCCGTACGGCTCCGCGCTCGATTCCGTTCACGCCTCCGCTCCCCTCCGTCGGGCACGGCCCGCTGCGCTCTCGATCACCAGTCCCCCCAGCATCAGCAGCAGCCCATACCACCACCACGACTGCTCGGCCTCGCGGGCCCGGGCCTCGCGAACGGCGACGGCGTCCTCCACCGCCGGACGCCGGCTCACCGAGGCGGTGAAGGCCTCCTGGGTCATCTGCGCGCCGTCCGATTCACGCACATCGACGTTCACGGCCGTCCGCCCGGACTCCGGGTCTCCCGGCGTCCCGGCGATTACCCCGGGCTGCGCCCACTGCGGATCCGGTCTCGCGCCGACACGCACCTCACGCAGCGCCGGCTGCCCGGATGCGATGTGCTGCACGATTGCATGCACGAAGGGGACGAATGCCGGCTGCAGGGCGAAGTCGTTCCACTGGTTGGCCAGGTCGGACGCGAACGCCAGCACACGGCCGCGGCCGCCGAGCTCGACGAGGGCCGGGGCGCCGTTGGTGAACCGCGCGAGCACTCGTTCTTCGTCGCGGGGCGACAGGCGCAACATGCGGTGGAACCTTGCCGAGCCCACCCAGCCGCTGTCGCTCGCTGACGGCCGGAACACGGGGTGGCGGATGTCGGTCGCCGCGAGTGACACGGGCGCCGACGCCGTCTCGATGCCCGACGCGCGGAGCCTGATGCTGGCCGGCAGCTGTCCCGCGAGCCACGGCCAGTCGAGGCTCGGGCCGGCCGCCAGCAGCAGCCCGCTTCCCCGCTCGAGCGCGGCGCCAAGTGCGGCGCCCGCGCGGGCATCGAAGCCCCGCGACCCGAGGATCACGATCGCCTCGTAGACATCGAGCGCTCCGTCGCGAGCTCCAATCGCGTCGGCGGCCAGCGTGTCGACGACGAGTGCTCCATCGGAGTCGGCGGCGGCAATCGCCTTCGTCAGATACAACGCCTCCGCCTCCCGGCCGGGATTCACGATGGCGACGAGGCGCCGTGGCCGCGGCGGATCGAGCACGGCGTAGCGGACGTTGTCGGCCGCGTAGCCGGTGTCGTCCTCGACGGCGACCGCGACGGCACCGCGGGACGGCAGCGCCACGGCAAACGTCACCTCCGCCGCGCCCTCCGGCGGGACCGCGGCGGACTGCGCCGCGGCGACGCGGCCGTCGATCGACAGCGTCGCGCGGGCCGTGCGCTCGCCCTTCGCGCTGCTCCGGACCTCGGCGGCAATGCCGTCCCCGGTCCGCCGGACGGCGCCGACCAGCAGGTTCTCGGGGGCGGGGCCGACCGTGCGCATCTCGATCTCGACGCCGTCCGGCAGCGCGGCCGGCGCCCCCGACGGCCACCCGTTCCGCTGGAGGTCCGACACGAGGATCAGCCGCGTGGGCCGGCCGGTGGCGAGCTCGGCCGTCCGCGCCATCACCGCATCGTAGCGCGTCGCCGCGAAGCCACTCGTCACGCCGGCGATGGCGCGCCGCGCGGCCGAGCGGTCCGGCGTCGGCGCGTGCAGGAGGTCGGCCCGCTCGTCGAATGCGATGACGGCCGCCAGCTCCCCGCTGCCGAGCTGGTCGATGGCGCGGCTCGCGAGGTCCCGCGCCTGGGCCATGCGTCCGGGCGCGGACATGCTGAACGAGCGATCGATGGCAATCACCGCGAGCGGCGACTGACGCCCGGTCGGCGCCGCGCTGAGATAGGGCCGGGCGAACGCCACGGCCAGCAGCACGATCGCCGCGACGCGCAGGGCCAGCAGCAGCACGTCCTGGAGCTGCCGCCGCCGCGTGCGGTGCAGCGGCAGGCGCGGGACGAAGCGCACGGCGCTGAACGGCACGACGGGACCCGCCTGACGCCGGAACAGGTGCAGCGCGATGGGGACGGCCGCGGCCAGCACGCCGACCAGGAAGAGTGGAGAGAGGAAGCCCACGCGTCACTCCTGGGAAGAGGGAGCCGCCGAGCGGCGCTGCGGCGCGTTCGCCATCGCGCCGTGTCCGGGGTCCGTCCGGCGTCCTACTGCCGGCGGCTGCGCACGGAGAGAAACGAGTGCAGCGCCGTGTCCAGCGGTGCGCTCGTGTCGAGCAGCCGGTAGTCGATGCCGGCCGACTGCAGCTCCCGCCGGTAACGCTCGAGGTGCGCCTCCAGCGCGGCGAGGTATCCGGCACGCGCGGCGGCCGTCTCCGTGATCACGCGCTCGTCGGATTCAACGTCCCGGAACGTCGCGGATCCCTCGAACGGAAACGTCAGCTCGGCGCGGTCCAGCACCTGGAACACCAGCACGTCGCTGCCGCGGAACCGCAGGTGCCGCAGCCCGTCGATCACGCGGTCGGGATCGTCCAGCAGATCGGAGATCAGCACGACGAGCCCGCGCTTGGCAATCACGTCCGCGAGCCGGTGCAGCAGCCGGCCCGTCTCCGTGGACGCGCCCGGGACCTGCGTGCCGAGCGCGTGCAGCATCGCGCGCAGATGCCCGGGCCGCGAGCTGGGCGGCAGCAGCGTGCGAATCCGATCGTCGAAGGTGGTCAGCCCCGCCGAATCGCGCTGCCGCTTCAACAGGTATGCAAGCGACGCCGCCAGGCACGATCCGTACTCCAGCTTGGTGAGCGGTCCGGTGCCGTAGCTCATCGACGCGCTCACGTCCAGGATGAGGTACGCCCGGAGGTTCGTCTCCTCCTCGTACTGCTTGACGAAGTGGCGATCGGTCCGCGCGAACACCTTCCAGTCGATTGTGGACAGGTCGTCGCCGGGAAGGTACGGCCGGTACTCGGCGAACTCCACCGAGAACCCTTTCAGCGGACTGCGATGCAGCCCCGACAGAAACCCCTCGACGACCGTGCGCGCCCGCAGCTCGAGGCTCGTGATGCGCGCGAGGACAGCCGGATCGAGGAAGCGCTGTTCCGCCGTCCCCCCCTGTATCACGTCAGATCTCCACTCCGCTCTTCGGACGCGGCACCGCGTCGATCAGCCGGTCGATGACGCCCTCGGAATCGATGTGCTCGGACTCCGCGTAGAAGTTGGTCATCACGCGGTGGCGCAGGATGGGCTTCGCCAGCGCCTGGATGTCCCCCACCGACACGTTGTAGCGGCCGTGCACGAGCGCACGGGCCTTGCCGCCGAGGATGAGGGCCTGCGACGCGCGCAGTCCGGCGCCCCACTTGACCCACTTCTCGACGAACTCCAGGCGGCCGCCCCGCCCGGGCCGCGAGGCATCCACCAGGCGGACGGCATACCGCGCCACGTCCTCCGCGACCAGCACCTGGCGCACGATCTGCTGGAACTGCAGGATGTCGGCGCCGTTCATCACGCGCTCCGGCCGCGGATGATCCACGGCGGTCGTCGACGTCACCACCCGCACTTCCTCGTCCTCGCTGAGGTACGTCATCACGATGTTGAACATGAAGCGGTCGAGCTGCGCCTCCGGCAGGGGATAGGTGCCTTCCAGCTCGATCGGGTTCTGCGTCGCGAGCACGAAGAACGGACGCTCCAGGCTGTAGGTCCGGCCCGCCGCGGTCACGTGATACTCCTGCATCGCTTCGAGCAGCGCCGCCTGCGTCTTCGGCGGCGTACGGTTGATCTCGTCGGCCAGGATCATCTGCGCGAACACGGGCCCCTTGACGAACCGGAGCGTCCGCACGCCCCGGTCCTCGTCGAGAATCTCGGTGCCGGTGATGTCGGCCGGCATCAGGTCGGGCGTGAACTGAATCCGCTTGAAGGTGAGATCGAGGATGTCGGCCAGGGTTTTCACGAGCAGCGTCTTGGCCAGGCCCGGCACGCCGGTGATCAGGCAGTGCCCGCCGGTGAACAGCGCAATCAGGATCTGATCGACCACCTCGTCCTGGCCGACGATCACCTTGCGCAGCTCGGAGAGGATGCGCTCCCGCCCCTCCGCGACCTTCTCGGCCACGTCGGGCAACGCCGCGTCGCTCCATGTCGTCATGGGTCTCCGCATGGGGCGCGAGCCCCGTTCCATGGCGGCGGCCCGGCCACAGGCCGGCCGGCCCGCCCGCGTCAGTGCGTCAGCGAGTAGATCACCTGGTTGATGCCGATTCGATACGCCTCGGCCGTGTGCTGGAAGTATCCGGGGTACTCCTCGGCATTCGACCACTCCCACCCGTCGCCCATGTCGGTGTTCCAGTTGATGAGCACCATCGGGCGCTGCTGATCGTCGAGCACGGCGCGCAGGTGCGCGACGAAGCCGTCCTTCTCCCAGGTCCGGCCCATGAAGAACGAACCCAGGCCGGGGATCTGCGGATACCGATCGATCTGGTAGAAGCAGGTGAAGATCGGGTGGCTGGACGGCAGGTCCACGATCGGACGATCCGGAAAGACCTTCCCGAGCTCGTTCACCAGATTCTCCCACTCATACGGCCCGTGGAAGTCGTCGAACATGAGCGTACCGCCCCGCAGGAGGAACTCGCGGAGGATCGGGACCTCGGCGTCGGTCAGCTGCAGCAGCCCGGGCTCGACGATGTAGGCCCAGGGGTATTCCCAGAGACGGGGGTCCTCGATCGACAGGGCGATGGGATCGCCGACCTCGATCGCGGTCACGGTCTTCAGGCGGCGCGAGAAGTTCTGCTCCGCCGCAGGCGCATCGATGGCCCACGGCTCTCCCCACTCGGGCCGGTAGGAGCGTGGCAGCGTCAGGTGAGACGTGTACTTGAGGCGCACGAACGTCCACCGCAGGCCGGCGAAGCGCGGATCCGGCTCCGCCACCTGCGCACGGACGGCACCCGCCGCCATCCAGATCGAAGGAGCCAGCGCCAGCATGGCGGCGACGACGGCCAGTCGCCCGCTCATGGAACGCCGTCCACGATGGCGAGCAGCAGGTCCTGCGCCCGGACGTACGTCGGGGCGATCTCGAGCGCCGCGAGCGTCTGGCGCTTCGCGTCTTCGCGCGAGCCCAGCGCCAGATACGCATCGGCGAGGTCGAGGTGCGCCGAGACCGGATCGCGCGGTCCGGTCGCGGCGGCCACGCGCAGCCAGCGCACCGCCGCCTCGTACTCGGCCGCCGTGAGCGCCGCCCGGCCGAGCGCCGTCTGGGCGGCCGAGTCGAACGGATCGAGCTCGGCGACCCGCGCCTGCGCGCGCAGCCAGCGTTCGCCGTCGCGCTCCGGATCGAGGAGCGCCGCCAGGCGCCGTGCAGCCTCCAGGGCGTCGCCGTCCCGTTCGAGCAGCCGCTCGTAGAACCCCGCCGCGCGATCGACGTCGCCAATGGCCTCGGCCAGCGACGCCGCCTTCGCCAGCGGGCTGCCCTCGCCCGCGGCGGGGACCAGCGCCGCCGCCCGCTCGTAGACGTCCAGCGCCTCGCCTGCGGCGCCCGCGCGCTGGAGCGCATCGGCGAGCAGCGTCAGCACGGGAAAGCTGCCGGGATGCTCGAGCGACAGCTCGCGCAGCTCGTCGACGGCGCCGCGCGCCAGCAGCGCCTCCTCGGGCCACTCGAGCGCCGCGCGGATCGGAGCGAAGCGCTCGCCGGCCACCTCGACGAAGCCGGCATCGAGGTCCGCCATGGTCGTGCCCAGCGCCCGCTCGATCGCCGCTTCGTCATCGAGTCCCTCGCCGTAGGCGGTGAGGAGACGGCGCATGCCCTCAGGTCCCCATCGCGCGAGGATGTGCTCGGCGACGAGCGATGCCTGGTAATAGGCCAGGTTGATCGAATCCGCGCGGGAAAAGGCGCCGTTCAGCTCGGCGAGCGGAATGATCTCTCCGCGATTCATCGCCTCCGCGAAGCTCACCTCCATGTCGCGCGCCCAGGACGGCCGGGCCTGCCGCTCCTCGTAGACCGACACGCCCTCGGTCAGCCACCGCGGCACGCGCTGCTTCGACAGGTGCAGCGTCACGACGTGCGCGAGCTCGTGCCACAGCGTCGCCTGCCAGTTGAACGAGCCCGGCGGCCGTGCGCGCGGCGAATCGAGCGTCACCACGCGGCCGAAGCAGGCGCCGAGCGCGCCGATCATCCCCGGCAGCCCCAGATTGCGGACGGCGAAGTCATCGTGCCGTGGAAAGATCTCGATCAGGATGGGCCCGTCAGGCTTCCAGCCGTATCGCGACCCCACGGACCGGAGCGCCTCGTGCGCGAGCGGCAGCGCGTGCTCCCGAAGGACCGGCGCCTCCTCCGGGTGCAGGCGAACGGTCAGCATCCCGTCCCGAATCGTCACGAACGTCTCGAGCGTGTCGAGCAGGCCGAGCAGGTTGTAGGTGACGGCATCGTAGGGATCCGCACGAAACGCGCGCTCGAGCACGCCGCGCGCCTCGTCCTCGTGCCCCGTGCGCAGCAGGTGCATGCCCAGCTCGGCGAGCGAAGCCGGATCGTCGGGATCGATCGCGAGACCGCGCCGCGCCAGCGCGACGGCGTCGTCGAACCGGTAATGGCGGGCCGCCTGCGCGCCGGCCACGCGGAACACGTCGGCGTACGAGGGATTCGAGGTGAGGACGGCGGCGGCCAGCCGCTCGAACTCCTCCGGGCGGTCCTGCAGCCACGCGATCGCGGCCTCGAGCGACCGCGCCTCGAGGCTGCCCGGGTCGACGGCGAGCGCGCGGGCGATCCATTCGCGCGCGCCGTCGTGATTGCGGTCCATCAGCGCCAGCTCGGCCATGAAGACGAAGCCGGGCACGTAGGAGGTGTTCAGGGCGATGGACCGGGCAGCCAGATTGCGGGCGCTTTCCGCGTCCTCGTCGAGCATCGCGCGCGCGAGACCGAGGAACGCCGGGGCGTGGCGGCGATTCCACTGCAGCGCGGCGCGGAAGGAGCGGGCGGCATCGGCGGCGTTGTGCTTCTGGAGCAGCAGCTCGCCCCAGGCGGTCTGGATTTCGGCATCGTGGCCGGCCAGCGCGGTGGCGGCGCGGAAGAGGTCGTTCGCGCGCTCGACCCGGCCGAGCGCGTGCGCCGCACGCGCCGCGCGGTAGAGCGTGCGTTCGTTGCCGGGGTCGGCGCGATCCATCAGCCTGCCGAACAGCGGCCGCGCGTCCTTTGCGCGTCCCTGCCGCTGAAACAACAGTGCCAGCTCGAGCGCGGCGTCGTCGTCACGAGGCGCGAACGGCTCGAGCCGCTCGAGGGCGCGGTCGTGGCGGCCGGTGGCGATGTCGGCGCGCGCACGGAGGAGCGCGGCGCGCGGATGGTTCGCGATCGGCGCCGTAATCGTGCCGACATCGTCGTAATTCCCCGTCGCGAGCGCGCGCTCGGCGTCACGCAGCAGCAGCCCCGTGTCTTCCGCGGCTTCGGGCTGACCGGCGCGGCTCGGCGCCGCCATGGCCATCGCGACGCACAGCGCGACCGTTCGCACGAGCCGCATCCGCGTCGTGAGCCGCGCGTGAACGAGCGAAGCCATGTGAAATCGAGTATAGCCCACGCCTCGGCCGCCGAATTTCGGGAACGGTGCGGCGGCGGCGGCTGCAAACGTGGAACGCCCGCGTCAGGGGGACCGGCGATCCAGGCCCAGCGCGCGGTTCTCCACCTTGATCCGGCGGCGAAGCAGCTCGGCGAAGAACAGCGTGCCCAGCACACCGGCGATCGGCGCGCCGAAGAGCATCGCGGAACCGACGAGCTCGCCGGCCACGCCGATGTAGTTGGGATGGCGGAGCAGGCGGTAGGGACCGGTGGTGACGAGCGGCAGCCCGGGCACGACGAGCACACGGAACGACCAGGACGCTCCGAGCGAAGCGATGGCCCAGTACTTGAGCGCCTTCGACGCGGTGAACACCGCCGCGCCGGCCGCCAGGAGCAGTTCACCCGGCCCGCCCCGCAGGAGCCCCTCGATGGCCATCGCCGCGAACGCGCCGGGATACGCCCACTGCATGGCGCGATAGACGTCCCCGTCGGCCTCGACGGCGCCGGCCGCCTGCAGCGCGCGCTCGTTCCGGCGCGAGAGCCGCATCTCGCCGAGCATGAGCGCCGCGATGACGGCAAACGCGGCGATGAGCAGTGCCGTCATCGGTGCGCCGCTGGAGGCCGGCTTGCGGCCAGGGCGAGCAGTACGCCAAGCACGATCGCCGAGCCGGAGGCGATCAGCCGCAGCGTCACCGCCTCGTCGAGCAGCACTGCCGCGGCGGCGGCCGTGAGCACGGGCACGATGAGCTGCGCGATCGCCGCCTGCGTCGCGCTGAGCGAGGGCAGCGCCGCGTACCAGAGGCTGTAGCCGAGGCCGGACGCGATCGCGCCCGACGTCACCGCGAGCAGGAGGCCCGTGCGGTCGGCGTCGGCCGCGCTCCACGTCGCCGCGCTGAGCACCGCCGCCAGCGGCAGCGTGCCCGCGAAGTTCGCGGCCGTCGAGCCGAGCGGGTCGAGCGCGCCGCGGCCGCGCAGCGAGTACACCCCCCAGGCCGCACCGGCGAAGGCCATCAGGGCGGCCGCGGTGGGGTCGGGCGCTTCGGCGCCGGGAAGCGTCAGCGCGACGAGGCCGCCGGCGGCGAGCGCGAACCCGGTCCACGTGAGACCGCCCGGCCGCTCGCCTGCCGCAAGGCCGCGGCCGATCATCGTGATCTGCACGGCGCCGAAGAGGATCAGCGCGCCCACGCCGGCGCCCACGTCGAGGTACGCGAAGGAGAAGGCCGACGCGTACGCGAAGAGCGCGGCGGCGGAGACCGCTCCTGCGAGCACCCGCCGGCGGCCGCCATCGGTTCTCCTGCTTCGTGCACGCGACGGGCGCATCCAGGCGAGCAGAGCCAGGACGAGGGCACCGCTGCCGAGGCGGACGAGGGTGAAGGTCGACGCATCGCTGTGCCCGCCGCCGAGCGCCACGCGCGCGAGCAGCGAGTTGCCCGCGAAGCCCACCAGGGCCGATGCCGCACAGAGCAACGCGGCCGCGCGCGGCCAGTGTCGTGTCATTCGGCGGTGATGTCGGCGGCGGCGACGATCAGCCGGCGGATGCCGGAGGGATACAGGCGCGCGGCGGCTGCGGCCGCCGCGACCGCCGACGGCGACGCCACGAGGCGCCGCAGGCCGCGATTCAGCCGCCACTTGCGTCCGAACGCCCGCTGCCGGCGCCGCCGCAATGCGGCCGCCGGATCGCAGACGCGTCCGCCGAGCGCTTCCAGGGCCGCAGCGGCGGCCAGCTCCGCGCCGCGAAACGCGAAGCGCAGCCCGTCGCCCGTCATCGGATCGACGAACCCCGCGGCGTCGCCAGCCAGCATCAGTCCCTCAGTGCCTGCGCCCCGCACGTCGATCGCGAGCGGCCCCAGCACGATGGGACGGCTCACGAGCCGCGCATCGGCGAAACGCCGGCCGACGAGATCGTCGCCCCGCAGCGTGCGCTGGAGCAGCGCCGCGGGATCGGCCAGTGCGCCTCGCACCGGGCTGGGGAGCACGAGACAGGCGTTCGTCAGGCCGTCGGGCAGCGGCGCCACGCCGAAGTAGAAACCGGCGCGGATGTGCATCTCGCCGAACCGCGCGTCGCTGGCGCCGCGATCGAAGTACGCGCCCACCGCCCAGCGACGTGGACCCGCCGGATGCCGCGCCAGGCCGAGTGCGAACGCCAGGGTCGATCGCCGGCCGTCGGCGGCGATTGTCAGCGGCGCGCTCAGCTCCCGCGCCGGGCCGTGTCCGGAGTCGATCGTGACGCCGGTCACGCGGCCGCGGCGATTCACCACTGGAGCCGAGACGCGAGCGCCCGGCTCGAACGAAGCGCCGGCCTCGAGCGCGTGCTGGAGCAGGATGGCGTCGAGATCCGAGCGGCCAATCGACAGCCCGGACACGCCGTCCGGGTACTCCCCCCGCACCTGCACGCCGCCGGGGCCCGTCACGATCATGCCGCGCATGGGCGCCGCGATCCGGCCGACCGCCCCGGCCAGGCCCAGCCGCCGGAGCACCGCGAGCGCGCCGGGATTGATGGAGTCGCCGCACAGCTTGGGGCGGGGAAAGTGCGCGCGATCCAGCAGCCGTACGCGGAGTCCCGCGCGCGCGAGGACCAGCGCCGCGATGGCGCCTGCCGGACCGGCGCCCGCAATCAGGACGTCGGTCGGCACGCCTCAGGCCTCCGCACGTCCCAGGACCAGCGCGCTGTTCTTCGAGCCGAAGCCCAGGCAGTTGCAGAGCGCGAACGCCGGCTCGGCCGCGCGTCCCGCCACCGGGAGATAGTCCATGTCGCAGCCGTCGTCCCGCTCGAGAAGGTTGGCCGTCGGCGGCAGGAAGCCGCGCGACAGCGCGAGCGCGGCCGTGACGACGCCGGCTGCGCCGCTCGCGCCCTGCGGGTGGCCGATCATCGACTTGGTCGAGGAGCCGGGCACCCGATCGCCGGCCAGGCCGAACACGCGGCGGACGCACCGCGCCTCGATGGCATCGTTCAACTGGGTCGAGGTGCCGTGATAGTTGATGTACCCGATGTCCGGCGGCGCACAGCGGGCCTTCCTCAGCGCGCCGGTGATGCAGGCGATGATTTCCTCGCCGTCGGGGTCCATCTGCACGCGGTGGTACGCGTCGCACGTGGAGGCGTAGCCCTCGATCGTCGCGTAGACCGGCGCGCCGCGCGCGCGGGCGCGATCCTCGCGCTCGAGCACGATCATCCACGCGCCCTCGCCCAGGACGAACCCGTCGCGGCCTCGATCGAAGGGCCGCGAGGCCTCCGACGCGCGATCGTTGTAGCGGGTCGAGACCGCGCGCATGCGCGAGAAGCCGAAGATCATGCCGGGCGTCACGCAGCCGTCGGCGCCGCCCGACAGCAGCACGTCCGCTTCGCCGGCCCGGATGAGGGAGGCCGCATAGCCGATCGCATCGGTGGAGCTGGTGCACCCGGTCGAGAGCACGTGGCTGATGCCGCGCAGGCCGAGCGCGATGGAGATCTCGCTCGACAGCATACCGACGATACCGATGGCGATGGCGTAGGGGGTGACGTGGCGCCCGCCGGCGGTGAAGAAGTCCCGGTACTGCGCCTCGCCGACGTCGATGCCGCCGCCGCCGCTGCCGATGAGGACGCCGGCGCCGCGCTCGCCGGCGGCGAGGCCCGCATCCTGCCACGCCTCGCGCGCCGCGAGAACGCCGAGCAGCGCCGCGCGCGAGTAGCGCCGCGGATCGGCGCGCGACGCGGCGCCGTTGCCGTTCTCCCCTGCCAGCGGGACGGCCTCCGCCATGCTCAACGGCGGCACCGGGGCGGCCACGCGGCACGGGTACGTCGAGACGTCGAACTCGGTAATGGTGCGCGTGCCGCTGACGCCGCGGCGTACGTGATCCCAGAACCGCTCCCGGCCGGCGCCGAAGCAGGTGACGGCGCCGATGCCGGAGATCACGACGCGAGGGCCGTCCGACGCTCGCACGTCACTATAATACGCGTCGACATGCGCCAATCGGCGCCGCCTGCGGGACGGCCGGGACGGCTGTTCGCGTGGCTCGGCGGTGCGCTCTTCGCCGCGTCCCTGCTCTACTTCCTGTACGTCTACTTCGTCCGGTTCGGCCGCCCGGCGGCAGGGGGGCCGACAGCCGCACCTCTCGCGTTCAACACCATCCTCTTCACGGTCTTCGCGCTGCACCACAGCGCGCTCGCCCGAAGCGGGGCGAAGCGGATGGTCGAGCGGTACGTGAGCCCGGCGCTGGAACGCGCGACGTACGTCTGGATCTCGAGCGCGCTGTTCCTGCTGTGCTGCCATTTCTGGCAGGAAGTCCCGGGGATCGTCTACAGCCTGCCGGCGGTGCTGCATCCGCTGGGCTGGCTCGTGCAGGGTGCGGGCCTGTGGCTCACGATGGGCGCCGCCCGGCGGCTCGACGTGCTCGACCTGGCCGGCATCCGCCAGGCGCGCGGCGGCCGCTCGGCGACGCCGCTCCAATCGGACGGCCTCTACGGACTGGTGCGCCATCCCCTCTATCTCGCGTGGGCCCTGCTCGTGTTCGGCGCGCCGCACATGACCGCGACGCGCTTTTCTCTCGCCTGCCTCAGCACGCTCTACCTCATCGTCGCCATCCCGTTCGAGGAACGATCGCTCGTCCGCGAGTTCGGCGACGAGTACACGGCCTATCAGCGGCAGGTGCGATGGCGGATGATTCCGGGGGTGTACTGACGCTGCCAGCGGTCAGGGTTAGGGTTAACGTTGACTCCCTCTCGCCGCTGTGAGTGAAATACGGGAAAGGACCCCGACGCGAACATGGCCGAACCCGACACCTCGATCCCGACGCTGCCTCCCGAGACGGCCGTGCTGCCGCTGCGTGGCACGGTTGCGTTTCCGCTCACGGTCCAGCCGCTCGCCGTGAACCGGCCGCTGTCGGTGGAGTCGGTGAACCGCGCGCTCGCGTCCGACCGGATGCTGCTGCTCGTCCTCCAGATCGGCGAGACGGAGGACCCCGGCCCGGAGCAGGTGCGGCGCATCGGGACCGTCGGCGTGATCCGGCAGATGGCCCGCGCCCAGTCCGGCATCCAGGTCGTCGTCGAAGGCATCGCCCGCGTGCGGGCGGACGTCGTGAACCGCACCGGCCTCTCGATGCGGGCGATGATCCGTCCGCTGCCCGAGCAGCGCGATCGGTCGCTCGAGATCGACGCCTACATGCGGCGCCTCCAGGAGCAGGTGGACCGCGCGCTGTCGCTCGCGAGCGGCTTCTCGCAGGAACTGCGCGGCATCGTCTCGGCGATCGACGATCCGCTGCGGCTCGCCTACCTGCTCGGGAGCCTGCTCGACATTCCGGTCGAGGACAAGCAGCGGCTGCTCGAAGAGGATCGGCTGCTCTCGAAGCTCGAGCTCGTCTCGCAGGCGCTCGCGCGCGAGATCGCGCTCCTGGAGGTGAAGGGGCGCATCGAGTCGCAGGCGCAGCAGGAGATGTCGGACGCGCAGCGCCAGTACTACCTGCGCCAGCAGCTGAAGGCCATCCAGGACGAGCTCGGCGAGGGCGAGGGCGACGAGATCAAGCAGCTGCGCGAGCGCATCGACAACGCCAACCTGCCGGAGGGCGCCGGCGCCGTCGCCACGCGCGAGCTGGATCGCCTCGCGCGCATGACGCCGGCATCGCCCGAGTACCAGATGATCCGGACGTATCTCGACTGGCTGCTCGACGTGCCGTGGAGCGTCACGACGGAGGACCGCATCGACCCGGTCGAGGCGCGGCGCGTCCTCGACGAGGATCACTACGATCTCGATCGCGTCAAGGAGCGGATCGTCGAGTACCTCGCCGTCCGGAAGCTGAAGGGAGACATGAAGGGGCCGATTCTGTGCTTCGTCGGCCCTCCGGGCGTCGGCAAGACATCGCTCGGCCAGTCGATCGCGCGCGCGATGAACCGGAAGTTCGTGCGGCTGTCGCTCGGCGGCGTCCGCGACGAGGCGGAGATCCGCGGGCACCGGCGCACGTACATCGGGTCGATGCCCGGGCGCGTCATCCAGGCGCTGCGGCAGGCGGGATCGGCGAACCCGGTGTTCATGCTGGACGAGATGGACAAGATCTCGGTCGGCTTCCAGGGGGACCCGGCGGCGGCGCTGCTGGAGGTGCTCGATCCCGCCCAGAATCACTCGTTCCGGGATCACTACCTCGAGACGCCGTTCGATCTCTCCCGCGTGCTCTTCATCGCGACCGCCAACCAGCTCGGCACGCTTCACCCGGCGCTGCTCGATCGGATGGAGATCATCCAGCTGACGGGGTACAGCGAGGAGGAGAAGCGGCACATCGCGCGCCGCTTCCTCATTCCGCGCCAGCTCTCGGAGCACGGGCTGTCTCCCGAGGCGCTCCACATCGAGGACGAGGCGCTGCACCGCGTGGTCAGCGAGTACACGCGCGAGGCGGGCGTCCGCAGCCTGGAGCGGCAGATCGGCACGATCGCACGGAAGGTGGCGGCCCGCGTCGCCAGCCGTCCGGCCGACGGCGGCGATGCGGACCCGGTCGTGGTGCGGACGGCCGACCTCGCGGAATACCTCGGCGCCCCGCGCTTTCATCGGGACGCGGCGTTCCGGACGTCCCGCCCCGGCGTGGCGACCGGCGTGGCATGGACGGAGACCGGCGGCGACGTGCTCTTCATCGAGGCGAGCCTGCTGCCCGGCGGGAACCAGCAGATCATCCTGACGGGGCAGCTCGGCAGCGTGATGCAGGAATCGGCACGCGCCGCCGTCAGCCACATCCGGGCGCACGCGCGCGCGCTCGGCATCTCGCCGGATTTCCTCGAGAAGCGCGACCTCCACGTCCACGTCCCCGCCGGGGCCATTCCCAAGGACGGTCCCTCCGCCGGCGTGACGATGGCGACGGCGATTCTCTCGGCGGCGCGCAACGAGAAGACGCGGGAAGATGTCGCGATGACCGGAGAGATCACGCTGAGCGGACTGGTGCTGCCCGTCGGCGGCATCCGCGAGAAGGCGCTCGCCGCGCGCCGCTCCGGCATCCGGACGTTCGTCCTGCCCGCGCTGAACCTGCCCGACACCGAGGAACTGCCCGACGAGGTGAAGGCCGATCTCGAGTTCATCCCGGCACAGACGCTCGACGACGTGCTGCGGGTCGCGCTGCCGGCGCCGGCCGCCACCACACAGGCGCACGTCTCACCGTAGGCGCCGCGCCCGCGGGCCACGCACCGCGGACGCGACCGCACCCCCATGCCCGACTCCCCCGTCATCGTCTTCTACGTGTCCGGCCACGGCTTCGGCCACGCCTCGCGCGACGTCGAGGTGATCAACACGCTGCACCAGCGGCATCCGCGGTGGCGCATCGTCGTCCGCACGGCGGCGCCGCGCTGGTTCTTCGACACGGCCCTGCGCGCACCCGTGGAGTGGCAGCCCGCCGAGTGCGACACCGGCGTCGTGCAGGTGGACAGCCTCCGTGTCGATGTCGGCGAGACGCTCCGGCAGGCCGCAGCCTTTCACGACACGCTCGGAGGGCGGGCGGACGCCGACGCGGCGTTGCCGTTCGTGCGAGCGGCCGCGCTCGTGGTCGGAGACATCCCGCCGCTCGCCTGCGCCGCCGCGCACAGGGCCGGCGTTCCCTGTCTGGCGCTCGGGAACTTCAGCTGGGACTGGATCTATGAGGGCTACGAGGAGACGCCGCGCCTCGCGCCGGGACTGGTGCGGACGATTCAGGAGGCCTACCGGCACGCGAACGCCGCGCTGAGGCTTCCGCTCCACGGGGGCTTCGCCCCGTTCCGGACGGTCATCGACGTGCCGTTCATCGCACGGCGCGCGCGGCGCGATCCGGCGGAGCTGCGCGCCTGGCTGGCGCCGCCCGCCGGGACCATGCTCGTGCTCGCCTCGTTCGGAGGCTACGGCGTCCGTGCGTTCGACACGTCGGGTCTTTCCAGACTCGACGGCTACACCGTGCTGGTCACCGCGGACATGCAGTCGGAGCGCCGCGGCGACCCGGCGCGCGACGCCGGGGCCGACACCGGCCTGCCGGAGACCGTCCGGTACGTGGACGAGCGCGCGCTGCGCGAGGCGGGCTTCACCTATGAGGATCTCGTGGGGGCCGTGGACGTCGTGGCCACGAAGCCGGGCTACGGCATCATCGCGGAGTGCGCCGCGAACGGCACGGCCATGCTCTACACGTCGCGGGGACGGTTCCCGGAGTACGACGTGCTCGTCCGGGAGATGCCGCGCTACGTCCGCTGCGCGTTCATCGAGCCGGACGATCTCGTCGCGGGGCGCTGGCAGGCGCCGCTCGACGGCCTGCTCCGCCGGCCGCCGGCGCCCGAGCGCGCGGACGTCACCGGGGCGGAGGTCGTCGCGGGAATCCTGGAGAGCTTTGTGTAGGCGCCTCCGCGTCCGGAGAGGATCAGCGTCGCGGCTAGTCCTTGATGCAGGTGACCAGCGACCACAGGCGCGGGATGTTCACTTTCTCGATCGTCACCGGCTCGAGATCCGCCTGCGCGAGGAACGCGGGCAGGTCGAGATCCGACTTGAATCCGATGTGCACGGTGAACGGCGAGATCAGGCGCTCGAACCTCGAAAGGACGGGGTTGGGGCTGCGGAAGTGGTTCAGGAAGATGATGCGGCCGCCCGGACGGCAGACCCGGCGCATCTCGCGGGCGACCTGGACCGGATCGGGCACGACGCTGATGAGATACGGCGCGTAGACGATGTCGAACGCGCCGTCCTCGAAGGTGAGGCGTGACGCGTCCATCTGGAGGAGCCGCACGTTCCGCATGGCCCTGCGCGCCACCCGCTCGTACGCCTTCTCGAGCATCGAGTCGGACAGGTCGATGCCGGTCACACTGCAGTCGCGCGGATACAGGCCGAGATTGATCCCGGTACCAACGCCGACCTCGAGAATACGGTCCCCGGGGGAGATCGCCATGCGCTGAATCGCCTGGAGACGGCCGGCCTGCAGCGTGGGGCCGAACACCAGGTCGTACACCGACGCCAGCTTCTCGTAGACGCCGGCGACGAAGTGGGTCTCGACCGCCGTCACTGACAGCGCGCGCGTAGCGGCATCGGACGGGCCGATGAACTCATCCTCGTCGCTGGGAGCCGTCGTGTTGAACAAAGCCATGAAGAACTCCCGGTATCAGGCGGAGGGCAAGGCCCGGAGCTGCCCCTTCGCAAGGCATGTGCCCGCGCACGGCATCCGGCCGGGACACGGTGTGTCGGTCGGCTCCGCCGCCGGGATCCCCGGGGGGACTATACCAGACCGTCACCTGAACATTAAAGCGCGTTCGACCACCGCTCAGAGCCCGTCGATGACGGCCAGGACCGCCGCCTGAGGCCCGCCCACCTGCAGGCCCTGGACACGCGACCGCACGTCGCGCGCGATCTCGCGCGCGATCGCGATGCCTTCGTCGGCCTGCGCCTGCGCCGTCCCGGCCTTCCGCACGCGCTCCAGGATCGCAGCGGGAACGTGCACGTTCGGCACCTCGTTGGCGAGGTACTCGGCGTGGCGCAGACTGTCGAGCGGCCGCACGGCCGCGACGATGGGGATGTGGACGTGCGCCGTCAGATCGAGGAACCGCTGCAACCGGTCCGGATCGTAGGTGGGCTGCGTCACGGCGAACTCCGCGCCCGCGTCGACCTTGTACTCGAAGCGGCGGATCTCCTCGTCCAGGTCCGGCGCCGCCGGGTTCGCGATCACGCCGGTGTGGAAGGCCGTCGGCGGCCCGATGGCCTGGCCGCCCACGTCACACCCGCGGTTCAGGCGCGACACGGCGTTGGTGAGACCGATCGAGTCCACCTCGATGACGATCGTCGCATCCGAGTAGTCGCCGACCTTGCGCGGATCCCCGGTGAACAGCAGCAGGTTGCGGATGCCCACCGCGTGCGCGCCCAGCAGGTCCGACTGCATGCCCACCAGATGGCGATCGCGGCAGGCGTACTGCAGCACCGTCTCGATGCCGGCGTGCTGCTGCACGAGCACCGACAGCGACAGCGCGCTCATGCGCGCGCTCCCGCGCGGCCCGTCCGGGATCGTGACGACGTCCACGCCGCGGATCTTCAGCACGCGCGCGTAGTCGAGCGCGGGCGTCGGGTCGTACCCCTTCGGCGGCAGCAGCTCGACCGAGAGAATCGACTTGCCGCGGGCGAGTGCGTGCGCCATCCGCGACTTCTCGTCCCGCGGGACGGGCGGCGTGCCGACCGCGGGCGGCGTCTCGACCGACTGCCCCGCAAACGCAGCCGTCTGGCCTCCGGCAGCCACGGCCGCCTTCGTGGTCTCCGGGCGGCGGCGCTGCGCCTCGACGGCCTGCTTGATCTGCCGGATGTGCTCCGGCGTCGTGCCGCAGCAGCCGCCGACCAGCCGCACGCCCAGCGACACGAAGCGCCGCGCGTAGGAGGCCATGTATTCCGGCGAGCAGAGATAGATCGTGCGGCCCTCGACGTCGCGCGGCCGCCCGGCGTTCGGCTGGGCCGAGAGCGGCGTCTCGACCGCGCGCTCCAGGCGCTCGAGAGTCTCCAGCATCGGCGCCGGACCGACGCTGCAGTTCACGCCGATCACGTGCGCGCCGCGGCGCGCGAGCTCGGGGGCGAACTTCTCGGGCGGCGTCCCGTCCAGGCTGTTGCCGTCCTCCTCCGTCGTCATCTGCGCGACGACCGGCAGGTCGCACCGCGATCGGACGGCGGCCAGCGCCGCGCCAATCTCGTTCAGATCGCGGAACGTCTCGAGGACGAAGAGATCGACGCCCCCTTCGAGGAGCGCGTCCACCTGCTCGCGGAAGAACGCCTCCGCCTCGTCGACGCCCGTCTTGCCCCAGGGCTCGATGCGGATCCCGAGCGGACCGATCGCGCCGGCCACCCACGCCCGGTCGCGCGCGGCGCGCCGCGCGATCTGCACGCCGGCGAGGTTGATCGCGCGCAGCTGGTCGGCAAGGCCGAAGGTGCCGAGCTTGATGGGATTGGCCCCGAACGTGTTGGTCTCGACGAGGTCGGCGCCCGCGTCGACGTACTCGGCGTGCAGGCCGGCCACCAGGTCGGGCTGCGTGAGGTTCAGCGAGTCGAACGAGCGGTTGATGAAGATGCCCCGCGAGTAGAGCATCGTCCCCATCGCGCCGTCGCAGACGAGCACGCGCTCACCGAGGGCGTCCTGGAAGGGGCGCATAGAAAGGGAAAAGGGAGAAGGGAGAAGGGAAAAGGGAGAAGGAAGGGCTTTCCCCTCTTCCCTTTCTTACTGTCTTCCCGTCGGCGGTGTCGTCGCCGCCGGGACGAGCAGGTCCTGCTTGTCCCAGATGAAGTCGTTCTTGCTGTAGACCGCGAGCTCGTAGTCCTTGCCCATGAAGATCGCCGACACCGGGCAGGCCTCCTCGCAGTAGCCGCAGAAGATGCACCGCGTCTTGTGAATCTGGTAGACCTTCGCGTAGCGCGGACCCGCCATCACCGAGCCGTCGTTCTCGGCGGCCTCGAGGTAGATCGCGTCGGCCGGACACGCGACGGCGCAGAGGCCGCAGGCCACGCATTTCTCGAGCCCGTTCTCGTCCCGCATCAGCACCTGCTTGCCCCGGTACTTCGGGAACATCGGCATCTTCTGATCCGGGTACTTGATCGTGATCGGCTTGCGGAACATGTGCTTGAGCGTGGTCGCAAAGCCGATGACTAACTCACGCAGCATGCAGGACACCTCTTCCCGATCGCGGCCGCGGCCCGCTTCCGCTGCGCCCCTGGCGCCGGCGGGTCCGGGCACCGCCCCCAGGCGGCCGGGCCGCCCGGCTGCCCAATCCAGCCATCATACCATCCGCCCATCGGCCCGCTCCGCGCACCCCTGCTATAGTCGAAGCAGACGAACCACGCCGTGGAACCCAGGTTTCTCACCGCGAATCAGTTCCTGCTGACGACGCTCGTCTTCAAGCTCGCCATCATGGCGCTGCTGGCGACGATGCTGGTCCGGTACCGGCGGTTCCGGCACATCCTGATCTTCGAGCGGCGGGGCGTTCCCGATCGGCTGACGCTCGCCCTCGGCATGGCGGTGCCGCTGGCCGCCGGGGTGGCCTCGCGCATCCTCCTCCGCTACGACGCCGCCGATCTCACCCTGGAGGGGGCGTTCCTCGTCGGGCTGGTCGGCGGGCCGTATGCGGGCGCCCTGGTCGGCGCCGCCGCAGCCGGGCCCGCCCTCATCGCCGGAGAGTTCATCGCGCTGCCGTTCGCGGTGGGCTGCGGGTTCGCGGGCGGCGGCCTGCGGGAGCTGTGCCCCAAGGAATCGATCTGGCACTTCTCGCCGTTCGTCTTCTCGAGCCTCCACCGGCGGCTCTGGCAGCTGTTCCGCCGGCTGGACGTCGACTGGCAGGTGATCCTGCTGGTCGCGCCCCTCGCGCTGGAAGTGCTCCGCCAGGCGCTCGGCCGCCGGTTCGGCATGCAGCGGCTCTTCTATCTCGAGACCGGCGAGCCCGGCATGCTGCTGCTGGTGCTGCTGGCGACGGTGCTGTGCGTGGCCACGCCGATCAAGATCTGGAACAACGCGCGCATCGAGCATCGCCTGCAGGAACAGGAGAAGCTGCTGATGGCGGCGCGCGTCTCGTCGCTGGCGAGCCAGATCAATCCGCACTTCCTCTTCAACACGCTCGCCTCGATCCAGTCGCTGATCCGCTCGCAGCCGGAGACGGCGCGGATGGTCATCGGGCGGCTCTCGGCGCTGCTGCGGCGGCTGCTGCGCAGCCAGGATCACTTCGTGCCGCTGCGCGACGAGCTGGCGTCCATTGACGAGTATCTCGACATCGAGGTCATCCGGTTCGGTCCGCAGCTGCGGGTCGAGAAGGACATCGACCCGGACGCGCTCGACGTGCTCGTGCCGAGCATGATTCTCCAGCCGCTCATCGAGAACTCGATCAAGCACGGCCTCTCGCGGAAGGTCGGAGGCGGACGCGTGCTGATCCGCGTCAGGCGCGGCGCCGCGGCCGCGGCCATCGAGGTGATCGACGACGGCCTGGGAATGGACCAGCGGCGGCTCGACGAGGCGCTGAGCGCCGGCATCGGCCTCAGCAACGTCAACGAGCGCCTGCGGGTGATCTACGGCGAGCAGTGCCGCCTGCGCCTCCGCAGCGAGCCCGACGGCGGCACCTCGGTCTCGATGGACATCCCCCACCTCGCGCCTTCCGAGGAGCGCGTCAGTGCCTGACCCCGATCTCAAGGTCGTGGTGGTGGACGACGAGCCCCTGGCGCGGGAGGAGCTCTGCTTTCAGCTCGCCGGGCTGGGCGGGATCGATGTCGTGGCGCAGGCGGGCGACGGCCCGCAGGCCCTCGACGCGGTCGTGGCGCACGCGCCGGACATCGTCTTCCTGGATGTCCAGATGCCGGGCCTGACGGGCTTCGAGGTGGCGCGGCGGCTGATCGACCGGGACCCGCCGGTGTCCATCATCTTCGTGACCGCCTACGACCAGTACGCCATCAAGGCGTTCGAGGTGAACGCCGTCGACTACTTGCTGAAGCCTGTCGAGGTGGAGCGGCTGGAGAACGCGGTGCGGCGCGTCCGGCGCCGGATGGACGGGACCCGCCCCTGGCAGGATCAGCTGCAGCGCATCGCCGACCTCGTGGAGTCGCGGCAGGGTCGTCGAAGCCAGGTCGCGGTCAGGATCGGCGAGCGTTTCCTGCTGGTTCAGGCCGACGACATCATCTTCGCCTCAATGGCCGACGAATCTATTAATATTGTTACCAACCAGATAGCCGGGACGGCCAGCTTCCGGACGCTGGATGAGCTGCAGGCGCGACTCGATCCGTCGACGTTCTGGAGGGTACACCGCTCGCATCTGGTGAACATCAACAAGATCAAGGAGATAGTGCCCTGGTTCAGCCGGAACTACATTCTCAGGATGAAGGATCCCCGCGGGACCGAGATTCCCGTCAGCCGGTCGCAGACCCGGCGCCTGCGGGAATACCTGAAGCTGTAGCCCTCGCCGCAGTGCCGGAGGGCACGGCCGCGGTACCGGTGCCGATGCAGGCGCCGGTGCAGGGGGGCGTGCGCCGCGATGGCCGCGGCGGCGCGTTGCTGCTGCAGGTGCGCGACGAGGTCGTCGCGTGGACCAAGACGCTGCTCTCGGCGGCGGTCTACGCGACGCTGATCGTCACCTTCGTGGCGCAGGTCGCGCGCGTCGAAGGCCAGAGCATGGCCCCGACCCTCGAGGACCAGGACCGTCTCATCGTCAACAAGCTCGCCTACCGCTTCGGCGATCCGCGGCGCGGCGACATCGTGATGCTGTACTACCCGATCAATCCGGAGAAGTCGTTCGTCAAGCGCATCATCGCCGAGGAGAACGACACCGTCCGGATCGTGGACGGGCAGGTGTACGTCAACGACGTGCCGCTGCGCGACGACTACGTGCCGCCGGAGTTCCGGGATCACGACGACTTCGGACCCGAGGTCGTGCAGGAGGGCTACTACTTCGTCCTGGGCGACCACCGCAACAACAGCTCCGACAGCCGCCACTGGGGCATGGTGCCGAAGAAGTACATCATCGGCAAGGTCCAGGTGCGCTGGTGGCCCGTCCCCAGCGCCCGGGTGTTCTGAGCGCTGGCGCGCGCCGCGGCACCGGGGACGCGGAGCCGTTCAGCGCCCGCGGAGACCGCCCGAGGATCCCGGCGCGCCCCTGTGACACACCGCCGCGCTGACGCCGTCAACCGGGTCCTCGTCCGCGTCCTGCTGCTGAACCTCGCAGTGGCGGTAGCGAAGATCGCGTACGGGTACGTGAGCGGCGCAATCAGCATTCTCTCCGACGGCTTCCATTCCCTCACCGACTCGCTCTCCAACGTCGCCGCCCTCGTCGGCGTGCGCCTCTCGCGGAAGCCCCCGGACGCGGACCATCCCTACGGCCATCGCAAGTTCGAGACGCTCGCCGCGGGCGCGATTGGCGCCGGACTCCTGCTGGTCGTGTTCGAGATCGGGCGCGCCGCGTGGGACCGGTTCCGGAACGGCGGGACCGTCGAGATCACCGGGATGGCGTTCGTGGTGATGGTGGGGACGCTGATCGTGAACGTCCTCGTGGCGCGCTACGAACGATCGCGGGCCGAGGCGCTCGGGAGCGAGGTGCTGCTCGCCGACTCGATGCACACGAGAAGTGACGTGCTCACGTCGAGCACGGTGATCGTCGCGCTCGTCGGCGTCGTGTTCGGCTATCCGATCCTGGACGTCCTCGCGGCGTTCATCGTGATGGGCTTCATCGCCCATGCGGCGTGGAAGATCGCCACGGCCACGTCGGACATCCTCGCCGACCGCATGGTGATCGAGGCGGGCGACCTGGAGCGGGTGGTCCTGTCGGTGCCGGACGTGCTCGGCTGCCACCAGATCCGCACGCGAGGATCCGCGGACCACGTGTTCCTGGACCTGCACATCTGGCTCGATCCCACGATGCGCCTCGATGAGGCGCACGCGCGATCCCATGACGTCAAGGACCTGCTGATGCAGCGCTATCCGCAGATCGCGGACGCCATCATCCACATCGAGCCGCCGCCGGCTTCGTCGTAGGGGCGAGGCACGCCTCGCCCGGGCAGCGAGGCATGCCTCGCCCTACCCGCGACGGAAGGTCCCTGACCGTCCTCCGCGCTTCTCCAGCAGCCGGATCTCGCCGATCACCATCCCGCGATCGACGGCCTTGAGCATGTCGTAGATGGTGAGCGCGGCCACCGCGACCGCCGCGAGCGCCTCCATCTCGACGCCCGTCTCCGCCGTCGTCCGCGCCGTGGCGCGGATCTCGTATCCGAGGCGCCGCGGGACGAAGTCGATGCCGACGTGGCTGAGCGGCAGCGGATGGCAGAGCGGAATGAGCTCGGAGGTGCGCTTGGCGGCCATGATGCCGGCCAGCCGCGCCGCCTCGAGGACGTTGCCTTTGGCGGCGGTGCCGCGGCGCAGCAGGCGCCGCGCCTCGGGTCCGATCGCGATGAAGCCGGCCGCCACCGCCCGACGCGCCGTCCGCGCCTTGGTGCTGACGTCGACCATGCGCAGGGCGCCGCCGGGGGCCACGTGCGTCAGCCCGGCCCGGGCCGGCGGATGCGTGCGCCGCGTCCTAGCGTTCTTCCGTGTCGCCACCGGCGGCCTCCTCCCGGGCGAGAAAGAACGAAAGGCTCTCGAGCGACACGGTGAGATCGACGCTCTTCAGCTTCACGTCCGGCGGCACCGTCAGCGCGCCCGGCGAGAAGTTGAGAATCGCGCGGATGCCCGACGCCACTACCAGGTTGACCACCTGCTGCGCGACGGCGGCGGGGACGGCGATGACGCCGATGCTCACGCGCTCCTGCCTGACGATCCGCTTGAGCTGGCGGGAATCGTGGATGGGCACGCCGCCGCGCGACACGTGACCGACCTTCTCGTTCAGCGTGTCGAAGAGCGCGACGATCTCGAAGCCTTCCTGCCGGAAGCCCGGATAGTCGGCCAGCGCCAGTCCCAGGTTTCCGGCGCCGACGATGGCGACGCGCAGCCGCCGGTCGAGACCGAGGATCTCGCGCAGGTGCCGGCGGAGATCCTTGACGTAGTAGCCGACGCCGCGCACGCCGAACTCGCCGAAATTCGCGAGGTCCTTGCGGATCTGCGCGGCGTTCAGGTGGAACTGCTCGGCGAGCCCCTGCGAGGAGATCGTCTCGACACCGGCCTGCTCGAGCTCGGTCAGGCAGCGCAGGTAGATGGACAGGCGGTTGGTCGTCAGCTCCGAGACCTGCTCGGCGCCGGGCCTCACCTTGTTCCGAGGTTTCACAATCTCCGGAATTGTATGGTGACGACTGGCTCGGGGCAAGGCGCACATCGGCGCGCGAGCGGCGGTGCGGGCCGCCTGAAGGCGGCCCCTACGTCGTCTCGGCGCAAGGCGGCGCTCGCGGCCTCCCGTGTCGGGCCTGCTGCCAGCTGATAATAGATGCATGCGCCTTCGTGTGCTCCTGCTGGCCGGACCCGCGCTGCTGCTGCTGGCCGCCGCCGACGCGGCGTGGCTGGAGGGACAGCCCCGGACGCGCCGCGCCACTACCGTGGCGGCCATCCGCAGCTTCCCGACCTTCTACCACGCTCAGCCCGTGCTGGTGCGGGGCGAGCTGAGGATCGGCGGCGAGCGCGGCGACCGTGCCGAGCTGCAGAGCCCCGATCAGGTCGTCCCGATCCTGGTGCGCGATTCGATCCCCAGCGAAGGCACCTACGATGTCCGTGGCGACGTGCTCGACATCGGCAGGCTGACGCCCGATGACCCGCGCCTGGGCGGCGTCGACCTGACGCGTCTCGGGATCGACCCCGAGGAGCGCTGGCCCCGCCAGGGAGAGCTCGTGGTGATCAGGGCCAGCGGCTTCGATCCGGCGGAGCCGCCGCCGGCGCCGAGCATCAGGGCGATTGCGCTCGACCCGCACCGCTACGAAACGCAGCGCGTGACGGTTGCCGGCGAGTTCCGCGGCCGCAACCTGTACGGGGATCTGCCGCAGGCGCCGCAGGAAGCGGGCAAGGCCCGGGACGAGTTCGTGCTGCGGTCCGCGGATGCGGCGCTGTGGGTCCTGGGCCGCCGGCCGAGGGGCCGCGGCTTCGAGTTCGACGTGAACTCACGCATCGACACGCGCCGGTGGCTCGAGGTGGACGGCGTGGTGCACTACGACCGCGGGCTGGCCTGGATCCAGGCCGAGGAGCTGCGTGAGGTCGAGCCGCGGCGTGACGAGACGAGGGTGGAGCCCCCGCCTCCGCCGCCACCGCCGCTGCCGCCGGAAGTGCTCTTCAGCGTGCCCACCGACGGGGACATCGACATCCCGCCCGACACGAACGTGCGGATCCAGTTCTCGCGCGATCTCGACCCCGAGTCGGTCGAAGGGCGCGTGCGCGTGAGCTACCTGGGCGCCGAATCGGTCGAGCGCGGGGAGCCGCAGGCGCCCGGCATTGCGACCGCGCTCCGCTACGACCCTGGGACGCGTGTCCTGGAAATCACCTTCGAGCGGCCGCTCGAGCGCTTCCGCACCGTCACCGTGCAGCTGCTCGACGGCATCACGGGGACCGACGGCGCGCCGCTCGAGCCGTGGACGCTGACGTTCTCGGTCGGAGGATGAAGCCGGCGGCTTCGGCGAAGCCGCCCTACCGTGAAAGGGCGAAGCCGCCCCACCGTGAAAGGGCGAAGCCGCCCTACCGTGAAAGGGCGAAGCCG
>Ga0299913_10000395_pt1 | contig 26978 bp, 16 predicted proteins | sample RVTome_9_FD_201360 | JGI IMG/M metagenome (GOLD analysis project Ga0299913, IMG submission 201360) | Soil microbial communities from uranium-contaminated site in the Upper Colorado River Basin, Wyoming, United States - RVT155D38 (version 2) ... | reverse complement strand
AGCGGAGGAGCTCGTAGGGGTTGACCCCGGCCCGCACCTCCTCGCCGTCGATCGCCAGCAGGTAGTCGCCCTCGTCGACGTCGACGCCGATCGCGCCGAGGGGCGCCCGGTACTTCGGCTCCTCGGCATGGCCGCGGAAGATCTCGCCGAAGCGGTAGCGGCCGCTCGCCTCGTCGAGGGCGAACCGGGCGCCGGGCAGCGCGACCTCCGGGCGGTCGGGAATCTCGTAGTCGCCGCCCGAGACGTAGGCGTGCGAGACGTTGAGCTCGGAGATCATCTCGGAGATCAGGTAGTTGAGGTCGGAGCGGTGGGCGACGTGCTCGAGCCATGGACGGTAGCGGTCGCGCAGCCCCTCCCAGTCGTAGCCGTGCAGGTTCTCGACGTAGAAGAAGTCGCGGAAGCGGCGCCACACCTCGTCGAAGATCTGCCCCCACTCCTCGCGCGGCTCGACGGTGACGACGAGCCCCGAGGTCGACAGCGTCTTCGCCGAGTCCTTGCCGCCGGGCTTGGCGTCGTAGAGCTGGAAGCCCCCGCCGCCGGCGTGGCGCACGAGCACCTTCGAGCCGTCGGCCGAGAGCGCGTAGCCCTGAATGTTCTCGGCGAGGACCTTCTCCTCGCGGTCCTCGACGGAGAAGATGCGGAGCGACGGCTGGACGTCCCCCTGGCGGCCGTAGTAGAACGGCCCGCCGCGGACGTAGAGCAGGTGCCCCTCGACGGCCGAGAGGCCGCCGTAGTTGTCGGCCTCGACCGGCACCCGGGCGACCCGTTCGGAGAGGCCGTCCCAGTCGATCCGCACGACCGGCCGCCGCTTCGCCCCGCCCTCCTCGTCGTTGTCGTCGTCCTCCTCGTCGTCGTCGTCCTCGGCCTCCTCCGGCTCGGCCGCGCCGGCCCGGCCGGCGCCCGGCCGCTGGGGGGTCGGCGGCTCCTTCGGGGTCGGGCGGGTCGGGTCGGGCTCCTCGGCCTCCGCCGCGTCCTCTTCGTCCTCTTCGCCCTCCGTCGTCACCTCGTCGCTCCGCGGCGGGAACGGGTGGGCCACGTCGTCGCGCAGGGCGTGGGCGACGAGGTAGGACTCGCGGTCGACCACGTAGTTGAACTCGAACGAGCCGATCTGCGGCGCGAACTCGCGGTCGGCGACGTAGTAGAGGTAGTCGCCCGAGGGGTCCCAGGCGGGGTTGAACTCGTTGAACAGGTCCTCGGTGACCCGGCGCAGCGTGCCCTCGCCTCCGCCGCCGGCGGCGCTCCAGATCCAGATCGAGTTGAAGCCGCTCTCGTCGGCCAGGCTCATCGCCAGGTGACGGCCGTCGGGCGCCCACGAGAAGTCGTTGAGCAGCCCCAACGGATCGTCGGCGACAACCCGCGTCCGCCGGCTGTCGACGTCGACGACCCACAGCCGTCCCTCTTTGTCGGAGAAGGCGATCCGCTCGCCGTCCGGCGACCACTCCGGGGCGTAGCGGAACATGTCGCCGCCCTCGGTGAGCTGCACCGGCTCGCCGCCGCCGGCGGGGGCGAGCCAGATCTCGTCCTCGCCGGAGGCGTCGGAGACGTAGGCCACCCGCGACCCGTCGGGCGACCAGCGGGCCCACTTGTCGTGCGCCCCGGACGAGGCGGTGAGGTTGCGGGTCGGCCCGTGCTCGGCCGGCAGGCTGAAGACGTCACCGCGGGCGACGACCAGCGCCCGCTCTCCCTTGGGCGAGAGCGCGAAGTCCTCGACCAGGTCGGCGACCTCGCGGCGGGAGGCGCGGGCGGCGAGCAGGTCGCTCGGCACGGTGATCGCGAGCGCCCGGGTCTCGCCGCTCCGCGTGTCGTGGAGGTGGAGCTCGCCGTTCTGCTCGTAGACGATCCGCCCCTCCGGCCCGGCGGACGGCCAGCGGACGTCCCACACCGTCGAGTCGGTGAGCTGCGAGGTCTCGCCCGTCGCCGGGTCGTGGACGAACAGGTTCAGCGTCCCGGTGCGGTCGGAGACGAAGTAGATCCGCTCGCCGATCCACATCGGGTCGCGGTCGGAGCGCGGGTGGTCGGTCACCCGGGTCGCGGCGTTCGCCGCCAGGTCGAAGATCCACAGGTCCTGGGCCCAGCCGCCGGCGTACCGCTTCCAGCTCCGGAAGTCGCGGAAGAGCGGCGAGTAGACGACCTTCGTCCCGTCCGGCGAGTAGTCGCCGGCGCCGGCCGCCGGCATCGCGAGCGGCTCGGGCAGCCCGCCCTCCCGGGACACGAGATAGAGCCTTCCTTCGCCGATGTCCCAGCCGTGCCGCAGCGAGCGGAAGAGCACGCTCTCGCCGTCCGGCGTCCAGCCGTACACCAGGTGGTCGTAGCCCCAGCGCGGCGGCAGCGGGCCGAGCGCCGGGTAGAAGGTGAGCTGCCGCGGCGCCCCGCCGGCCGCCGGCATCGCGTAGACCTGCTCGTCGCCGTCGTACTGGCCGGTGAAAGCGATCCACCGCCCGTCGGGCGAGAACCTGGCGAACAGCTCGACCCCCGGGTGGGCGGTCAGCCGCCGGGCGGCGCCGCCCGCGGTCGAGGCGATCCACAGGTCGCCGGCGTAGGTGAAGATCACCTGGTCGCCGTGGACGTCGGGAAACCGGAGCAGCTTCGTCTGCGCGTCCGCCGTGCCGGCGGGGACGAGTGCGACGAGGGCGGCCAGGGTGGCGACGGCGAGCGGGGCGAGGCGGTGTCTCATCGATCCCTCCGGGAAACGGTCTGTCGTTCGCTGGGACGTCGTGCCCGCGGCGGCGGGCCGGGGGCCCGGGAGGCGCGGGTGGGCCGCGGCGCAGCGGCCGGGTCCGGACGAGCTACGTAGCTTACCCGGGTCGGGTTTCCAGACCGCTAGACCGGCTCGACGCCGAAGGTGGCGCGGTACTCGTCGGCGGCGATCTTCCGGCCCTCGACCGCGGGAGGGGCGAGCGCCCTGAAGGTGATCCGGCGGCCGTCGACCACGGTCGAGCGGGGGTCGACGGTGAGGTGGAGCTCGAAGCTCTCGTCGGCCCCCTCGGCCCGCGCCTGGACGGACGCCACCGCGTCGCCCTGCCAGACGCAGGCGACGCCGGCCGGGCAGCGCGAGTCGCCGGAGACCGAGACCAGGGTCAGCTCGAGGCCGCCGGCCGGGCCGCTCTCGCCGACCCCGAGCTCGACCTCGCCGGAGGTGGCGGGCGCCGTCGCGGGGACGCTCGCCGGCGCCTCGGCGGGCGTGCGCGGCGCGTCGGAGCCGCACGCGGCGCCGCACGAGAGGGCGAGGAGGAGGGGCAACAGGACCGGGAGGGCTCGCGTCGACATGCGGTCAGCCTACACCGTCTCGCGGGCGCCTACACCGCGGCCGCGACCTGGCGGTGGAAGGTCGCCAGATCGGTGTTCGAGCCGCAGACGACCAACCCCACCCGGCGGCCGCGGAAGCTCTCCCGTAGCGGCCCGGCGAGGGCGGCGGTGGCCGCGGCCCCCGCGGGCTCGACGGCGAGCTTCATCTCGCGGAAGAGGAGCGCCATCGCGCGGCGCAGCGCGTCGTCGTCGACCAGGACGAGCTCGTCGAGGTAGCGGCGGCAGAGCTCGAAGCTCCACGGGGCGGCGTGCGGGGCGCCCAGGCTGTCGGCGATCGTGTCGACCCGCTCGATCGACTGCGGGCTGCCGGCGGCGAAGCTCCGGTGCATGGTGTCGGCGCCGACCGGCTCGACGCCGATCACCCGGCAGCGCGGCCAGGCCTCCTTGACCGCGTTCGCGATCCCCGCGGCGAGCCCGCCGCCGCCGAGCGGCACGACGACCGCGTCGAGCGGACCGCCCGCGCCCTCGCACTGCTCGACGAGCTCGAGCCCGACCGTCGCGGTGCCGAGCGTCGTCCGCCGCCCCTCGAAGGGGTGGACGAAGGTGCGGCCCTCCTCCTCGCGGATCCGCTCGACCTCGGCGAAGGCGGCGTGGACGTCGTCGACGAGGACGACCTCGGCGCCCCACGCCCGGCTCGCCTCGACCCGCGCCGGGTTCGCCGTCCGCGGCATGACGACCTTGGCGGTGGTCCCGAGCTCGCGCGCCGCGAAGCCGACCGCGATCGCGTGGTTCCCCGCCGACACCGCGGTCAGCCCGCGCGCGAGCTCCCCGGGCGCGAGCGCCAGCGCGTTGAGCAGCGCGCCGCGCGGCTTGAAGGTCCCGGTGACCTGGAACAGCTCGAGCTTGAGGACGACCTCGGTCTCCGCCCCGGCGATCTCGCCGATCTCCCGGCCCTGCCAGCGCCAGACGGGCGTCGTCCGCACGCGGCCGCCCAGCCGCTCGCGGGCGGCGCGGATCTCGTCGAGGGTGGGATGGGCCTCCGCCACCCGGGGATTCTACGGCCTGGCATCGGTGTCCCGGGGCGGGGGGGCACGGACCGTGCAAACCGTCCCGCTCAGGACCGGGGCTCGCGCCCCGCGGGCCCGGCCGATCCACGAGGTCCAAAGGAGGAACTCATCATGCGACGTCCCCTCGACCCTCGGCAGCGCCTGGCGCTGCTCGCCCTGGCGGCGATCGTCGCCCTCGTCGGCGCCCTTCCCGCCCAGGCCCTGCCCACGCCGTCGAAGACCGCCGACGACCAGAGCCTGGCCCAGCGCGAGGCCGACCTCGCCACGGTCGCCGGCTTCCTCGAGCACGAGGAGGTCCGCCAGGCCCTCGCCCAGCAGGGGCTGAGCCCCGACGAGGTGAACACCCGCCTCGCCGAGCTCTCGCCCCAGGACCTCAACTCGCTCGCCGGGCAGATCGACCAGGTCCAGGCGGCCGGCATCTACGTCCCGATGTGGGCGTGGATCGTCATCGTCGTCGCGCTCGCCGCGCTGATCATCGCCGTCGCCTGAGGTGATCCGCCGCCGCGCGGCCTGCGGGCCGCTTCTGGTGGTGCTGCTCGCCGCGACCACGGCCGGGTGCGTGACCCTCGCGCCCCGGTCGCGGCCGGCGTCGCCCGAGGCGAAGGTCGTCCCCGGCGTGCCGGTCGCCACCTTCGGCTTCGAGCGTTGCGGTGCCGGCAGCCTGGCCGGGGCGCTCGCCGGGCTCGGCGACCCGGTCGAGATCGACGCCCTCGACGCGACCCTGCCCAAGGCCGAAAACGGCGGGGTGCTCTCGGTCGACCTGCTGGCCGCCGCCCGCCGCCGCGGCCACGACGCCGAGCTCGCCGCCGGCTCGCCGGAGACGGTGCGCACCGAGATCGAGGCCGGACGGGCCGCGATCCTGATGCTCCGGGTGCTCGACGCGCCCGGCGACTCCGGCGACTACTACCACTACGTCCTCGCCGACGGCTGGGACCCGGCGCACGAGCTCCTCCGGGTGCAGTTCGGCGACGGCCGCGCCCGCTGGACGACCTTCGAGCGGCTCGAGCCATCGTGGCGGCCGGCGGGGTACGCGACGATCCTGGTGCGGCCGGGGCCACCGCGCTCCTCGCCGGCCGCCAACACCCTGCGCTACGCGGCGGCCCTCGAGGCCGCCGGCCGGCCGGCGGAGGCGGTTCCCCTCTACCGGCGGCTGCTCGCCGACGAGCCCGGCTCGGCGCTGCTGTGGACCGACCTCGGCAACGCCCTCGCCGCCGCCGGCGAGCGGCCGGCCGCCGAGGACGCGTACCGGCGCGCCCTCGCCCTCGACCCCGGCCGCGCCGACGCGGCGAACAACCTCGCCTGGCTGCTCTACGAGGACGGCGAGCGGCTCGCGGAGGCCGAGCGGCTCGCCCGGGAGGCGGTCGCGCGCGGCGGCCCCGACCCGCACCTCGCGCTGGACACCCTCGGCCGGGTGCTCCACGCCCGCGGCGGCTGCGAGGCGGCGGCCGACGCGCTCGGCCGCGCCCGCGACGGGGCGCCGGTCGAGGCGGCGCCGGCGATCGACCTCGCCCTCGGCCGCGCCCTCGCCGACTGCGGCCGGCCCGGCGACGCCCGCACCGCGCTCGAGCGGGCCGCCGCCGGTGCGGCGGACCCCGAGACCCGCCGCGGCGCCGAGGCGGCGCTCGCAGCCCTCGAGGCGCTGGGCGGTTGAGAGTCCGAGGGGGGCGGAGGGAGGCCGACGCATGACGAGCGCCGCCGCCGCACGACCCGCCTTCACACCCGATGAGCGGCTCGAGCTGCGAGCGTCGGCGACCGGCGAGCGGCTCGTCTCGCACGTCGCGCTCGGCCCGGGCGAGGCAGTCGCTCCCCTGACCGGCCGTCGGGTGCCGGCCGCGGACCGCCACACGATCCAGATCGGGCGCGACCTCCACCTGACCGATCTCGGGCCGTTCGCCTACCTCGACCACTCCTGCCGCCCGACCGTCCACGTCGACGTCGAGGCGATGGCGGTCGTCGCCCTCGAGCCGCTCGCGGCAGGCGCGCCGCTCACCTTCTTCTACCCGGCGACCGAGTGGGACATGGCGGAGCCCTTCCCTTGCCGCTGCGGCGCGCCCGGCTGCATCCGCCGGGTCGCCGGCGCCCGCCGCCTGCCGGCCGCGGTCCTCGCCCGCTACGAGCTCTCCCCCCACGTCCGGGAGCTCGTCGCCGAGCGCGACGCCCGCGGAGCGTAGCGGTCCGCCTCGGAGGCCGAACGGACGGGTGTCCGGCAAAGCGAGCGTCGGAACCGGCCATGGAAGACGGTCGTCTCAACCCGCGTGCCCCGAGACGTGTTATGGTCATGAGCGAATCAGCCCACGCCCACGCGGGTGTCGAGCGTTCCAAAGAAACCTTTTCTTTCAGGGAGCACCGAAAGAATGAATCCTGCAGCACCGGCCGGCGCAGCCGGAGGTCCGACGAACGACGTCCCGACCCTGTACACCCTCTCCGAGGTGGCCGAGGCGACCGGCATCCCGCTCGCCGAGCTCGACCGCTACCGGCGGCGGCACGGCGACCGCGTCCCGTCGATCGTGCTCGGGGAGACCCGCCGCTACCCGGCGGAGGCGCTCGCGGTCTTCCGCGACCTGCACCGCGAGGACGACGCGGGCGGCCCGCCGGTCCGCGGGGGCCGCCGGCTGATGAGCCTCACCGCCCAGCTGCGGCGGCGCGCGCCCGAGCCGGCGGCGAGGCCGGCGGGCGGGGCGGACGCCGGCCGCCCGGCCCCGGGGGCGCGGGATGAGGCCGGTGCAGCGAACGGGACGAGCGGGACGGCGGATCGCGGGGCGGCGGGCGGCCCGGCGGAGCCGACCGCGCTGCCGGCACCCCCATCGCGATGGCCGTCGTTCCTCTCGACGCTGCACCGGGAGCGCGAGGCCGCGGCCGGCGAGGCCCGGCCCGCGGAGAGCCGGCGGACGGAGGCGCAGACCGCGACCGCCGGGACCGCGGCCGCCCCGCAGCGCGAGGCTGCCGCGCCCGGCAGGACCGCCGCCGGCGAGCCTGCAGCACCCGCTCCCGGCGAGTCCGCCGCACCCGGGGAGATCGCCGGGAAGGACGAGCCCGAGACCGTCGAGGTCCTCGCCCGTTCGGGCCACGAGCCGGTGCCGCCGCCCTCGCGGCCGGCGCGGCCGCTGTTCACCCTGCAGCAGGTGCACGAGCACACCGGCATCCCCTACCCCACCCTCGCTTTCTACGCCGCGGCCCACGCCGACCGGGTGCCGGCCGTCGGCGAGCGGTACGCGAAGCTCTACCCGTGGGAGGCGATGGACGCGTTCGCCCGCGTCCACGCCGAGAAGACGCCCGGCTGGAGCCCGCCGGAGCTCGCCGCGCCCGACAGCGTGGTCGCGTGGCGGCGGGACGACGGTCTCGCCGGCCGGCTGGCGCAGCTCCAGAAGGTGCAGGACGAGCTCGCCGACGAGCTCGAATCCCTCGTCCGCGACCTCGCCGGCCCGCTGAGCGGCTTCGCCCGCTAGCAGCTAGGCCCGGCTGTCCCAGACCGCCTGCTCGACGCCGCGGCGCCGGTTCTCGACGCGGGCCATGGTGAACAGCAGGTCGGACAGGCGGTTGAGGTAGCGCACCGCCTCGGGGGAGACCTCCTCGACCCGCGAGAGCGCGACGACCCGCCGCTCCGCCCGCCGGCAGACCGCGCGGGCGAGCTGCAGCCGCGCCGCCCCCGGCGAGCCGCCGGGGAGCTCGAAGTTGGCCAGCGGCTCGAGCTCGGCGGCGAGCTCGTCCTGCCGAGCTTCCAGCCGCTCGACGTGCCGCGCCTCGATCCGCGGCCCGGGCCGCGCCCCCTCCTCGCCGGCCGGCATCGCCAGCTCGGCGCCGAGGTGGAAGAGGTCGTTCTGGACCGTGCGGAGGGCGCCGCCGAGGTCGGCGGGGAGCTCGCCGGCAGGCTCGCCCGCGAGCGCCGTGCCGAGGGCCGACGACAGCTCGTCGACGGTGCCGAACGCCTCGATCCGCGGGTCGTCCTTGCCCACCCGCCGGCCGGTCGCGAGCCCGGTCTCCCCCCGGTCGCCGGTCTTCGTGGTCACGCGGGTGATGCGGGGCATGGGGGTGAGCAGGATAGCGCAGCGAAGGGGAAGCGGGCGCGGACGCCGGCGGGCGGGAACGCAGCCCGGGGACGGTGTGTTGTGAGGACGGGATGAGCGAGAGGAAAGGTACACGGGCCCGGGGCCGACCGAGCCTCCGGCACCGAGCGCTCCTCGTGGTGGCCGGGCTGCTCCTGGGCGCCGCGGCGCTCGCCGGGCTCGAGCTCGCGCTGCGCCTCTTCGACGTCGGCGAGGGCGAGCTCTACGACGACCCGTTCGTCGGCTTCGCGGCCGGGAGCGACCTGTTCGCCCCCCGCACCCTGCCCGACGGGCGGCGGGTGTGGGCCACCCGCCCCGAGAAGCTCGGCTTCTTCAACGAGCAGAGCTTCGCGTACGACAAGCCGGCGGACGGCTACCGCGTCTTCGCCGTCGGCGGCTCGACGACCGCCGGGCGGCCCTACGACGACCGGGTCGCCTTCGCCGCCTGGCTCGAGCGCTTCCTCCGGGCGGCCGACCCCTCCCGGACCTGGGAGGTCGTCAACGCGGGCGGCGTCTCCTACGCGAGCTACCGGGTCGCGCTCCTGATGCGGGAGCTGGTGCGCTACGAGCCCGACCTCTTCGTCGTCTACACCGGCCACAACGAGTTCCTCGAGGACCGCACCTACCCGGAGCTCAAGGCGGCCGGCGGTGCGGACCTGCGGGCGCGGATGTGGTTCTCCCGGTTCCGCTTCGCCGCGCTCGCCCGGCGGGCGCTGCGGGCCGCCTCGGACGGCGGCGATCCGGAGGGTACGGCCCCCGGCGGCGCCGGACCGAGGACGACGCTGGCGGCGGAGGTCACGACAAAGCTCGACGGGTGGACCGGGATCGAGCGCTTCCACCGCGACGACGCGCACGCCCGGGCGATCGTCGAGCACTTCGAGCACAACCTCCACCGCATCGTGACGATCGCGCGGGACCACGGCGCGGAGGTCGTCTTCGTCGAGCCGGTGTCCAACCTGAAGGACTTCTCGCCGTTCCGCTCCCAGCACGGCGAGGGTCTCGCCCCGGCCGACGCCGCGCGCGCCGCCGAGCTTCTCGCCGCCGGGACGGCCAGGCTCGAGGCCGGCCGGCCCGCGGACGCGCTGACGCCGCTCGCCGCCGCCCGCGAGCTCGACCCCCGCTTCGCGGAGACCCACTTCCGCCTCGGCCGCGCCCTCCTCGCGGTCGGCCGGACCGAGGCCGCGGAGGCCGCGTTCGTCCGCGCCAAGGACGAGGACGTGGCGCCCCTGCGCGCCACGGAGGAGATTCTCCGCGCGATCCGCCGGGTCGCCGCCGAGCGGGACGTCCCGCTCGTCGACCTGCCTGCCCTGCTCCGCGCCGACAGCGTCCGGCGGTTCGGCCACCCGATCCTCGGCGACGCGTACCTGCTCGACCACGTCCACCCGGACGTCGACGGCCACGCCCTGATCGCCGAGCGGCTCGTCGATCGCCTGGTCGCCGCCGGCGTGGCCCGCCCGGTGCCGTCGTTCTCGGCCGACGCCCGCCGCTCGATCGTGCACCGGGTGGTCGCCGGGCTCGACCGCGAGGCCTACGCACGCCGCGACCTCAACCTGGGGAAGGTCCTCGCCTGGGCCGGCAAGCTCGCCGAGGCCGAGGCGCCGCTGGAGCGGGCGGCCGAGGTGCTCACCGCCGAGCCGGACCTGTTCTTCGAGCTCGGCGTCCTCTACCAGCGCAGCGGGCGCCCCGAGCGCTCGCTCGCCGCGCTCGACCGGGCGCTCGAGCTCGCGCCCGGCTGGGAGATGGTGCGCTTCAACCGCGGCGTGACCCTGGCGAAGCTCGGCCGGACCGACGAGGCGGTGGCCGAGCTGCGCGAGGCGCTCCGGCTCCGCCCCGACTACCCGGAGGCCCGCCACAACCTCGACGTGCTGCTGGCGGCGCGCGACGCGCCGGGAGCCGCGCGGAGTGACGCCTTCGCGCTCGCCGCCCGCGGGCGGTGGGACGAGGCCCGCGAGGCCTTCGCCGCCGAGGCCGCGGCCGCCCCGGGCGATCCGGAGCTCGCCGCCGGCCTCGCCGAGGCCCACCTGCGGCTCGGCGAGCCGGCGGCCGCGGCCCGTGAGCTCGAGCGCGCGGTGTCGCTCTCCCCCGCCGACCCCGACCTGCGCTTCCGGCTCGGGGTCGCCCGCGCCCGCGCCGGCGACCCGGCGGGCGCCGAGGCCGCGTACCGGCGGGCGCTCGAGCTCGATCCCGAGCACGTCGACTCGCACACGAACCTGGGCATCGTGCTCGGCCGCCTGGGGCGGATCGGTCCCGCCGTCGAGCACCTGCGGCGCGCGACCGCGCTCGCCCCGGCCGCCGCGGAGACGTGGTACAACCTCGGGGTCGCCCTGAGCACGGCAGGCCGTGACGACGAGGCGCTCGAGGCGCTCGAGCGGGCGGTCGAGCTGGCGCCCCGCGACGGCCGCTTCCGTCATGCCCTGGGGACCGTCTACGCCGCCCGCGGCGAAGCGGAGAGGGCGCTCGAGCACCTCGCGGCGGCCCGCCGCGGCGGCGTCGCGGTCCCCGAGGAGCTGCTCCACGACCTCCGGACCCGCGCGTCGCGCGGCGGAGCCGGCGCGGGGGCGAGCCCACGACTTCCCCGCTGACCTCCGGAGCCCCGATGCCGTCCCGATCCGTCCGCCTCCCGGCCCGCTTCGCCGGCGCCCTGTGCGCCGCCGCCGTCCTCGCCGCCGCGCCCCCCGCCCCGGCCCAGCACGCCGGCCACGGCGCCGGCTTCCGCGCGCCCGCGCTGCCGGCGCCGCGGCTCTCCGGGATCGGCACCAGCCACCTCCCGATCACCACCGACTCGGAGAGGGCGCAGGAGTTCTTCGACCAGGGGATCGACCTGCTCCACTGCTTCTGGGACTACGAGGCGTACCGGGCGTTCCGGACGGCGATCGCCGCCGACCCCGAGGCCGCGATGCCCTGGTGGGGTCTCTTCCTGTCGCTCAACTACAACCAGGAGGAGCTCGCCGCCGAGCGGCGCGAGGCGCTGGCGAAGGTGGCCGAGCTGGCGCCGCGGGCCTCCGACCGGGAGCGGCGCTACGTCCGGGCGCTGGTGCGGCTCAACGAGGAGCCGGGCGAGGCCGGCCGGAAGGCCTTCGTCGACGAGATGGAGGCGCTCGTCGCCGCCTACCCGGACGACATCGAGGCGAAGCTCTTCCTCGCCAAGTACCTGCTCACCGAGACCGGCGGCTACCTGACCGCCGCCGAGGCGCGCGGCGGCGGGCCGCGGACCGCCCTCGCGCGGGTGAAGGAGATCCTCCGCCCGCTTTTCGCCAGCCACCCGGACCACGTGGCCGTCAACCACTACTGGGTCCACGCCCACGAGTACGACGCCGACCCGACCCCGGCGCTCGCCGCCGCCGAGCGGCTGCCGGAGCTGGCGCCCGGCTCGGGGCACATCCTCCACATGCCGGGGCACGTCTACTTCAAGCTCGGCGAGTACGCGAAGGCGAGGCGGTCGTTCCTCACCGCGTACGCGCACGACCGCGCGTACATGGAGCGCTACGGGGTGAGCCCGGTCGACCACTGGAACTACGTCCACAACCTCGACTACCTGGTCGCCAACGCCGCCGAGAGCGGCCGGCTCGTCGAGGGTCTCGAGCGGGCGCGCGAGGTCCAGGCGCTCACCGTGCCGCGGGAGCGCAAGGAGGCCGCCGGCGCCGGCTTCATCCTCTACGGCGGCCAGACGTCGCCGGCCCGGCTCCACCTCCGCTACGGCGCCTTCGACCGCGCCGCCGAGAGCCTCGAGGAGCTGCTGGGCCGGCCGTCGTTCGCCGAGGGGCGCGCCGGTGACTACCACCGCGGAATGCTCCACTACGCCCGCGGGATGAACCTCGCCCGCCGCGGCGAGGTCGAATCGGCGGTGGCGAGCTTCCAGGAGCTCGTGGCGCTGAACCGCCGGCTCGCGGCCGAGGACGCCGAGCTCGGCTCCGACTGGTACTACGACGCCTCGCGGCGGGTCCTCGCCATCCAGGAGCTCGAGCTCGGCGGCACCCTGCTCAGCGTCGGCGGCCGGCACGAGGAGGCGATCGCACAGCTCGCGCGCGCCGTCGCCGAGGAGGAGCGGCTCGGCTACTGGGAGCCGCCGCACGTCGCGCGGCCGGCGCTCGAGAGCCTCGCCGAGGCGCAGATGCGCGCCCAGCGGTGGGAGGACGCCCGCGCGACCTACCGCCGCGAGCTCGAGGTCCGCCCGAAGAGCGGCCACGCCTGGTTCGGCATCGCGAACACCTGGGTCTCCGAGGGCGACGAGGCCCGGGCGGCCGAGGCGATGCGCCGGCTGCTCGAGGTCTGGTCCGAGGCCGACGACGACCTCCCGCACGTCGTCTCCACCCGCCGCTGGCTCGCGGAGCACGCCGGCGGATGAGCGTCACGCGGCGCGACCTGCTGCGCGGCTCGCTGGCCGCCGCGGCCCTGCTCTCACTCGGCGACGTGCGCCGGCTGCTCGCCGCGGCGTCGCCGCGGCCCGAGGGCGAGCTCGCGGGCACCCTGCCCTTCCTCCTCGAGCCGGACGAGCCGCTCGGGCGCCTGCTCCACGACGGCCTCGACGCGCGCCTCTACACCGACCTCGCCGAGATCGACGCCGACCGCCCGCTGACGCCGGCCGGCTCGTTCTTCGTCCGCACCGGCGTCCCCGCCGGCTACGAGCCGGCCGAGCGCACCGCGATCCCGCTCGCCGGCCGGGTCGAGCGGCCCCGCGCGCTCGCCGTCGCCGACCTCCTCGCGGCGAGCGAGGACCGCGGCGGCCACGTCGTCGAGTGCGCGGGCAACGGCCGCTGGGCCCGCTTCGGCCTGCTCAGCGCCGGGCGCTGGGACGGGGTGCCGCTCGCGCCTCTCGTCGAGGCCGCCGGGCCGCTCGCCGGCGCGGCGGCGGTGCGGGTGACCGGGACCGACGAGCACGCCGCCGCCTCGACCACCTCGTCGGAGGGCTGTAGCTGGATCTTCCGCCTCGACGAGCTCGCCGCCGCGGGCGCTTTCCTCGCCACCGGTCTCGACGGCCGGCCGTTGACCCCGGTCCACGGCGCGCCGGTGCGGCTCGCGGTCCCCGGCTGGTACGGCTGCTGCTGGGTCAAGTGGGTCGAGCGGATCGAGGTCGTCCGCCCCGACGAGCCCGCCACCTCCCAGATGCGCGAGTTCGCGATCCGCACCCACCAGGGCGCGGTCCACGAGCGCGCCGCCGACTACCGGCCGGCCACGGTCGACGCGGCGGCGCTGCCGGTGCAGGTGGAGCGCTGGAACGGACCGGGGGGGACGGTGTATCGTGTGCTCGGTGTGCTTTGGGGAAACGACACCGCGGTCGCCTCCCGCAGGCTCCGCATCCGCTTCGGGCCCGAGGAGGCGTGGAGGCCGGTCTCCGGTCCGGGCGAGCCGCCGGCGCGCGGAGGTTTCGCCGTCTGGTCCCACCTCTGGAGACCCGTCCCGGGGAGGTACCTGATCCAGCTCGACGTCGACGATCCCGCGATCCCCAGCCGGCGTCTCGACGGCGGGTTCTACGTCCGCGCCGTCGAGGTGCCGCCCGACGATCCACCCGCGCCCGGAGCCCGATGACCGGCCGGCGCGCGACCCTCGCCGGGCTCCTCTCGGTCCTCCTCGCCGCAGCGGCCTCGCCCGCCGCTGGCGCCGACCGGGGGAACGCGGCCGAGCCGGTGCCGCTCGTCGACGACCCGCGCTCGGACGGCTGGATCACCGAGGCGATCGGCGAGGCGGTCGGGGCCCGCCTCGGCGCCCTCGGCGAGCTCCTCGCGCACGGCGGGATCGCCGCGGCCGACCTCGAGCCGCTCGTCGCGCCGGAGGCGACGACGACCGCCCTCGTCCCGCCGACCGCGCGGGAGGTCTTCTCCGGCCGCGGGCTCCGGGTGGTGCGCGGCGACATCCCGCCGGCCGTGGTCGGCCGTGGAGCGGCCGGCCTCGCGCGCGCCCTCGACGAGCTCGCCGGCTCCCTCGGCGGCTCCCACCGGAAGTCGAAGCTCAAGCTGGTCGGGATCTCCGTGGTGGACGGCACGGTCGCCGCCGAGGTGCTGGTCTGGCTGAAGCACCATGACGAGACGGCGAGCGGCGAGGAGCACGCGGTCTGGTCCACCCGCTGGGCGCTCGGCGAGGGCGAGGCCGATCCCCGCCTGCTCAGCCTCGAGGCGTCCGGGTACGAGCGGACGACCTACGCGGGCGGCGCCGCCCCCACCCTGTTCTCCGACTGCACCCGGAGCGCCCTCGCCGGGATCGAGGCGTTCGACGCGCAGCTGATGCGCGGTACGCCCTACTGGCTGACGGCGCTCGAAGCGAGCCTGGGGACCGATCTCATGGGCCACTCCGGCCTGGCGGTCGCCGACGTCGACGGCGACGGGCTCGAGGACCTCTACCTCGCCCAGGGCGGCGGGCTGCCGAACCTCCTCCTCCTGCAGAACCCGGACGGCACGGTCCGCGACGTCTCCGCACGCTCCGCGGCCGACTGGCTCGACCGCAGCCACGGCCCGCTGCTCGCCGACCTCGACGAGGACGGCGACCCGGACCTCGCCGTGGGGACGACGGCGGGTCTGATCCTGATGGAGAACGACGGGACGGGACGGTTCGCCCTCCGGCACACCGTGCCCGAGGCGTCGTACGCCTACTCGCTCGCCGCCGCCGACTACGACCTCGACGGCGACCTCGACCTCTACGCCACCCGCTACAGCCCGGTGCGCGGCGACCCGGTCGAGGAGGCGGTCGACGTCCCGCAACCGATCCCGTACCACGACGCGGAGAACGGCGCGCCGAACCTCCTGCTGCGCAACGAGGGCGCCTGGCGCTTCACCGACGTGACCGTCGAGACCGGCCTCGACGCGAACAACCGCCGCTGGAGCTTCGCCGCCTCCTGGGCCGACTACGACGACGACGGCGACCCCGATCTCTACGTGGCGAACGACTTCGGCCGCAACTGCCTGTACCGCAACGACGGCGGGCGCTTCGTCGACGTCGCGGCGGAGGCCGGCGTCGAGGACGTCGCCTCCGGGATGTCGGTCGACTGGGCCGACGTCGACCGCGACGGCCGGCTCGACCTGTACGTCGGCAACATGTTCTCCTCGGCGGGCAACCGGATCACCACGCAGGAGCTCTTTCAGCCCGGCGCCTCGGCGGCGACCAAGGGCCGGTTCCGCCGCTTCGCCCGCGGCAACAGCCTCTACCTCAACCGGGGCGACGGGACCTTCGTCGACGCGACGGACGACGCCGGGGTCGCGATGGGGCGGTGGGCGTGGAGCTCGGTGTTCAGCGACTTCGACAACGACGGCTGGCCGGACCTCGTCGTCGCCAACGGCTTCCTGACCGCCGAGGACACCGCCGACTTGTGAAGCTTCTTCTGGCGGCAGGTCGTGTCGCGCTCACCGACGGAGGCGGCCCCGGCCGCCGAGGCGCTCGACTACCTCGAGGCCTTCCGGCGGACCTACCGGCTCGCCGAGCGGGGGCGGAGCTTCAGCGGCCGCGAGCCGAACACGGCCTTTCTCAACCTGGGGGACGGGAGCTTCGCCGACGTCTCCGCGGTGAGCGGACTCGCCTTCCCCGACGACGGGCGGGCGGTCGCCGTGACCGACTGGGACCTCGACGGCGACCTCGACCTGTGGATCGCCAACCGCACCGCCCCCCGGCTGCGGCTGATGCGCAACGAGTGGGGCGCGGGCGCCCCCTCCGTCGCCTTCCGCCTCCGAGGGACGGCGTCGAACCGCGATGCGGTCGGCGCCCGCGTCGAGCTCCGGCTCGGCGGTCCCGGCGACGGCCGCCGGATCGCCGAGCGGACCGCCGGTAGCGGCTTCCTCTCGCAGTCGAGCGCGTGGGTTCATTTCGGGCTCGGCCCTACGGCCGGCGATCCCCCGCGGGTCGAGGGGGTGACGGTGACCTGGCCGGGCGGCGAGCGGCAGAGCTACTCGGGGATCGAGCCGGGCGGGCGGTACGTCCTGGTCCAGGGCGAGGAGGCCGCGCGCCGCTGGACCCCGCCCGAGAGGACGGTGCGCCTGCGACCGGAGCCGCTCGATCCTCCGGCGGACGGCACGCCGGCCCGCGTCGTCCTCACCGGCCGGCCGGCCGTCCCGCCCCTCGCCTACCGCGACTTCGCGGGCGAGGAGCGACCGGTACCCGCGGGCGCCACCGGCCCCCTGCTGGTCAACCTGTGGGCGAGCTGGTGCCAGCCCTGCGTCGGCGAGCTCACCGAGCTCGCCGGGGCGCGCGAGCGGCTCGTCGCCGCCGGGCTCGGCGTTCTCGCGCTGAGCGTCGACGGCCTCGACGGCCGCGGGATCACCGGGCCCGAGGACGCCCGAGCCATGCTTTCGAGGCTCGGCGTGCCGTTCCCCGCGGGGATGGCCCATGCGGATCTCCTCGAGACCCTCCAGGTCCTCCACGACCGGCTCTTCTCGCGCCACCTCGCCCTGCCGGTCCCGACCAGCTTCCTGATCGACGCCGACGGCCGGCTCGCCGCGATCTACCGCGGGCGGGTGGACCTCGAACGGCTGCTCGCGGACGTCGGGCGGCTCGGCCTGCCTCCGGAGGCGCGGCGGGCGGAGTCGACGCCCTTCGCCGGGCGGTGGCTCGGCGGTCCGCAGGCGCTGCGGGCGACGACGGTCGCGGAGCGTTTCATCGAGGAAGGCCGGCTCGAGACCGCCGCCTTCTACCTCCGCGAGGCGCTCGCCGAGGCGCCGCCGGAAAGCACCGAGACGGACGAGATCTCGATCCGCCTGGCCGACGTCCTGATGACCGCGGGCGCCTTCGACGAGGCGATCCCGCTCTACCGCGAGGCGCTGGCGCAAGCGCCCGGGAGGGCGCGCGAGACGCGCCACCTCGCGGACGCCCTCGCGGCCACCGACCGGCTGGCCGAAGCGGCCGAGGCGTACCGAACCGCGATCGCCGCCGACCCGGCGGACGGGCTGACGTATCGATCGCTCGGCACCGTGCTCCTGCGTCTCGGCCGCTACGACGAGGCGGCCGCCGCGCTCCGCGAGGCGCTGGCGCGGCAGGCCGAGACCGCCGAGACCCGCCACGACCTCGGCGTCGCCCTCGCCGCGATCGGCGACCTCGACGGGGCGCGGCGCGAGCTCGAACGGGCGGTCGCCCTCCGCCCCGGCTTTCCGGAGGCCCTCAACAACCTCGGCGTCGTCCTCCTCCGCGCGGGCCGGCGCGACGCGGCGATCGCCCACTTCCGGCGCGCCCTCGACGCCCGGCCCGACTACCCCGACGCGGCGGCGAACCTCGCGGGCGTCCTGGCCCACCGGCCCGACGGCGAGCGCTGAGCGGCTCGCCTCCCGACCGACTCTCCGGCGCCCACGAGAAAAAGCCCCCGGCCGAAGCCGGGGGCTCGAAGCACTGCGTCGGAGTGGCGCTCCGCTAGAAGCGGAAGCCCACCGAGAACCGATAGGTCCTCGGGGTCTGGAACGCGTTCTCCGACGTCGCCTCGCCGAAGGCCGAGTTCTTCTGCCAGTGGACTCCCTCGACCGGGGTCTCGGTGAAGGGGTTGAAGGGCTGCAGCGCGGTGGTGTTCGCCGCGGTGGTGACGCTCGTCTGGACGAAGTTGAGGTTGGCGATGTTCTCCTCGTCGAAGACGTTGAGCACCTCGGGCTGGATGAACGTCTCGATCTGCTTGCCGAACAGGTTGAAGCTGAACCCGTAGTTCAACGCGAGGTCCGTCCGCGTGACGTCGTCCGTCTCGAACGCGTCCCGGTCGGTGAAGAAGTAGGTCACCGTGTCCGGCGGGTCCGCGTAGCCCGGGTTGATGACGATCGGCGAGAACCCTCGTGCCTCGAGCGTCGCGTTGTCCATCAGGATCGCGGCGGCCGCGCCGTAGGGCTGCGACGACCAGAAGTTCTGCAGCAGGCTCACCGACATCGTGTGGTGCTCGGTGTCGATCAGGTCGTAGATCCCCCACATCCGGAGCTTGTGCGTCTGGTCGGCGTTGAGCCGGCCGATCGGGAAGTTCCAGCTCGGGTCGGTGTACTCCGGGTACTGCAGCGGACCGGCCGAGACGGGGCCCGACCCTGTCGTCTCACCGTTGACGTTGCCCTCGAGCTCCGAGAGCGTGTAGTTGCCGGCGAGGGTCAGCCGGTCGCCGAGCCGGTAGCGGCCCATCACGTTCAGGCCGATGTACTCGCGCTCGAGCCCGCTGTCGTAGTTGCCCTTCCAGGTGATGTCGGTCGGCACCCCGCCGACGACGGTGCTGCCGGTCTCGAGCGTCGTCAGGTCGGCGTAGAAGTCCTCCCACTCGCGGTGGACGATGTCCGCCCGGACCAGTCCGCGGTTGCCGATCCGCTTCGTGGCGCCGATCGCGATCTCGTCGGCCGACGGAGAGTCGAAGCTCTCCTGGACGACCTGCGACACGCCCGGGATGCAGGCGAAGATCAGCGGCATGTTCGTCACCCAGCTGAGGTCGCCCTCGACGTCCGTCGTGCCGCCGTTCGACATGTACCAGTCGAACAGCGTCTGCAACGCGACGTCGGTCGTCACGCAGTTCGCGCCGCTCGGCTGGCAGTTGAGGTTGACCGGCGGTCCGGAGTAGCCCCAACCGAAGCCGGCGAGCGCGCCGCCCGTCGAAGTGGCGTCCGCCACGTTGCCGCTGTTGGCGAGCTTCGCGACGTAGGTGCCGTAGCTGGCGTTGACCACGAGGTCGCCGTCGCCCTGAGTGTCCCAGGTCAGTCCGAGACGGGGGCTGAGCTTGCTGTCGTCGGCGACCACGTCGCCGCTCGAGTTGACGCCCTCGTTCTCGTCGTAGCGCACGCCGAGGTTGAAGCTCCAGCGGTCGTTGAGCTGCCACTTGTCGTTGACGAAGTAGCCGGCCGTCTCGAAGTTCGTCGGCCGGGCGATGTCGAGCCCGACCGGCGGCCACCAGACGAGCCAGGTCGCGGTCGTCTGGAAGACCGGGTAGACGACGCTGTTGTCGCTGGCGATCACCGTTCGCTCGGCCCACACCTCGAAGTCGCTCCCCGACTGGTGGTTCACCGAGAAGCGGATGTCGTCGAACGCGTCGTAGCCGACCGCGATGTCGTGCGATCCGAGCGACTCGGTGGTCAGGAAGTACGAGCCCTTGGCCAGCGTCTGCTCGGAGTTGCGGATCTCGTCCTCGCAGCTGCCGCAGAAAACCGACGACCAGAAGCGCTTGCCGGTCGGCCGGTCGCGCATCGCCGTCCCTTCGATCAGGTCCGGCGGCCCGCCCAAGCCCTTGCCGATGATGAAGTCGCGCTCGGCGTACTGCGCCTCGACGAACAGCGACGGCGTCAGGATGCCGGTGTAGTTACCGACCAGGTACTCCTGCGGGTCGGTCCGGACGTTCAGGCTCCGCAGGTCGAACACGGCGCCGAACGTCGCACCCGTTTGCTCCCGGTCGTAGTCGAGGTACGAGCCGACCAAGGTGTGGCTCGGGGTCGGCGAGAGGGTCAGCTTGCCCTCGAACCGCTGCTCCGCGTCGGTCCGCGGGTACGGGAGCGAGGTGGGGGTGGTGGTGAACGAGGTCGCATCGATCTCGCGGTCACGGCCGGAGCCGAAGAACCACAGGTGGTCCTTCCACAGGAAGCCGCCCAGCGTCGCCTCGTAGACCTGGTTGACCTTGTCGGTGCGCTCGGCGGTGGTCAGCTCGGTGTCGCTGATCCAGTCGTCGTTCGTGAGGCTGGTCCGGAACGAGCCCGAGAGCTCGTTGCCGCCCGACTTGGTGAGGACGTTGATCACGCCGCCGGTGAACCGGCCGTACTCGGCCGAGATGCCGGAGGTCGCCACCGTCGTCTCCTGGACGGCGTCCTCGATGAACAGCGGCAGCGGGGTGCCGCGGATGTTGTCCTCGATCGCGACCCCGTTGATCATGAACAGGTTCTCGAAGGTCATCGCGCCCGAGATCGACGGCGCGGCCGAGACGCCGGTGTCGTGGACGCCCGGGGCGAGCGAGGCCACCACCGTCGGGTCGCGGCCGATCGGCAGCTTGGAGACCTCTTCCGCGGTGTAGGTCGTCGCGCCGGTGCTCGTCTCCGAGACCGACGACGTCTCCCCGGTCACGATGATCTCCTCGGTGACCGTCGCGAGACCCATCTGGATGTCGGCGACGGTGTCCTGAGCGGCGGCGATCCGCCGCTGCTGCGTGACGGTCTGGAAGCCCTCGAGCTCGTAGGCGATCTCGTACTCGCCGGCCGGGAGGCTCGGGAAGTTGTAGAAGCCGTTGCCGTCCGTGACCGCGGTCCGGGTCCCCTGCAGAGCCGGCGACGAGGCCGTGATGGTGACGCCCGGCAGCGCGCTGCCGTCCTCCGCCTGGACCTGACCCTTGAGAACGCCGCGGGGGATCTGCGCATCGGCCTGCGGCGGGAACAAGGCGACCGCCAGCAGGCCGATCGAGAGCGCAGTGACCCATCTAGTGAAGCTGCTTCTCATCGAGTCTCTCTCCTTTTCCGACTGCATCGCTCCCGGTACGGGGGCGACGCGTTGATGGTGGAGCGCCCGGCAGCCCCGGACGACCCTTCCTCCTCATCCTGCGAATGCTTGAGGCACATCGTATCCGAGGTGTAACGGTGCAAGACGAGGGCCATGGAAGGGGTGGCGGCGGAGCATCGGTAAACCATTGACCTGTCGGTACTTATCTGCTATGCAGACTTTCAGCGGATGCGGTCGGACCAGGCGTCGATCCGAAAGATTGGACTCGAATCCAAGTCGTTGGAACATCGCCCTCCCGTGGTAGGCTCCGCCGGTGGACCGCGTCGACGTCCGACTCCGATCCGCCCCGCCCGTCCTCCTCGTCCTCCCCCTCCTGCTCGCGGCGTGCGACGATCCTTCCGCCCGGGAGCCGGGTGCGCCGGGGACCGGATCCCGGGGCGCCGCGGTGGCCGAGGCCGCCCTCTTCGTCGACCGCGCCGCCGCGGCCGGCCTCGACTTCGTCCAGTTCAACGGGATGTCGGGACAGTACTACATGGCCGAGGTCACCGGGTCGGGCGCCGCGCTCTTCGACTACGACGGCGACGGCGACCTCGACGCCTTCCTCGTCCAGGGGCAGATGCTCGAGCCCGGGGCCGACGTCCGGCGCGCGACCTTCCCCCCTCCCGCAGGCGTCGCGCTCGCCGACCGCCTGTTCCGCAACGACCTCGACGGCGGCCCGCCGTCGAGCCTGCGGTTCACCGACGTCACGGCCGCCGCCGGCTTCGGCGCGCGGGCCGACGGCTACGGCATGGGGGTGACCACCGGCGACTACGACAACGACGGCCGGACCGACCTCTACGTGACCAACTTCGGCCCGAACCGGCTGTGGCGCAACCGCGGCGACGGCACCTTCGAGGACGTCACCGCCGCGAGCGGGACGGGCGAGGACCGCTGGAGCGTCCCGGCCGCCTTCTTCGACTTCGACCGCGACGGGTGGCTCGACCTCTACGTGGGCAACTACATCGCCGAGGACCTCGAGGAGCGGACGATCTGCCGCGACTTCACCGGCGCCCAGGACTACTGCGGACCCGGCGCCTTCGAGTCCCATCCCGACCGGCTGTTCCGCAACCGTGGCGACGGCACGTTCGAGGACGTCACCGAGCGGGCCGGCCTCGCGGAGCGCCGGGGCGCCGCGCTCGGGGTCGTCGCCGCGGACTTCGACGGCGACGGCTGGCTCGACCTCTACGTGGCCAACGACAGCCAGCCCAACTTCCTGTGGATCAACCGGCGCGACGGGACCTTCGAGGAGGCGGCCCTGCTCGCCGGCGCGGCGGTCAACGCGACGGGCAAGGCCGAGGCCAGCATGGGGGTCGACGCCGCCGACTACGACGGCGACGGCGACCTCGACCTGTTCATGACCCACCTGACCGGCGAGACGAACACGCTGTACGCGAACGACGGCCGGGGGGTCTTCGACGACGCGACGACCGCCTCGGGCCTCGGGCCGCCGAGCCGCCCCTACACCTCGTTCGGCACCGCGTGGATCGACTACGACAACGACGGCGACCCGGACCTGCTGATCGCCAACGGCGCGGTCAAGCGGATCGAGGCGCTGGCGCGCGCCGGGGACCCGTTCCCTCTCCACCAGCCGAACCAGCTCTTCCGCAACCTGGGCGGCGGCCGGTTCGAGGAGGTCACCGACCGGGCCGGCGAGGTCTTCGCCCTGTCCGAGGTCTCGCGCGGCGCCGCCTTCGGCGACGTCGACGACGACGGCGACCTGGACGTGCTCCTGGTGTCGAACAGCGGCCCGGTTCGGCTGCTGATCAACCGGGTCGGCTCGCGGCAGCCGTGGATCGGCCTGCGCCTCACCGGCTCGTCGGGGCGGGACATGCTGGGCGCCCGCGTCGAGCTCCTGCTCCGCGGCCGGCCGCCGCGGGTCGCCCGGGTGCGCACGGACGGCAGCTTCGCCTCGGCCAGCGACCCGCGGGTGCTGTTCGGGCTCGGCGGCCCGGACGCCCCGCCGGCCGAGGCGGTCTCCGGCGTCCGGGTCCTCTGGCCGGACGGCAGCGTCGAGGCGTTCGGGGCGCCGCCGGCCGGCCGGTACACCACCCTGCTGCAGGGGGGCGGCAGCCCGAGCCCCGAGGGAGAAGCGCCGTGATCCGACACGCGGCGCGGTACGGCGTCCCCCTGGTTCTGGCCGCCGCCCTCGCCGCGGCGGGCTGCGGCGGCAAGAGCGGGGGCGGGGGCGCCCGGCCCGAGCTCGTCGCGGTCCCCGAGCCCGACCTGGCGAGCGCCGAGGCGGCTGTCCACGAGCAGGTGACCCGGTCCCGGGCGGCGGTCCAGGCGCTCGTCGCCGCGCCCGGCACGCCGCACGACGAGCTCGCCGAGGCCTACGGCGAGCTCGGCCTCGTCTACGTCACCTACAGCTTCCTCGACGCGGCCGAGGCGGCGTTCGAGAACGCGCGCCGCCTGGCGCCCGAGGACGCGCGCTGGCCCTACCTCCTCGGCTACCTCTTCGAGATCCAGGGCCGCCTCGACGAGGCGCAGGGCGCGCTCGCGGCCGCGGTCGATCTGGCGCCGCGCGACCTGCCCGCGCGGATCCGGCTCGGCCGGGTGGAGCTCGAGCGCGGCGAGCTCGCCGCCGCCCGTGACGCCTTCGAGCGGGTGCTCGACATCGAGCCGCGCAACGCGGCCGGCCTCGAGGGGCTGGCGCGGATCGCCGCGGCCGAGGGGGACGCGGCGCGGGCCGTCGAGCTCTTCGAGCGGGTGCTCGAGCTCCAGCCGTCGGCGAGCAGCGCCCGCCACGCCCTCGGCCTCGCCTACCGCAAGCTCGGCGAGGTCACGCGCGCCGAGGCCGAGCTCGACCGCGGCGGCGACGCCCCGGTCCTGTTCGTCGACCCGCTCCTGGCGAAGACGATGGAGCTCGGACGGAGCGCGGAGATCTACCGCGTCCGGGGCGCGCAGGCCTTCGCCGAGGAGCGCTTCGACCTCGCCGCCGACGCCTACCGCCAGGCGATCGAGATCGACCCCGACGACTTCACCACCCGCAAGGCCCTGGGGTTCAGCCTCCAGAAGCTCGGCGACGCCGAGGCGGCGATCGAGCAGCTCGAGATCGCGCTCGAGCGCGGCCGCTCGGGCGACGAGGAGCGCGACCGGCTCGAGCGCTCGGAGGTCCACCGGATCCTCGGCGGCCTGCTCGTCCTCACCGGCCGGGAGGCCGAAGGGATCGAGCACTTCCGGGCCGGCCTCGGGCTCGACCCCGACCGCGCCGACACCCGGATGAAGCTGGCCAACGCGCTGGCGCGCCGGGGCCGCTTCGACGAGGCGATCGACCACTACGACCGCCTGCTCGAGCGCCAGCCCGACCACGCGCCCTCCCTGGTCCGGCGCGCGAACGCCCGGCTCAACCTGGGCCGCCGCGGGCCGGCGCTGGCCGACTTCGAGCGCGCCGTCGCCGCCGCGCCGGACGACCCCGAGGTGCGGCACAGCTACGCCGAGGCGCTCGACTACCTCGGCGACGACGCGGGCGCCGCCCGCCAGCGCGCCGCCGCGGCCCGGCGCGCCGACGGCGGGCAGCGGGCCGAGCTCGCGGCCCGCGACGGCGACCGCCTGCTCCGCACCGGCGACCTCGCCGGCGCCGAGGCGGCCTACCGGCGCGCCCTCGCCCTCGAACCCGGCCTGACCGACGCCCGCTTCCAGCTCGCCTCGGTGCTCGGGCACCGCGGCCGCTACGCCGAGGCGATCGGGGAGTTCGAGCGGGTCATCGAGGAGGCGCCGCTCCACGGACCGGCGCGGCGGGGCCGGGCGACCGCGCGGCTGCTCCTCGGCCGCTGGAGCGATGCACGCGCCGGCCTGGAGGGCGACGTCCGCGAGATGCCGCTGGACCGCGGGCTGGCCCAGATGCTCGCCCGCCTGCTCGCTATCGCCCCCGACGCCCGGGTCCGCGACGGCCGCCGGGCGGTGGCGATCGCCCGCCGGGTGTTCGAGGCCGGCGAGGACGCCGAGGCCGCCCAGACCCTGGCGATGGCCTACGCCGAGGCCGGTCTCTTCGAGCAGGCCGCGGGCCTCCAGGAGCGGGTGGTCGGGTCGGCGGGGGGCGGCGACCAGCTCGCCGACGACCGGCTCGACGCCTACCGCCGCCGCTCCCCCTGGCGCGCCGGCTCCCCGGCCGAGGTCTTCACCGCCGGCGGCTAGCCGTGAAGTCTCGACGGCGAGGAATGCGCCCCGCCGGCCGGCGGGTTGGACCGGGCGCCATGCCGACCGCTCGCCCCCGCCGACTCGTCCCGCTCCTGCTGCTCGGTCTCGCGGCCCTCGCCGCGAGCCCCGCGGCGCCCGCCGCCGAGACGCCGCTCCCGGCCGACGCCGCCCGCGTCGTCGAGCGGGCGCGCGGCGAGCTCCGGGCGGGGCGGCAGGAGGCCGCGGTCGCCGCCTACCGGCAGGCGCTCGCCGCCCACCCGGGAGCGACCGGTCTGCGCTTCGAGCTGGCCAACGTCCTCGCCTGGATCGGGCGCTACCCGGAGGCGAGCGAGGAGTTCGGGCGGGTCGTCGACGAGGACCCGACCAACGCCGAGGCCCACCGCGGTCGGGCGACCGCCTTCCTGCTCCAGGAGAAGTACGGCGAGGCGCGCCGGGCGCTCGAGCGGGGGCTCTCCGACAACCCGCGCGACGGCCAGATCGCCAACGTCCTCGCCCGCCTGCTCGCCACCGCGCCGGCCGACGGCGTGCGCGACGGCGAGCTCGCGGTGCGGCTGGCGAGCGCCGTCTACGAGGTCGTCCAGATCCCCGCCACCGGCGAGACCCTGGCGATGGCCTACGCCGAGGCCGGCGACTTCGACCGCGCGGTCGCGCTCCAGCGCCGGCTCGTCCGCGAGGCCGAGGCCGAGGGCGACCGGGCGCGGGCCGAGAGCCTGCGCAAGCACCTGCTGAGCTTCCTGCGCAAGCAGCCGTGGCGCGCCCCGGACCCGACCGAGATCGTCATGGCCTCGCCGCCCCCGGCGCCGCCGGCCCAGCTGCCGTCGAACTGAGCGTGGGGTCAGGTTTCAGGAGCCTCCCCGCAGCACGGCTCGCCGCGCTCGTAGAGGGCGAGGTGGGCGCGCAGCCGCTCCATCGTCCCCGGCGGCAGCTCCCCCTCGCCGCCCTCGCCGGCCTCGCCGAGCCGTTCGATCAGCTCCTCCTGCCAGCGGATCGCCTCGTCGAACCGGCCGGCCTCGGCGTAGGCCATCGCCAGGGTCTCGACGCTCTCCGGCGTCGGGAGGCTCTCGAAGACCTCCTGGGCCAGGGCGATCGCCCGCTCGCCGTCGCGCACCGACCGGTCGGGGGCCGCGGCGAGGTGGCGGGCCAGGACGTCCTTGAGGCCGAGATCGTCCGGGAAACGGAGCAGCCCCGCCTCGAGACGCTCGCGCGCCTCGCGGTGGCGCCCGGCGAGGATCAGCGCCGTGACCTCGGCGAGCCGCGGCCCGACCTCGTCGGGGAGGACCTCGACGAGAGTGGCGAAACCGTCCGCCGCCGCGGCGTACCGGCCGAGCCGCCCGAGCAGCATCGCCCGGCCGCGCAGGGCCGCCACCGCCGTCCCGTCCGCCTCGAGCGCGGCGTCGTACGCGGCGAGCGCCTCCTCGGCCGCGCCCCGCCGAGCGAGGAGGCCGGCGAGGCGGGTCTGGACGTTGACCCGCTCGACCAGCGAGAGGTCGAGCCCGGCGGCGGCGCGGAAGCGCTCCTCGGCGGCGGCGTGCTCGCCGAGCTCCTCGAGGATCGCGCCCAGCCGCACCTGCGCCTCGGCGTGGGTCGGGTCGGCGGCGGCCAGGCGCTCGAGGTCGGCACGCGCCTCGGCCAGGCGCTCGAGCTCGGTGTAGGCCGCGGCGCGCTTGAGCAGGGCGCCGCGGTGGTCCGGTGCGCGCTCGAGCACGGCGCCGAAGGCCTCGAGGGCGGCCTCGTAGTCGCCGCTCCGGGCCAGCGCGTTGCCGAGCTTGATCCGGGCGTCGACCAGCCCCGGCGCCAGCTCGAGAGATCGGCGCAGCTCGGCGATCGCCTCGTCGTCGCGGCCGGCGTCGACCAGCAAGCCGGCGAGCACGTAGCGCACCCGCGCCACCTCGATCGGCGACGCGCCGTCGCCCCCCTCGCCGGCCCCGACGCCCGCCGCCAGCCCGCGGCGGAGCTGCTCGATCGTCCCCTCGACGTCGCCGAACTGGGAGAGGACGAAGCCGAGGAACTCCTCGTCGGGCACCCGCTCGGCCTCCCGGGCCATGTCGAGGACCGTCTCGAACGCGGTCCCCTTGGCGAGCCGGGTGACCTCGGCCCCGAGCGGGTC
>Ga0299913_10000393_pt1 | contig 26991 bp, 28 predicted proteins | sample RVTome_9_FD_201360 | JGI IMG/M metagenome (GOLD analysis project Ga0299913, IMG submission 201360) | Soil microbial communities from uranium-contaminated site in the Upper Colorado River Basin, Wyoming, United States - RVT155D38 (version 2) ... | reverse complement strand
CGCCGCGTTCGGCGGCATCGGCCCCGCGGCCCTGCCCTCCACGATCTTGCTGGACGCCGAGCACCGGGTGGCCGTGCGCCTGTTCGGTGCGGTCAGCGGCGCGCGTCTGGCGCCCTACCTCGAGGGCCTGCTCGACGAAGGTGCGGCGGCGTCGTGAGCGTCGAAGGACTGATCACCGACGCGAACCTGCTCGTCGCCGGTGGTGTGGCGTTCGCCGCCGGGATCGTGAGCTTCGCCTCGCCGTGCGTCGTGCCGCTGGTGCCCGGCTACCTGTCGTACATGACCGGCCTGTCGGGCGCGGAGCTGCGGACGGGTTCGGGTAGCCGCGGCCGGGTGGTCGCCGGGGGGCTGCTGTTCACGCTCGGCTTCGCGGTGCCGTTCACCCTGCTGGGCCTGATCGGCGGCTCGCTCGCGGTGGCGCTGTCGTCGCGGCCGTGGCAGATCGCCATGGGTCTGGTGGTCGCGGCGCTCGGCCTCGCGTTCACCGGCCTGTTGCCCTTCGATCTGTTGCGGCGCGAGGCGCGCTTGACCGACCAGGCGATCGACCGCGGCGTGCTTGGGGCGCTGCCGCTCGGCTTTGTCTTCGGCGTCGGCTGGACGCCGTGCATCGGCCCGGCGCTCGCGGCGATCTTCACGCTCAGCGCCTCGGACGCGGGCGGCAGCCCGCTGCGCGGGGCGGCGCTGGCGTTCGTCTACTCGATCGGACTGGGCCTGCCGTTCCTGCTGTTGGGCGTGGCGTTCCATCGCGCGGGCACGGCGCTGGACTTCCTGCGCCGCAACGCGCGCGGCTTCCAGGTCGCCGGGGGCCTGCTGCTGACGGTCGTGGGCATCGCCATCGCGACGGGCGCGTGGGAGTCGGTCATCGCGGCGCTGCGTCCGGTGATCGGCCGATTCGAGACGCCGCTGTGACCGCCGAGGCACCCGCGCGCCCCCGCCTGCCCGAGATCCCCGGCCCGTGGCAGACGGCCGTGCGGGCCTGGCGCGTGCTGCGCAGGATGTCCACCGCCCTGGTCCTGCTGTTCACCCTGGCGGCGGCGAGCATCCTCGCGACCTTCGTGCCCCAGCGCCCGCTGGTGCCGACAACGGTGGAGGAGTGGCTCGCCGGACAGGCCGGCCCCGGCGCCGTCGTGTCCGAGGCGTTCGACTGGCTGGGCCTGTTCGACGTGTTCGGCTCGGTGTGGTTCGGCGTGCTGGTCGCCCTGCTGTTCACGAGCCTCACCGGCTGCCTCATCCCACGCTGGCGCGGCTTTCTGCGCACGTTGCGCAAGCCCCCGCCGGCCGGGCGCAACCTCGAGCGGCTGACCCACAGCGTGGAGCTGCGGACGACGCTGGGCTCCGAGCAGGCGCTGGCCGCCGCGGCGCCGGCGCTGCGCGGCTTCCGCCGCCGGATGGTCGCGCCTTCGGACACCGCTTCGGGCCGCCCGCAGCTTGCCGCCGAACGCGGTCGCGCGCGCGAGGCGGGCAGCCTGGTGTTCCACTCGGCCTTCTACCTGCTGCTGCTGGGCGCGCTGATCGGCAAGGCGTTTGGCTTCGAGGGCCAGATCAACATTCCCGAAGGCAGCGCGTTCGCCGACACGCGCATCGCCTACGACCTCGCGCGGCCTGGCCGCTGGTTCGGCCTGGACGACCATCGTGGCTTCGTCGTGCGGCTGGACGACTTCGACGTGCGCTACTACGCCAACCAGGTGCCGCGCGACTTCGTCTCGCGCGTGACCGTGCTCGAGGACGGGCGCGAGGTGCGTCGGGGCGTCACGCGCGTCAACCACCCGCTGCGCCACGACGGCATGAAGCTGTACCAGGTGCGCTTCGGCATGGCGCCGCATATCCGGGTGCGCGCCGGGGACACGGTGCTGTTCGACGAGGCGGTGATGCTCGCCGACGCGGGCGGCGGCGTGTGGACGGGTGCCGCGAAGGTCAGCCTCGGCTCGCGCACCGGCGAGACACGCGGTCCCCAGATCGCGCTCGACCTGGTGTTCCTGCCCGATGCCGCCGTGAACGACGACGGCGTGCCGTACAGCCGCTCGCCCGAGCCGCGCAACCCGCGCCTGATCGCCGAGCTGTATGTCGGCGACGACCTCGGGCTCGACCGACCCGCGCCGGCGGCGCGGTTCGACCGCGCGGCGGGGCAGGTACTCGGCCCGCCCGCGATCCTGCCACCGGGCGGCCAGGCCGCCATGGCCGGGGGCACGCTGGCGCTGGAGTTCGCCGAGCTGCGCACGTGGTCGGGTTTCCAGGTAAGCCACGCCCCGGGGCGCCTGCTGCTGCTGGCCGCCGCGATCCTGCTCCTGGGCGGGCTGCTACCCTCGCTGTACAGCGCGCGCCGCCGGGTCTGGCTCGAGGCGCGGCCGGACGGCGACCGCACCACGGTGGTCCTCGCGGGGGTCGCGCTGCAACGCAAGCCGGCCTTCGTCGACGAGTTCGCGCGCATCAGCGCGGCGGTGCGCACCGCCCTGGAGGATCCCGCATGAACCCGCAGCTCGCCGAGACTTCGAACACGCTGTGGAACGTCGCGTTCCTGCTCTACATCGTGGCGATGGTCTGCTACTTCTTCCGCCTGGCGTTCACCAAGGTCGGCGTGGACGGGCTGCCGGTCAGCTCGCGTGCGGGCACCCGGGTGGGTCTGGTGGGCACGGGCCTCGCCCTCGGCGGCGTCGCCGTGCATGCGGTCAGCGTGGTGCAGCGCGGCATGGCGTCGGGGCGCGTGCCGTGGGCGAACATGTTCGAGTACAGCTCGCTGATGGCGCTGGTCGCGGTCGCGGTCGGCCTCGTGGTCGTGCAGCGCCGCTTCGGCTACGGCCACCTCATGGGCTTCGTGCTGTTCGTGGCGGTCATCGCCATGACCAGCGCGCTACTGCTGTACGCCGAGCCGGGCCCGGTCGTGCCCGCACTGCAGAGCTACTGGATCAAGATCCACACGTCGGCCGCCATGGCGTCGTCGTCGATCTTCATGGTCGGCTTCGTCGCGACGGCGCTGTTCCTGGTCAAGGACACCGCCGAGCGGCGCGTCGCCGGCAGCGGCGCTTCCTTCGGCGGAGGAACGGTCGGTGCCGCCGAGGCGGGGGCGGACACGCTGGCCGAGGGCTACGAGGCGGACAGCGGGCAGTTCGAAGAGATCGCCTCGGCGACCGCGCAGCGCGACGTGCTGTCGCCCGTGCTGTTCCCGGTGGTGCCGTTCCTGGTCGTCGGGGCGTTCACGCTCGCGGTGTGGCAGCTGCCCGTCGCGACGCTGATCGCCGCGTCGGCCGCGGCCCTGCTCGGGGCGGCGACGTGGTACGCGGTGCCGCTGCTGCCGCCCGCCGCGCGCCTGGACAACCTCGCTTACCGGGTGATCGCGTTCGCGTTCCCGATCTGGACGTTCGCCGTCATGGCTGGGGCGATCTGGGCCGAGGAGGCGTGGGGCCGCTACTGGGGCTGGGACCCCAAGGAGACCGGCAGCTTCTTCACCTGGGTGCTGTACGCGAGCTACTTGCACGCCCGCTCGACCCACGGCTGGCGCGGCCGCCGCGCGGCCTGGATCGGCGTAATCGGCTTCGTCGCCCTGATGGTCACGTACTACGCGGTCAACCTGTGGGTGGTCGGCCTGCACAGCTACGCCGGCGTCTGACCACCGCTCCGGTAGCCAATCTGCTCACAGTGAGCAGTTTGGCTACTCGGGTAGCGCAACTGCTCACTGTGGGCGGTTTGGATCGTCGTCGTCCAGCAGGTGCGCCGGGACCGGGGGCGTGCCGTCGGCCTGGAGTTCGCCCTGGCGCACGCCGAGGCTGCCGTCGGCGGGGCAGCGCTCCTCCCAGGCCATGAGCTCGCGGCGGCACTGCGGGCAGGAGCGCAGCCCCAGGTCGACGATCGGGCTGGAGCCGCCCGGCTCGTCCTCGTCGTCCTGCTCGCGTTCGCGGATCAGTCCCATCCGGCCAGCCTAGTCCTCGTACAGGTCGGCCGGAGTCGTGACGCCGTCGCCGCCGCGCGCGACGACGGCCAGTCGCTCGGCATCGCCATAGGGCGAATCGGCCAAGGCACGGCGCAGGCGCTCGCTTTCGGCGCCGCCGTCCACCGCCGTGGCCCACTGGGCGCTCGCCGCCGCGGCGGCCGTGGGGCCGCGCAATGCCAGGGCGTCGATCTGGTTGCGGTCGCCGGTGCCCCACCACGGCCCGGCCGTGGCTTGCTCCGCCGCGGCGAGCCAATCGCGCACCACCGCCGCGAGGCCGCGCTGCTGCGACGCGGCGACCAGCGGCGCGTGCGCGCGCAGCACCGCCGCGCCCCGGCCGAGTTCGAACGCGTCGCGCTGCGGCTGCACCACGCCGAGCCACAGCCGCAGCAGCGGGTCACGCACCTGGTAGCGCACGCGCTTCGTGCGCCGCGGCTCCTCGCCCACCGGGGTCAGGCGGTCGAGCAGGCCGAGGCCCTCCAGGGCCGCCAGGGCCTCGCTCGTGGTGGCCGGTGCGAACCCGGTGCGGTCGCGGACGGCGCCGAACGTGTCGCCGCCGAGGGCGACGAGTTCGAGGATGCGCGCGGCGGCCGAACCGGCGGACAGCTCCTGCAGGACGACGGTGCCCTCGTCGGCCAGCGGGGCGCCTGGTCCGTCGAGCAGGTCGGCCAGGTTCGCCGCGGCGTCGTGGCGGGGATCCCACAGCGCCAGGTAGCGCGGCATGCCGCCTACGGTCACATACGCCTCGATCCACGATGCCGGATCGCCCCCGCCGATCAGCAGGCCTGCTTCGCGCCAGCCGAAGGGCGCCACGCGCAGGTGGGCGTCGGCCCGGCCGAACAACGGCGCGTCGGCGGCGACGAGTTCCTCCATCAGCCCCACGTGACTGCCGGCGAGGATCACCGACAGCGCTGACTCGCCGCGATGGTCCCAGCGCGCCTGGAGCGTCGACGGCAGCGCCGGGTCCGCCTCGCACAGGTAGGGGAACTCGTCGAGCACCAGCAGCAGCGGGGTGTCGCGCGCCCGGGCGAGCAGGTAACCGAGCGCGGCGTCCCACGACTCGAGGTGGCCGAGGTCGAGCAGGTCGCCGGGCTCGGGCGGGATGGCGCTGCGGATGCGCTCCTCCAGGCGGCGCAGGGCCTCGCCCGCCGGGGCGCGCGTGCCCGGCAGGTAGACCGCGGGGTAGCCGCGCGAACCCGCGAAGCGGTCCAGCAGCGCGGTCTTTCCGACGCGCCTGCGGCCTGACACGACGGCCATACCGCCCGCCGGGGGACAGGCGCGCTCGAGCGCGGCCAACTCACGTTCGCGATTGACGAAGTTCGGCATTGCCGAAGTTTAGTCGAACATGGCGCGCAGGCGCGGCAGGTCGATCTTGCCCAGTGCGGTGCGCGGCAGCCGGGCGGTCAGCACGAGATCGCGGGGCGCGTGGTGGGCGGGCGCGCGCTCACGCACGTGCGCCTGGAGGTCGGCGAGGTCGGGGGCGGGCACGCCCAGCGCGGGCACCACCACGGCGACCGCCCGTTCACCCCATTCGGGATCGGGCACGCCGACCACGGCGGCCTCGGCCACCGCCGGGTGCTCCTCGATCAGGGCGGCGACCGCGCCCGCGGGCACGTTCTCGCCGCCGCTGAGGATCATGTCGTCGGCGCGGCCATGCACCGTCAGCCGCCCGTCGGCGTCGAGTTCGCCCAGGTCGGCGGTCGTGAACCAGCCGTCGTCCAGCAGGGCCGCCGTCGTGACGGGGTCGAGGCGGTAGCCGTGGAACAGCATCGACCCCGCCAGCGCGACGCGTCCGTCCGGCTCGATGCGCACCGACACCCCGTCGAGTGCGACGCCGTCGTAGACGCAGCCCCCGGACGTCTCGGTCATGCCGTAGGTGGTGACGACGCGCACGCCCGCGGCCGCCGCGGCGCCGAGCAGCGACGGCGTCGCCGGTGCGCCGCCGAGCAGGATCGTGTGGCATGCCGCGACGTCTTCGCCCGCGTCCAGCAGGCGGCGCAGCATGGTCGGCACCAGCGACACCACGGCTCCCGCCGCCGCACCGGCGTCGAATCCGTCGCGCACACGCAGTTCGCCGCCGCCCAGGCGCGCGCGCAGCACGACCTGGAGCCCGGCGAGGTGATCTAGCGGCAGCAGGCACAGCCACGGCGCGCCCGTCGCGCCGAGCCGCTCCAGCCCCGCGCGGGCGTTCGCCTCGACGGCCGCGCGTGACAGCTCCACGCCCTTCGGCTGTCCCGTGCTGCCGGACGTGGCGACGACCAGGTCGGTGCGCGCGTCCAGCGGTGCGGGGTCCGCCAGCGTGTGCACGCCGTCGGCGTCGCGCAGCTCGTGCGGCCGCGTCGCCGCAAGCAGCGCATCGCGCGCGGCAGTCGGCAGGCCGGGGCGCAGGGGGAGCAGGGCGTCGCCGTCCGCCCACACGCGATCCCACGCGTCGAGGAACGCCGGACCTGGCGGCAGCTGGACCGCCACGAGTTTCCGCTGTGCCGCCATGACTCGCTACGGTAGCGCCGCTCATCCATCGCAGGAGAAGGAGCCGCCCGTGGGCGAGGCGCAGTCGGCGGCGCGTGGGGCCTCGGGGTGGCGGGTGTTTGTCCTTGCGGCCCGTCCCCGGACGCTGCCCGCGGCGGTCGCGCCCGTCCTGGTCGGCACCGCCGCCGCGCAGCGCGTGATCCCCGGACGCCTGGCGCTGGCGCTGCTGGTGGGGCTCGCCCTGCAGGTCGGCGTCAACTACGCCAACGACTACTTCGACGGCGTCCGCGGCGTCGACACTCCCGATCGCGTCGGACCGCCCCGCGCGGTCGCCTCGGGCATGGCGACGCCTGCTGCCATCCGGCGCGCGATGCTTGCCGCCTTCGCGGTCGCCGCGGTCGCGGGCCTGGCGCTGGGGCTGCTCGTGGACTGGCGGCTCGTGGCGCTCGGCGCGGTCTGCCTGCTCGCCGCCGTCGGTTACAGCGGCGGCCCGAAGCCGTACGCCTCCGCGGGCCTGGGCGAGGTGTTCGTGTTCGTGTTCTTCGGCCTGGTCGCCACCGTGGGATCGGCGTACGCCCAGCGCGAGGCGGTCGTGCCCGCAGCCGTCGTGGCCGCCGTCTGCATCGGCCTGCTCGCCAGCGCCCTGCTGGTGGTGAACAACTTGCGCGACATCGACACCGACCGGGCGGCGGGCAAGCGCACGCTCGCGGTGCGGCTCGGCCGGACCGGCACGAAGCGGCTGTTCGCCGCGATGGTCGTCCTCGGTGTCTTGGGGGCGACAGCTGTCGCGATGGTGTCCGGCAGCCCCGCGCCGCTGTTGGGCTTGCTGGCGGCGCCGCTGGCGTTCTCGCCGCTGCGCATTGTGCGGCGCGAGGCCGATCCGCGCCGCCTGATCGCGGCGCTCGGTGCGACCGCCCGCCTGGAACTCGTCTTCGGGGTGCTGCTCGCCGCGGGGTTGTGGGTGGCATGACCACCACGGCCCACCCGTTCCGCATCCCGATGGTCACCCGCTTTCGCGGCGTAGCCGAGCGCAGCGGGATCCTGCTGCATGGACCGGCCGGCTGGGGAGAGTTCTCGCCGTTCCCGGAGTACCCGCCCGAGGTGGCCGCGCGCTGGCTCGCGGCGGCGCGCGAGGCGGCCGAGACCGGCTGGCCGCCGCCGCTGCGCGACCGCATCCCGGTCAACGCGACCGTGCCCGCGGTCGGCCCGGACGAGGCGCGGCGCATCGTCGAGCACTCGGGCTGCACGACCGTCAAGGTGAAGGTCGCCGAGGGGGGGCAGACCGAGGCTGGCGACCTGGCGCGGGTGGAGGCGGTGCGCGACGCCCTCGGCCCGGCGGGGCGCATCCGCGTCGACGCGAACGGCGCGTGGGACGTCGACACGGCCGCACGGATGCTGGGACTGCTGCGCCGCTTCGACTTGGAGTACGCCGAACAGCCGGTCGCGACGCTTGAGGAGATGGCGCGCCTGCGGCGCATGGTCGACGTGCCGCTCGCCGCCGACGAGTCCGTGCGCAGCGCCGAGGATCCACTGCGCGTCGCCGGGCTGGATGCGGCGGACATCGTGGTGCTCAAGGTGCAGCCGCTGGGCGGCGTCCGGGCGGCGCTGCGCGTGGCTGAGGCGGCCGGCCTGCCGGTCGTGGTGTCGAGTGCGATCGAGACATCCGTGGGGCTCGCCGCCGGCGTCGCGTTGGCGGCGGCCCTGCCGGAACTGCCGTACGCCTGTGGCCTGGGGACGCGGTGGATGCTCGCCGGCGACGTGGTGCGGACGCCGCTCGTCCCCGTGGACGGCTTCGTGCCTGTCGCCGCGCCCGACGTGGACGAGGCGGACCTGGCACGCTGGGCGCCCGAGCCGCCGCTGGCGGCGGACCTGCGCGCACGGCTGGACGCGGCCGCGCGCGCGAGTGGAGAGGTGCGATGAAGGCCGAGAACCCGTCGGTGGCGCTGGCGCGCGTCCTCGTCGACGAGTTCGTGCGCTGCGGCCTGACCGACGCGGTGATCGCGCCGGGCTCGCGCAGTGCGGCCCTGGCGATGGCGCTGGACGCCGAGCCGCGGGTGCGCCTGCACGTGCGCAACGACGAGCGCTCCGCCGCGTTCCTGGCGCTGGGCCTGGCGAAGGCGTCGGGTCGTCCCGCCGCCGTGCTGTGCACCTCGGGGACGGCCGCGGCGAATTTCCACCCGGCGGTGCTGGAGGCGCACGAGGCGCGCGTGCCGCTGCTGGTGCTGACGGCGGATCGCCCCCCGGAGCTGCGGGGGACCGGTGCGAACCAGACCACCGATCAGATCAAGCTGTACGGGGACGCCGTGCGCTGGTTCTGCGAGGTCGGGGTGCCGGAGGACGTGCCCGGGATGCCGGTCTACTGGCGCGCCATGGCTTGCCGTGCCTGGGCTGAGGCGTCGGGATCTCCGGCCGGGCCGGTGCACCTGAATCTGGCGATGCGCGAACCGCTCACGCCCGACGGCGGCACGGCCTACGGCGAGCCGCTCGACGGCCGTGCCGGGGGCGCGCCGTGGGTGGCGACGGCGCACGGCCGGGTGCGGCCGGACGACGCGGTGCTGGACGAGCTGGCTGAGGAGCTGGCCGGTGCGTCGCGCGGGCTGCTGCTCGCCGGGGACGGTCCGGACGCCGGTCCCCTGGTGGCCGTGGCCGAACGCCTGGGCTGGCCGGTCGTCGCTGAGCCGACGAGTGGCGCGCGCCACGGTGCGCATGTCATCGGCACCGCCGCCCTGCTGGCGCAAGCCGAGGCGTTCGCAGCCGCGCACCGGCCGGACCTGGTGCTGCGCGTCGGCCGGCCACAGCTGTCGCGTCCGGTCGCGGCGCTCGCCGGACGCGGCGTCGAACGTCAGATCTTGATCGACCCCGACGGCGCGTGGCTCGACCCGGCGCGGGCGGTCAGCCGCATCGTGCGCGGCGACGTGGCGGTCACGGCGGCCGCGCTGCTGGATCGGCTCCCGCTTCGCGCGCCGGGGGAGTGGCTGGAGGGCTGGCGCGGCGCCGACGCGCGGGCACGCACCGCGGTCGATGCGCTGTTGGACGCCGAGGGGCTCACCGAACCGCGCGTGGCGCGCGACGTCGCGGCCGCACTGCCACCCGGCGGCACGCTGGTCGTCGGCAGCAGCATGCCGATCCGCGATCTCGACCAGGTCATGGTTCCGCGCGGGGACGTCCGCGTGCTCGCCAATCGTGGCGTGAGCGGCATCGACGGCTTCGTGTCCACGGCGGTCGGCGTCGCGTTGGCGGCCGACGGCCCCACGGTGGCGCTGTGCGGCGACTTGTCCATGCTGCATGACGCGAACGGCCTGCTCGGCGCCGACGCGGACCTCACCATCGTCGTGGTGAACAACGACGGCGGCGGCATCTTCTCGTTCCTGCCGCAGGCGGCGCATCCCGAGGGCTTCGAGCGCGTGTTCGGCACGCCCCACGGCGCGGACCTGGCGTCGCTCGCGCGTGCCTACGGCGCCGCGCATGTGCTCGCGTCGACGGACGAGCAGCTGCGCGACGCGCTGGCTGAGGATTCGCGCGGCGTCCGCCTGGTCGAGGTGCGTACGGAGCGTGCCGCCAACGTCGCGCTGCACCGCGGCCTGCGCGACGCCGTCGCCGCCGCGATCGGCGAGTAGCTAGTCCTCGAAGGCGGACTGCATCGCGCGCAGCTTGATGCGCGTCTCCTCCAGCTCGGCCTCGGGCAGCGAGGCCGCGACGATGCCGGACCCCGCGAACAGCCGGGCGCGGGCGCCGGACAGCTCGGCGCAGCGCAGCGCGATCGCGAACTCGCCGTCGCCCGCGGCGTTCACCCAGCCGACCGGCCCGGTGTAGCGGCCGCGCTCCATGCCCTCCAGCGCCGCGATGACGGCCAGCGCCGCGTCGGTGGGCGTCCCCCCGACGGCGGCCGTGGGGTGCAGGGCGCCCGCGAGTTCCAGCGCCGTGGGCAGCGGCGGCGCCAGGGTGCCGCGCACGCGCGTGGCGAGGTGCTGCACGTTCGCCAGGCGCAGCAGGTGCGGCTCGGCGTCGACGTCGAGCTCGATGCAGCGGGGCGCCAACACGTCGCGCACGGACGCCACCGCATAGGCGTGCTCGTCGCGGTCCTTGGCGGAGGCGAGCAGGCCCTCGCCGCGCTCGCGGTCCTGCGCGTCGTCGTCTCCGCGCGCGGCCGACCCGGCCAGCACCAGCGACTCGACGGTGTCGCCGCGACGGCGGACCAGCAGTTCGGGGCTCGCGCCGACCAGCTCCTCGGCGACAAAGGTGAAACAGCCGGGGAAGCGGGCCGCCAGCCGCGCGGCCAGCACGCGCGCGTCGAACGGCGCCTTCGACCACACCGCGTGGTCGCGGGCCAGGACGACCTTGCGCAGCTCGTCCTTGTCGATCAGGCGCGTGGCCGCCGCGACGGCGTCGAGCCACAGCAGATCGGGCACCGACGCTCCCGCGAAGCGCACGCGGTCGACGGTCGCGCGTTCGGGCAGCCGGTGGACCGGCAGGGCAAGCGTCGCGGCGTCGGCGGGCGACGCGGCCGTGACGGTGACGCCGCGCGCGCCGTTGCGGACGAGCACGGCGGGCACGCGGACGAACGACCCGGCGGCGTCGGCGTCGAAGGTGAAGCTCGCGACCGCGACGGCGTGTGGGTCCGTGCTGTCGAGCAGGTCGGCCACGGCGGCGGCGGCCGAGGCGAAGCGTCCCGCGCCCGTGCCGGGGTCGTGCCGCGCCGCCTCCCCCCAGCCGACGAAGCCCGCGCCCTCGTGCAGCCAGGCGACGGCGTCGCGCCGCGCATCGGGGGGCAGCAGCGTCAACAGGTTCGCCGGGACGTCCGGCCGGATCGCCGAGCTGAACGCCAGGCTCACGCGGGGTCCTCGTCCAGTTCGCGGCGCAGCCGTTCGCGGCCGGCGTCGAGCAGGACCTGGCGGAAGTGGTGGCCCACGACCGCGCTGGTCGCCGGGAGCATGCGGGCGAAGGCGTCGAGCATGCGGCTCGCCGCCGCCTCGGCATCAGGCTCGGCCGCGCGGATCGGGTCGCGCACGAAGCGGACGAATAACTCCACCGCCTCGTCGGCGACCGGCCGCATGGCCTGGTCGAAGCGCCGGGCGAGGTTCAGCAGTTCCGCGAGCGGCAGCCCCGCTTCCAGCAGGTCCAGCCCCGAACGGAGCACCGCCAGATCGTCGTCGGTGTAGGCCGCGCCGTCGGCGGGCGCGAGCAGTCCCTCGCGCGCCATGGCCTCGAGCAGCGACTCGGGGACCCCGGCCTGCGCGGCGGCCTCCGCGCGCGTGTACGTGGTGGTAGTGGGCTCGGCCGAAGGGGCCGCGGTCGTCAATGCGGCGGCCAGCGCCTGGTCGGCGGGGTCCAGTGGCGGCTCGGTCGCGGGGTGGGGGCTCTGCACGCACCCATGCTACGGATGCGGGACGGAGGTGCGGAAACCGCTACCAGTCCAGTTCGCCTCAGCCTCCGCCAACCGCTCGCTCCAGCCTTCACCGGCTCGGCATTCGACGCCCAGATCGCCGATCAAGAAGCGGACGACGGATTCGAACGACACGCGCGCGGTGGGAAGATGCAGGCGTGCAAGCCGGCCGAGAGCCGGGTGTTCGGTGCGGACGTGGACGTGAGGTTCGCGGCTGGTGCCTGGGTGCCAGTGCCAGGCGATGCATTCCTTCGCCAGCTGTGCGTCTTCAGCAAGGCTGTACGAATACGCAAGCGTGCAGCATCGCCACTCCCTCCGCGAAAGGTCGTATCGGAACCGGAAGAGTTGGGTGGCTTCGAAAAACAAGGTCCGGTTCGACACTGAGAGCGGGATCGCACCCGGGATGTGGAGAAGCGAGAACACTTCCGAGTCGGGTGAGGGACCACTGCGCCACGCTGCAGTCGTACTCAGGCACGCGAGGCCGACGTGCATTCGCTCCTGATATTGCCGAAGTGCTTCCCGCTTGGACCTAGGCTCCGACACCGAGCAACATCAGGATGTGGCCCACGGCAGGCGTGTCCGGGAGCTCAGCATCGCGGAGCCGCCGCTTGAACTCCGAAAGGTCGATGCCAAGCCACGCCTGGCACCGTTCCTCGATGACCTGCTCGTATTCGTCGGGTGTCAGCATGCCCGGGTCGCTCAGGTCTTGTGCCATGACCGCCATGGTTCTCGTCCCCGTCTCCGTGATCGTGATCAGACAGAATCCATGGGAGTGTGACAGCCATGGTCGATCACATCGTCCGGCTTTCCACAGGATGGTCGTGGGTCGTGGAAAAGACAAGCGACACGACAGCGGGAACGGCGGAAACCGCTACCAGTCCAGCTCGCCGCCGAGGTCGGTGGCCGGGCGCGGCGGGTCCTCCGGCTCGTCGTTCGAGCCGTCCGCCTCGCCGTCCTCTGCTTCTGGTTCGCCCCCGTCCGGTTCCTCGGGTGCGAGCTCCACGGTGGCCGCATCGTCGGCGTCGAGGTCCAGCGGCCCGGCCAGCGCATCGCGGAGCTCACCCTCGGGCGACGGTTCGTCCAGGCCCACCGCGGCGATCGGGATCGTGGCGGCCGCCGCCTCGGCGAAGGCGGGATCGTCGTCCACCCAGACGTCGGAGACCGGCGTGCGCACGCGATGCCCCAACTCGCAGCGGCCGTCCGGCCCGACGGTCACGGGCTCGCCGCACATCGGGCACAGCTCGTAGCCCTCAGCGGCGGAAAGCACGGGTTCGCGACGTCTGCCCATGGCTGGCTCCTCGTGCCGGCGGTCGATCGGAGCACCCTACACTTCGGCCGGTGCCGCCCATTCTGTATTCCGCCGCCGTGGTCTGTCCGATGGACGGTCCGCCGCTGGCCGACGGCGGCGTCCTGATCGACGGCGAGCGCATCGTGGCCGTGGGGCCTGCGGCTCCGCTGCGGGCGGACGCGGTGGCCGAGCGGCACATCGACGGTGTGCTCCTGCCCGGCATGGTTAACGCGCACACGCACCTCGAGTACGCCGACGCCTTTGCGCTGGCCACGCCCCGGTCATGGCTCGACTGGGTGCGCGCCCTGGGCCTGCACGTGCAGCAGTGGGATGCGGATCGCTGGTCGCGCTCGGCCCACCGCGGTGCGCAGATGGCGCTGCGCGGCGGGGCCGCCGTGGTCGGCGATGTCGTGACCAAGGGCCCCGCGGTGCCGGCGGCGGGCGGCGCCGGGCTCCACGGCGACTCCTGGGTCGAGGCGGCCTTCGTCGACTGGGACCATCACGACGAGGTGGTGGCGCAGATTGGCCGCGCCCTGGGCCTTCCGGCGCACGGCCGCAGGATCGGCGTCGCGCCCCACGCCCCCTACTCGGTCGGGACGGGCGTCCTGCAGGCGCTCGCCACGCTGTCGCGCGAGCGTGGCGCGACGCTGCACCTGCACGCGGCCGAGACGCAGGACGAAGTCGAGGCGGTGTTCTCGGGCAAGGGGCCGCTCGCGGATCTGGCGCGCGAGCGCGGCATGGCGTTCGAATGGCTCGACGAGGGCGCGGGCATGACGCCCATCCACTACCTGGACGCGTGCGGCGCCCTGTTTGCGGGGGCGTCGATCGCGCACGGCGTGTGGGTGGACGACGACGAGGCCGCGCTGCTCGCCGAGCGCGGGACGGCGGTGGTGCTGTGCCCCCGGTCGAACGCGCTGCTGCAGGTCGGCGAGGCGCCGGTGGAGCGCTACGCCCGCGCGGGCGTGGCGCTGGCCCTCGGCACCGACAGCGAAGCGTCCTGCCCGGACTTGGATCTGCTGTCCGAGGCCGCCGCATGGGTGCGGCTGGCCACGCGCCGGGGGCTCAAGGACTGGCCGGGGCCGGACGGGCCGGTGCCGCTGCCCGAACAGGCCGTCCGGCTCGTCACGGTCGACGGCGCCGCCGCCATGGGATGGCACGGCGCCGGCGTGCTGGCGGCCGGGCGGCCCGCGGACCTCGTCGGCGTGGAACTCGAGACCACGCCGCGGACCGTCTACCGCGATTTGGTGACGCGCGGCCGAGGGCGCATCGTGCTCAACGTGATCGCCGGGGTGCGCAAGGCCCGGCGCGACCGAGCCGACGTCGACTGGGCCCCGATCGACCGACAGGAGTGGCGAGCGTGACCGTGCTGCCCGACCCCGCGCCGGGGCCGCAGAAGCAGGCCGAGCTGGTGCAGGCCATGTTCGACCGTGTCGCACCGCGCTACGACCTTGCGAACACGCTGCTGTCGCTGGGCCAGGACCGCCACTGGCGGAGGGTCGCCGCGCAGGCGGCGCAGGTCGGGCCGGGCGATCGCGCGCTCGACGTCGCGGCCGGGACGGGTGGGCTGTCGCGCGAGCTCGCGCGCACGGGCGCGCAGGTCATCGCGTTGGACTTCAGCTTCAACATGCTCGCCGCCGGCGCGGCGCGTGGTGCGCCGGGCGAGCCGATCGCCTGGGTGAACGGCGACGGCACTCGCCTGCCGCTGCCGGACGCGAGCGTCGACGCGATCACCATCGGCTTCGGCTTGCGCAACCTGCCGGATCCGGTCGCGGGCCTCGCCGAGTTCGCCCGGGTCGCGCGCCCGGGCGCGCGCCTGGTGGTGCTCGAGTTCAGTCATCCGACCTGGGCGCCGTTCGGCGCCGTCTACACGCGCTACCTCGTCGGGGCGCTGCCGCACGCGGCGAAGCTCGTCACCAGCGACCCGGCCGCGTACCGCTATCTCGCCGAGAGCATCCAGCGATGGCCGGACCAGGCGGAGCTGGCGCGCTGGATCGCGGACGCGGGCTGGGACGGGGTGCGCTGGAAGAATCTGACCGGTGGCGTCGTCGCCGTGCATCAGGCCGTCAAGCCGTAGGATCGCAGTCCAAGTGGCGAGCGATCCGCACCGCTCGTACACTGCGCCTACGCCTTGTGAAAGCTTTCACAAGGTACGGAAACCCCGCAGGAGCCGCACCGTGGCCGCCGCCGAGACGCCGCTGATCGCACCCGGGACCACACCCGAGGGCACGCACGCGCGCGCCGACGTGATCGTGGTCGGCGCCGGGCCCGCGGGCTCGGCCGCGGCGGCGCTGCTCGCACAGGCCGGCCACGACGTCGTGCTCATCGACAAGGAGCGCTTCCCGCGCGACAAGGTGTGCGGCGACGGGTTGACCCCGCGCGCGGTCAAGGCGCTGCAGATGCTGGGACTGCGCGACGAGGCGGAGGGCCGCGCGGCGGGCTGGCATCGCCAGCAGGGCCTGCGGATGTACGGCGGCGGCGTCGTGCTCGACCTCCCCTGGCCCGAGCTCGACGACTACCCGGGCCACTCCGTCACCGCCACCCGGGCGCTGTTCGACGACACGCTCGCCCGCAACGCCGTCAAGCAGGGCGCCACGCTGTGGGAGGGCACCGAGGTGGTCGGCCCGGTGTGGCGCGATGCCTCGGAGGGCCGGGTCGCGGGCGTGCGCTGGCGGCGCAAGGACGACGACGGCGAGGTGATCGCGGAGGGCGAGCTCCGCGCCCCGCTGGTGCTCGCGTGCGACGGCGGCTCCAGCCGCTTCGCGGTGTCGATGGGTCTGCACCGCATCGAGTCGCGGCCGATGGGCGTCGCCGTGCGCGCCTATTACCGCCACGACCGCGGTGAGCTCGACGTCATGGAGGGCTTCCTCGAGCTGATGCGCGGCGAGGAGCTGCTGCCCGGGTACGGCTGGATCTTCCCGCTCGACGACGGCCTGCTGAACGTCGGCTGGGGGCTGCTCAACACCTCCGAGCACTTCCGCTCCACGAATTACCGCCGCACGCTGGACGAGTGGGTCTCGGGGTTCCCGCCCGAATGGGGCATCAGCAAGGACACCATGGTCGGCAAGCCCGCGAGCGCGGGGCTGCCGATGGGCCACAACCGCAAGCCGCCGGTCTACAAGGGCGCGCTGCTCGTCGGCGACGCGGCGGGGATGGTCAACCCGTTCAACGGCGAGGGGATCAGCTACGCCATCGAGGCCGGGGCGTTCGCGGCCGAGGCGTGCGACGCGGCGCTGCGCCGCCGCAGCGACGCGCCGCTGTCGGCCTACGAGCGCCGCATCGCACAGGAGTGGGGCGGCTACTACACCCTCGGGCGCATGTTCGTGCGCCTCATCGGGCACCCGGAGATCATGCGCTTCTGCACGGTCCACGGGATGCCCCGCCGCACGGTCATGCAGTTCGTCTTCCGCCTCATGGCCCACCTGGTGAACCGCGACAGCGCGGACGCGACCGACCGGGTCATCAACGGGCTGTCCAGGATGGTGCCGGCCGCATGAGGCGCCCGTCCGTTTGGCCCCGCGGCGCGTGCCGCCATAGGCTGCGCGCACCTCGCCGCGCCATGCCCGCCCCGGGTGTGGCCCCCCGACCAGGGAGCGTCCGCCGTGCTCGCTGAGTACCTGCCGATCGTGGTGCTGTTCGCCCTCGCGGCGGGCTTCGTGCTCGTGTCGCTCGCGGTGTCCAGCAAGCTGGGTCCGAGCAACCCCAACCCGGTCAAGCAGGCGGCCTACGAGTCCGGCATCGTCCCCGAGGACGAGACGAACGTCCGCGGCGGGCGCTTTCCCGTGAAGTTCTACCTGGTGGCGATGCTGTTCATCGTCTTCGACGTGGAAGCCGTGTTTTTTTACCCCTTCGCCACGGTGCTGCGGGATCTCGGCTGGTTCGGCTTCTTCGACATGGCGGTGTTCGTGAGCCTGTTGTTCGTCAGCTACTACTACGTCCTGCGCCGCGGAGGCCTGGAATGGGACTAGAGGCGCGCCTCCCCGACGGCATCCTGCTCACCAGCGTCGAGAAGTTCATCGGCTGGGCCCGCGCGGGATCGCTGTGGCCGGCTACGTTCGGCCTGGCCTGCTGCGCGATCGAGATGATGGCCACCGGCGCCGCGCACTACGACCTTGCGCGCTTCGGCATGGAGGTGTTCCGCGCCTCGCCGCGCCAGGCCGACCTGATGATCGTCGCGGGCCGCGTGAGCCAGAAGATGGCGCCGATTGTGCGCACGCTGTACGACCAGATGCCCGAGCCGAAGTGGGCCATCGCCATGGGCGTGTGCGCGTCCACCGGCGGCATGTTCAACAACTACGCGATCGTCCAGGGCGTCGACCACATCATTCCCGTCGACATGTACGTGCCGGGCTGCCCGCCGCGCCCCGAGATGCTGATGGACGGGATTCTGAAGCTGCACGAGAAGATCCGCGCCGAGCAGTTCGTGCCGCGCCCGCGCAAGGGCGAGTCGATGGAGGACTTCCGCCGGCGCAGCGGCTGGCAGGGCCCGCAGCCCGACGACATCGCGGCGATGCCGCAGCCGGGCGGGCTGCACCAGGTCCTGGGATCCGGGCAGGTACGCGCATGACCGATAGCCCCCGCATGGAGGTGCCCGACGTCAGCGCGCAGGAGAAGCTGAACCAGATCGCCGTGGCGCGCCGCGACGGCCTCGACGCGCGGCTGGAGGCGGTGCGCGACCACCTCGCCGGCGCCTTCGGCGGCCTGGGGTTCGAGGATCACTACGGCGAGCTCACGGTCGTGGCCTCCGCGGCACAGCTTGCGGATCTGCTGCGCTTCGCCAAGGACGACCCTGCGCTGCGCTGCGAAATGCTGACCGACGTCACCGCGGTGCACTGGCCTGGCGGGCGGGTGGAGCACCGGGCGCAGGAGACCACCGGCTGGCCGACCTACGCGATCGAGCAGGAGGGGCGCATCGACGTCCTGTACATGCTGCTGTCGGTCACGCACGGTCACCGCTTCCGCATCCGCGTCAGCCTGCCCGACGACCAGCCGATCGTCGCCAGCGCCGTGTCGTGCTACCGCTCTGCCAATGTGCTGGAGCGGGAGGTGTTCGACTTGATGGGCGTGCGGTTCGAGGGGCACCCGCGGCTGGAGCGCATCTTCATGCCCGAGGAGTGGGAGGGGCACCCGCTGCGCAAGGACTATCCGCTCGGCGGCGTCGAGGTCCAGTACAAGGGCGCGACCGTCCCACCGCCCGACGAGCGTCAGTACTAGGGGCCCCGCGAATGAGCCAGACCACACCCCGCGCGGACGCCGCGACGCCCGAGTTCACTGTCGTCGGCGGCGAATGGCAGGAGCTGCCGGACGCCGTTCCCGACGACCGCATGATCATCAACATGGGTCCGCAGCACCCGTCGACGCACGGCGTGCTGCGCCTGGTGCTGACCCTGGACGGCGAAGAGGTCCTCGACTGCCACCCGGTGATCGGCTACCTGCACACGGGCATCGAGAAGAACCTCGAGTTCCGGCCCTGGACGCAGGGCGTCACGTTCGTCACGCGCATGGACTACGTGGCGCCGCTGTTCAACGAGCTGGCCTACTGCCTCGCCGTCGAGAAGCTGCTGGGGATCACGGGCGACGTGCCGGAGCGCGCCCAGGCGCTGCGCGTGATCATGACCGAGCTCAACCGCGTGTCGAGCCATCTCGTCGCCTTGGCCACCACCGGCATGGAGCTCGGCGCCATCTCGGCCATGCTGTACGGCTTCCGCGAGCGCGAGCACATCCTCGACATCTTCGAGCACGTCACCGGCCTGCGCATGAACCATGCGTGGATCCGCCCGGGCGGCGTCGCGATCGACGTGCCCGACGACTTCACGACCCGCGTGCGCGCGCTGCTCGCCCTGCTGCGCGATCGTTTCGGCGAGATGCACGACTTGTTGACGCAGAACCCGATCTGGATAGAGCGCAACAAGGGCGTGGGGGTGCTGACGCCCGAGCAGTGCTTCGACTACGGCGTGACCGGCCCGCCGCTGCGCAGCGCAGGCGTCGCGCACGACCTGCGCAAGTCCGCGCCCTACTGCGGCATCGAGCAGTACGACTTCGACGTCGTCACCCACACCGACGCCGACGCCTACGCGCGCTACCTCGTGCGCATGGGCGAGGTCGAGCAGAGCCTGCGCATCGTCGAGCAGGCGCTGGACCGCCTGCCCGCCGGCCCCGTCATGGTCGCCGACCCCAAGATCGCCTGGCCGGCACAGCTCGCGCTCGGCCCCGACGGGCTGGGCAACTCCGCCGAGTACATCGGCAAGATCATGGGCCAGTCGATGGAGGCCCTGATCCACCACTTCAAGCTCGTGACCGAGGGCTTCGTGGTGCCCGAGGGCACGGTGTACGCGGCCGTGGAGTCCCCGCGCGGCGAGCTCGGCGCCCACGCCACCTCCAGCGGCACGAACCGGCCGTACCGCGTGCACCTGCGCGACCCCAGCTTCGTGCACATCGGCGCGCTGCCGGCGCTGGGCCACGGCCTGATGGTCGCCGACATCATTGCCGCCGTCGCCAGCATGGACCCGGTCATGGGCGGGGTCGACCGCTGATGACCACGACCGTTGCCCGCCACCGCCCCAGGAGCACCCGCGTTGTCGCCTGAGCTGACCGAAGCCGCGCAGCGGCTGGTCGACCGCTACCCGGTCGCCCGCTCCGCGCTGCTGCCGATGCTGCACCTGGTCCAAAGCGACCAGGGATGGGTGTCGCCCGAGGGCATCGGCTTCTGCGCCCAGATGCTCGGACTCACCAAGGCCGAGGTCGCCGCGGTCGCGACGTTCTACTCGATGTACAAGCGCGAGCCGATGGGGGAGCACCTCGTCAGCGTGTGCACGAACTTCTCCTGCGCGGTGCGCGGCGCCAAGGACGTGTACCAGCGCCTGTCGGCCAAGCTCGGCGTGGGGCACAACGGCACCACCGCCGACGGGAAGTTCACGCTCGAGCACGCCGAGTGCCTGGGCAACTGCGAGGGCGCCCCGGTCGTCACGATCGACTACCTCAACTACGAATGCCTCACCCCCGAGCAGGCCGAGGAACTGCTCGACCGCGTCGCGGCCGGCGAGATCCCGCCGCCCACGCGCGGCCCGATCCCCCCCGGCGTGCGCGCGGTGAGCCGCCGCCTCGCGGGGCTTTCGGCCATGGACGCGGAGGGTGGCAATGGCTGAGCCGATCGCGGTCCTGACCCAGCGCTACGAGCTGGCCGACGGCCACACGCTCGACGGCTACGTGCAGAGCAACGGCTACGCCGCGCTGCGCACGGCGCTGGACATGGACCCCCTGGCGATCCAGGACCTGGTCAAGGAGTCCGGGCTGCGCGGCCGCGGCGGCGCGGGCTTCCCCACCGGCATGAAGTGGAGCTTCGTGCCGCGCGACACGGGCAAGCCCATCTATCTCGTGGTCAACGCCGACGAGGGCGAACCGGGCACGTTCAAGGATCGCGAGATCATGGAGCGCGATCCGCACCAGCTGCTGGAGGGCATGGCCATCGCCGGTCGTGCGCTGGGCAGCCACCGGGGCTTCATCTACCTGCGCGGGGAGTACCTGTTCGCCGGCATGCGTCTGGAGCAGGCCATCGCCGAGGCGACCGCCAAGGGCTATCTCGGCCGCGACATCCTCGGCACGGGCTTCGACTTCGAGGTCACGCTGCACTACGGCGCCGGCGCGTACATCTGCGGCGAGGAGACGGCGCTGCTCGACAGCCTGGAGGGCCGCCGCGGGCAGCCGCGCCTGCGCCCGCCGTTCCCGGCCGTGGCGGGCTTGTACGCCTCGCCGACGGTGGTGAACAACGTCGAGACGATCTGCAACGTGCCGCACATCGTCGAGCGCGGGGTGGAGTGGTATCGCTCCATGGGCCCCGAGAAGTCTCCTGGTCCCAAGCTGTTCTGCGTGTCGGGCGAGGTCGTGCGGCCCGGCAACTACGAATGGCCCATGGGGGCGACCGCCCGCGAGATCGTCGAGGTCAGCTGCCTCGGCATGCTCCCCGGACGACAGCTGAAGTTCTGGGCGCCGGGCGGCTCCTCGACGCCGTTGCTGACCGCCGCGCACTACGACACGCCGATGGACTTCGAGTCGGTCGCCGCGGCCGGGTCGCTGCTGGGCACCTGCGCGATGATGATGTTCAGCGACCGCACCAGCGTCGTGGAGGCGTGCCTGAACTGGACGCGCTTCTACGAGCACGAGTCCTGCGGCAAGTGCACGCCGTGCCGCGAGGGCACGTTCTGGATGGCGCAGATCCTGCAGCGCATCGTTGACGGGCGCGGCCGCTTGGAGGACATCCAGTTGCTGGACGAGGCCTGTGATCAGATCTTCGGCCGATCGTTCTGCGCCCTTGGCGACGGCGCCACCAGCCCGATCAAGTCGGCGATCCAGTACTTCCGCGAGGAGTTCGTGCAGCTGATCGAGCAGCGCGAGCTGCCCGCCGGCCTGCGCGAGCACGCCGGAGTCGTCGCGCAGAACAGCGGCGACGACCGCCCGAGCCTGTCCGGGGTGCGCGCATGAGCGACATCACGGCGCCGGCGCAGACGGTCACGCTGACCATCGACGGCATGGAGGTCTCCGTGCCCAAGGGCACGCTGGTCATCCGTGCCGCCGAACAGCTCGGGATCACCATCCCGCGCTTCTGCGACCACCCGCTGCTCGACCCCGTGGGCGCTTGCCGCCAGTGCATGGTCGAGGTCGAGGGCCAGCGCAAGCCGTTCACGTCCTGCACGACCGAATGCACCGAGGGCATGGTCGTGCGCACGCACCTCACATCCGAGTACGCCGCCGACGCCCAGCAGGCGCAGCTCGAGTTCCTGCTCATCAACCACCCGCTGGACTGCCCGCAGTGCGACAAGGGCGGCGAATGCCCGCTGCAGGACCAGGCGCTGGCGCACGGACCGGCCGAGTCGCGCATGGTCGACGAGAAGCGCCGCTACACCAAGCCGGTCGCGATCTCCGCGCAGATCGCGCTGGACCGCGAGCGCTGCGTGCTGTGCGCGCGCTGCACCCGCTTCAGCCAGCAGATCGCCGGCGACCCGTTCATCGAGCTGTTCGAGCGCGGGGCGCTCGAGCAGGTGGCGATCTTCGAGGACGAGCCGTACCACAGCTACTACTCGGGCAACGTCGCGCAGATCTGCCCCGTCGGCGCGCTCACCGCCACCACGTACCGCTTCCACGCTCGGCCGTTCGACCTCACGACGCACCCGAGCGTGTGCAACCAGTGCAGCGCCGGCTGCAACCTGCGCGTCGACGTGCGGCGTGGCGAGGTCCAGCGCCAGCTCGCGCGCGACAACATGGCGGTCAACGAGTCCTGGAACTGCGACAAGGGCCGCTTCGGCTTCGAGTACGTCGGCCACCCCGACCGCATCCGCGAGCCGCTCGTGCGGGACGGCTTGGGCCAGATGCAGCCCGCGCCGTGGCGCTACGCCCTGGGCAAGGCGGCCGAGGCACTGCGCGCGGCCGGTCCGGCGGTCGGCGTCATCGCCGGCGGCCGGCTGACCGACGAGGACGCCTACGCGCTGTCGCGCTTCGCGCGCGACGTCCTCGGCACCGACAACGTCGACTTCCGCCGCGCGCCCCGCGCCGAAGAACTCGGCGTGCTGCGCGCCGTCAGCGGGACGACGGGTACGACCTACGACGACATTGAGCGCGCGCGCGTGCTGGTGCTCGCCGGGCTGGACGCGGAGGAGGAGGTGCCGATCCTGCACCTGCGCCTGCGCAAGGCCTGGCGCAAGCACGGCGCCCGGGTCGTGGTGATCGGCCCGTCCCTCGGCAGCGGCGGCGACTATGCCGCGCGCTGGGTGCGCACCGCCGCGGGCGAGGAGGCGGCTGCGCTGCGCGCGCTTGCCCGCCAGGACGGCGACGGCCCGCACGGCGACGTCGCGGAACTGCTGCGCGGCGGCGGCGCGGTGGTGCTGGCGGGCGAGCGGCTGGGTCGGTCGCCGGACGCGCTTGCGGCCGCAGCCGCCCTGGCGCGCGGCCTCGGCGCGAAGTTCGCGTGGGTGCCGCGGCACACCAACAGCCGCGGCGCCGTCGATGCGGGCCTGCTGCCCGGCGTCCTGCCGGGCGGGCGGTCGCCGGCGGACCCCGGCCCGGTCCGCGACGTCTGGCGGCAGCTTCCCGCCGAGCCCGGCTTGGACACCCGGGGCATGCTCGAAGCCGCGGCGCGGGGCGAGCTCACGGCGCTGTACGTGGTCGGTGCGGACCCGGTGCGCGACTTCGAGGACCCGGCGCTGGCGGCCGCCGCGCTGGCGAAGGTCGGCACGCTGATCGTGCAGGGCCTGCTGCCGACGGACACCACGCGCCTCGCCGACATCGTCCTGCCGGCGACCGATGCGCACGAGCGCGTCGGCTCGTTCACAAACTGGGAGGGGCGGCGTCAGCCGTTCGGCCAGGCCGTCCTGCCGCAGGGCCTGGCGCAGGAGGACTGGGACATCGTGCGCCAGCTCGCCGCGGCGCTCGGCGCCGACCTCGGCTGGGAGACGCCCAACGACGTGCGGCGCGAGGCCGCGCCGTTGATGGCCGCCGGGGTGGACGGGCTGGCCCGCTGGGACGACGAGCCGCCGGGGGATCGCCCTGTGGTCGAGTCACCCGCCGACCTGCCGTTACGCGGCGTCGTGGTGGACCTGCTGATCGGCGAGCAGGCGATGTTGCTCGGGGCCGCGGCGCTCAAGGACACCGGGCGCACGCCGTCGGCACGGCTGAACGAGACGGACGCGCGCCGTGCGGGCATCGGATCGAACGATCGCGTGCGGGTCCGCGGCGCGGGCGGGGAGGCCGTGCTCGTGGCCGAGGTCGCGGACGATGTCGCCGCCGGGACCGTGGTGCTGCCTGGCGCCGGATCGCTGCGCGCGATGGCCCGCGTCCTGGGCGGCGCTCCCATGGGGCCGTTCGTGCCCGTGGCCGTCGAGCGGATCGAGGGAGACGGCTGATGGACGGCGTCGATCTGCTCATCATCGTCGGCAAGGCGGTCGCCGCCTTCGCCCTGTGGCTGTCGGGCACCGCGGTGCTGATCTGGGCGGAGCGGCGCGTCGTGGCGAAGATGCAGTCGCGCGTCGGGCCGAACCGGCTCGGGCCGTTCGGACTGCTCCAGACGGTCGCCGACGGCGCGAAGCTGTTCTTCAAGGAGGACATCACTCCTTCCAACGTGGACCGTGCGACCTACATCGCAGCACCCGTGATGTCCGCGGTCGTGGCGCTGATCACCTACGCCGTGATCCCGTTCGGCGGGACGTTCTCGGTCGCCGGCCGGGAGGTCGCGCTGCAGGTGTGGGATCCCGGGATCGGCATGCTGTGGTTCCTGGCGATGTCCTCGCTGGGCGTCTACGGCATCGTGCTCGCCGGGTGGTCCTCGGGCTCGAAGTACCCGCTGCTGGGCGGCGTGCGCTCCAGCGCTCAGATGATCTCCTACGAGCTCGCCATGGGCCTGAGCATGGCGGCGGTGTTCATCTACACCGGCTCGCTGCGCGCCAGCGACATCGTGGCGAATCAGCAGGGCGCGTTGCTCGGTTTCCTGCCCGCGTGGCATGTCATCCCGATGGCGCCCGCGTTCCTGATCTTCTTCACCGCGGTGATCGCCGAGACGCAGCGCCCGCCGTTCGACCTGCCCGAGGCCGAGGGCGAGCTGGTCGCCGGTTTCGGCACCGAGTACACGGCCGCGAAGTTCGCGATGTTCTACCTGGCAGAGTTCATGAACGTGATCACTGTGTCGGCCGTCACCGTGACGCTGTTCTTCGGCGGGCCGAGCGGGCCGCTGTTCGGGCCGGACTGGCTGCGCCCGCTGTTGGGCGTCGCGTACTTCGTGCTCAAGGTGTCGGTGTTCCTGTTCGTGTTCATCTGGCTGCGTGCGTCGCTGCCGCGCCTGCGCTACGACCGCCTGATGGACCTCGGCTGGCGGCTGATGCTGCCGCTGTCGCTGTTGTGGGCGATGGCGACCGCCTTCGCGGTCGTGCTGCGCCAGAGCGCCGACCAGGCGACCGTGTTCAAGCTCGCGGCGGGCGGGGTGGCCGTGGCCCTGCTGCTGTACATCGCCGCCCCGCTGTTCGCGCGCAAGGACCGCGGCGGCGACGCCGCGGCGCCGGAGGAGGTGAAGGCCTGATGTTCACCGCCATGCGCAAGGGCTTCGGCCTGACGTTCAAGACGATGTTCCGCCCGATGGAGACGACGCAGTACCCGGAGGTCAAGCGGCCGACGCAGCCGCGCTTCCACGGCCGCCACGTGCTCAACCGCCATCCCGACGGGCTGGAGAAGTGCGTCGGCTGCGAGCTGTGCGCGTGGGCCTGCCCGGCCGATGCCATCTACGTCGAGGGCGCGGACAACACGCCCGAGGCGCGCTACTCGCCTGCCGAACGCTACGGCGTCGTCTACCAGATCAACTTCCTGCGCTGCATCCTGTGCGGGCTGTGCATCGAGGCGTGCCCGACGCGCGCGCTTACCATGAGCAACGAGTACGAGCTGTCGGCCGACAGCCGCGAGGCGCTGATCTACACCAAGGACCGCCTGCTCGCGCCGCTGCCGGCGGGCGCGAAGCCGCCGCCGCACACTGACGCGGAGGTCGCCGCGCGCGGGCTGTCGTACTACCAGGGGTCGTGGGGCCAGAACCCCCTGGCCCACTTCGCCGGCGCCGCGGGAGGCCCGCAGGAGAGCGAACTTGCGGATCCCGCGGTTGCGCCGCGCGGCGGGAGCGAGGACTAGATGGCCGAGTTCGTCGTGTTCTGGGTCATGGCGCCGGTCGCGCTCGGCTCGGCGCTGTCCATGCTGCTGATGCGCAACGCGGTCCACGCCGCGCTGATGCTGGTGGTGAACTTCTTCGCCATTGCGGTGCTGTACGCGGTGCTCGAGGCGCAGTTCCTCGCGACCATCCAGATCATCGTCTACGCCGGCGCGATCATGGTGCTGTTCCTGTTCGTGCTGATGCTGCTCGGCGTGCACCGCGCGGATGTGGGCGGGGGCGCGCTGCGGCGCCAGGCCCCGGTGGCCGTGCTGCTCGGTGTGGCGCTGTTCGTGCTGCTCGCCGGGAGCGTGGCGCAGCCATACCTGTCGGCCGGCGACGCGTGTCCGGCGGCCGCGGTTGCCGCGGAACGCACGGACGCGCCGCCCCCGGCGAACGGTGGCTGCGTGGGCCTTGCGAGCGTGAACGAACGCGGCAACGTGCAGGCCGTCGGCATCCAGCTGTTCACCCGCTACACCTGGCCGTTCGAGGTCACCAGCGTGCTGCTGATCGTGGCGGCGATCGGCGCGCTGGTGCTCGGGCGCAAGCACGAGCGCCCCGAGGAGCTGGTCGACCGGCTCCCCGCAGCCGCGGCCGGACCACAGGCCGATGCGGCGGCCGATCCCGAGGAGGCCATCCAGCCATGAGCGTGCCCGCCGGCTACTACCTGGTCCTCGCCGCGGCCCTGTTCAGCATCGGCCTGGTGGGCGTGCTGATCCGCCGCAACCTGATCGTGATGTTCATGTGCGTCGAGCTGATGCTCAACAGCGTGAACCTGACGCTCACGGCGTTCGCGCGCATTCGCGGGGACATCGACGGCCAGATCCTGTCGTTCTTCGTGATGGTCGTCGCCGCGGCCGAGGTCACCGTCGGTCTCGCGCTGATCATCAACCTGTTCCGGCTGCGCGCTTCGGTGAGCGCAGACGACGTCCACTCGTTGCGGTCCTAGGAGCAGGTGTGGATCAGGTGCTCACTCCGCAACTCACCCCCATGGCCGGATCCGTGATCCAGCTCGCCTGGCTGATCCCGCTGATCCCGGCGGTCAGCGCGGGGCTGCTGCTGCTGTTCGGCAAGCGGCTGGGCCGGATCGCCGCGCCCGTGGCGATCGCGGCCATCGGGGCGAGCTTCCTGCTGGCGCTGGGGGTGTTCGGCGCGCTGCGCGCGCAGCCCCCCGACGCCCGCACGTTCGTGGTGCACGTCGCCGACTGGCTCCAGATCGGCTCGCTGACGGTCGCCTGGGACCTGCTGGTCGACCCGCTGTC
>Ga0299913_10000392_pt1 | contig 27036 bp, 24 predicted proteins | sample RVTome_9_FD_201360 | JGI IMG/M metagenome (GOLD analysis project Ga0299913, IMG submission 201360) | Soil microbial communities from uranium-contaminated site in the Upper Colorado River Basin, Wyoming, United States - RVT155D38 (version 2) ... | reverse complement strand
TGGCTCTCCGGGGCCGTGGTCGCCGCGGGTGCCGGCCGGCGCGGCGCCGGCGGCGGCAAGGGAGCGGCCGGCGGCGCTGCCGGCGCCCCGGGCGGCGAGGTGATCGAGAACGCCCTCGTCCACCTCCTGCTCTGGCGCGCCGCCTACCGTTTCGGCGGTCAGAGCTGGACGGCGCTCGTCGAGGCGTCGACCGGACGGGTGCTCGCCTCGGTCTTCCCGGCGAAAAAGGAGGCGCCCTTCTTTCTCGTCGCCGGCCTCGGGCTCGTGCTCTTCGGGGTCGAGGGGATCCTGATCGACGACCTGGTCTACAAGGCGCTCGCGTACCTGGTGACCTCGGTGCCGCTGGCGATGCTCGCCTGGTGGGTGACGAGCCGGACCTGAGCCGTGACCGCCCCCGATCCCGAGGCCCTCGCGCTGCCGCCCCCGCCGCCGCCCGCCCCGGCGGCCGGCGGCGAGCTGCCGGCGAAGGTGAGCGGCGTCGGCTGCCCGAGCTGCGGCGGCACGCTCGAGGTCGAGGTCGGCGTGCGGGTGATCGTCTGCCCGTTCTGCGGCACGGGGCTCCTCGCCACCTCCGAGCTCGGCGTCCGGCGCTTCGCGGTCGACCCGGGGGTCGACGCCGACGCCGCCCGCGAGCGCGTGCGCACGTGGCTCGGCAGCGGCTGGAACAAGGACCGCCGGCTGCCGCGCGAGGCGGAGCTCGCCGAGTCGTTCCTCTGCTTCCTCCCCTTCTTCCGGGTCGAGGCCGACGTCGTCGGGGTCGCGCTGGGCACCGAGGAGCGCCGGCGCACCGTCGGCTCGGGCAAGGGCCGCCGCACCGAGACCTACGAGGTCGACGTCGAGCGGACGACCGAGCGGCACTTCGACCGCACGTTCGCCGCCGTCCAGGTGCACGAGTGGGGGGTGCGGAAGGTCGACCTCGCCGGCGACCGGCTGATCGCCTACGACCCCGACCGCCTCGAGCGGCTCGGCATGGTGTTCCCGCCGACGCGATCCGAGGACGAGGTGCGCCGCGCCGCGCTCGCCGCCTTCCGCGACGAGGGGGACCCGGCCGAAGGGCTCCACCGGGTGCGCTTCCGCTTCCTCGAGTCGGTCCGCGAGGGGCTGACCGTCGTCTACTACCCGCTGTGGATCGTCCGTTACCGCTTCCGCGAGCGCGCCTACCAGGCGGTGGTCGACGCCGAGGACGGCGGGCTCGCCTACGGCAAGGCGCCGGGCAACGACCTCTACCGGGCGCTCGCGCTCGTCGGTGCCGAGGCGGTGGTCTGCTACGTCGGCACGGCGATGCTCCACTACGCCGACGACGGCTGCGGCGCGCTGGTGGCCGCCTTCGTCCTGGGCTCGGCGATCCTCGTCTGGGCGTGGCGGAGGTTCCGCTACGGCGGGGTCGTCGAGGAGGGCTCGGGGCTCGAGCCCGGCGAGTCGCCGACCTCCGCCGCGGCGGAGGCGATGAAGTCGATCCTCGCCGGCCGGCGTCCCGACCTGAGGTTGCCGGGGTGAAGGGATTCCGGCTCGTCCCGCTCGACTGCCCCTCGTGCGGCGCACCCATGGCCGGCGAGGCGGAGGACCTCGTCTTCTACTGCACCGCCTGCCGCAGCGGTCACCGCTGGGCGCCCGCCACGGCGAGCCTGGCGCCGGTCGAGGTCGCCTTCGTCCCCAGCCCGACCGTGCCCGCCGCCGGCCACCTCCCCTTCTGGCTCGTCCCGGCCCGGGTCGAGATGCGCCGCACCGCCGGCGGTCTCGGCAAGCTCCTCGAGCTCTTCGGCGGCGGCGGAGCTGAGGGGCCGGCCGACGGCGCCTTCGTCATCCCCGCCTACCGCCTCCCCCTCGGCCGGCTCGTCGACCTCGCCCTCGCCTTCACCCGCGAGCTCCCCGCCCGGCTCGACCCGGCGAGCGAGCTCCTCGCCGAGCGCCTGACCGGCGGCACGCTGCCCGCCGCCGACGCCGTCAAGCTCGCCCGCTACGTCCTCGTCGCCGCCGAGGTCCGCCGCAAAGACACCCTCCGCGACCTCGATTACACCCTCGACGCCGGCACCCCCCGCCTCCTCGGCGTCCCCTGGGTCCCGCGCGGTGAAGGCCGCGCCGACGCCCTCCTCGGCCTGCCGCTGTGACCCGACTAAGATAGCCGCCGTGAGCGCGCAGGTCGGCACCGTCCTCGACGGCAAGTACGAGATCGTCCGCTCCCTCGCCGCCGGGGGCATGGGCGAGGTGTTCCTCGCCCGCCACCTCCACCTCGACGAGCTGCGCGTCGTCAAGGTCCTCCGCCGCGATCTGGTCACCGACCCCGAGAGCCAGCAGCGCTTCCTGCGCGAGGCGCGGCTCGCCACCCAGGTCAAGCACCCGAACGTCGCCATCCTCCACGACTGCACCCGGCTCGAGGACACCGGCGGCTTCTACATGGTCTGGGAGTACGTCGAGGGCGAGGACGCGCACCGCCGGCTCGAGGCCCGGGGCCCGTTTCCGGTGCCGCTCGTCCTCGAGATCGGCATCCAGGCGCTGCGCGGGCTCGGGGCGATCCACACCCAGGGGATCATCCACCGCGACGTCTCGCCCGACAACCTGATGATCTTCACCGACTCGCACGACCGGATGCGGCTGAAGATCATCGACCTCGGGCTGGCCAAGACCCTGGCACCCGACCCGCGGTTCGAGGTCACCCAGACCGGCACCTTCATGGGCAAGCTCCGCTACTGCTCGCCCGAGCAGGCGAGCACGGGCGAGGGCGCCGAGCTCGACCGGCGGACCGACATCTACTCGCTCGGGCTCGTCCTCTACGAGCTGGCGACCGGCGTGCTGCCGTTCGACGGCGCGGCGACCCCGGCGGCGGTCGTCCGGCGGGCCGAGCGCGACCCGCTGCCGATGGCCGGCCGGAACCCCGACGTCGAGGTGCCCGAGGCGCTCGACGGCGCGATCCTCAAGGCGCTCGCGCGGGACCCCGACGGGCGGTACCCCGACGCGGTGGCCTTCATCGAGGCGCTCGACGAGGTCCGGAGCGGGCTCGGCGGGCGCGGGGTGGTGCCGCTGGAGATCGCCGGCCCGCGGAAAGGGGACGGCGCCCCGCCGAAAGAGGCGGGCGTCACCCGCGCCGGCCCGGCGCGCAGGCCGCCGAGCCCCTCCCGCGCCGGCGAGCTCTCCCGCGAGGAGCGGGCCGATCTGCTCGCCCAGATCGACCGCGCCGCCCGCCGCGTGCGCGAGGCGACGAAGGTGGTCAAGAACGCCGAGGACGCTCTCGAGCACGGGCGGGTCGACGAGGCGCGGCGGATCGTCGCCGAGATCGAGCGCGCCAGCCCCGGCGCCGAGGGGCTCCGCCGGCTGCGCGACCGGCTCGCCGACATCGACGAGCTGGAGGGCCGCCGCGCCCGCATCGCCGAGCTCGAGCGCCTGGTCACCGGCTACATCCAGAAGAAGCAGGCGAAGCTCGCGCGCCTCGCCCTCGAGGAGCTCCTCGACCTCTACCCGATCCACCCGCGGCGCGACGACTTCGAGAGCTGGGTCGAGCTGCTGCAGGGCGAGTCCGAAGAGGAGGCGCGTGCCGCCGCCGCGCACGCCGCCGGCCGCGAGGCGCTCGCCGACGGCGACCTCGACGCCGCCCGCCGCCAGCTCGACGCGCTCCGGCGGACCGGCGTCGAGGGCGCGACCGAGGCCTTCGAGAGCGAGATCGCCGAGGCCGAGCGGAGCGCCGAGCGCGAAGCGCGGAGCGAGCGCCGGCGCGAGCGGTTCGACACGGCGCTCGCCGCCGGCGACTGGCGGACCGCGGAGCGGGAGCTCGCGGCGCTCGAGGGATCGATCACCCGTGTCGGGGCGAGCGCGCTCGCCGCGCGGCTCGCCGAGGCGAAGGAGCGCGCGGAGGCCGACGCCGCCGAGGCGCCCTTCGAGCGGCGCTTCGCGGCGCGGCTCGCGGCCGGCGACTGGACCGGCGCCCGCGAGGCGGCCCGGGCGCTGGCCGCCCGGCGTCCGGACAGCGCCCGGCCCGAGGCGATGCTCACCGAGGTCGACGACCGCGAGGAGCGGCAGCGCCACGACGCCGCGGTCGCCGACGGCGAGCGGCAGATCGAGCGCCTGGTGGCGGCAGGCCAGGCCGACCAGGCCCGGCTCGCCCTCTCCATCCTCCTCCGGCTCGATCCCGCGAACCGCCGGCGGCGGGCCTTCGAGCGGCAGATCGCGGCGCTGTCGAAGTGAGCCTGCGCAGCCGCATCTCGCTGGCGCTGCTGGTCATCACCGCGCTGCTCGTCGCGCCGGCGATCTACGGGCTGGTCAACTTGTGGGAGCTGCGCCAGATCGCGGCCGACCTCAAGAGCCGCGACGCCCAGGCGATCCTCGCCCTCGGGCGGCTCAACGCGGCGCTCCAGAAGGTCGCCCACGAGCAGCGGATCCACGCCGCCCTGGGGGCCGAGCCGTCGGAGGGACGGACCGCGGCCGAGCGCCGCCTGGCCCAGGCGGCGACCCAGGCCGACGCGGGCTTCGCGCTGCTCGCCGCGGCGGGGTACGGCGCGGAGAGCGAGGAGGCCCGCAGCCTGTGGGAGGAGACCGCGCGGGTGGCGGCCGAGGCGCGCCGGCGGGTCGAAGCCGGCGAGCTCCCGGCCGCCGAGGAGCTCCAGCGCGGCACCGTCGAGCCGGCCTTCGCCGCCCTCGACGCCGCGCTCGACCCGATCGGCCAGGCGATCGACCAGGCGGGCGACCTGCAGGTCCTGCGCGCCGGCGAGATCGCCGCCGAGGCGGTGCGCACCACCCTCGTCGCCCTGGCGTTCGCGGTCGTCGTCGCGCTCGTCGTGGGGTACTGGCTGGCGCGCTCGATCGGCGGCCCGGTCGACCAGCTCGGCCGCGCCACCCGGGTGGTCGCGGCGGGCGCCTTCGACCCCGATCTCACGGTGTCGACCCGCCGGCGGGACGAGCTCGGGGACCTGGCGCGCTCGTTCACCTCGATGACCGCCCAGCTCGCCGAGCTCGACCGGCTGAAAGCGGAGTTCGTCTCCGTCGCCTCGCACGAGCTCAAGACCCCGTTGTCGGTGATCCGCGGCTACGTGACGTTGCTGCGCCAGGGCACCTACGGCACACCGGACGAGAAGACCGACCGTGTCCTCGCCCGGATCGACACCCAGGTCGAGCAGCTCGACCGGATGATCCGCCGCCTGCTCGACGTCTCGCGCTTCGAGGCCGGCGGCGGGCGGCTGGAGCTCTCGGAGATCGAGCTCGCCCCCTTCCTCGCCCACTTCGAGGAGGCCTTCGAGGCGCTCGCGGTGCAGAACGACATCGCCCTGGAGATGGCCCTCGGCCCCGACCTGCCGGCGACGATCACCGGCGACGCCGACCGGCTCAACGAGGTCTTCGGCAACCTGCTGTCGAACGCCTTCAAGTTCACCAGGCCGGGCGGGCGGATCGCGCTCTTTGCGGCGCGCGCCGAGGTGGCCGGCGGCGAGGGGGTGGAGGTGGCGGTCGCCGACACCGGGGTCGGCATCCCCGAGGACAAGCTGCCGCGGGTGTTCGAGAAGTTCTTCCAGGTGGCGAACGGCGAGCAGCCGCGGAGCGCCGGGTCGGGCCTCGGTCTTGCAATCGCCAAGGAGATCGTCGACGCCCACGGCGGGGCGATCGACGTCGAGAGCCGGGCCGGCGAGGGGACGACGTTCCGCGTCCTGCTGCCGATCCGGCCGCCGCTCGACCGCGCCCGCCCCGCCTGAGATCCCCAGCCGGCACCGGGGCGGCCGTCGGCGCTCCGAGATGCGATCTTCCTCCCCCAGCCTGTGCACGAGCGGCTCCGCCCCCCGTGTCGAGCGCGCGGCGCGCCAGGTAGGGCGGCGCGCCGTTTCGGCACTGCCGGCGCTCCTCGCCGCGGCCTGCCTGGCGGCCGCCGGCTGCACGACGGCGGGCCCGGGCCGGGCCGACCGCACCGCGCTCGCCTGGCAGGCGTCGCGGGAGGCCATGCGCGGCGGCTCCTTCGCCAGCGCCGAGGAGAGCTTCCGCGAGCTCGCGGCCGAGCACCCGGAGCGGCCCGAGGGCCGCGAGTCGCTCTTCCTTCTCGGCGTCCTCTACCTCGACCCCCGCAACCCGGCGTGGGACGCCGGGCGGGCCGAGGACTACCTCGGCAGGTACCTGCACCTCGCGGGCCCCCAGGACCACCGCCCCGAGGCGCTGGCGCTCTTCGCCCTCGCCCGCCGCCTCGTCGAGCCGGCCGAGAGCGACGGCGACGCGGGCGCGAGCCGGATCGCCCTCGAAGGAACCACGGCCGCGGCCGAGAACGGCCGGCTCCAGAAGCAGCTCGCCGAGAAGGACCGCGAGATCGCCCGCCTGCGCGAAGAGCTCGAACGCATCCGCCGTACGCTGTCGCCCCCGTAGCCGCCGGGACCCCGTCGCATCCCGATCGCATCCCGATATGCTCCGCGGGATGAGCGCGTCTCCCCGCAACGACCGGCCGCGTTCCGCGGCCGATCGCCGCCGATGACCCTCGCCGAGACCTCTCCCGCCGAGCGTCCCGCGACGGGTGAGGACGCCCGCCCGCCCGCCCGCGAGCGCCTGCTGCGCTACGCCTACATGCGGCTCGCCCGCGAGCTCGACTCGCGGTTCGAGTCGCTGCTGCTCACCGGGCGGGTGTCGAAGTGGTACAGCGAGGTGGGCAACGAGGCGACCACCGTGGCCGCCGGGCTGGCGCTCGAGCCGGGCGACGCCCTGTGCACGCTGCACCGCGACCTCGGCGCCATCCTCGCCGTCTACCTCGACCCGGCGCGCGCCTTCCCGGGCATGGAATTCGGCGAGGCCGACGGCCAGGCTCGGATCCGCCGCCCGGAACCGGTGGAGGTCCTGCACCGGCTGTGCTGCCAGCTCCTCGGCAGGGGCGAGGGGTTCTCGGGCGGCGTCGAGCGCTCGTTCCACTACGGCTGGCTGGCACCGGAGGCCGGCATCCTCCACGTCGGGATGATCAGCCACCTCGGCGCGATGATCCCGGTCGCCGCCGGTTGCGCCTTCGCCCTCGCCCGGCGCGGCGAGCGCCGGGTGGCGCTCAACTTCATCGGCGAGGGGGGAACCTCGACCGGCGACTTCCACGAGGCGCTGAACATGGCCGCGGTGTGGCGCCTGCCGCTGGTGCTGGTCGTCGAGAACAACCGCTACGCCTTCTCGACCCCGGCCTCGGCGCAGTACGCCTGCGAGCGGCTCAGCGACCGCGCCGCGGGCTACGGGATCGCCGGCGAGACGGTCGACGGCAACGACCCGGACGCGGTGGCCGCGGCGATGGCGCGGGCCGTCGAGCGGGCGCGGCGCGGCGACGGGCCGACGCTCGTCGAGGCGATGCTCGGCCGCATGCGCGGTCACAGCGAGGGGGACGACTCGCTCAAGGTGGTGCCTCCCGACGAGCTACGGGGCTACCTCGACGCCGACCCGGTGCCCGCCTACCGGGAGCGGCTGCTCGCCGAGGGGGCCGCCGGCGAGGAGACCCTCGGCCGGCTCGAGGGGTGGATCCGCGAGCTCGTCGAGGCGGGCCTCGCCGGGGCGCTCGAGGCCGCACCGCCGCCCGAGGAGAACGCGCTGCGGCCAGTGCTCGCGGGCCCGCTGTCGGCCCCCGCGGGAAGTCGCGAGCGGGCGGACGACGGTCCGACGCCGGCGGCGGGAGAGGCCCGCGAGATCACCTACGCCCAGGCGGTCAACGACGCGCTGGCCGAGGAGATGGAGCGCGATCCGACGGTCGTGCTGATGGGCCAGGACATCGGCGCCTTCGAGGGCGCCTTCCGCACCACCCGGACGCTGCACGCGCGCTGGCCCGACCGCGTCCTCGACACGCCGATCGCCGAGAGCGGCACGCTCGGCATCGCAGCCGGAGCGGCGATCCTCGGGCTGCGGCCGGTCGTCGAGATGCAGTTCGCCGACTTCGTCACCTGCGGCTTCAACCAGCTCGTCAACGTCGCGGCCAAGCTCTACTACCGCTGGCAGGTGCCGTGCCCGCTCGTCGTCCGGCTGCCCTCGGGCGGCGGGGTGGGCGCCGGGCCGTTCCATTCGCAGAACCCGGAGGGCTGGTTCGCCCACGTGCCGGGGCTCGTCGTCGTCTGCCCGGCGACCGCCCGCGACGCCAAGGAGCTGCTCAAAGCGGCGATCCGCGACCCCAACCCGGTGCTCTTCTTCGAGCACAAGTTCCTCTACCGGCGGATCAAGGAGACGCTCGCCCCGGGCGGCCCCGCCGGCGAGCTGGGCCGGGCGCGGGTGGCGCGCGAGGGCCGGGACCTGACGCTGGTCGGCTACGGGGTGTCGACCTGGACCTGCCTCGAGGCCGCGGAGGCGCTGGCGGCCGAGGGCGTCGCCGCCGAGGTGGTCGACCTGCGCACCCTCGTGCCGCTCGACGAGGAGACCGTCCTCGCCTCCGTCCGCAAGACCTCGCGCGCCCTCGTCGTCCACGAGGACACCCTGACCGGCGGCTTCGGCGCCGAGGTCGCCGCCCGGCTCGCCGACGCCGCCTTCCCCTGGCTCGACGCGCCGGTCCGCCGGGTGGCCCACCTCGACCGGCCGTCGCCCTACGCGAAGAACCTCGAGAAGGTGCTGCTGCCCTCGAAGGACCGGGTGCTCGAAGCCGCCCGCGAGCTGCTGGAGTTCTGAACGCGGCGGGCCGGCCCGGACCGGCCCGCTCGCCCGGCCTACCGCTCGAGCACCTCTCCGTCGCGCTCGAGCTCCTCCTCGTTGCGCTCGAGCTCGTGCTCGAGCCGCTCGAGCTCGACCTCGAGGCCCTCGAGCCGCTTCTCGAGCTCCGTGCCGAGCCCCTCGAGCCGCTCGACCTGGGCCTTCCACTCGGGGCCGGCGAAGTACTCGTCGAGCCGCTCCATGTTCTCGGACAGCGCCTCGAAGTCGACCTCGAAGCCCTCGAGGCCCTCGTCCCCTGCGGAGAGGTGGCGGACGAGCGGCCCGACGTCGAAGCGCGGCACCTCGCGCTCGGCGATCGCGGCCGAGACCGTCTCGACCCGCCCGTCGCGCACCAGCTCGACGGCGACGATCTCGCCCGCCTGCTTGCCGCCGATCGAGCGGATCAGGTCGAAGGAGGAGCCGACCGGCTCGCCGTCGACGTGGGTGACGACGTCGCCGACCCGGATCCCCGCCCGGTCGGCCGGGCTGTCGGGCTCGACGCGGCCGACGAGGACGCCGGTCTCTTCGTTGGCGCCGAAGTGGCGGCGCAGCTCCGGGGTGATCGTGGTCAGCTCCACCCCGAGGAAGCCCCGCGGCCCGTCGGCGAACCACACCATCGGCGGCGCGGGACCCCGGCCGAAGCCCTCCCCGAGCCGCTGGTGGAGCTTCTCGAAGTGCACCCCCGAGGGGACGACGAACTCCTTGACCTCGGGCTCGCCGTCGCCCTTGGTGACGATCACCCGGACCTTCTTGCCGGGCTCGCCGTCGCCCGCGCCCGCGCGCGGCGCGACGACGACGCGGTGGACCTCGCGCTCGACCACGGGCTCGTCGCCCTCGGGCTCCTGCGCGGTCGTCGACAGCCCGACGGCGAGGGCACCGGAGGCGGCGAGGGCGACGCCGAGGACGGCGGCGCGGCGGAAGGGTCGTGCATCTCTGGGCTTCATGTCGTGTCTCCTGTCGAGCTCGTGACGAGCGAATGGTTGCCGTTTCGGTGGGACTGCGATCAGTAGAGCCGAGGCGTGCGGTCGTCGCCCGGGAGGGCGGCGGGACGGACCCCGCCGTCGCCGCCCGTGGGCCGGGCCGCGGCCGGGGCGAGACCGAGCACCACGTCGATCGACTCGCCGCCCGCGAGCAGCAGGCCGGCGGGCTCTTCGGGCGGCGTCGCGGCGCGCAGCGCCCGCAGGTCGGCGAGCAGGCGCTCGCGCTCGTCGCGCAGGGCGGCGAGGCGCGCCGCGACCTGCGTCCCGGTGAGGTCCTGCGCCGCAGCCGTCGTCCCGGCGGAGCCGGACCGGCCGGCCGGGGCCCGCTCCTCGCCGAGCGGACGCGCGGACGAGGCGGCGAGGTCGCGGTTGGTGGCGGACGCGCTGTCGCGGGCCCCGGTCGTCACCAGCCCGCGAGACGGCGCATCCTCGTGCCGCTGCGGGTCGCCGGCACGGCTCGCAGCGGCGGGAGCGCTGGCGGGAGCCCGAGCCGGTTCGCGCGCACGGCCGCGGGCGCCGGTCCCGCCGGTACGGCCGGGCCCGCCCTCCACCGACCCGGCCGTCGGGCGCCGTCCAGGCCGGCCGGACGCCGGCCCGCCGGCGGTGGAACCGGAGCCGTCCGTCCCCGGCCGGGCTGCGGCCCGATCGCCGGGCGCCGCCGCCGCCGTACCGTCCACCACCGCGCCGTCGCCCGCATCGGCGCCTCCCTTCGGGGCGCGAGGCGCTGCCGCGGCGCCGCTCGTGCCGCCGCCGCCCTTCGCCGCACCGTCGTCGACGCCGGCACCTCGCCTCGGCGCGCGAGACGCCGACTCTGCCGGAGCACCGGCCGGGCGCGCCGCGGCCTCGCCGCCCGCCTCGGAGCCCGCGGTCGCGCCGGCGTGCGCCTGCTCCCCGCCCTTGCCGACCCCGCCGCCGATCCACAGCCAGGGCCCGGCCGGCCACAGCCCGTCGCCGCCGACGGCGACCGCCAGCGCGGCCGCCGCCGCGGCCGCGGTCAGTGCGAGCTGCCGCCACCGAACGCGCGCGCGGGGCGGGGCGGGTGCGGCCGTCCGGCCCGCGCGCTCGCCGAGCCGGGCGAGCACCTCCTCGGTGAACCCCTCGCCGGCCCGCTCGGCGGGCAGGGCGCGCAGGGCGGCGCGCAGCCGCCGGTCGTCGGGACGGAAGTCGTCGGGTTGGGTCATCGGGTCACCTCGTCGGGGGTCCAGTGGGGGGCGAGCCGCTGCTTGAGCCGCTGCCGGCCCCGGTGGATGCGCGACTTGACCGTCCCCGGCCGGCAGCCGAGGTGGCGGCCGATCTCGTCGTAGCTCCACTCCTCGATCTCGTAGAGCACCAGCGGCACCCGGTAGCGCAGCGGCAGCTCGGCGAGCGCCGCCTGGATCTCGCGCCCGAGCTCGCGGCGGAGGACCCGGGCGTGCGCGCCGTCCGCAGCCGGCACCCCGTGCGCCGGGCTGGGCGCGGCGAGGAACGGCGCCACGATCCGCCACCGCCGCCGCCGCCGCTCCTCGCTGCGCAGGAGGTTCACGGCGATCGACCAGAGGAGCGATGCGAGCCGGCCCCGCTCGTCGTAGCGGCCGGCGTTCTCGTAGAGCCGCAGGAACGCCTCCTGCGCCAGGTCCTCGGCCCGGTCCCGCGAGCCGGTCAGCCGCCCGAGATAGCCGACCAGCCGGTCCTTGTGCCGGTCGACCAGCTCGGCGAACGCCTCCCGCGAGCCGGCCTGTACTTCGGCCATCAGGCGCGCGTCCGGATCGGCCGCGCGGGCCGCGCCGCCGCCCGCGGCCGCGCCCCGGTCCGCTCTCGCCGGCGCCACCCCGGCCGCCGCTGTCGCCAGGCTCTCGCTCATCGCCCCTCCGGGGGACACTAACGCCGGAACGGCCGCGAGGTTCCCGCCGGTCGGCGAGGTGTTCGTCCGTGAGTCAGCGCCTCTCGGCCACCAGGTCGATCATCGGCGGCAGCGAGAGGTAGGCCGCGGGGTCGGCAGCGCGGACGTTCCAGTCGTGCCAGAAGCGCTCGCCGTCGTCGGAGGTGAGGAGGCCGGAGTCGACCAGCGCGGGAAGGAAGCCGCGGAAGAAGGTCTCCGGCCAGGCCCAGAGCGGCGAGCCGGGGCGGGCGAGGCGGACGACGGGCCGCAGGTCGACCGGCTCGAGGCCGTGCTCGCGGCAGAGACCGGGGAGGCGGCCCTGGATCTCGAGATCGCCGCCCTCGCGGCGCCAGGCGGCGGCGACCGCCTCGACGACACGGTCGAAGGCGGCGCTGCGCGGGGCGAGGGTGAAGGCGCGGTAGTTGAAGTAGTCGGTGACCGCGAGGCGGGCGCCCGGGGCGAGGGCGCGGGCGACGACGGCGAGAGCGCGCCCGGGGTCGGGCAGGAAGCAGAAGAGCCAGCGCGCGTAGGCGCCGCCGAGGCTGGCCGACGGCAGGTCGAGCTCGCCGGCATCGGCCCTGCGGACGTCGATCCAGCCGAGGCCGTGCGCGGCGGCGAGGCGGCGCAGGTGGTCGAGGAAGCGCGGCGCGGTGTCGACCGCGATCACCCGGCCCTCGGGGCCGACGAGGTGGGCGAGGTCGACGGTGGCGAAGCCGGGGCCGCAGCCGAGGTCGAGCAGGGTCGCGCCCCGGCGGAAGCCGGCGCGCTCCCACAGCGCGTAGGCGGCCTCGGCCCAGGCGCGGTGCTGGAAGGCGAGACGGGCGAGCTCGGCGTCGCCGCTGCCGAGGAGGTAGTCGCCGGCCGGTTCGCGGGCTGCGGCCGGGGCCTTGCCGCTGTGCGCCTCGTCTCCGTTCATCTCTCGAGGATCCTAACCGGCGCGCTTGCTACGATCCCGCCCGTGGAGCTCGCGGAGGCGGCCGCACGGGCGGCGGAGCGGATCGAGGAGGGGCTGGCGAGCTATCACGAGGAGTTCCGCGCGGTCACCCGGGAGGTGGCCGGGCTGTTCGGGGCGCGGGATTGGGCCGGGATCCGGCGCAAGACGGTCGAGCGGATGCGGCTCCAGTCGGCGCACGTCGGAGACGCGCTCGGGGAGGTGCGGGGGACGCTCGGCCGGGCCGGCATCGACCCCGGGGCGCACGCGACCTGGGTGGAGCTCAAGGCGGCCTTCGACCGCCAGGTGCTCGGGCGCGACGACGTCGAGCTGGCGAAGACCTTCTTCAACTCGCTGACCCGGAAGGTCTTCTCGCACGTCGGGGTCGACCCGGAGATCGACTTCCAGTCGGAGGACATCCCATTCCCCTACCGGGGGTGGGAGATGGCGAGCGCGCGGCTCTACTCGGTGCGCAGGGTCGACGCAGCGGTCGTCCGGCGGGTGCTCGAGGACGCCCGGTTCGCCACCCCGTTCCGCGACTTCGAGGGGGACGCCGAGCGGGCCGCGGAGCGCATCGGGGCCGGCATCGAGGCGGCCTGGGGGGCGGCGGAGCTCGAGGCGCTCGACGTCCTGCGGCCGGTCTTCTACCGCAACAAGGCGGCCTACCTGGTCGGACGCGCGCGGCGCGGGGGCGGGGGCGGGGAGGGAGAGGGCGCCGGCCGGCTGGTGCCGCTCGCCCTGGCGGTGCTCCACGGCCCCGACGGCCTCGAGGTCGACGCGGTGCTGCCGACCGAGGACGAGGTGTCGATCCTCTTCTCGTTCGCCCGCTGGTATTTCCACGCCGACGTGGCGAGCCCGCGCGAGGTGATCGGCTTCCTGCAGTCGATCCTGCCGCGCAAGCGGATCGCCGAGCTGTACCTCTCGCTCGGCTACTCGAAGCACGCGAAGACCGAGCTCTACCGCGACCTGATGGCGGTGATGGGCGGCTCGGACGAGCGGTTCGTCGTCGCCCCCGGCCAGCGCGGGCTGGTGATGGCGGTGTTCACCCTGCCGGCCTACGAGTTCGTCTTCAAGGTGATCAAGGACCGCTTCCCGCCGCAGAAGACGACGACGCGCTGGGAGGTGATGGAGAAGTACCGCCGCGTCCTCGAGCAGGACCGGGTCGGGCGGATGGTCGACTTCCAGGAGTTCGAGCACCTGCCGCTGCCGCGCGAGCGCTTCGGCGACGGGCTGCTGGCCGAGCTCCTCGAGGTGGCGGGCGACACCGTGCGCGAGGACGGCGGCGAGGTCGTCTTCGACCACGTCTACCTCGAGCGCCGGGTGACCCCGCTCGACGTCTTCCTGCGCCAGGCGCCGCCGGAGGAGGCCGACGCGGCGGTCGGCGACTACGGCTGCTGTCTCGAGGACCTGGCGGCGGCGAACGTCTTCCCCGGCGACCTGCTGCTCAAGAACTTCGGGGTGACCCGCCACGGCCGGGTCGTCTTCTACGACTACGACGAGTTCACCCCGCTCGTCGATTGTAACTTCCGCCGCTTTCCCGAGCCCGCCGACCCCGATCAGGCGATGTCGGACGACCCCTGGTTCTCGGTCGCCGAGCACGACGTCTTCCCCGAGGAGATGCGCCGCTTCCTCGGCCTCGAAGGGAGGCTGCGCGAGGTCTTCGAGGAGCGCCACGGCCACCTCTTCGAGGTCGAGTTCTGGCGGCGGACGCAGGAGCGGATCGAGGCCGGCGACCTGCTCGACGTCTTCCCCTACCGCGAGGAGCGGCGGCTGCGGCCGCAGCGGCCCGCGGCCGTCGCGAGCGCCCGCGACCGTGCGCTGGAGGACCCTAGTCGAACCACAGCTTGACCGCGAAGACGACGACCGCGGCGGTGACCACCGCCTTGACCCAGCGGTGACCCTTGAGCACCGTCAGCCGCACGCCGAGCTGGCCGCCGGCGAGCGAGCCGGCGGCGAGCGCCAGGCCGAGCGGCCAGTCGACCTTCCCCTGCTGGACGAAGATGGCGAGCGAGAGCGTGGTGAAGGCGAGGATGGCGAGCACCTTGACCGCGTTGCCGCGCACCAGGTCGAGCCCGCCCAGGCTGGTCACCGCGAGGATCAGGAAGCCGACCCCTGCCTGGACGAAGCCGCCGTAGATCCCGACCGCGAAGAAGCCGGCGACGAGGACCCAGCGGCGAGCGCCGGAGGGGAAGGCCTGGAGGCGCACATCCGTCGCTTCGACGGCCCGCCGCTCCCCGGAAGGGTCGGCCTCGGCCGGCGGCTCCGCCCCGCCGTGATCCGCTCCCTTCCGACCCCGCCCGAACGGGTCGGCCAGCGTCCACAGGCTGATCGCCACCATCAGGAAGGCGAGCGTCTTGCGGAAGGCCTCGTCGGAGACGACGAGCGCGCCCCAGGTGCCGAGCGCCGCGCCGGCGGTCGCCGGCACCGCAGCCCACGCGGCCCAGCGCCGGGCCAGGACGCGGTGGCGGTCGAAGCCCCAGACCGCGCCGGCGTTCTGCAGCCAGATCCCGATCCGGTTCGTGCCGTTGGCAACCGACGCCGGCAGCCCGACGAAGATCAGCACCGGCAGGGTGAGGAACGAGCCGCCGCCGGCGACCACGTTCAACGCGCCGGAGACGACGCCGACCAGGAAGAGGACGGGGACGACGGCCCACTCCGGCATGGGCCGTCATCCTACCGGCATCCTACCTACCGGCATCAGTTCAGCGTGAAGTTGACCGTCAGGTTGTAGTAGACCTCGACCGGCCTGCCGTTGAGGGTCGCCGGGCGGAACCTCCAGGCCTTGACCGCGCTCTCGGCGTTCGTCGCCAGTCCCATCGGCAGGTCCTTGAGCACCTTGGTGGAGCGGACGTTGCCGTTCTTGTCGATGATCGCCTCGATGATGACGACCCCCTCGATCTTGGCGTTGCGAGCGGCGGCGGTGTAGTCGGGGTCGTGGCCGCTCGTCTTCACCGGCGCGCGGACGTCGCCGCCGACGCGGATCGGCCCGGTGGGCGCGGGCGGCGGGGGCGGGCCCTTGGGGATGTCGACCGTGGTGTCGACCCGCGGCATCTCCGGCTGCGGCGGGGTGTCGATCGGCTCGTCGACCCACTCGACCACGTCCTCGGGGTCGGGCGGCTCGGGCTCGGGATCCGGCTCGGGCACCGGCTCCGGCTCCTCCGGGGTGGGGTCGGGCACCGGGATCTTCCTGGCCTCCGGCTCCGGCGGCGGCGGCTCCTCGGGCTGCGGCTCGGGCGGCGGCGGCGGCTTGAACTTGAGCTGCTGGATGACGTACGTCGTCTCCTCCTCTTCCTCCGGGGGCGGCTCGTCCTCCATCATCGCCGGCAGCCGCACCGCGAGGAAGATCAGGTGCACCGCCAGCGCCACGCCGAGCGCGATCCGTAACCGCTTCTTGTCGTGGCTGTCGGCCTCGTACAGTCGTTCGGCATGACTGTCGATGCTCGCATTGCCGGTCTTCTCCAGCGTCTTGTCCTTGGCCATCGTCGATCTCCTCCCTGGGACCTTCCTCCCGACCACGAGCCCCTGCACGGCGGGGAACGTGCCCAGAAGGCTTCAAGATCCTTGCCACCGCCCGGGCGGCCGCGGGGAACCGTCCTTCGCTATCCTTGGACCCCGTCCCGTGACACCGCGTTCCCCACACCCCGTCCGCTGCCTCCTCCCGCTCGCCGGTGCGGCCGCCCGCCCTGGCGACGCCCCCGAAAGGCCGATCGCGATGAGCCGCGAGGACTTCGACGCGGTGATCCTCGGGACCGGCCAGGCGGGCATGCCGCTGGCCCGTGCGCTGGCCGGGGCCGGGCACCGGGTGGCGATCGTCGAGCGGGAGCTCGTCGGCGGCTCGTGCGTCAACTACGGCTGCACGCCGACCAAGACGATGCTGGCCAGCGCCTACGTCGCCCACCTCGCCCGCCACGCGGAGCGGTGGGGCGTGCGGGCCGGGGCGGTCGAGGTCGACCTCGCCGCGGTGGTCGCCCGCAAGCGGAAGGTCGTCGAGGAGTTCCGCTCGGGGTCGCGCCGCGGGCTGGAGGAGGCCGACGGCGTCGAGCTCGTCTTCGGCCACGGCCGTCTGACCGGGCCGCGGGCGGTGGACGTCGAGCTCCGGGACGGCGGCCGCCGCCGGCTCGCCGCGCGCCGGTGGGTCTTCCTCGACACCGGCACCCGGCCGCGCCTCCCCGACGTCGAGGGGATCCGCCAGGTGCCGACCCTCGACAACACCACGGTCATGGAGCTCGAGGAGACGCCGGAGCACCTCGTGGTGCTCGGCGGCGGGTACATCGGCTGCGAGCTGGGGCAGATGTTCCGGCGCTTCGGCAGCGCGGTGACCCTGCTCCAGTACGGTCCGCGGCTCCTCGGCCGCGAGGACGCCGACGTCTCGGACGGCGTGGCGGAGATCCTCCGCGCCGACGGCGTCGAGGTGCTGCTCGAGGCGGAAACGTCCCGGGTGGAGGGGACGGACGGCGGGATCGCCCTGACCGTGGCCCTGCCCGACGGCGAGCGCCGGATCGCCGGCTCGCACCTGCTCGTCGCCACCGGCCGCACCCCGAACACCGACGACCTCGGGCTCGACGCCGCCGGGGTGGCGACCGGCGAGCGCGGCTACGTGACGGTCGACGACCGGCTGCAGACGAGCGTTCCGGGGATCTACGCCCTGGGCGACGTCAAGGGCGGGCCGGCCTTCACCCACGTCTCCTACGACGACTTCCGGGTCGTCGAACGCAACCTGCTCGGCGACGGCGGCGCCTCGCGCGCCGGCCGCCCGGTGCCCTACGTGCTCTTCACCGACCCGCAGCTCGGGCGGATCGGGCTCGGCGAGGACGAGGCGAAAGCGGCGGGGCGCGAGGTCCGAGTGGCGAAGCTGCCGATGTCGAGCGTCGCCCGGGCGATCGAGACCGGCGAGACCCGCGGCTTCATGAAGGCCGTCGTCGACGCCGGCAGCGGCGAGATCCTCGGCTGCGCGGTCCTCGGCCGCGAGGGCGGCGAGGTGATGAGCGTCGTCCAGGTCGCGATGATGGGCGGCCTCCCCTACGCCGCCCTGCGCGACGGCATCTTCGCCCACCCCACCCTCGCCGAAGCGCTCAACAACCTCTTCTCCGAGCTCGACGGGTAGCCGCCGCGGGTAGGATCGCCGCATGACGATCTTCGACAAGATCCTCGACGGCGAGGTCCCCTGCCACCGCGTCTACGAGGACGACCACGTCCTCGCCTTCCTCGACGTCGGCCCCCTCTCCGACGGCCACACCCTCGTCATCCCCAAGGAGCGCCGCGCCCACCTCCACGAGCTCTCCGACGAGGCGGCGGCGGCGCTCGGCCGCGTCCTCCCCCGCCTCTGCCGCGCCGTCCTCGCCGCCACCGGAGCCACCGCCTACAACGTGCTCCAGAACAACGGCGCCGCCGCCCACCAGGCGGTCGAGCACGTCCACTTCCACGTCATCCCGAAGCACGCCGGCCGCGGCCTCGGCATCGGCTGGCAAGCCGGGGAGCTCGACGACGGGCGGGCGAAGGAGCTGCTGGCGAAGATGAAGGCGGCGCTCGGCTCCGAGGGCTGAGCCGGCCGGGGCGCGACGGTCGTCGCCGTCGGCGCGCTACTTCCGCCGGCTCGAGGAGGCGGGCATCGAGGTGGCGTCGTTCCGCCCGCTGCGCTGGAACACCCTGCACAAGCTCCAGCAGCGGTCGCACACGCGGACCATGTGATCGACGGGGAGGTCGGCTGGAGCGGCGGCTTCGCGATCTCCGACGAGTGGGCCGGCGACGGCCGGCACCCCGGGCAGGTCACCTGGTACGCGGGCCGCCGGCACTACGAGGAGCTCCTCGCCGGCGGCGTGCGGATCTACGAGTACCGCCCGACGATGGTGCACGCGAAGTCGATCGCCGTCGACCGCGCCTTCTGCGTCGTCGGCACGATCAACTTCGACAACCGCTCGATGTCACTCAACGACGAGGTCGCGCTGCTGGTCCAGGCGGAGGGACCGGCGCAGGCGATCCACGACCGCTTCCTCGAGGATCTCGAGCTCGCCGACGAGCTCGACCTGGACGCCTTCCGCCGCCGCGGCGCCGGCGAGCGTCTGATCGAGAATGCCGCCGTCGTCTTCTCGCGGCTGATCTGAGCGGCCGAGGCCGAGCGCACTCTCAGGGCGCAGAAGAAAGGAGCCGGACGGGCGGACCGTCCGGCTCCGGGGGGGCGCGGCGCACGGAACGCCGCCGGGTCTGCGCGGGACTACCTCAGTACCGGCTCTCGGCGCACTGGAGCGCCGAACGGTCGTCGGACTCCAGGGAGCGGCCGCCCGAGCCGAAGTACGAGGCGTACATCGTCGGCCGCGGCGTTGAGGTGAGGTTGGTGTGGTGGATGCCCAGCGCGTGGCCGAGCTCGTGCGCGGCGACCGCCTGCGTGTCGTAGGTCGACCCGTTGGTCGTCCAGGTGACGCTGTTGTTGTAGGTGACGTCGGTCTCGACGATCACCTGGCCCGACTGGAGAGCGAGGGCGGTCAGCGCCAGGCAGTTGCCGGTGCAGCCGTTGCCGTTCGCCCACAGCATGGTGTTGCGGCCGTCGGTGGACCAGCCGGAGGTGGTGGTGCCGCGGTAGGTCAGGACGTGGTTGGCGCTCGTCACGTTGGTCCACGAGGTCATCGCGGCGGAGATCGCGCTCGACTTGCCCGAGCCCTGGTTCGCGGTGTTGAGGTACCAGTCGATGTTGCGGATGTTCCAGTGGGTGAAGCCGCCCGAGGCGCTGCAGGTCACCGCGTAGCCGGCGGAGACGCGGCCGACGGTGGTGTTCTGGATCATCCGGTAGGCGTGAGCGGGCGTCGCCCAGGCGGCGGCGCCGAGGACGGCGAGCGAGACGGCGGCGAGACGGAGAGAGCGGGTCATCGGTTCACCTCCTGGCGGCGCGCTTCCCGGCGCACCGAGATGGACCGCCCACGAAGCGCCCGGAAAAGCGTGGACGGGGCTCCGCCGCCCCTCGTAGGACATCCACAGAGCCACGCTCACGTCTACCTACCCGGAGGGGTCCCATGTCCCGCACCATCCGCAAGGCGGCCTACGGCCTGGTGCTGCTCGCGGCGCTCGTCGTCCTGCTCACGCTCTTCCCCGACGAGGCGGCGCCGGCCGACCGCGGCGGGCCGTCCGCGGTCGAGGTGATCAACTTCCCGCGCGTCCAGCCGGTGAAGCTCGACGAGCCGGTCGAGGTCGAGGGGAAGGTCGCGGTCACCCGGCAGGCGCGGGCGGCCGCCCTCGGCGAGACGGTGGTCGCCGCGGTGCCGCGCGAGGACCCGTCGAGGCTGGTCTCGGCCGGCACCCTGCGCACCGACGGCTACGGCCAGGTCGTCCTCTCGCTGACCGGCGAGCTACGCGGCCGGGGCAACGCGGGCCATCTCGGCGTGCTCCTCGTGCCCAACGTCGAGCACGCCACCCGGGCGCTGGTCGACGGCCGCTACCTGCTGACCCTCTCGCTCCAAGGCACGGTCACCCCCGACGGCAACTGGATCGCCGTCTCCTCCGACCCGCTGACGGTCGCCTTCCCCTCGTACCTCGTCTACCTGTTCAACGAGTCGGGCCGGAGCGCCTCGGTGCGGGTGTACGCGTACCTGTCGGGCTAGCGGCCGCCGCTCCGTGAGGGCTCAGGCCGGCTGGACGGTGCCGGCCGGCGGCAGGGCGGCGGGGACCGGCTGGGGGGCGGGCGCCGGGGCGGGGACGGTGCGGGCGCGGGCTACGATCCAGAGGACGGCGCCGAGGAGGGCGAGGGGGACGATCACCGAGACGACGAAGCCGAGGAGGATCGGGGCGACGGCGACGAGGAGGACGAGGCCGATCGTGCCGAGGGCGAGCATGGCGAGCAGCGCCAAGAGGCCGCCGTCGAGACCGCCCAGCGGCCAGAGGACGAGGGCGACGAGCAGCTTGCAGAAGGCGACGGCGATCGCGACGGTGGCGACGAGCAGCAGCAGCGTGCCGACGAGGACGAAGGCGGCGAAGGTCTCGAGCATGGTCATCTCCTCCAGCCGATCCTACGCACGGGGGTGGCCGCCTGTTTCAGGCTACACGTCGAAGGCGAGGCCGAGGAGGGTCTTCTGCTCGAGCTGGTGGGCCTTGGCGGAGCCGGTCGCCGGGCTGCCGGACGCCGAGCGCTTGACGGTGCGCAGCCGGCGGCCGCGGGCGAGCCGCTCGATGCGCGGCTCGACGAACGACAGGGCGCCCATGTTCGCCGGCTCCTCCTGCACCCAGACGAGGTGCTTGGCGTCGGGATGGCGGGCGAGCTCGGCGCGGAGCTCGTCGTCGGGGAACGGGTAGAGCTGCTCGAGGAAGACGACCGCGGTGCTCTCGGCGCCGCGGCGTTCGCGCTCGGCGACGAGCTCGTGGCCGATCTTGCCGGTGCACAGGAGCACCCGCTCGGCGCCCTCGACCTCGGGGTCGCCGACGACGTTGCGGAAGCGGGGCGCGGCGAGCTCCTCGAGGTCGGACGACGACGCCTTGTGGCGCAGCATGCTCTTCGGCGTGAAGACGACGAGCGGCTTGCGCCACGGGCGGAGCGCCTGGCGCCGGAGGAGGTGGAAGTACTGCCCGGCGGTCGACGGCTGGCATACCTGCACGTTGCACTCGGCCGACAGCGTCAGGAAGCGCTCCATCCGGGCGCTCGAGTGCTCGGGCCCCTGCCCCTCGAAGCCGTGCGGCAGCAGCATCACCAGGCCCGAGAGCAGGTTCCACTTGTCCTCGGCGGCGACGACGAACTGGTCGATGATCACCTGCGCTCCGTTGACGAAGTCGCCGAACTGCGCCTCCCACAGGGTGAGCGCCTCCGGGTAGTCGCGCGAGAAGCCGAACTCGAAGCCGAGGACCGCCGCCTCGGAGAGCATCGAGTCGTAGATCTCGAAGAAGGCGCCCTCGGCGGCACCGCCGGTCGCCTCGGCGACCCGGGCGAGCGGCAGGTCCTCGCTCTCGTCCTCGACGTCGATCAGCACCGCGTGCCGCTGGTTGAAGGTGCCGCGGCGGCTGTCCTGCCCCGAGAACCGAACCGGCACGCCGCGGGCGAGCAGCGACCCGAAGGCGAGCGCCTCGGCGAAGCCGTAGTCGACCGGCCGCTCGCCGCGCCCCATCTCGGCGCGCTGCTCGAGGAGCTTCCGGATCTTCGGGTGGACGTGGAAGCCGTCCGGGGCGGCGGTCAGGACCTCGGCGATCCGCCCGAGCTCGTCGGGGTCGACGCCGGTGTCGACCTCGAGCTCGGGCTCCCACTCGCCGCCGCGGAAGTCGTCCCAGTAGGAGGGGAGCGTCGCCAGCCGCGGCTTCTTCTCCATCGAGGCGGCCTGCTTCTGGGCGGCGTCGAATTCGTCGCGGATCGCCCCGCGCCGCTCCTCGATCTCCTCGGGCGAGAGCCCGATCTCGGCGCCGTAGAGCTCGGCGAGCGGCGGGTGCGCCTCGATCGCCCGGTAGAGCAGCGGCTGGGTGATCGTCGGGTCGTCGACCTCCGAGTGGCCGTGGCGCCGGAAGCCGACGAGGTCGACGACCACGTCGGAGCCGAAGCGGTAGCGGTACTCGATGGCCAGCCGCGCCACCCGCACCACGGCGTCGAGGTCCTCGCCGTTGACGTGGAAGATCGGGATCGGCAGGCGCTTGGCGACGTCGGTGGCGAAGAAGCCGGTGTGCAGCGCGTGGGGCTCGGTGGTGAAGCCGATCCGGTTGTTGACCACCACGTGCACCGTGCCGCCGACGTCGAAGCCGTCGAGCCCGGCGAGGTTGAGGCTCTCGGCGAGGATCCCCTGCCCGGCGAAGGCCGCGTCGCCGTGCATGACGATCCCGAGCGCCGCCTCGGTGGGCCGGTCGACCTCGCCGCGCAGCCGCACCTGCTTGGCCCGCACCCGCCCCTTGGCCACCGGGTCGACCGCCTCGAGGTGGCTCGGGTTGGAGGCGAGGTGCATCCGCACCTCGCGGCCGGACGGCGTGGTGTAGACGCCGGTGGCGCCGAGGTGGTACTTGACGTCGCCGCCGCCCAGCACGCTCCGCGGGTCGACGTCCTCGAAGCCGGCGAGGATGTTCTCGACCGGCACGTTGGCGACGTGGGTCATCACGTTGAGGCGCCCCCGGTGGCTCATCGCCAGCACCACCTGCCGGGCGGCGAGCTCGCCGCAGGCGTCGAGCATCTCCTCGAGCAGCGGGATGAGCGCCGAGACGCCCTCGATCGAGAACCGCTTCGTCCCCAGGTAGCGGCTCTGGAGCATCTGCTCGAAGGTCTCGGCGCGCAGGACGCGCTCGAACGCCGCCCGGCGATCGGGCTCCGGGGGGTCGGTCTCCATCCGCTCCTGGACCCACTGCCGCCGCGCGGGGTCGGGGATGTGCATGAACTCGACGCCGATCGTGCTGCAGTACCAGCGCCGCCCGCGCTGGACCGCCTCGCCGTGCTGGCGCGAATCGAGCGCCAGGTCGGGGTGCGGGCGCGGCCGCTCGCGGGCCAGCGGGTCGAGGTCGGCCTCGAAGGCCCCCCAGCGCCGGAAGGCGTCGAGCACCTGCTCGTCGGCCGCCTTCTCGACGGTGAGCACCTGCGGGTTCAGCGTCTCGAGGTCGGGCATGGGGCTCCCAAGGATAGCGCGGACGGAGGGGAGGGGAGGCCGGCGGGCCGGCCGGCCCGTAGATCGCAACCGCCCCGTGCCGCGCGGTCATTCCCCCCGGTGGAGGTAGACTGCCGCTCCCGCCGACCCGTCCGTTCCACCATCCGCCGAGCCTGGATTTGACGATGCGCATCCGACGCCTGCTCCCGCGAGCCTTTGCCGGCCTCGTCGCCGGTCGCCGCATCGCCCTCGCGCTGGCCGTCGCGCTGGCCGTCGCGGCGCCGGCGGGGGCGACCGGGGTGCTCGACCCGTTCCTGCGACCGCTCGAGCCGCCGTCGACCGGGGGCGTGGAGCGGGTCGACCGGGCGCTGGCCAAGCTCGCGGCCCACCGGCGGCTGCTCGTCGTCGGCGCCCATCCCGACGACGAGGACACGACGCTCCTGGCGCTCGTCGCCCGCGGGCTCGGCGGCGAGGCCGCCTACCTGTCGCTCTCGCGCGGCGAGGGGGGGCAGAACCTGATCGGTCCCGAGCTCGGGCCGGCGCTCGGCCTGATCCGCAGCCGCGAATTGCTCGCCGCCCGCGAGATCGACGGCGCCCGCCAGTTTTTTACCCGCGCCTACGACTTCGGCTACACGCGGTCGATCGACGAGACCCTCGAGCTGTGGCCGCGCGAGGTGCTGCTCGAGGACGCGGTGCGGGTGATCCGCCGCTTCCGGCCGCAGGTGGTCGTCTCGGTCTTCCCGCCCGACGAGCGGGGCGGCCACGGCCAGCACCAGGCCTCGGGGATCGCCGCCGGCGAGGCCTACCGGCTGGCGGGCGACCCCGACGCCTTCCCCGAGCTCGCCGCCGAGGGGCTCGCGCCGTGGAGCCCGGAGGCCTTCTACCGCGCCTCGTGGTGGGACCCCGAGGCGGCCACCGTGCGCATGCCGACCGGCGTCCTCGAGCCCTACGCCGGCCGCTCGGTGCTCCAGCTCGCGATGGCCAGCCGCAGCCTCCACCGCTCCCAGGACATGGGCATGCTCCAGCCGATCGGCCCGTCGGAGTCGCGGCTCGCCTGGGTCGAGGGCGGCGCGGGGCCCGACGGGCGCGACGCCTTCGCCGGGATCGACACCCGGCTGACGGCGATCGCCGGCACGCTCCCCGAGGGCGACGCCCGGGTCGCCGTGGCGACCCACCTCGGCCTGGTCGAGGACCTCGCCCTGCACGCCCGGGCCCGGCTCTCGGCCGCCGAGCCGTCGACGGTTCTCCTCCAGCTCGCCGAGATCGTCGAGACGCTGCGCGCGGCGCGGCGGGAGCTCGGGCCGGCGGGCGCGGGCCCGGGCGGGGCGGGGGCCGGCGGGACGGCCGGCGCCGCGCCCGGCGCGGTCCACGCGGCCGCCCTGCTCGACGAGAAGATCGCCCTCGCCGAGATCGCGCTGGCCGCCGCCGCCGGGGTGGCGGTCGACGCGGTCGCCGACCGGGCGGCGGCGGCGCCGGGCGACGCGTGGTCGGTCGAGGCGATGGCCTGGCTCGCCGCGCCGCCCGGCCTCGGCGAGGAGGACGAGGGCGACCCGGCGGCCGCGCCGCCCGTCGAGCTGCTCGGCGTCGAGCTGGTCAGCCCGGCCGGCCTCGACGTCGCGTCCTCGCCGCTCGCCGTCGAGGAGCTCACCGGCTGGGCCGCCCGCTTCCGCCCCAACCCGGACCCGGAGGGCGGCTACCACGTGCACGGCTTCCGGGCCGGGCTGCCCGCCGGGGCCGCGCCGACCGTCCCCTACTTCCTGGAGCGCCCGCTCGAGCGCGCGCTCTACGACTGGACGACAGCGCCGCCCGAGCTGCGGGGCGAGCCGTTCGGACCGCCGCCGCTCGCCGCCCGCTTCCGGCTGCGCATCGCCGGCGTCGAGCTCGCCCTCGACCGCGAGGTCGTCCACCGCTACCGCGACCAGGCGACCGGCGAGGTGCGGCAGCCGCTGCGGGTGGTGCCGGCGATCGAGGTGGCGCTGGCGCCCGACCTCGTCGTCTGGCCGGTCGGCCGCGAGGGCTCCCGCACGCTGACCGCGACCCTGACCAACCGCACCGGCCGCCCGCAGGAGGGCGGCCTCGCCGTCGAGCCGCCGGCCGGCTGGCCGCGGCCCGACCCGGCCCCCTTCCGCCTCGCCGCCGCCGGCAACCCCGGCGACAGCGTGCAGGTCGCGGTCGAGCTCCGTCCGCCCGCCGGCTTCGCGCCCGGCGACTACCGCGTGGGCGTGGCGGCGCTGGTCGCCGCGGAGCCACCGGGCAGCGGTGCCGAGGCTCGCGCCGGACGCTACGCCCTCGCGCTCCCGGTCGTCGACTACCCCCACGTCCGCGCCACTGCGTACCCCGAGCCGGCCGAGGCGCGCATCGCCGCCGCCGCGATCGAGCTGCCGCCGCTCGAGAGGATCGGCTACGTCCGCGGCGCCTCCGACCGAGTCCCCGAGCTCCTCGCCGAGATCGGCGCCCCGGTCGAGCTGCTCGCCGCCGTCGACCTCCTCGAAGGCGACCTCTCCGCCTACGACGCGATCGTCGTCGGCAGCCGCGCCTACGAGACCGACCCGGCGCTCGCCCGCGCCAACGGCCGGCTGATCCGCTACGCCGAGGGCGGCGGGCTGGTCGTCGTCCAGTACCAGCAGTACCAGTTCGTCGAGGGCGGCTTCGCCCCCTATCCGCTCGACATCGCCCGCCCCCACGGCCGGGTGACCGACGAGACCGCCCCGGTGCGCCTGCTCGACCCGGCGCACCCGGTCTTCCACCGGCCCAACGAGATCGGCGCCGCCGACTGGCAGGGCTGGGTCCAGGAGCGCGGCCTCTACTTCCCGGCCACCTGGGACCAGGCCTACACCCCGCTCCTCGCCCTCGCCGACCCCGGCCAGGACGAGCAGCGCGGCGCCCTCCTCGTCGCCCCGCTCGGCCGCGGCACCTGGGTCTACACCGGCCTCGCCTTCTTCCGCCAACTCCCCGCCGGCGTCCCCGGCGCCTATCGCCTGTTCGCCAACCTCCTGGCGCTCTGAGAGAGAGCACCAGCGATGGTCAAGACGACGATCTACCTCCCCGAGGAGCTGAAGCGGGCGCTGGAGCGGGTGGCCGCCGAGGAGAATCGGCCGGAGGCGGAGATCATCCGCGAGGCGATCCGATCGAGGGTGGAAAGCCGCAGGCCCCGCCCGAAGCTTCCCCTCACCGGCCGCGCGCTGGGCGACCCGACCGCAGCCATGCGGGTCGGCGGGATCCTTCGCGGCTTCGGCCACGATCGATGACGGTCAGCGCCCGTCAGCCACAGATAGCTCCCTCTTCAGTGTGCGGGAATGTCCTCGACGGCAGTCTTCCAGATCTCGTGAAGATCCCGCGCGGAGTAGTGGTGGATCAGCTTGTCCCGCATCCTGACGATCTCGGACCAGGGGATCGAGGCGCTGCGCCGCCGGAACTGCTCGGAAAGCCCTCTCGCCGCCTCGCCGATCAAGAGGATCTGGAGCACCACCGCCGACTGGGTCTTGTAATCGAGGAGGAACGCCTCGCGGTCCATCCCTTCGACGAACTGCGCGATGAGGCGGGACGCCTCCAGGATCTCCGCGACAGCGACCGCGTCGCGATCAGGCCGCATAGAGAGGGCGAGCGCTCTCCAGGATCTCGTCGCGGAGAACCGGATTGTGGCTCCCCTCTACCGAACGACGCGTCAAGAGGTCGACTTTACGGCCGAGAAGCTCCGCCAGCTCGTCCTCCATCCGGACGTGGTCGAGGAGGCTCCAGTCCGCGTCTGGATGGAATCGAACCAGGAGATCGACGTCGCTGTCCTCTCGTTCCTCTCCGCGTGCCGCCGAGCCGAAGACCGAAATCTCGGCGATTCGCCAGCGACGGCAGAAAGCTTCGCCTTCGACCTCGGGCCAGGCGAAGGCGGCAGTGGTTTGCGGTGCAGGGCTCATTCGCCGCTCAGTATACGGACTCCAGCGCGGCTCTGTGCTCTAGGATCGGCCGCATGAAGCTCTCATCGGCCGCCGCCCTCGCTGCCGCCCTCCTCTCCGCCGCGCTCCTCGCCCCCGCCTGCCGGGGCGGGGCGGACACGCTGGTGCTGTACTCGCCGCACGGGCGGGACCTGCTCGCGCTGGTCGAGCGGGTGTACGAGGAGGAGCACCCCGGGGTCGACGTGCGCTGGCTCGACAT
>Ga0299913_10000391_pt1 | contig 27041 bp, 27 predicted proteins | sample RVTome_9_FD_201360 | JGI IMG/M metagenome (GOLD analysis project Ga0299913, IMG submission 201360) | Soil microbial communities from uranium-contaminated site in the Upper Colorado River Basin, Wyoming, United States - RVT155D38 (version 2) ... | reverse complement strand
CGCCGATTCCGGCGTTCCTGCCGGAACGCTTCGCCTACCTTCGGAGTCGCGACAGCTCGCGCTACAAGCAGTTCCGCAACGGGATGCAGCAGCTGGAGGAGGAGGGCGTCATCCGGGTGCTGCGCCGTCCCCACGGCATGGCGGAGCCGATCATCGGCGTCGTTGGTGAGCTCCAGCTCGAGGTCGCCCAGGAGCGACTGGCCACCGAATTCGGCTGCACCGTGGAACGCGGGGAGGTCGCCTACACGTCCTGCCGGGCCATCGATGCCGCCGATGTCCGTCGCCTCCCGGCCCAGCGGAATCTGGAGGTCGTGGAGGACGTCACCGGACGGCGGCTGGTGCTTGCCACGAACGTATACGTGTTCGAGCGCCTGGACCGCGACGTGCCCGGACTGCGGTGGCAGGCGACCGGGATCGGCGACGGGGGATAGGGAGTGGCGGGTTCGTTTCGGGGGCGGATCCCGACTCGATCACGCTCGTCGACGGCACCGGAATCCGCCGAGGGCTAACACATCGGTACCTGGCACGTTAGTACCAGTGAGCCGGACACTGCGTTGGCGGCTCTGCCGCCAGGGCAGCCGCAGTGTCCGGTCTTTTCATGCCCGCCGTGAGTCGGATCAGCGGGCGGTCAGCGGGCGGTCAGCGGCTCCGCTCGTGCCAGTCGTCGTCGACCGGCGCGGTCGGCCCGACGTCACCGAAGGTCGGCACCAGGATCCAGCCCATGACGCCCATGGCCAGGCCGAAGATGCCGAGCATTGCCGTGCCCGCGGGCTCATAGCTCAGGAACCAGTAGGCCACCGCGACCGCGATGATGAGGAGCGGGAGGGCGAAGTACTTCAGGAACATGGCGAGATCATACCGGGCCGATGCCGTTTCGGTGCGTCTCACGGAGCGCGGCAAAATGTGTGTAAATCTAGCCTCAGTCGCGGGCCAGCCTGGCTCAGTGCGTCGAGATGGCTGAGTATATACCGTATATACCCTGCACCGGCTAGGTCCTTCGGACCGCCGCGGCCACCGACAGGGCGATCTGCAGCGCGCGTCCCTAGACGAGCCAGCCGCAGTCCGATCTGCCGACCGGCCCGGTTCCGCGGTGGGTGAGCGCGCCTGCGGGTCGGATGCCGGTGTCGGGGGCATGGGCACGGACGAGGGGGCTCCTGCCGATCGACTGATCGGCGGCCGCCAGGGTGAAGCGACGGGTGGACGCGTCGGTGATGGGCGGGGTCGAGTCGGTCGTCTCGGCGACGGCCAGCGAGCTCGTGCCGCTCGCCTGGCGGGCGGTGACCACCGATCCGTCGGGGTAGGAGAGCCACAGTCCGCGGAGGCGCGCCATGAAGTGCTCCGGCATGCCGGGGACGAGGAGGTCGACCATCCCCCGACCCGTGCGCCGATAGCCGCGGGGCCGCTCGTCCGCCTGTTGGCGATCCACGAAGCCGCGCGCCAGGAGCTCCTCGACCGCAACCTTCACCGCGTCCGCCGCCTCGACCACGGCGGTGCCGCCCTGGAAGATGGCGCGCCCGACCGGCGTGGGCACGGTTGAGCCACGCTCAGCTCGGAGCAGGTCGAAGACGATTCGGTCCTCGGTTCGCGGATCTCCGCGGCGGTCGATCATGGCCGCAGGATAGCGCAGCCCGCCGCCGGCGCGTGGCCCGGACCCGCGTCCCGCTCGGCTAGAATCGCGGGGACAGACGAACGCGAGGAGGATCCGTGAGCGAGGTCGAGGAGACGCCGTATCGGGAGATGGTCGAGGCTCAGGACGACGCCCAGATCGACACGTGGGCGGCCGACCTGTTCATCGACTTCGCCAAGCGCATCGGCGTCGGCTCCGCGATCGCGGCCTTCTGTGCGGCAACCGGCCTCGATGCCCGCGGGTTTCAGCGCGCCTTCCTGGTCGGCGGGGGACCCGACCACGTCGTCGGGATCGACACCGCGGGGTCACTGGCGGCCCCCGTCTTCGAGCTCCCGAAGGCGATCGCCGGGTTGCGACGCATCGATCCCGATGCGCGCGCCAAGCTGGCCGACTTCCTCGTCCGCCACCGCGAGGTGATGTCCTACACCGCCTGACGGCGGTCCGGCTATTCCTCCTCGTCGCGCGCCGGTGGACCGGAGCGGATGATGGCGATCGCGTTCTCGATCTTCAACTTCGTGATCGTGAGGTGCTTGGCGAAGTTCGCTCGGTTGACCTCGGGGATCTGATCCATCATCTCCGGCTGGCGGAGGATCGCGACGAGGTCATCGACCCCCTCCGAGAGCTTTGCCCGTGCCCCCATCAGCGCGTCATCGGCTGCCTTGGCGGCGGCAGCCACGCCGGCGACTGTCTTCGCACGGCGACGTGACCCTGCCGATGCCGTCTCGCCATCCGTCTCCACGGGCGGCTTCCCGCCGCTGGTGATCATCCGCAGCTTGGCGAGCGACAGGTCGCCGGCCGCGACCCGCTTGCCGAGCCGTCGACGCTTCCGCTCGTCGCCGATCTTCATGAGCTCGTACGCGTGGCTGATCGTGTCTTTGCGCACGGACACGAGCTCACGAATGTCGGCCGGCGCATCCGACAGGCGGAGTCGATTCTCGACGTACCCCTTGTCCTTGCCGACCTTCTGCGCGAGCTGACGGACCGAGTAGCCGAACGTCTCGGTCATCCGGCGGAACATCGTCGCCTCCTCGAGCGGGGAGACGTCCTCGCGCTGGAGGTTCTCGATGATGCTGACCTCGAGGGCGGTCTGCTCGTCGAAGTCGACGACGATCGCCGGGATCGCCTCGCGCCCGGCCATGCCCGATGCGCGCCAACGGCGCTCGCCGGCGATGAGCTCGAACTTCGAACCGGCCGGTCGCACGAGGATCGGCTGGAGGACACCATGCTCGCGGATCGAGTCCGCCAGCTCGGTGAGTGAATCCTCGTCGTAGGACAGGCGGGGCTGGGCCGGGTTCGGCAGGATCTTCGACACCGGGATCTCGCGGAGCTGCGCCTGCGTGGCGCGCGACTCGATGAGCGAGACGATGCCGGGCGCCAGGTCCGTGGCCTGCGCTTCGTCGAAGAGGCGATGGATGTTCTCCCGGAACGCGGGACGCTTGCTAGCCAAGCTCGATCACCTCCTGGGCCAGGTCGCGGAACGAGCGTGCCGCCGACGAGTTCGTGGCGTACTCCGTGACCGGCTTGCCGGTGAGCGGCGCCTCGCCCAGCTTCACCGTGTTCTTGATCATGGTCTTGAAGACCCGATGGTCGCCGAGCTGGTGGAGATTCTCGAGCATCTCCCGCGCCAGGACGGTGCGCCCGTCGAAGAAGGTTGGCAACAGGCCGAGGACCTCGAGGTCGTGGTTGAGCTTGAGCTTGATGGTGTTGATCACCTTGATCAGCGCCGTCAGGCCCTTGATCGCGTAGTACTGCGTCTGCACCGGGATGATCACTCGGCTCGACGCGACGAGCGAGTTGATCGTCAGCAGGCCGAGGGTCGGCGGGGAATCGATGATCACCACGTCGAACTGGCGATCGACCCAGCCACCGATCGCATCACGGAGGACCATTTCACGGCCGATGGCGGTGAACAGCTCGACCTCCGTGGAGGCGAGCTCGAGGGTGGCCGGCGCCACCCACAGACCGGCGGTGCCGGTGGCGCGCACGACCTCGTCGAGCGCGACGCGTTCGTCGGAAAGCACGTCGGCCATCGACTGCTGGACGTCCGACAGTGAGACGCCGAGGCCAACGGTCAGGTTGGCCTGGGGATCCATGTCGATACAGAGGACGCGGTAGCCGCGCTCCGCGAGCGCACCGCCCAGGTTGATCGAGCAGGTGGTCTTCCCGACCCCGCCCTTCTGATTCGCAATCGCGATTACCTTGGTCAACGCATCACCTATGTGCGAGTCGGGCGGGTGTCTGTCGCGGCTGCGACGCTTTCGATCATAGGCCGATGCGTTCACATCGGTCCATCCGGTTATCCACAACGTGGAGAAATGTCGGTGTCGTTGTGCAAAGACATCGGGCTATACTCGGACTTGTCCACCGTCGCACCTGCGGGGCCCGTAGCTCAATGGTCAGAGCAACCGGCTCATAACCGGACGGTCGCAGGTTCGATTCCTGCCGGGCCCACCACCATCCCGCATCGGAGGAGTGCTGCGTGTCGACCGCTGACAAGCTCGAGCGCCTGCAACGCATGCGTGATGAGGCGCGACTCGGCGGGGGAGAGAAGCGCGTCGCCCAGCAGCACGCCCGCGGCAAGCTCTCGGCCCGGGAACGACTCGACCTGCTGCTCGACGACGACAGCTTTACCGAGATCGATGCCTTCGTTACCCATCGTGCCAGCGACTTCGGCCTGGACGACGAGCGGTATCTGGGCGACGGGGTCATCACCGGCTTTGGACGGATCGATGGCCGGCTGGTCTTCGTGTACAGCCAGGACTTCACCGTGTTCGGCGGCTCACTATCGGAGGCGCACGCGGAGAAGATCTGCAAGGTGATGGACCTGGCGGTCGAGAACGGTGCGCCGGTCATCGGCCTGTCGGACTCGGGCGGTGCACGCATCCAGGAGGGCGTCGTCAGCTTGGGAGGGTACGCCGACATCTTCCTCCGCAACACGCTTGCCTCCGGCGTCGTGCCCCAGATCAGCCTGGTCATGGGACCCTGCGCCGGCGGGGCGGTGTACTCGCCGGCCATCACCGACTTCGTGATGATGGTGGAGGGCACGAGCTACATGTTCGTCACCGGTCCGAACGTGGTGAAGACGGTCACGCACGAGGAGGTCGACTTCGAGGGTCTGGGCGGCGCGCGCATCCACAACGAGCTGAGCGGCGTCGCTCACTTCCTCAGCAGCGGTGAGCCACAGGCGCTCGAGCTCGCACGAACGCTGTTCGGCTATCTGCCCCAGAACAACGTCGACGCGCCCCCGCGCTCCGACGACCGGCCGGCGCCAGCGGTCGACGGCGAGCGGCTTGATGCGCTCGTACCCGATTCGCCGAAGCAGTCCTACGACATGCACACCGTCATCGGTGGGGTCGTCGACGGCGGTTCGTTCACCGAGGTCCACGCGCATTTCGCGCGCAACATCATCTGCGGGCTGGCGCGCGTCGATGGTCGATCCATCGGCGTCATTGCCCAGCAGCCGGAGGTGCTGGCCGGGGTTCTCGACATCGACGCCTCCGACAAGGCTGCCCGATTCCTTCGCACCTGTGACGCTTTCAACATCCCGATCCTGACGCTGGTCGACGTTCCCGGCTTCTTGCCCGGCGTGGACCAGGAGCACCGCGGCATCATTCGCCACGGGGCGAAGCTGCTGTACGCGTACTGCGAGGCGACCGTGCCGAAGGTGACCGTCATCACCCGCAAGGCATACGGCGGCGCCTACGACGTCATGAGCAGCAAGCACGTCCGCGGCGACATGAACTTCGCGTGGCCCACTGCCGAGATCGCGGTGATGGGCGTGGAGGGCGCCGTCAACATCATCTTCCGAGAGCGCATCGCGGCGGCCGATGACCCGGACGCAGAGCGGGCGCGGCTGGTGGCCGAGTACGAGGAACGCTTCGCGAATCCGTACATCGCGGCGGCTCGTGGCTACCTCGACGAGGTGATCCTGCCGTCCGAGACACGTGCCCGAGTTGCCGGTGCCTTCGCCATGCTCGAGAACAAGCGCCAGACCGTGCCGCCGAAGAAGCACGGCAACATCCCGCTCTAGCGCAGTGTCTTTGCGCACGGACACGGTCCCGCCCTTCGGCCGGCTGCTCGTCGCCAACCGCGGCGAGATCGCGATCCGCGTGATCAGGGCATGCCGTGAGCTCGGCATCTCGCCCATCGCGGTCCACTCGGATGCCGACGCGGATGCCCTCCACGCCCGCATGGCGGATCGATCGGAGCGCATCGGGCCGCCGCCGGCGGGGGAGTCCTACCTGTCGATCGACGCGGTCATCGAGGCCGCCCATCGGACCGGTGCGGAGGCGATCCATCCGGGATATGGGTTCCTCTCGGAGAACGCCACGTTCGCCCGTGCGGTCGAGGCGGCCGGCCTCGCCTTCATTGGCCCGCCACCCGCCGTCCTCGAGGCGCTCGGCAACAAGCTGGCCGCGCGGCGTTCGGCGGCGGACGCCGGCGTCCCGATCGTCCCCGGCACCACCGTGGCCCTCGAAGAGGACCTGGCGGCCGTGGACGCCCTCGGCTTCCCCGTCCTGCTCAAGGCTGCGGCGGGCGGCGGCGGGCGTGGCATGCGCCGCGTCGACCGGGCCGGTGATCTCGCCGCTGCGCTGGCTGCCGCTCGCCGTGAGGCGACGGCTGCCTTCGGCGACGGGACGATCTACGTGGAGCGCATGGTCAGCCCGGCCCGCCACGTCGAGGTGCAGCTGCTCGGGGACCGCCACGGCGGCCTGGCCGTCCTGGGCGAGCGCGACTGCTCCGTGCAGCGGCGCCACCAGAAGCTCGTGGAGGAGTCGCCGTCCCCGGCGGTCGATGAGCCGACCCGCCAGGCGCTGTTCGACAGCGCCCGACGAGTAGCCGGGACAGTCGAGTTCCACAACGCGGCGACCGTCGAGTTCCTGCTCGACGCGGACGGCAACCACTACTTCCTGGAGATGAACACGCGGCTCCAGGTTGAGCACGGGGTGACCGAGCTCGTCACCGGCATCGACCTGGTGGCGTGGCAGATCCGGGTTGCCGCCGGCGAGCGGCTGACGAGCTCGGTGCTCGCGCCAACCCTGCGCGGGCATGCCATCGAGGTCCGGCTCTACGCGGAGGACCCGTACGACGGGTTCCGGCCGACCGCCGGACGCATCGGCGCCTTCCTCATGCCCGCCGGTCCCGGCGTCCGCGTGGACACCGGCACGGAGCCGGACAGCGACCTCCGCTCGGAGTACGACCCCCTGCTCGCCAAGCTCATGGTCCATGCCGACGATCGCCCTGCCGCCGTGGCTCGCCTGCGCCGCGCGCTCGACGAGACGCTCATCGGCGGCCTGCAGACCGATGCCGGCTTCCTCCGCTGGCTCGTGGACGACGAGGCCTTCGCGAGCGGCGCGTACGACACCGGCCTCGTCGCCGATCGCTGGCGAGGCGGCCCGCCGCTCGGCGAGGACGCGGCCCTGGTGGCCCTGGCGGCGCAGGCCGGCCGGGGCGTCTCGGTGCCTGTCGCGACGTCGGCGGCAGGCACGCGGGCGGAGTCGGCCTGGGGACGGCGTGCGCGGCAGGACGGCCTGCGCCGATGACTGACTACGATGTCCGCGTCGACGGCGAGCCCGTGCCCCCGGCGGCGGGCTGGCAGCTCGACTGGGACGATCCGGCGCGCGGGGTGGCTCGGCTGCGGAACGGCGCCCGCACCATCCCGGTCGTCGTCGAGGGGGGCGGGACGGACTGGCATATCGTAATCCATGGCCGGCGCGTGGCGGCCAGCGTCCGCACATGGCGCGAGCGGCTCCTGGCCGAGGCGGCGACCGCCGCGCAGGTCGATGCCGGCCCGATCACGGTCTCGGCAACCCTGCCGGGCCTGGTGGTGGCGGTCGCGGTCGGGGTGGGTGACGAGGTGGAGGAGGGGGCGCCACTGCTCACCATCGAGGCCATGAAGATGCAGAACGAGGTGCGCGCTCCGCGCCCCGGGCGGGTGATCGAGGTGAGCGTGGCGGTCGGGGTGACGGTCGCGACGGGCGCCTCGCTCCTCCGGCTGGAGTAGCGGCCCGCCGTCTACAATCGGGATCCGATGAGTGATCCCGAGGCGCCGGAGCCGCGCCCGTATCGGTCCACCTCCGGCATCGAGATCAAGCCGGTGTATCGCGCTGGCGACCCCGACGGAATCGAGGCCGGCGTCGAGCTCGGGGAGCCGGGCGCCTTCCCGTACACCCGCGGCATCCATCCGACTGGCTACCGCGGGCGCCCGTGGACGATGCGCCAGTACGCCGGGTTCGGCTCGGCGGAAGAGACGAACCGCCGATTCCGCTACCTCCTCGAGAGCGGCCAGACCGGGCTGTCGGTGGCCTTCGACCTGCCGACCCAGATGGGCTACGACTCGGACGATCCGATGGTCGTCGGCGAGGTGGGTCGCACCGGCGTGCCGATCGACTCCATCGCCGACATGGAGGTCCTCCTCGACGGCATCGACCTGGGCGCCGTCTCGACCTCGATGACCATCAACGCCACCGCCGCCATCCTGCTGACCCTCTACGAGACGGTGGCGCGCCGGCGCAGCGTGGATCCGCATCGGCTGCGCGGGACCATCCAGAACGACATCCTCAAGGAGTACATCGCCCGCGGGACGTACATCTTTCCGCCCGGGCCATCGATGCGGCTGGTGACCGACACGTTCGCCTACTGCCGCACCGAGCTGCCGAACTGGAACACGATCAGCATCAGCGGCTACCACATGCGCGAGGCGGGCTCGACCGCCGTCCAGGAGGTCGCCTTCACGGTCGCCAACGCCATTGCCTACAGCGAGGCCGCCCTGGCGGCCGGCCTAGTCTTCGACGAGTTCGCGCCACGTCTGTCCTTCTTCTTCGCCGCCCACAACGACCTGCTGGAGGAGGCCGCCAAGTTCCGTGCGGCGCGGCGGGTGTGGGCCATCGTGGCCCGCGACCGCTTCGGCGCCGCCGATCCGCGCTCGATGGCGATGCGCTTCCACGTCCAGACGGGCGGATCGACCCTCACCGCGCAGCAACCGGACGTGAACGTGGTGCGGACCACCGTCCAGGCGCTCGCCGCCGTCCTGGGCGGCACGCAGTCACTGCACACCAACGCCCTCGACGAGGCGCTCGGGCTCCCGACGCCCGCCACCGCGCGGCTCGCCCTCCGGACCCAGCAGGTGCTGGCGACCGAGTCGGGGGTGGCATCGACGGTCGACCCGCTGGCGGGCTCGTACTACGTCGAGACGCTGACCGCCGAGATCGTCGATCGCTCGCTCGCCGAGCTGGCCGCCATCGACGAGCGGGGCGGGACGCTGGCCGCCCTCGCCGCCGGCTACCAGCAGGACGCCATCGGCGACGCGGCGTATGCGATCCAGCAGGCGGTGGAGTCCGGCGAGCAGCTGATCGTCGGCGTCAACGCGTTCACCGACGCCGGGGAGGAGCAGCGACCGGCCCCGCAGCGCATCGACGCGGAGCTGGAGGCCCGCCAGGTGGAGCGCACGCGGGCCGTGCGCGCCGGGCGCGACCCGGCCGCCGCCGATGGCGCCGTGGCCGCCCTGGAGTCTGCCGCGGCCGGGTCGGAGAACGTGCTGCCCAAGATTCGCGCATGCGTCGAGGCGGACGTCACGCTCGGGGAGATCGCCCACGCGCTGCGCCGGGTGTGGGGCGAGCACCGGCCATGACCCGGAGCGGCATCGGCGCGATCCATCACGTCGCCATCGTGGTGCGCTCGATCGATGACTCGCTGCCGCGCTACCAGGCCCTCTTCGGCCTCGAGCCGGAGGCGGCGCCGCTGACCTTCCTCTCCCAGCGGGTGAAGCTCTGCTTCCTGCCGACCGGGCCCGAGCCAGCCGCCCGCATCGAGCTCGTCGAGCCGATCGACGTGGATAACGGCGTGGCTCGCTTCCTCGACGCCCGCGGCGAGGGCGTCCACCACGTGTGCTTCGTGACCGATGACCTGCCGGCCTCGCTCGAGGCCCTGGCCCTGGCGGAGGCGGAGCTCATCGACCGGGAGCCGCGCCCCGGTGCGCACGGCACGGTTGCCTTCCTCCACCCACGGACCCTCAACGGCGTGCTGTGGGAGCTCCTCGAGGAGCGCTGATCACCCACTCCGCCGCTGTCAGCGAATATATCAGTAGTGATATATCCAGTGACATCGGAGCCACACCGGTGCGGTGGAGAGCCCCAAGCCTGTCAGCAACCCGGGTCAGCGGACCCCCGCGTCGCGCAGGAGCTGCGGGATGTGTGACGGCGAGTCGGCCACGCGGATGCCGGCCTCCTCGAGCGCGGCGCGCTTCGACTCGGCGGTCCCGCCCCCGGTCGTCGAGATGATCGCGCCGGCGTGCCCCATGCGGCGGCCGGGTGGGGCCGTGCGCCCGGCGATGAAGGCCGCCATCGGCTTGCGCACCTCGCGCGCGCAGAACGCGGCCGCCTTCTCCTCCTCCTCGCCGCCGATCTCGCCGATCATGACGATCGCCTCCGTCTCCGGATCCTGGTTGAACATGTCGAGGACGTCGATGAAGCTCGTGCCGATGATCGGGTCACCGCCGATGCCGACGCAGGTCGTCTGGCCCATGCCCGCATCGGTCATGGCCTGCACCACCTCGTAGGTGAGGGTCCCCGAGCGCGACACGAGGCCGACCGGACCGCGCAGGTGGATGTCGCCGGGGATGATCCCCACCTTCGCCTCGTCCACGCTCGTCAGCCCGGGGCAGTTCGGCCCGATGAGCCGGGTGCCCCCGGCGCGCAGCACATGGTGCACGCGGAGCATGTCGAGCGCCGGCACGCCCTCGGTGATGCAGATCACGAGCGGAATCCGCGCCGCCGAGGCCTCGAGCATGGCGTCCGGCGCGAAGGCCGCCGGCACGAAGATGCACGACGTGTTGGCACCGGTCGCGTCGACGGCCTCGGCGACGGTGTCGTACACCGGCACGCGACCGTCGAGAGCGGTCTGGCCTCCCTTGCCCGGCGTGACGCCCGCCACGATGTTCGTCCCGTACTCGAGCATGGCGTCGGAGTGGAACCCGCCCTCGCGACCGGTGAGGCCCTGGACGAGGAGCCGCGTCTCGCGGTTGACGAGGATGCTCATCCCGCACCTCCGGCCGCCGCGACCGCCTTGGCCGCCGCGTCGTCGAGCGAGTCGGCGGTGATGAGGTTCGCCTCCGCCAGGATCGGCTTTGCCTCATCCGAATTGGTGCCGACGATGCGCACCACCATGGGCACCTCGCGGGTGAGCGCTGCCCGGGCCTCGACGATCCCGCGGGCGACCTCGTCGCCACGGGTGATGCCGCCGAAGATATTGATGAGGATCGCCTTCACGTTCGCATCGTCGAGGATGATCTTGAACGCGGCCGTGACCTTGTCCTGCTTCGCACCGCCGCCGATGTCGAGGAAGTTCGCCGGCTCGCCACCGGCCAGCTTGACGAGATCCATGGTCGTCATCGCAAGCCCGGCGCCGTTCACCATGCAGCCGATCGTGCCGTCGAGCTTGATGAAGCTGATGCCGGCCTCGCGGGCGGCGATCTCCGACGGCTCCTCCTCGTTGAGGTCGCGCATCGCCTCGAGGTCCGGATGGCGGGGGAGCGCCGAGTCATCGAGCACGATCTTGGCGTCGAGCGCCAGGAGCCGGCCGTCGTCGGTCACGACGAGCGGGTTGATCTCGGCGAGGTCGGCATCGGACTCGACGAAGGCGTCGTACAGACCGCGCATCACCGTTCCGAACTCCTTGCGCAGCTCCGCCGGGATGCCGAGGAAGAAGCCGATGCGCCGGCTCTCGTGGTCCTGGAGCCCGAGCAGGGGATGAAGGGGGAGCCGGAGGATGGCCTCCGGATTCGTCTTCGCGGTCTCCTCGATCTCCACGCCGCCCTCGGCCGACGCGATCACCGTGATCGCCTGCGTGCCGCGGTCGAGGATGAGGCCGAGGTAGTACTCGTGGGCGATGTCGGCGGCGGGCGCGATGAGCACCGTCTTCACCGTGGTGCCCTTGATGTCGAGGCCGATGATGTCCCGTGCCCGCTCTGCGGCCTCGTCGGGGGTCGCGGCCAGCTTCACGCCACCGGCCTTGCCACGACCGCCGACCAGCACCTGCGCCTTCACGACGACCGGGCCGTCGAGGTCCGCGGCGGCGGCGCGCGCCTCCTCGGGCGACACCGCCACCTGTCCGGCCAGGAGCGGCACGCCGTGACGTGCCAGGATCTCCTTCGACCGATACTCCTGGAGCTTCACTCAGTTCTCCTGTTGCGTGACGTCGGCGCACGCTCGGAGCCTGGAAAGCCGACGCGGGGGTCAGGCGGATTGTAGTCTCGCCGAGTCGTTGGCGGATGCGACGATCCGTTCGGACCCTCCGGCCGGTACCCTGCCCTGATGCAGCGACCGAGCATCCCGCTGCCGCTCCGCGAGGTGCTTCGCAACGGCGCCATCGTTCGCGTCGAGGCGGCCTGGGTGACTGCCGTGGCCGCGGAGTGGGCGTATCTCGTCAGCCTGCTCGTCTTTGCGTACGACGCCGGCGGCGTCGCGGCAGCCGGCCTGGTGACGACCGTGCGGATGCTGCCGCCGGCCCTTCTCGCACCGTTCGTCGCCACGGTCGCCGATCGCATCGCTCCGAATCGTGTGCTGGCCGCCATCCAGGGCGCCCGGGCGGCGACCGTCGGCTTCGGCGCGGTCGTCATCGTCGCCGACCTGCCCCCGGCCTGGATCTTCGCCGTCGCCGGGATCGAGGGCCTGCTCGCGGTGCTCAAGCGGCCGACGACGATGGCACTGCTGCCGGCCCTCGCCCGATCACCCGAACAGCTCGTGGCAAGCAATGCCGTGACGAGCACGGGCGAGGCCGCCGGCGTCCTCATCGGCCCGGCCATCGGCGCCCTCCTGCTGGCGATCGGGGGCGTCGGGCTCGGCTTCGCCGGGCCGGCTGCCGCGTTCGCGATCGCGTCGGGGATCGTGCTCAGCATCCGGACGCCCACGATTCCCCGGGGCGCAGAGGCGACGACCGGCGCGCGCTCCGCCCTTCGGGAGCTCCTCGGCGGCTTCGGCGCACTGCGGGACTACCCATCGGTCGGTCTGCTCGTCGGGCTCTTTGCCACGCAGACGTTCGTGCGTGGCCTCCTCACGGTTCTGCTGGTGGCCACGGCGATCGAGCTCCTCGGCCTCGGTCAGTCTGGCGTCGGGTACCTGAACTCGGCGATCGGGGCGGGCGGCCTCATCGGGGCGGTAGGCGTCATGGCGATTGTCGGGCGGAGGCGGATGGGCGGTGCCGTCAGCGCCGCCCTCGCAACGTGGGGGCTCCCGATCGCCATCGTCGGGATCGCACCCACCACGTGGCTCGCCGTCCCGCTCCTGGGCATCATCGGCGTGGCGAACGCGGTGCTCGACGTGTCTGGCTTCACGCTCCTCCAGCGTTGTGTGCCGAACGCCCTGCGGGCCCGAGTATTCGGCGCCTTCGAGGGGATCGTGGCGCTGACGTTCGGCGTCGGATCGCTCGCGGCGGCACCGCTCGTCGGCCTCCTGGGTCTGCGCGCCTCCCTCGTCGTCGTCGGCGCGCTGTTGCCGGTGATCGCCATCGTCAGCGCGACTGCCGTCCGTCGCGCCGATGCGGCGGCGGTCGTCCCGCATCGGCAGGTCGAGCTGCTCCGCGGCGTCCCGCTCTTCGCGCCGCTCTCGATGGTGGTCATCGAGCAGCTGGCCCGCAGCCTCGAGCCGATCCACCACGACGCGGGGACGTCGGTCATCGTCCAGGGAGACGCCGGCGACGCGTACTACATCGTCAGCTCGGGGCGTGCGGACGTCATCCGCGACGGGGCCAGTATCGCCGAGGTAAGTGCCGGCGACGGCTTCGGGGAGATCGCACTGCTCGACGACCGGCCGCGGACCGCCTCGATCGTGGTGCGTGAGGCGCTCGATGGCCACCGGCTGCCGCGCGAGGCCTTCCTCGAGGCCGTGACCGGCAGCCCGCTCAGTGCGCGCGCCGGAGCCCGGCTGGTGGCGGAACGACTGGCGGGGATGGGGCACTGAGGCCGGATCCGGCTTAGACTGCATGGCCGTACGCCGGCGCTTTGACCGGCCGCGCGAAGCGAGGTTCCCGTGAGCTATACCGTCACCCTCATACCCGGCGATGGCATCGGGCCGGAGCTGGCGGACGCAACCAAGGTCGTCCTGGACGCGACCGGCATCGGCTTCGACTGGGACGTTCAGCAGGCGGGGGAGGCGACGATCGCGAGCGAGGGGACGCCCCTGCCGGACCGCGTCCTCGCCTCGATCCGAGCCAACGGCGTGGGCCTCAAGGGGCCGATCACGACTCCCGTCGGCTCCGGGTTCCGCTCGGTGAACGTGGCGCTGCGCAAGGAGCTCGGGCTGTACGCCAACGTGCGACCGGCGCGCACGATGGAGGGCGTCGAGTCACGCTACGAGAACGTCGACCTGCTCATCGTCCGCGAGAACACCGAGGACCTGTACGCCGGCGTCGAGCACATGGTCGGGCCGGATGCCGCCGAGAGCATCAAGATCATCACCCGCGCCGCCTCGCAACGGATCGCGCGCTATGCCTTCGAGTATGCCGTGAAGAACGGCCGTCGCAAGGTCACCGCGGTCCACAAGGCGAACATCATGAAGCTGTCCGACGGCCTCTTCCTGGAGAGCTGCGGCCAGGTGGCCGCCGAGTACGCGGGCCGGGTCGAGTTCGAGGACCGCATCGTCGACAACATGTGCATGCAGCTCGTCCAGAAGCCGGAGCTCTACGACGTGCTCGTGCTGCCGAACCTGTACGGCGATATCGTCAGCGACCTGGCGGCGGGACTCGTCGGCGGCCTGGGCGTGGCGCCCGGCGCCAACATCGGCGAGGAGGCGGCGGTCTTCGAGCCGGTCCACGGCTCCGCGCCGAAGTACGCCGGCCAGAACAAGGCGAACCCGACGGCCCTGATCCTGTCCGCGGCGCTCATGCTCCGCCATCTCGGTGAGCTCGCGGCCGCCGATGCGGTCGAGGCGGCCGTGCGGGGCGTGATCGCGGACGGCGAGACCGTGACGTACGACCTCGGCGGGTCGGCCGGCACCCGCGAGTTCGGAGCGGCGGTGGCGGCCCGGGTGCGGTCCCAGGCCTGATCGGACGCCGCCACGGTCCTCGCAGAGCGGCTCGGTTTGCCCGCTGCGGCAACCAACGGCGAACGAAACGCCCGTCGTTGACCGGTTCGTGCCAGGGCGGGCAAATACGGGACAAGATTCGGCATGGACCAACCTGCCGATTGCCGATGGTTGCCCCGGGCGGCAAATCGACCGCCAGGCTCACGGCTCCGACGCGCTGAGGCTGACCGCGCCCGCGTCACCGATCACGGGGGCCGCGCTTCGGTAGAATCGAGGGGCCGCTAGTTCTGCGCCGCCAATCGAGCGGCGACCCGTGGAGACATGCACGCCGGTGATCAACCTGTTCGGCTATCGGGTCTCGTGGTCGCAGCTTGCCTGGTTCGGCCACCGGGCGAGCGGGCTGGGCGTGCTCTTCTACCTGTTCCTGCACATCGTCGAGACGTCCGCCGTGCTGTTCGGCCCGGACGTGTACAACGCCGCGGTCGGGATCTTCAAGAACCTGCCGGCCCGCATCGGCGAGGTGGTGCTCATGGCCGCCCTCGTGTATCACGCGCTCAACGGGCTGCGCGTGATCGCCATGGACTTCTGGCCGCGGCTCACGATCTACTACCGGCCGCTGACCTACGGGGTCATCGCGGCCACCGTGGTGGCCATGATCCCGCTGAGCCTCCTCATGCTGCGCCCCTACGCGCCGTGGGGTTCCTGAGCCGATGACGAGCACCGCTCGACGCCCGCGCGTCATCTACACGAACCCCTCGCACGCTGCCCGGCCGAAGCCGGAGGCGTCGGGCCGCGAGCGGGCGTGGTGGTACTTCATGCGCCTGTCCGGCCTGGCGCTCGTCATCCTGGCCCTCGGGCACATGTTCATCATGCACGTCCTCGTCGAGCTGTCCGGCAGCGAGATCGACTTCGCCTTCGTGCAGAGCCGATGGGGGACGCCGTTCTGGCGCATCTACGACTTCGCGCTGCTCGTGCTGGCCTTCCTGCACGGCTCGAACGGGGCGCGGATCGTCATCGCCGACTACGTGGCGAACCGCACGGCGCGCAGCCTGCTCATCGGCCTCCTGCTGGTGCTCAGCGGGATCTGGCTCATCCTGGGCATGGCCGTCATCGTCTTCTTCGACCCGAACGCGCACTCGGTGTCGGGGCCGCTGTCATGACCCTGGCCACGGTCGGCCGCGCGACCATCCCGCCCACGCGCGTCCACGAGCTCGACGCCGTCGTGGTGGGAGCCGGCGGGGCGGGCCTGTACGCCGCGCTGGAGCTCAAGCAGGCACTCGGGCCGGAGGCCCGCATCGGCGTCATCAGCAAGCTGTATCCCAGCCGCTCGCACACCGGGGCCGCGCAGGGCGGCGTGTGTGCCGCGCTCGGCAACACGGAGGAGGACCACTGGGAGTGGCACTGGTTCGACACCGTCAAGGGCGGCGACTACCTCGTCGACCAGGACGCCGCCGAGGTCATGTGCCGCGACGCGGTCGAGACGATCATCGACCTCGAGCACCTCGGCCTGCCCTTCGATCGCACGCCGGACGGCCTCATCAACCAGCGCCGGTTCGGCGGCCACACGCGCAACTACGGTGAGGGACCGGTCCGCCGCAGCTGCTTCGCCGCCGATCGCACCGGGCACGCCATCCTCCAGACCCTGTTCCAGCAGTGCATCAAGCACGAGGTCGCCTTCTTCGACGAGTACCAGGTGCTCGACCTCGCCCTCCCTGACGGCCCGGCCGGTCGCGTCGCGGGCGTCATCGCGCTCGAGACCGCGACGACCGAGCTCCACGCCTTCCGCGCTCGCGCGGTGCTGTTCGCCACCGGCGGCTACGGGAAGATCTTCAAGGTCACCAGCAACGCCCACACGCTGACCGGTGACGGCATGGCCATCCCGTACCGCCGCGGCCTGCCGCTCGAGGACATGGAGTTCTTCCAGTTCCACCCGACCGGCATGTACAAGCTCGGCTTCCTCCTGTCCGAGGCGATGCGCGGCGAGGGCGGCATCCTCGTCAACGACGCCGGCGAGCGCTTCATGGAACGCTACGCGCCGACGATGAAGGATCTCGCCAGTCGGGACGTCGTGAGCCGCAGCATCTACCTCGAGATCGCCGCCGGGCGAGGGATCGGCGGCGCCGACTACGTCCATCTCGACGTTCGTCATCTCGGCGCCGAGGTGCTGAACGCGAAGCTGCCGGACATGAGCGGCTTCATCCGCACGTACTTCGGCCTCGAGCCGCTGACCGACCTCGTCCCGATCCAGCCGACCGCCCATTACGCCATGGGCGGCGTTCCGACCGACGTCGACGGTCGCGTCCTGGCCGACGAGACCGGCCGCGTGGTGCCCGGCTTCTTCGCCGCCGGAGAAGTGGCCTGCGTCAGCGTCCATGGCGCGAACCGCCTGGGCACGAACTCCCTGCTCGACATCCTCGTCTTCGGGCGCCGCGCCGGACGCCGGATGGCCGCCGAGCTGGCGGAGCTGCCAGCGCCGTCCGCCGATGCGGCGGCGGAGGCAGCGGCCCAGGAAAGCGTGAGCCGGCTCCTGTCCGGGAGCGCCGGCGAGCGGCCCGCCGTCATCCGCACCGAGCTGCAGGAGGCGATGTTCGCGAAGTGCGGCGTGTACCGCACCGAGCAGCTGCTCGCCGAGTGCCGCGACGAGGTGGCGGCCCTCCGCGCCCGGGCCGAGACCCTGCTGGTCGACGACAAGGGTTGTCGCTACAACACCGACCTCGCCGACGCGCTCGAGCTCGGGTTCCTGCTCGACTGCGCGGAGGCCACGGTGAACTCGGCGCTGGCACGGAAAGAGAGCCGCGGTGGGCACGCGCGGGAGGACTTTCCGGAGCGGGACGACAAGGACTGGCTGAAGCACTCGTTCGTCACCCGGGATCCGGCCAGCGGCGACCTGGGGCTCGGCTACAAGCCGGTGACGATCACGAAGTTCGAGCCGAAGGCTCGGACATACTAGGGGGACCGATGGACGTCCAGCTGCGCATTCGCCGCTACAACCCGGAGGCCGATGAGGCGCCGCACTGGGAGGAGTACTCCGTCTCCGCCGAGCCGACCGATCGGGTGCTCGACCTCCTTCACCAGGTGAAGTGGTACCAGGACGGCACGCTCACCTTCCGCCGCTCGTGCGCCCACGGGGTGTGCGGCTCCGACGCAATGCTCATCAACGGCCGCAACAGGCTCGCCTGCGAGTACCTGGTCAAGGACGCGGGGACCCGGATCACCGTGGAGGCCATCCGCGGCATGTCGATCCTCAAGGACCTGCTCGTCGACATGGAGCCGTTCTGGGACTCGTACAAGCAGGTGAAGCCGTTCCTCGTGAACGATGAGGTGCCGGCCGACGGCAGGGAGCGACGCCAGTCGCCGGCCGACCGCGACCGATACGAGGACACGAGCCGGTGCATCCTGTGCGCCGCCTGCACCACCAGCTGTCCGGTCTTCTGGGCCGACCAGTCGTATGTCGGGCCGGCGGCGATCGTGAACGCCCATCGCTTCATCGTCGACTCGCGAGATACCGCGAAGCAGGAGCGGCTCGAGATCATGGCCGACCCCGATGGCGTGTGGCGCTGCCGCACGACCTTCAACTGCGTGGAGGCCTGCCCGCGCGACATCAAGATCACGAGGGCCATCCTCGAGGTCACGAACGAGATCAACCGGGCCGGCGTCCGTTGAGGATCCTCGCCTACACCGATGGCGCCGCCCGCGGCAATCCCGGTCCCGCCGGCGCCGGCGCAATCCTCCGCGATGCCGCCGATGGGACCGTCCTGGCGGAGATCGCCGACGGCCTCGGACGGGCGACGAACAACGTCGCCGAGTGGACCGCCGTGCGGCTGGCGCTTGAGCGGGCGCGCGAGCTCGGCGCCACCCACGTCGACCTGCGGATGGACTCGGAGCTCGTGGCGCGCCAGATCACCGGCGTGTACCGGGTGAAGCACCCCGACCTCAAGCCGATCCACAGCGCGGTGATGGCGATGCTGCGCGACCTCGACGGATACACCGTGGGACACGTCCCTCGCGAGCTGAACAAGGACGCCGATCGCCTCAGCAACATCGCGATCGACGGGTGGGGGACGCCCGATGACGCCGCGCCGCGCTCCACGGGCCGCTAGCCCCGTCCCGGCGCTGCTCATCGGTGTGGGCGGGCTCGCGGCCGACCGTCGTTGTCCATGATCGGCCGGCGTGCCCGCCTGGCGGCGGCCGGCCTCGTCGCGACCGCACTGCTTTCCGCCTGCGGATCTGATCCGGATCCGACCCCATCGGGCACCGCCGCCGCCACGACCACTGCCCCGATCCCGACGGGCGAGCCGTCGACATCGGGCGGTGGCGTCTACCTCGCGATCGGCGACTCGGTCACGTTCGGGATCGGCGTGCCCCAGCCGCAGCGCAACGGGTTTGTCGCCCGGGTGGCGGACGGGATGGATCCGCCCCCGGCCGAGACCCGCGTCTTCGCCATGCCGGGCGAGACGGCAGCGGGGTTCCTCCGGCGGCGACTCGACGACGTCGTCACCGCCATCGAGGAACTCGGGCCGCGGGTGGAGCTGGTGACGATCGGCCTCGGCGCCAACGAGCTGCTTCGAGCCCGGCGGGCGCCGGCCTGCGAGGCCGATCGGACGAGCGCCGCCTGTCGCGCCGTCATCGATGCCGCCATGAGCGAAGCGACGAAGGCGCTTGACGCCGTGGTGGCCGTGGTCCAGGCCACCCTGACCGCGGAGGGCAGCGAAGCCCGCGTGCTCGTCCTCGCCTACTACAACCCCGACTCCGAGCCGATCGCCGCGTCGACCATCGCCGGCGCGGACGGCATCGTCGCCTGCGTGGCTGCCGACCCGCAGCCCGGCCTGGACGACCACATCGCCTGCGTGGCTGCCGAACGCGGCGCTGAGCTCGTCGATCTATACGCGGCGTTCCTCGGCCGCGAGGACGAGCTCACGCGCTTCGCCCGCGGCGACGTGCACCCGAATGCGGACGGTTACGCGGTGATCGCCGCCCGCATCCTCGAGGTCGTTGGTCGCTGATCATCGAACAGGTGTTCGAATCGGCTACAATGCCGGTCCCTGGAGGCGGCTGGACGGTCGCGGGCGCATCGGTCGAAAGGCCGCGTCCGAGGAAAGTCCGAGCTCCACAGAGCAGGCTAGCGGGTAACGCCCGTCCACCGCGAGGTGAGGACCAGCGCCACAGTGACGATGCCGGAGCCCTCGGGCCCCGGAGTGAAACGCGGCAAGCTCTAGCCGGAGCAAGACCGAATAGGGGAGCGCAGGCGGCCTTCGGGCCGCAGCAGGTTGCTCGCTCAGCTCCCGGGTAGGTCGCATAGATGGATGGCCGTCCTCGGCGCCGATGCGAATCGGCTCCGGGACAGAACTCGGCTTACAGGCCGCCCTCCAGGGACATCATCGACCACCATCGTTCGACGGAAATCGGATATCTCGGGCCGTATCAGGCTCGCCGTTCAGGCCGCGCCACTCAATCGCGGCCGGCACACCGACGAGCCATCAGTCTTCGTCCTCGCGCCAGACCGATCGCGCCGTGCAGGCATTGCAGATCGGGCGGGCGTCGTCCATCGTGCCGAGTGGCAGGGGATGGTTCTGCCCGCCGAGCAGACAGGTCGCCTCGACGGTGGCGGGATCACCGGGGACGATGCTGACGTGGCGCACCGAGCAGCGGCGGATGCGACCGGATCGCGGGATCGGTCGGCGCCCGTCACTCCCTGGGATCGGGTTCAGCGCCATGTGGGTAAAAGCCTCTGGTGAGATGCCGCTCAGCTACGGCAGCATCTCAGCCTAGTGCGCGGCGCGTCCCGTCAACAATGACGCCTTCGTACCATGTCGCCGATCCGGCTGAGCGGTCGCTCCGGGCGCGATCGGCACGCTAGACTCACGCGGTCGCGGGCACGCGGCGCATGGAAACGAGGAGGGACCGTGTTCGGTCGACGCAAGCGCGAGGAGGCTGCCGCGGCAGAGGCTGCGCGCGAAGCGGAGCGTCACGCCCTGTTCGCCCGGCTGGCGGAACGCCCGGAGCACATCTGCCCGTTCCTCGGCCTCGACGGCGACCGGACCGGCTATGTCGAGGGCGTCAGCGACGAGCATCGCTGCTTCGCGTTCGGCGACCCCGCCACGATCAGCGCCGAGCAGCAGACGCGTGTCTGCCAGGAGCGTGGCTATGGGAACTGCCCGCGCTATCTGCGAGGCGTGCTCGTCATCCCGACCGAGGAGCTCGAGGCCCTGCGCCGTCCCCGCGCGCCGATCGACCTTCCACCCGCGACACCTCCGGCACCGGAGCCTGAGCGCCGCCGCCGCGGCGGCCCGATCTTCCTGGTGCTCGGCCTTCTCGTCCTGCTGGTGGGCGGCGCGGCCGCGTTCCTCCTCCTCGGCGACGGGAACGGCATCGGGTCGGCCAGTCCGACACCATCGGCGAGCCCTGGACCGACCACGGAGCCGAGCACGCCCCCGACCGCTCCGCCGAGTGCCGAGGCGACGACATCGGTGGCGCCGTCGAGTGCCCTGCCGACACCGACCGTCGAGCCGACGCCGGAGCCCGGCGATGTCTTCGCCTTCTACGAGGTGTCGGTGGGCCCCGACGAGTACACCCTCTACCGGCTCGATGCAGCGGGCGACGTCGTCGACACCCTCGTCACGTCGTTCGGCGGTTACTCGTTCGCTGAGGCAGAGCCGACCGAGGCGGCGGAGGGCGTCATCTGGATCACGCAGGACGGCAACCTCGCCGGCTGGGGATATGTGTATCCGGACTCCGGCGAGTTCCGCATTCGCGCCGTCTATCTCAGTGACTCCGGTGAGCGACGGTCGGAGTTCCTCGAGCTGGATGAGCTGACCGAGATGCCCGAGGCGACGCCCGCTCCCTAGCCTGCCCCCGACGGCGCTGCCGGGACTTGTCGCGGCCGGTAACCAACGGCGAACGAGGCCGCCGGCGGCGGCCGCCAGCGGCCCGAAATTGCCCACCGGGGTAATCCTCGGCAGGAACCCGCGTCGCCGATGTCCGTTGGTTACCGCCGGCGGCAAACGCCCATGGACGACCCATGATCGCCACCGCCAAACCGGGCGGGCGCGCCAGGGCGGTGGCTCCCGGTGGGTACCAGGCTTCGGGGGGACCAACGTACCCCGCTGCCGGGCACGTCCCTGCAGAAAACCCCTTGACGGGTGGTGGCTGCCCTGTATAGTGGCGCCCGGTGGTCCTAAATGGGGCTACGTGGGGAGAAGTGGTGAACAGCAGGCACGATGGATCGGGCGTCATTCCTCACCGGGGAGTTCCGGCACACGCTGGACGATCGGGGCCGCGTCGCGGTCCCGGTGCGGTTCCGCGCGCGCCTGGCCCAGGGGGCGACGCTGGCCCGGTGGCTGGACGGCTGCCTGGCGATCTTTCCGGCGGATACCTGGGACGACCTGGCCGCCAAGATCCAGGCCCTGCCGACCACGAACGCGGCCGCGCGACAGTTCGGTCGCTTCATGAGCTCGGGGGCGGTCGAGGTCGAGCTCGATCGCCAGGGACGGGTTCTCGTCCCGAGCTACCTGCGCGAATACGCCGGCCTGACCCAGAGCGAGGTGGTCGTGGTCGGCGCGCTGAATCGGCTCGAGATCTGGACGCCGGCACGGTGGCAGCCGTATCGGTCCCAGATCGAGGACGCCCCCGAAGCGCTCGCCGAACACCTCGCCGACCTGGGCATCTGACGGTGCCCGGGCCATTCATGCGTCTCCGGGCCGCTCGGCCCGCCGCCGACAACGAAAGGTGCGACGTCACATGGGAGAAGGGCACCTGCCGGTCCTGGTCGACGAGGTTCTCACCTCGCTGGCCGTTGGTCCCGGCAGCTCCGTGGCGGATTGCACGGTCGGCGGCGGTGGGCACGCCGAGCGGCTCCTGGAGGCCACGTCTCCGGATGGCCGCCTGCTCGGCATCGATGCCGACCGGGCGGCCATCGCGGAGGCGACACGCGTTCTCGCGCGCTTCGGCGACCGCGTCGTCCTGCGCAACGCGAACTTCGAATCGATCTACGACGCGGCGACCGATGCCGGCGTCGTCCCGCTCGACGCGGTTCTCTTCGACCTCGGCCTCAGCAGCTATCAGCTCGCCGATGCCGATCGCGGATTCAGCTTTGCGGCCGATGCGCCGCCGGACATGAGATTCGATGAAACGAGTGGTGTATCGGCCCTTGAGCTCATCGAGCGTTCCTCGGAGCGAGAGCTCGCCGGAATCCTCGCGACGTTTGGTGAAGAGCGCCGTGCAGGCCGCATCGCGAAGGCGATCGTGGCGGCGCGCTCGGAGGGCCGGATCGTGACCGCCGCGGATCTCGCCGCGGTCGTGGCCGCCGCGGCACCATCGCGGCCCGGCAGCGCCGACGCCGGACGCATCCATCCCGCCACCCGCACCTTCCAGGCGCTCCGCATCGCGGTGAATCGCGAGGTGGAGGTGCTCTCGGCGGGCCTGGCCGGCGCCCTGGCCGCGCTGCGACCGGGCGGGCGCATGGCCGTCATCAGCTACCACAGCCTCGAGGATCGGATCGTCAAGCGGTTCATCGTCCGCGAGAGCCGCGACTGCATCGAGGATCCGTTGCCGCCGGTCTGCACCTGCGGCCATCTCGCGCGCGTGCGCGCGATCACCAAGGGCGTCGTCACCGCCGGGCCCGAGGAGGTCCAGCGGAATCGCCGCGCGCGCAGCGCGAAGCTGCGCGTTGCCGAGAAGCTCGCGTAGTCGAGCCACGAGGAGGGTGCACCAATGAGCAAGGGACGGTCCCGTCATCAATCGAGCCGGCGACGGATGTACTCCGCCCGCCAGCGCGAGCTGCGCGAGCGACGGCTCCACGCGGCACGCGAGGACGAGCACTGGCTGAGCGACCAGGTCGCGGCCATCGAGATCGAGGAGGGGCTCGACTTCGAGGCCCCCACCAGCTTCAGCGCGTCGCTGCGCCGTCGCGCGACCGCGGCGTAGGACGTCATGGCCGTCATCGGAGCGCGACCGGCGACCGGACCCTGGTTCATCCCGGGCCGCGGTCGCCCTCGCCCACGCACGCGGCCGCGGCCGGCGGGCCGGGCGCGTCGCTTCCGCGGCGGCCGGCGGAGCGAGTCGCGGCTCGACATCCGCCCGCTGCTGATGGCGATCGTGGTGGCGGCCGCCCTCGCGCTGTTCTACCTGAGCCAGTCGACGCGCGTGGCGGCGACCGGCTACGAGATCGATGCCCTGGAAGGGCTGCTCGCCCAGCGGCAGGCCGACCAGCAGCAGCTCATCACGGCTATCGGGCACGCCCGCTCGCCGGCCGAGATCACTGATCGCGCACGCACCGAGCTGCGCCTTGTCCCACTCGAGCCGGGTGCCGTGTCGTACGCGCCCGCCGGCAGCGAACCCGCCGATTGACCTAGATCCCGCGGCCGATGGCGGTCGCGCCTACCGGAGACCAACGATGCTCGCCAGGACCGACAGTCGTGCCCGCGCACTGGTCCTTCTCATCCTCGTCGCGTTCGCGGCGACGGCGATCGGCGCACGGCTGGTCTGGTGGCAGGTCGCACAGCAGCCGTGGCTGCAGGAGATGGCGCTCAACCAGCTCGCGCAGGTCCAGGAGCTTCCCGCCGAGCGCGGCGAGATCACCGACGTCAACGGCGAGCTGCTGGCCACCTCGGTCGAGCTGCAGTCCGTGTTCGCCACGCCGCCGAGCGTCGACGACCCTGGCATGACCGCAACGATCCTGGCCTCCGTGCTCGATCTCCAGGTCGGCGATCTGCGTACGAGGCTCGAGACCGACACGAGCTGGGTCTGGATCAAGCGCCGCATCACCCCGGAGGAGGCGGATCGCCTCCGTGGCCTCGACCTGTCCGGGGTCGGGATGCTGCCGGAGACGAAGCGGGTCTACCCGGTCGTCGGCGTGGGGGGCGACACGACGATGGCCGCCCAGCTCATCGGCTTCGTGGACGTCGAAGGCGAGGGCCGATATGGGGTGGAGGCCCGGGAGAACGGCCTGCTCGCGGGCTCGGCGGGCAGCGTCACGGCCCAGGGAGACGTCATCGGGCGTCGCATCGCGGACTCGGCGACGTTGCTGACCGAGCCGGTCGACGGCGCCGATCTGCGGCTGACCGTCGACGCGGGGGTTCAGCACCTCCTCGAGGCGGTGATGTGGGACTCGTTCAAGAAGAACAACGCCGTCGGCGTCACGGGGCTGATCATGAACGCCGAGACCGGTGCGATCCTCGGCATGGCGAGCTTCCCCTCCTTCGACGGCAACCGCTACGCGACGACGGACGGCGAGCGATTCGCGAATCCCGCGGTCGCGCGCCAGTACGAGCCCGGCTCGGTGATGAAGGCATTCACGATCGCCGCGGCACTCGACGCCGGCGCCATCACGACCAGCGACACGGTGGACGACGACAACAACCTGCAGCTCCGGAACGTCCGGATCCAGAATGCCGATCGTGCCGACCATCCCTACGGACATGGGAAGATCACGGCCGCCGACGTGCTCGCCCTGTCGAACAACGTCGGTGCCGCCAAGTTCGGGCTGGAGCTCGGCGGTGAGCAGCTCTACGAGGCGTTCCGACGGTTCGGCTTCGGCAGCGTCACCGGCATCGAGCTGGCGGCGGAGGAGCCCGGCATGATCTGGCATCCCGACCAGGCCTCCGGCGAGCTCACGACCGCGCAGAACGCATTCGGCCAGGGGCTGAGCCTCACGGCCGTGCAGCTGGCGGCCGGGTACGCGTCCTTCGCCAACGGCGGCACGCTCGTCACGCCGCACGTCATCGATGGCTGGACCGATCCCGACGGCACGTATCACACCGCCGAGCAGCCGCCGGGTGAGCGAATCATGCGGCCGGAGACGGCCGACACCATGGTCGAGATGCTCACGAACGCCATCGACGATGGCATCGCCAAGGGTGCCGTCATCCCGGGCTACACCGTGGCCGGCAAGACCGGCACGGCGCAGATCGCCGGCCCGGTCGAGGTCGAGACCAAGGACGGCGAGACGGTGACGCGCTACCGGTACATCGACGGCTGGGTCGACTCGAGCTTCGTCGGCCTCCTGCCGGCCGGCGACACGAAGCTGGTGACGCTGATCCTCATCCACCGTCCGTCACCGTGGGACCGCCGCATGGCGGATCGGCCGGAGCAGGTCTACGCGCGCCTCATGCCGCAGGTGCTCGACTACCTCGCCATCCCGCCCGACCGCCCGATCGATCCGGTCGCCCAGCCATGACGCTGCTAGACTCGCCCGTAGTCCGCAGCGTGGTCCGCGTGCCTCCGACCATTCGTCTCGACGACCTGTTGACCGCGGTCAGCGGTCGCCTGCAGGGACCGACATCGGTCGACTCCTTCTCCGGCGCCACGGTCAACTCGCGCGACGTCACCCCCGGCACCATGTTCGTGGCGCTGCGTGGCGAGCGGACCGACGGCCACCGCCACGTGCTGGAGGCCCTCCGCGCCGGAGCCGTTGCCGCGCTCGTCGACCGGCCCATCGAGCTGCCGGCCGACGTCGACGCGGCCGTGGTCGAGGTTCATGATCCGCTGACGGCGCTCCAGGAGGTCGCCGCATGGTGGCGGTCGCGCCACGCCGTGCGGGTGGTGGGGATCACCGGCTCGACCGGCAAGACGATCGCCAAGGAGATTCTCGCGGACGTTCTGTCACGGACGCTCGTCACGCTGCGCAACGCGGGCAACCTGAACTCCGAGACAGGGCTGCCGATGACGCTGCTGCGCCTCGACGCCACCCACGAAGCGGCGGTTCTCGAGATGAGCATGTACACGGTCGGCGAGATCGCGCGGCTTGCCGAGATCGCGCGGCCGGAGGTGGGGATCGTGCTGGCCGTGCATCCCACCCATCTCGAGCGCGCCGGATCGATCGAGCGCATCAGCGAGGCGAAGGCCGAGCTGCCGGCGGCGCTGCCACCCGATGGCCTCGCCGTCCTCAACGCCGATGATCCACGCGTCGCGGCCATGCGCGCGGTGACCGCCGCGACCGTGCGCACGTTCGGCCTCGGCGCGACCGCGGACGTGCGAGCAGCCGACATCGTCAGCCACGGCCTGGCCGGCACGGAGTTCACGCTCGTGGCCCCGCGGGGCACGCGGCGGCTGACGAGCGCGACGCCGGGCCGTCACCTCGTCCCGCATGCCCTGGCCGCCGCCGCCGCCGCCGAGTGGCTCGGCGTGCCACTCGACGAGGTGGCCGCGGCGCTGGCGGCCGGGAGCCACGCCGACCACCGGATGCACGTGCTGGCCGGCAGCGGCGGGGCGACGCTGGTGGACGACACGTACAACGCCTCCCCGGTCAGCGTCGCCGCCGCCCTCGACTTCCTTCTCGAGACGCCGGTGCCGAGCGGACGTCGACGGATCGCCGTCCTCGGCGACATGCTCGAGCTCGGGCCGCACGAGGAGCGCCTCCATCGCGAGATCGGCGAGCGGGCGGCGCGCAGCGCCGACGCCCT